>FTKT01000302.1_pt1 | contig 10857 bp, 9 predicted proteins | sample 1658271 | NCBI WGS metagenome assembly FTKT01 (sample SAMEA3914811, study PRJEB12502) | metagenome | biome: forest; material: soil | place: Canada | collected 2011-08-04 | depth 0.3 m | reverse complement strand
CGATCACCCCGACCACGCCCAGCGGCTCGTGGAAGGTGATGTCCAGGCCGCCGGCCACCGGGATCTGCCGTCCGAAGAGCCGCTCGGGGGCGGCCGCGTAGTACTCGATCACGTCGCGGGCGTTGCCCGCCTCCCAGCGGGCGTTGCCCACCGTGTGCCCGGCGCCCGCCACTTCGAGCTGGGCCAGGTTCTCGCGGTCCTCGTCCACGGCGGCGGCGAAGGCGCGCAGCAGCCGGGCCCGGTCGGCCGGCGCCACCCGGCGCCAGCCCTCGAAGGCGGCCTCGGCCCGCGCGACGGCCGCGTCGGTCTCGGCCAGGCCCGCCATCTCCACGGTTCGGATCACCTCCTCGGTGGCGGGGTTGACCACCTCGAAGAGGTCGGGCTCGACACTGGTCACAGGGTTCACTCCTGACGGCTCGTCATCATGAGGGCTTCGAACAGCCGGTTGTCGGCCGGGTCGGCCTCGGGGTGCCACTGCACGCCGAGGGTGAAGCGGTGGCCGGCCAGCTCGATCGCCTCGACCGTGCCGTCCGTGCTCCAGGCGGTGGCGCGCAGCCCCTCGCCGAGCCGCCCGACCGCCTGGTGGTGGTAGCAGAGCACCTTGGCCGACGGACCGAGGATCGCGCCCAGCCGGCCCGCCGCACCGATCCGCACCTCCCGGCGGTGGTAGGTGGCCGGGGCGACCTGGTGGCTCTCGTCGCCGACCCGGTCCGGCAGGTGCTGCACCAGGTCCCCGCCGAGGGCGACGTTGAGCAGCTGCATGCCCCGGCAGACGCCGAGCACCGGCAGCCCGCGCTCCAGCGCGCCCTCCAGCAGCGCCGACTCCCAGCCGTCGCGCAGCTCGTGGGTCTCCCCGGTGCGCGGGTGCGGCTCGGCCCCGTAGCGGGCCGGGCCGAGGTCGGGGCCGCCGGCCAGCACCAGCGCGTCCAGCCGGTCCAGCAGCCGCTCGACGGGCCCGGCCTGCGGCGGCAGCAGGACGGGGGTGCCCCCGGCGCGGGTGACGGCGTCCAGGTAGGTCCGCGGGAGCAGGGCGGCGGGTGCGTTCCAGACACCCCAGGCGGCCGGTTCGAGGTAGCTGGTCACGCCGACCAGCGGCTGCCAGGTCACAGGCGCTCGAATCCGCGGCGCCGCTCCCAGTCGGTCACCGCCGCATCGTAGGCGGCGAGTTCGACCCGGCCGGCGTGGGTGTAGTGGCGCACCACGTCCTTGCCGAAGGCCTGCGCCGCCACCTCGCTGCGCTCGAAGGCGGCGAGCGCCTCGTGCAGCGTGGCGGGCACCCGGGGTGCGTCGCCGGCGTAGGCGTTTCCGGTGAACTCCGGCTCCAGCTCCAGCTGTTGCTCGACCCCGTGGAGCCCTGCCGCGATCAGCGCGGCGACCGCCAGGTACGGGTTGACGTCGCCGCCCGGCACCCGGTTCTCGAACCGCAGCGAGGGCCCGTGGCCCACCACCCGCAGCGCGCAGGTGCGGTTGTCCCGGCCCCAGGCGATCGCGGTGGGCGCGAAGCTGCCCGGGACGTAGCGCTTGTAGGAGTTGACGGTCGGTGCCAGCAGCAGCGCGAAGTCGGCGAGGCAGGCGAGCTGCCCGGCCAGGAAGTGCTCCATCGTCCTGGAGAAGCCGTACGGCTCCTGACCCGCCATCACCGGCGCGCCGGACTCCTCGCGCAGGCTCAGGTGGATGTGGCAGGAGTTGCCCTCGCGCTCGTTGTACTTGGCCATGAAGGTGAGGCTGACGCCCTCCTGCGCGGCGATCTCCTTGGCGCCGGTCTTGTAGACCGCGTGGTCGTCGCAGGTGGTCAGCGCCGGGCCGTACTTGAAGGCGATCTCGTGCTGCCCGAGGTTGCACTCGCCCTTCGCGGACTCGACGACCAGTCCGGCGCCAGCCATCTCGTTGCGCAGCCGGCGCAGCAGCGGCTCGATCCTGGAGGTGCCGAGGATGGAGTAGTCCACGTTGTACTGGTTGACCGGGGTGAGCTTCTGGTAGTCCTTGTCCCAGGCCTGCTCGTAGCTGTCCCGGAAGACCATGAACTCCAACTCGGTTCCCGCATACGCCTGCCAGCCGTAGGCCGCGAGCCGCTCCAGCTGCCGGCGCAGCACCTGCCGGGGCGAGACCGCGACCGGGCGCCCGTCGTGGTGGTGCACGTCGCACTGGACCATCACGGTGGCCGGGTGCCAGGGGACGGTACGCAGCGTGGCCAGGTCGGGGGTGAGCACGAGGTCGCCGTAGCCGCTCTCCCAGGAGGAGACCTCGTAGCCGTCCACGGTGTTCATCTCCACGTCGACGGCCAGCAGGTAGCCGCAGGCCTCGGCGGAGTTGGCGACGACGTCGGAGAGGAAGAACTCGGCCGCGATCCGTTTGCCCTGCAGGCGGCCCTGCATGTCGGTGAGCGCGAGCACCACGGTGTCGACGGCGCCCTGCTCTACCAGCCCGCGCAGTTGATCCAGGGTCAGGCGTGGACTGCTCATCGGGTCTCCCTGTTGACGGGGCCGGGGGCGGGCTGCGCCACCGGTCCGTGGACCTTCGGTCCAGTGAACCAGTGCCGGGCCGAGACCAGCCACCACACACCGGCGAAGCCGAGCACCACGGCCACCGCGACCGGGGTGTAGTTGAAGGTGACGGCGTTGACCGGGCTGAGGGTGGGCAGCATGAAGAGCACCGTGATCACCGCGGTCCAGGCGACGGCCACGGTACCGACGACCTTGCTCCAGCGTCCCAGATGCCACGGTCCCCGTTCGAAGGCGTCACCCTGACGCAGTCTCAGGAAGACCGGGATGACGTAGGCGATGTAGAGCCCGATGACGGAGACCGAGGTGACGGCGGCGTACGCGGTGGAGTTCCACAGGGCCGGCAGTCCCAGCAGGAAGGCGCCGGCGGTGGCCAGCCAGACGGCGCTGGTCGGGGTCTGGGTGCGCGGGTTGATCCGGTGCCACAGGCGGGATCCCGGCAGTGCCCCGTCGCGCGAGAAGGCGTAGATCATCCGGGAGTTGGCGGTGACCGAGGCCATCCCGCAGAAGAACTGGGCGCCGATCACGATCAGCAGCAGGAGTTTGGCGCCGCTGCTCCCGATGGCGTCGATGAAGATCTGCGCGGGCGGCACCCCGGTGCTGCTCTTCACCGCGCCGTCGTAGTTCGTCTCGTTGATGGCGAAGGTCAGGCCGAGCAGCAGGATCCAGCCGGCCACCAGCGAGACCAGGATCGAGTTGACGATCCCGCGCGGGCCGGAGCGGGCCGCGTCCCGGGTCTCCTCGGTCATGTGGGCCGAGGCGTCGTAGCCGGTGAGGGTGTACTGGGCAAGCAGCAGGCCGAGCATCCCGACGTAGAAGGAGTTGTGGAACCCGGTCTCGTTGACGAACTTGCCGAAGACGAAGGAGGCCGGGGCGTGGTGCGCGGGCACCAGCGCGAGGGCGCCGACGATGACCAGCACGCCGACCAGGTGCCACCAGACGCTGACGTTGTTGAAGAGCACCACCAGGCGCACGCCCTGGGTGTTGAGCAGGCCGTGGACCAGCAGGATCACCGCGAAGATCTCGACCGTGTGCACGGGCGTCGCGGCGAAGCCGAACTGCAGTTCCAGCAGCGCGTTGGTGAAGGTGGCGGCGCCGTAGTCGACGCCCGCGGTCACCGCGATCTGGCCGAGTGTGTTGAACCAGCCGGTGAACCAGGCCCACGCGGGTCCGTGACGGGGCGCCAGTTTGGCCGCCCAGTAGTACAGGCCGCCCGCGGTGGGAAAGCTGGAGCAGATCTCGGCCATCGCCAGCCCGACGCAGAGCGTCATCAGCCCGACCAGCGGCCAGCCCCAGGTGATCATCGCGGGGCCGCCGGTGACCATGCCGAAGCCGTACAGGGTGAGACAGCCGGAGAGGATCGAGACGATCGAGAAGGAGACGGCGAAGTTGGAGAAGCCAGACATCGAGCGGGCCAGCTCCTGGGTGTAGCCCAGTTCGCGCAGGCGTTGTTCGTCGGCTGAAACAGGTGGGGAATCCGCCGTCAACATGGTTGCGGCAGCCTGGTCGAAGGGTGAGGGTTCGGGAGTCATGCGCACCCCTGGGGGTTCGGTGGGGGATCCGAAACGTGCGCCCACAGCACTGTGGTCGATCAATGGACCGCTAGCAGTCCATTGGCGTAGCGGGTATGTTCCACCCCCGCCGGGCGCCACGTCAAGAGCCGGGCCCGGTACCGGCCGCGGCCCTCGCACCTCGGTACGATTCGCTGGTGGACCAGGAAGACGCGGCCGACTCGCAGATGGACTGGCAGGGCGGCGCGATCTTCCGCCCCGTCCGGACCGGCAACGCCTTCGAGGAGACGGTCGAGCGGATCATGCGGGCGATCAAGCTCGGCGTCTTCGGCTACGGCGACCGGCTGCCCCCCGAACGCGAACTCGCCGCCCGGCTGCACGTCAGCCGCGACACGCTGCGCGAGGCGATCCGCTCCCTGCAGCAGGCCGGCTGCGTGGAGTCCCGGCGCGGGCGCTACGGCGGCAGCTTCGTCACCTACCGCACCCCGCCGCCCGACCTCGGCGACCTGCGCCGCGCCGTCCAGGACATGGGCAGCGAACTGGAGGACGCGCTCACCTACCGGATGGTGCTGGAGACCGGCGCCGCCGAGCAGGCGGCCAGGCGCCCGCTGACGGACCAGCAGCGGGCCTACCTCGAACAGCGGCTGGCCGACCTGGAGGAGGCCACCCCGCAGGCCTACCGCCAGCTCGACTCGCGGTTCCACCTGGCCATCGGCGAACTCGCCGGCTCCCCCACCCTGGCCTCCGGCATCGCCGAGAGCCGGATGCGCCTGAACGACCTGCTGAACGCCATCCCGATGCTTGAGCGCAACATCGACCACGCCTGCGAGCAGCACCGCGCGATGGCCGAGGCGATCCTGACCGGCGACGTCGAGGGGGCCCGCCGCTCCACCGAGGAGCACCTGGCGGCGACGGCCGCCCTGCTCCGCGGCTTCCTGGGCTGACCTGCGCGGCGTCGGCCCGGCTGGTGACCACCCGAACTACGCTGGCCCCGGACCGTCCCCAGACCGTCACCGGAGCACGGAGAGGCCATGTGCTGGAGTGCCCAGGCGGACCTGGTCGCGGGCTCGGTCGTCGGCGGGCTCGGGTTGCTCTGCCTGGCCCGGACGCGGCGGGCGCGGGACCTGCCGCTGGCCGCGCTGCCCCTGCTGCTCGGCGTGCACCAGCTGATCGAGGCGGCGGTCTGGCAGGCCGCGGACGGCCGGCTCGGCGCCGGGCCCGGAGCCTGGGCACGCACCGCGTGGGCGGTGATCGCCCTGCCGCTGCTCCCGGCCCTGGTACCGCTCGGCGTCTGGTCCGCCGGCCCCCGGACCCGGCACGCGGCCGGCTTCGCGGCGCTCGGGGCGGTGGTCTCGCTGCTGCTGGCCGCGGCGCTGATCGCCCGTCCGGTCTCCGCCGAGGCGCACCACCGCACGCTGGCCTACGCGGTCGGCGTGCCGTACGCGCCGCTGCTGCTGGCGGGCTACCTGGCGGCCACCGTGGGGTCGCTGCTGGCCAGCGGGGACCGGACGCTGCGTCAGCTCGGCGCGCTGGTGGGCGTGGCGGCGCTGGTCAGCCTGCTGCTCTGGCGGCTGGCCTTCGCCTCCACCTGGTGCGCGCTGGCGGCGCTGGTCAGCCTGGTGCTGCTGCGCTGGGTGGGGCGGGCGGAGACCAACGGGCCACAGCCACCTGGCACACTGTCCCCGTGACCGAAGTGGACGACACCCGCCCGATGGCCGAGTCCGGGCGCGTCGAGGCGTTCAGTGACGGCGTGTTCGCCATCGCCATCACCCTGCTGATCCTGGAGATCAAGGTGCCGCAGGCACCCGACGCGATCGGGCTGTGGCACGCCCTGGGCCACCAATGGCCCTCCTATGTCGGCTACTTGGTGAGCTTTCTGGTGATCGGCGTGATGTGGGTCAACCACCACTCCGTCTTCACCTACATCGCCCGCGTCGACCGGCCGCTGATCTTCCTCAACATCCTGCTGCTGCTGGTCGTGGTCATCGTGCCGTGGTCGACCGGAGTGCTGGCACAGAACCTGCGGACCCCCGGCGCCGACCACGTCGCGGCCGCCGTCTACGGACTGGTGATGGTCGCGCACGCGCTGACCTTCACGATCTTCTGGCGGTACGTCACCCGGACCGGCCACTGCTTCGACGAACGGGTCGACAAGGCCGCCGCCCGGGCCACGGTCGCCCGCTTCAGCCTGGGACTGCTGGTGTACCCCGGCACCGTCGCGCTCGCCTTCGTCTCCGCGCCGCTCGCCCTCGCCGTGCACGGCCTGCTCGCGCTCTACTACGGCTTCAACCAGGTCGCCGTCCCCACCCGCCCGGCGCCCGCGTAGTACCGCCTTCACCCCGCTGAGACGTCGGTCAGAGGACCGGGCCGAGCGGCTGCTCGGTCCAGATGGTCTTCCCGCCCGGCGTGTACCGGCTGCCCCAGCGGTGCGCGAGCTGCGCGATCAGGAACAGGCCGCGGCCGCCCTCGTCGGTGAGCCGCGCGCGCCGCAGGTGCGGCTGGGTCTGGCTCGGGTCGGAGACCTCGCAGATCAGCGTCTCGGCCCTGATCAGCCGCAGCCCCACCGGCGCGCCGCCGTAGCGGATCGCGTTGGTGACCAGCTCACTGGCGATCAGCTCGGTGGTGAACGAGAGGTGTTCCAGGTCCCAGGCGGCCAGCTGGGCCCCCACCAGCGCGCGGGCCCGGGCCACCACCGCGAAGTCCGCCGGGAACTCCCAGGCCGCCACGGCCTCGGCCGGCACCGCCCGGGTCCGGGCGATCAGCAGCGAGACGTCGTCGGTCGGCGGCTTCGGCAGCAGCCCGTCCAGCACCGCCTGCCCGATCTCGCTCGGCGTGCCGCTCCCCGTCACCGCCCGGCTCAGCAGGGCGCAGAGCCGCGCCATGCCCGGCTCCGGGGTCCCGTCGCCCTCGGAGAGCAGCGGACGGGTGAAGAAGGCCAGCAGGCTGCCGGGGGCGACGGCGAACTCGACCGGCTCGAAGGGCATCCCGCCCACGCCGAGCGGCGGCCCCGGCTTGAGCCCCACGGGCGCGGCGACGCCGTCGGGGCCGGCCAGCACCGGGGCCGGGTGCCCGGCGCTGGCGATCGTGCAGCTTCCCTGGACGGGGTCGTACACGCAGTAGAGGCAGGTGGTGCCGGCCGCCAGCCGCCCGCCCGAGGGGGCCGGCGCCTCCGCGTCCGGCTCCTCCCACTCCCCGGCCGGCTCGCGGGCCTCGTCCTCGGGCTGCTCCGCGTCGGCCAGCCGGATGACCAGGTCGTCCAGATGGGTGAGCAGCTCGCCGGGCGCCAGTTCCAGGTCGGCCAGGGTCTGCACGGCCGTCCGCAGCCGGCCCATGGTCGCCGTCGCCGCCAGGCCGTACCCCGCCACGTCGCCGAGCACGAAGGCCACCCGGGTCGAGGAGAGCGGGATCACGTCGAACCAGCTGCCGCCGATCCGCGCCGCACTGCCGGCCGGCACATAGCTGCCGGCCGTCTGCGCCGCGCAGGTCTCCACCACCGGGCGCGGCAGCAGCCCGCGCTGCAGCGTCTCGGCGGTGCGGTGCTCGCGGGTGTAGCGCCGGGCGTTGTCCACCGCCAGCGAGGCCCGGGAGGCGATCTCCTCGGCGAGGTCGGCGTCGGTCCGGCCGAACGGCGGCAGCCGGTCGGTGCGCCACAGCACCAGTGCGCCGAGCACCAGGCCGCGGGCGATCAGCGGCACGGCCATGAACGAGGTCGCGGCGTGCGGCAGCAGCAGCCGGGACCGCTCCGGATCCTCCGCCAGCGCCTCGCGCCAGTGCGCCAGATCGGAGGTGAAGGCCGCCGACCCGGCCCGCAGGTGGTCGCTCTCCAGGCTCCGCGGCCGGATCACAGCGCCCAGCGGATAGATCTCCGGCGGCCAGGATCCGTCGGCGGAGGCCACCGCGACCCGCCGGATCGGCTCGCCGAGGCGGAAGTCGCCCGGCTCCTCGCCCTCCAGCACGCTGCGGGTCAGGTCCACCGCCGCCAGGTCGGCGAACCCGCCGGAGACCATCACGTCCGCCAGCTCGGTGGCCACCCGCGGCACGTCCAGGCTGCGGCCGATCCGCTCCGCGGCGGCGTGCAGCAGCAGGATCCGCTGGCTGGCCAGGTGCTGCTCGGTCACGTCGGTGAAGACCACCGCCACGCCCATCGGCTGATCCTCGGCGTCCTGCAGCCGGAAGGCCGACAGGGAGATCACCCGCTCCCGCTCCGGAGCGTTGCGCCGCCGCGCCCGGCGGATCCAGTCCACCACCGGCTCCCCGGTCTCGGCCACCTTCCGCAGCCGCTCGCGGACCGCCGCCGCGTCCTCGGGCAGCAGGATCTCCTCGATCCCGCGCCCCAGCGGCCGGACCTCGACGCCCGCGGCCGTCGGCGGTCCCAGCGACTGCGGGGTGAGGTTGAGCCGGGTGGTCATCAGGTCCAGGTCGTGGATCGCCAGCCCCACCCGGGTCTGCTGGAAGAGCGCCCGGATCAGTGCGTCGTTCTCCTCCCAGCGCTCGGCCAGCGACGCCGGCACCAGCTCCGCCAGGAACGCGGCCCCCTCGGACGTCTCCACCCGGCGCGCCGCCACCCGCACCCGCACGGGCCGCCCGTCCCGGTGCCGCAGCTCGGCCCGGCGGTTTCCGCCGCCGCCCCGGGTCAGGCTCGGCCACAGCTGCGGATCGGTGAGCAGCTCGGACATCAGCCGCCCGCAGACCGCGCCCGGCGGATCGCCGGTCAGCTCGCGCAGCGCGCCACCGCACATCAGAACGCGCTGCCGGTGGTCGACCACCAACAGCGCCGAACGACCGCCGCGCAGGCGGTCGAGATCGGACAGGTCCGCAGTGTCGCTCACGCCCGAACCCAGCTTCCCGGCCACCTCCTCGATGGCCCTTCCCTCATTCAACCCTCGTCCCGGCCCCACTGCAGGGTCGGGACACGCCCGGGGCCCGGCCGACCCCTCCCGCCGAGCGCGCCTCCCCCGGCCTCCGGCCGCTTGACAACCCCTGTTGCCGAAACCGCACGATGGACCAATGACCGAAGACCTCAGCGAGATCCTCAGCGCGGTCGGCCCCCGGCTGCGGGCGCTGCGCCGACAGCGCGGGGTGACGCTGGCCGAACTCGCCGAGACCACCGGGATCTCGGTGAGCACGCTCTCCCGGCTGGAGTCCGGCGGGCGGCGGGCGAGCCTGGAACTGCTGCTGCCGCTGGCCCGGGCGCACCGCGTCCCGCTGGACGAACTGGTCGGCTCACCGCCGACCGGCGACCCTCGCGTCCACCTCCAGCCCTACTCCCACCACGGCATGACGGTACTGCCGCTCACCCGGCAGCCCGGCGCCCCGCAGGCGTTCAAGATGCTGCTCCCACCGGGGCGCCGCCCGGAGCCCGACCCGCGCACCCACGAGGGCTACGAGTGGATGTACGTGCTGAGCGGGCGGCTGCGGCTGGTCCTCGGCGATCGCGACTTCGTGCTGACCGCCGGCGAAGCGGCCGAGTTCGACACCCGGGTGCCGCACTGGTTCGGCAACGCGGACGACCGGGCGGTGGAGTTCCTGAGCCTCTTCGGCAGACAGGGTGAACGCATCCACCTCAGGACCGACCGGCGGGACGACGGCCCGTCGGCCCCCGCCTAGCGGGGCGGCGGTCGGCGCAGGCCGGTGACCCGGTCGACGGTCAGCGCAGGCCCGCCCGCAGGACGGCGACCCAGGCGACGGTCAGCGCAGACCGGCCCGCAGCGCGGTGACCCGGTCGACGGTCAGCGCAGGCCCGCCCGCAGCGCGGTGACCCGGTCGACGGCGGCGCCGAAGCCGGCCCCGTCCAGCTGCCCGGCGGTCAGCGCGGCCGCGAGCGCCGCCACCGCCTGGCGGCCCTGCTCGACGTCCCTGGCGGAGCAGAGCAGCAGGTCCATCCCCGCGGCAGCCGCCGCCACCGCGCGCTGCCCGGTGTCACCGACCCCCGCCAACCCGCCGGCCTCCAGCGCGTCGGTGATGGTGACGCCGCCGTAGCCGAGCCGCTCGCGCAGCTCCCCGCCCACCACGGTGGGCGACAGGCCGGCCGGGTGGTCCGGGTCCAGCGCCGGGTAGACGGCCCAGGACACCATGACGAGCTGGACCCCGGCCGCGATCGCCGCCGGGTAGGGCGCCTCGTCACGCTCGCGCAGCGCGGCCGCCGGGATCGGCAGGGCCACCGGCTCGGCGTCGGTGTCCGCCCCGGCCGGCGCCGTGCCCAGGCCCGGGAAGTGCTTGGCGGTGGCCGCGACACCGGTCGCCTGCTGCGCGCGGATGAACGCCTGGCCCAGCGCGGCGACGGCGGCGGGGTGCTGCCCGTAGGACCGGCCACTGCGGTCGATGAAGTCGCCCGGGCGGTCGTAGACGTCCAGTACCGGGGCGAGGTTGACGTTGAGGCCGAAGCCCGCCAGGTTCTCACCAGCCTCCCGGCCGGCCAGCGCGGCGGCGGCCACCGGGTCGGCCGCCTGGCCGACCTGCCGCTCGGAGAGTGCGGGACCGCCGGGCAGCCGCCGCACCGCGCCGCCCTCCTGATCGGTCATCAGCAGCAGCGGCAGATGGACCGGGCTCTCCCGCTGGGCCTGGCGCAGCTGGGCCACGGCCTGCCCGAACTGCTCCGGAGCGGCGATGTTCTCGGCGAAGAAGATCACCCCGGCCGCGCGCCCCTGGCGGATCTCCTCCAACAGCTCGGGCGGCGGCGTCGGACCTGGGTAGGAGTAGACGACCCGCTGCCCGGCGAGCTGCGGCACCGTCAGCTCGTCCGGCGGGGCGGGGGCAGGCAGCGCCGGCCTGCCGGGCGGCGCGCTGACCGCCCACGGATCCGCGCTGCCGGGAGCGGGCGAGGCGGCCGGGCCGGCGGCCGGCGG
>FTKT01000287.1_pt4 | contig 10859 bp, 10 predicted proteins | sample 1658271 | NCBI WGS metagenome assembly FTKT01 (sample SAMEA3914811, study PRJEB12502) | metagenome | biome: forest; material: soil | place: Canada | collected 2011-08-04 | depth 0.3 m | reverse complement strand
CCGGGCCACTGGAACGATCCCGACATGCTGGAAGTCGGCAATGGCGGCATGACGACGACGGAATACAAGGCGCACTTCTCGCTGTGGGCCATGCTGGCGGCGCCGCTGATCGCCGGCAACGACCTGTCGAACATGACGCCTGAGACCAAGGACATCCTGACCAATGCCGATGTCATCGCCGTCGACCAGGACGCGCTGGGCGCCGAAGGCCATCGCGCGATCAAGGACGGCGATTTCGAGACCTGGGTGCGGCCGCTGAAGAACGGCGATCGCGCCGTCATCCTGCTCAATCGCTCCGGCAGCGCGAAGAAGATGTCGGTCGACTGGTCGACGCTGAACATGGCGCCCGGCGAAAAAGCCGACATCCGCGACCTGTGGTCCAAGGCCGTCAGCAAGAACGTCAAGGCGGCCTACAGCGCCGACGTGCCGTCGCACGGGGTGGTAATGATCCGCGTGTCGCCGGCCGCATAGGGCACGGGCGTGTCGATGAAACGGCTGATCCCGTTATTGGCCTTTGTGGCGACCGCGGCCCACGCGGCGGTCCCACAACTCCCCGCCGATATCATCCGCCAGGTACCACCGGGCTACCAGGCGCTGGCCAGTGTGCCGCTTACCGGCAAGACCGGGCGGCACTTTCAGATCGTGGCGCTGGGCCGCATCGATGAGGACGCGCAGCAAAACCGGTCCGGAAACGCGCCAGCGCGGCCGTTGCTGATCTTCGAACAAAGAAATGGCCGGTTCGTCGCCGCGGGGCGCAACGACCAGGTCGTCATGCGGGCGGACGAGGGCGGGCAATGCGATCCGTTCCTCGACGGCGATGCCACGATCGCGGTCAAGGGGGCGTTTTTTACCGTCGAGAACGGCGTCGCCTGCGGTCAGCACTGGACCGACTTCATCACCTTCCGGCTGGATGATCGGGCAGGCTTTGTCTTCGATAATGAACGCCGCGAATCGTGGTCGCTGAACCTCAGCAACGCGCCGGACGCCGAAGCCCTGGTGAGGGACGGCCCCCAGCAGGTGATCCGGAGCAAGCCCGGCCAGGTGACGTCATTCGAGGCCTGGAAACCGGCTCGCTAGGGCTGTCTCAGGCGGCCGCCCGGGCCGCCTTTTCGATCAGGGTCAGCGATTCGATCAGGATCGCTTCGGAGGCTTTTTCGGCCGCCGCGCTGTCGCCCTGTTCGATGGCGATCACGATCGCCTCGTGCGCCTCGATCGAAGCGGTGTGCCCGGCGATCTGGTTGGTCAGTTGGATCGACATCTGCAGGGCGTTGTTGACCAACGGCTTGAGGCGGGCGAAAAACGGGTTGCCCGACGCCTTGAGGATGGCGACGTGGAAGTCGATATCGGCCTGCAGGCTCTTTTCCGGATCACCACCATGGGCGATCATGCCGTTCAGGCCTTCACGGATGGCGGCGATGGCGGTCTTGTCCTGGACCTGGGCGGCCAGGGCCGCGGCCGTCGGTTCGATCGCCAGGCGCATCTGGGCGAATTCGAGGAAGATCTTGTTGGAGAAGGGACGTTCCATCAACCAGCGCAGCACGTCCGGATCGAGCAGGTTCCAGTTGTCCACTGGTTCGACGCGCGTGCCCTGGCGTTGGCGTGACGACAGCAGCCCTTTGGCGGACAGCATCTTGACGGCTTCACGCATGACGGTGCGCGAGGCGCCGTAACGGACGCAAAGCTCGGCTTCGGTCGGAAAGCCGGTGCGTTCGAACTCCCCCGTGACGATGGCCTGTCCCAGAGTGCTGAGCAGGCCATAGGCCAGGCTGACGCCGAGTTTCGATCGCATGGATAGTCTTTCTTTTCTTCGTTTTATCGGTCTTCGGACAAATGTCGCGTGACGTGTGTTTTGGCCAGACCTTACAGAAAAAACGTTTTTGTCAAAACAATAATTCGCAGGGCAGGCTTGCGTGATAGCGCTGTCATATTATACGACAATAAGGATGAAAGAGGCAGCCGCCGGTTTAAGGCGGTGCTGTCCGGGGGCAAACACCAAGGGAGGCAACCATATGACATTTCATAAGTACGCGCTGCACGCCGGTCTTTTGCTGGCGTCGGCATCCAGCCTGCTGCTGGCCGGCGGCGCCCAGGCCGCGTCCGGCAAACCGGCGGCGCATCGCGAGGCGGCGGCCACGGCCATGCCGCAACTGGTGCAAAAGGACGGCAAGTTTGCCTTCCTGGTCGACGGCGCGCCGTTCCTGATGCTGGCCGGCCAGGCCAATAACTCCTCGAACTATCCCGCCGCCTTGCCCAAGGTGTGGCCGGCGATCGCCGACATGCACGCCAATACCCTGGTCATGCCGGTGGCCTGGGAGCAGATCGAGCCGACCGAAGGCCACTTCGATTTCAGCTTCGTCGATACCCTGGTTCAACAGGCGCGCCAGCATGGCGTCCGCCTCGACATCCTGTGGTTCGGCACCTGGAAGAACACGGGCGCCGCCTATACGCCGCAGTGGGTGCAGCGTGACAACAAACGCTTCCCGCGCATGATCAACAAGGATGGATCGACCTCCTACTGCCTGTCGCCGAACGCCGAGACGACGCGCGAGGCCGACAAGAAGGCTTATGTCGCCCTGCTCAGTCACCTGAAGGCGATTGACCCGCAACATACGGTCATCCTGTTGCAGATCGAGAACGAGACCGGTGTCTATGGCAGTGTCCGTGACTATTCCCCCAAGGCCGAGGCCCTGTTCAAGGGACCGGTTCCCGCGGCGCTGATCCAGAAGATGGGCACACGCGCGCTGAAGCCATCGGGAAGCTGGGCCGAGGTGTTCGGTGACGACGCCGATGAATATTTCCAGGCCTGGTCGGTGGCCTCCTATGCCGAGGACCTCGCCCGCGCCGGTAAGGCGATCCTGCCGCTGCCGACCTATATGAACGATGCGCTCAGGGACGCCCTGCATCCGCAAAAGCCGGGTTCATATGCCTCGGGGGGACCGACCTACAATGTGCTCGACATCTATAAGGTCGCGGCCCCTCACGTCGATATGGAAGAGCCCGACCTCTACAGCCACGCCTCGGATGTCTACGACGCCAATCTGAAGGCGTATGGCCGCCCGGACAATGCCCTGTTCGTCGCCGAGACGGGCAATGCGGCGATGTACGCGCCCAAACTCTATTCGGTGCTGGGCCATCAGGGCATCGGCTTCGATCCCTTCGGCATGGACTATACCGGCTATACCAACCATCCGCTGGGCGATGATCCGGTAAGCTTCGGTCCGGACGAGATGAAGCCGTTTGCCCGCGTCTATGGCTCGTTCGCGCCGATGCAGCGCGTCTGGGCGCGACTCAGCTTCGAAAGCCAGGTCTGGGGCGTATCGGAGCCCGACGATCACTCGACGCAGACCCTTGACCTGGGCGCGAACTGGAGCGCCAAGGTGCAGTATCGCCTGTTCACCTTCGGCCTGCCCGAATGGGACACCGACCACAAGGCCGGCTTCCCGGAAGGTTCGGAGATCCCACGTGGCGGCGTGGCCGTGGCGCGGCTCGACGACCACACCTTCCTGGTCACCGGCACCCAGGCGCGGATCACGTTTGACGGCGGGCCCGCCAACAAGACCAAGGGCATCGTCCAGACCATCGAGGAAGGTCATTTCGACGCCGCCGGAAAGTGGGTCTTCGACCGGGTATGGAACGGCGACGAGACCGATTATGGCTTGAACTTCGCCGCCGAACCGGTGGTGCTCAAGGTCACGCTTTCGACCTACGACAAGTAAGCCAGCGGGGAACCTGAGATGAAGATCAAATCGATAATGGCCGCCTCCGTGCTGGCCCTGTGCATGGCGCCGGCCCTTTCCAATATGGCTTGGGCGGGCACCTTCGAAAAGACCGCGACCGGCATCGTCGTCCATCCCGACAAAGGGACGGCGAAGGTGGTCCGTCTGGAGGTGATGACGCCTGCGATCATCCACGTCCTGGCGGTCGACGACCCCAAACGCGAACAAGTGCCGTCCCTGATGACGGTTGCCCAGCCGGCGGGAACTTTCACCGTCAAGGCGACGAAGGGGCACGTCACGCTGGACGCCGGCAAGGCCAAGGCCGAAGTCGACCTGGCAACCGGCCTGGTCACCTTCTTCAACGCTGCGGGCCAGCCGGTGCTGAATGAGACCCAGGCGTCGGTCACCCCGGTGACGGTCGAGGGCAAGTCGTACGTCGCCACCCAGGCGCGCTTCAATCCGGGCACGACCGAGGCCTTTTACGGCCTGGGCCAGCACCAGAACGCCCAGATGAACCTGAACGGCGAAGACATGCTGCTGTCGCAGCACAATATGGACGTCGCCGTGCCGTTCGTCGTGTCCGACCGCAATTACGGCCTGCTGTGGGACAATGATTCGATCACCCGCTGGGGCGATCCGAAGCCCTATGGCCATTTCAACCGCGACCTGAAGCTGGCGGGCGAGGACGGCAAGCCCGGCCTGACGGCCAAATACTATGTCGACGGCAAGCTGGTCCTGACTCGGACCGAAGCCGATGTCGATTACCAGTACCTGAAGGACGTCGCCGCCAATTGGCCCAAGGACGTGCCGACCAAGGGCGACGTCAAGGTCGTCTGGGACGGCACCATGACGTCCGACGTATCGGGCGTGCACAAGATGCAGCTTTACGCCTCGGACTATGCCGATCTGACGAGCGACGGCAAGCCCGTCATGAGCGTCTGGCGCCAGGGCTGGAACCCCTGGTACCACAATTTCGAGCAGACCTTCATCGCCGGCAAGCCGGTCAGGTTCCATCTGGAATGGAAGCCGTCGGGCGGCATGGTCGCGGTCACGCACAACAATCCGTTGCCGGCGGCCGAGCGTCACTCGCTGACGATGACGTCCGACGTGGGCACGGGGCTGAACTACTATTTCATCGCCTCGGATAGCCTCGACGGCGTCATTTCGGGCTATCGCCACCTGACGGGCACGGCGCCGCTGATGCCGAAATGGGCCTATGGCTTCTGGCAGTCGCGCCAGCGTTATGAAACCCAGGACCAGCTTCTGGGTGTCGTCGCCGAATACCGCAAGCGCGGCTGGCCGCTCGACAACATCGTCCAGGACTGGTTCTACTGGCCGGAAGACCAGTGGGGCAGCCACGACTTCGACAAGGTCCGTTTCCCGGATCCCAAGGCCATGGTCGACCAGGTCCATGCCGAACACGCCCACATCATGATCTCGATCTGGGGCAAGTTCTACGCCAATACCGACAACTACAAGGAACTCGACGCCAAGGGCTACATGTTCGAGCAGAACGTGAAGAACGGCAAGCGCGACTGGGTTGGCAAGGGGTATCTGAACAGCCACTATTCGCCGTACAATCAGGAAGCCCGCGACATCTATTATCGCCAGCTGGGCAAGCTGATCGACAAGGGCTTCGACGCCTGGTGGATGGACAATACCGAGCCGGACGTCAATTCCAACGAACGGCCCGAGGACTTCGCCAAGCTGATCACGCCGACCCAGATGGGGCCGGGGGCTCTGGTGCATAATCCCTATGCGCTGATGAACACCACGGCGATGTATGATGGCTTGAAGCGCGACCAGCCGGACAAGCGCCAGTTCATCCTGACGCGGTCGGGCTTTGCCGGCATCCAGCGTAACGCCGCGGCCGTCTGGTCGGGCGACACCGCCGGCGAGTGGAACAATCTCTACGACCAGATCGCGGCCGGCGTCAGCTTCTCCATGTCGGGCATCCCGAACTGGACGCACGACATCGGCGGCTATGCCCAGGAAACGCGGTACCAGGGCCCGGACCTGGCCGGCCAGGCGCAGGAAAACCAGCAGTTGGGCAGCGGCGTCAAGCCGGCGGACCTGGCCGAATGGCAAGAGCTGAACCTGCGCTGGTTCGAGTTCGGCGCGTTCACGCCTCTGTTCCGGTCGCACGGCGAAGTCGTCAAGCGCGAGATCTACAACATCGCGCCCGAAGGCTCGGCCATGCGCGACGCCATGGTCGGCTATGACAAGCTGCGCTATCGCCTGATGCCTTATATCTACGCCACGGCGTCGGATACCTATTTCAACGACGGCACCATCATGCGCGGCCTGGTCATGGACTTCGAACATGACGCCAAGGTCAAGGACATCAAGGACGAGTACCTGTTCGGCCACGCCCTCCTGGTGGCGCCGGTCACTACCTACAAGGCGACCTCGCGCAATGTCTATCTGCCGGCCGGCGCCGACTGGTACAACTTCTATAGCGGCGATCGTTACGCCGGCGGCCAGCAATTGAGCGTCAACGCCCCGGCGACGCAGATCCCGCTGTTTGTCCGCGCGGGTTCGATCGTGCCGACCGGCCCGGTGACGCAATATGTCGACGAACATCCGGACGCGCCGCTGACCCTGGTCGTCTATACCGGCGCCAATGGCCAGTTCAGCCTCTATGAGGACGATGGCGTCAGCAATGGCTATACGCGTGGTGCCTTTACCCGCATCCCGCTGAGCTATGACGACAAGACCGGCACGCTCACCATCGGTGCGCGGACCGGCAGCTATCCCGGCATGGTGGCCAACCGCACCTTCCGTGTGAAGTTCGTCAAGCCGGGCGTACCGACCATGGACGGCCTCGACCAGTTCGACAAGGAACTGGTCTATAGCGGCGCTGCGCTTACCGTCAAACGATAGGCAGGTCTGAACGATAGGCAGGTCTGGCGTAAAACGAAAAAGCATGGCCTATATTGCCCCGCATGAAGGCGCATATAGGCCATGACCCGCTATCCGAAAGCGTTCGCCAACTCATCCTGCGTGAGATGGATGACATGTGCTATCCGCCGCGCGCCGCCCACGCGGTGCACGATGTGCGTGTCTCGGGCAAGCGCATCCGGGCGTGGCTGAGGTTGCTGCGCGACGCCATGGGCCCGGAGGCCTATCGCCGCGAAAACGCCGTCGTCCGCGACCTCGGGCAATTGCTCTGCCGCCGCCGCGACAACGAGGTGCTGATCGAAACCCTGGACGGCCTGGCCCGGTCGGGCTCGCCGGCCTTTACCGCGGCCGAGGTCGAGCGGCTCAAGGGTGTGCTTCATCTGGACGCCGGGGCGGTCGCCACGGAGCTTCCGTTCACCGACGTGATGCTGCGCGTGCGCGAAGTCCTGTTCGACGCCCATCGCCGTGTCGAAAAGCTCGAGCTCAAGCATGGCCATCCCGGCCGCACCTTCCGCCGCATCTGGATGTGCGCGCGCACGGCGTACCGGGCTGCTCGCGCGAGGCCGGATACCGACAGCCTGCACGAGTGGCGCAAGCAGGCGAAGTACCTGCGCTATCAACTGGACGCGCTGAAGGACATCTGGCCCAAGCGCGTGGCGCGCTGGGCCAAGATCCTCAAGGCCCAGGCCGAGACGCTCGGCTATGAGCACGACCTGGCCGTCCTGGCCGAGCGTTTGACCGACGGGCCGCAACGCGACGAAATCGCCCGCCTGCGCGGCGAATTGCAGGCCGGCGTCCTGGGTGCCGCCCGGGGCTTTTATCGGCCAAAGCCAAAGGCAGTAGGGCGGCGTCTGACGCGACGCTGGAAGCGGTGGCGAACAGCCGCCTGAACCCTATCTCCAGGCCGCTGGTTAGCGGCGTGGCAAGCGTGACTGCGCGCCGCCGCTTGTGCGGCGAGCCATGCGGCGCCTCAGCTGAGACATGCTTGTTTTCTGGTAAATTTGCGCCATATTCTTAAAGACCGGTGGGCATTCGATCCAAGGACCGCCGGCCAGCGTACGTGTGAACAAGCCAGTAGCAAAACAGGGGCAAGGGTTCATGTCGTCAGAAGCCGGCGCAATGCCGACACCACAGGGCGGGTCCGTCATCGACCTGCGCGACATTCCATTTCATATCCGCAAGGGCGTCGAAATGTTGCGCGACAACTGGTTGCGCGGCCATATGAACGTCATCTTTCCGGATGGTCGTTACATGTTGCTGACCGGCAAGGAGGACGGACCGACCGCCACGCTGAAGGTCAACGATTTCAACTTCATGAAGCGCGTCCTGTCGAACGGCGACATCGGCTTCTGCGACGGTTTTCGCGAAAACGAATGGGATACGCCGGACCTGGCGACTCTGTTGACCGTGCTCAGCCTGAATATCGACCGGCTGGGCCAGCTGTTCACCGGCTCCAAGATCATGCAGACGGTCAATAACTGGCTGCACGGGCTGAACAAGAATACCAAGGAAGGCAGCCGGCGCAACATCTTCGCGCATTACGACCTGGGCAACAGCTTCTACGACCAGTGGCTGGACCAGAGCATGACCTATTCGTCGGCCCTGTTCTCCGGTGACCGCTTCCGCGATCACAAGGACCTCGGCGCGGCCCAGAACGCCAAATATGCCAAGCTGGCGCAACTGGTCGATCTCAAGCCCGAACAGCACGTACTGGAAGTCGGCTGCGGGTGGGGCGGTTTTGCGCAATATGCCGCCGAAACGGTCGGCGCGCGGGTCACCGGCGTGACGATCTCGCAGGCCCAGCACGACTATGCCGTCGAGCGCATGCAGCGCCTGGGGCTGCAGGACCGTGTCGACATCAAGCTGATGGACTATCGCGATATCGAGGGGCAGTACGACTCGGTGGTGTCGATCGAAATGTTCGAAGCGGTCGGCGAGCAATATTGGGGCGCCTATTTCACCAAGCTGCACGACGTCCTGAAACAGGGCGGCAAGGCCGGCCTGCAGATCATCACCATCGCCGACGAGTTCTTCGACGATTACCGCACGCGTTCGGACTTCATCCAGAAATACATCTTCCCGGGCGGTATGCTGCCCTCGGCCTCGAAGCTGGTCGAACAGACCCAGGCCTCGCGGCTGAAACTGATGTCCAACGTCAAGTTCGGCCAGGACTATGCCGAAACCCTGAAACAATGGGGCCAGCGATTCGAGGAGGCGTGGAAAGAGGGGCGCATCAAGGGCTTCGACGCGCAGTTCCGCAAGCTGTGGCTGTTCTACCTGGCCTATTGCGAAGCCGGCTTCCGCACGGCGCGCACCAATGTCGTCCACCTGGAGCTTCAACGCGCCGATTGATCGGGTTCAAAGTCTAAAAAGGCGCAAGCCTATAAAAGACTTGTCTCCCCCGTTAAGGAACGTTACCAAAGCCGCCTCTATTGGCTGGAGCGAATCCCAAAGGGGGAGGAGTCGCCGAACGGGGGTCGGGTGCGAGACAGCAGCAAGGATCGCGGCAAAGCGCCGGTCGTGGGTGCTATCACCCTGGTCCGCCATGGCGAGCCGGCCCTGTCGCGTCGAGTGCGGCTGGACTGGAGAGGCTATCGCGACTGGTGGGCGCAGTACGAACTGGCCGGCCTGCTGGAAGGCCAGACACCGCCGGCGATTCTCGAGACCTTTGCCCGTGATGCCCGCTACGTCTATTCATCGACCCTGCGCCGGGCCGTCGAAACCGCCCAGGCGGTGTGCGGCGAGCGTTCGTTTGAACAGCTCGAGATGCTGGTCGAAGCGCCTCTGCCGCCACCGCATCTGCCGTCGTTCGTCAAGTTCTCGCCCAACTCGTCGGGCTGGGGGTTCGTGGCGCGCAGCTGGTGGTGGTACACCAATACGAAGGAAGGCGGCGAAACCCGCAAGCAGGCCCTGATCCGGGCCCGGACGGCCGCCCACTTTCTTGTGGAAAAAGCCCGTGAAGGCGGTGACGTTCTTGTGCTCGCCCACGGCTATTTCAACCTGCTGATCAGCCTTGAACTCAAGAAAATGGGCTATATAAAGACCGTCGAAGAGGGGTTCAAATACTGGGGGTGCCGGCGCTACGCTTTGAAGGGCCAGTAACGGGCGTGACAGGATACGGATTTAAGGATTTGCCATGGCGGAAAACACCGAACTGACTTTCGAGGACGCGCTGCGGCAGCTCGAGAAAATCGTGGCAGAGCTCGAATCGGGTCAGGCGCCGCTGGAAAAGTCGCTGGAACTGTATCAACGCGGCGCCGAACTCAAGGCCTTGTGCGAAGCCCGCCTGGAAGCGGCACGCCTGCAGGTCGAAAAGATCTCCCTGTCGAAGAGCGGTGCGGTCGAAGGCCTGGCTCCGGCGAGCTTTGAATAAGGTGCAGACTCCCATCGCCGCCAATTCCGACTTGCCGCCCCTCGCTCAGCGATTGGCGGAGACGGCCGACCTGGTCACCCTGGCTCTGGACGAGCTGTTGCCGCGCGGCGAGGGGCCGGAAGCGCGCCTGACCGAGGCCATGCGCTATGCGGCGCTCGGGCCTGGCAAGCGCCTGCGTCCGTTCTTCGCGCTGGAAACCGCGCGCCTGTTCGACGCCGACGAAAACGCGACCCTGCGCGCGGCCTGCGCCCTGGAATGCATCCACGCCTATAGCCTGGTCCACGACGACCTGCCGTGCATGGACGACGACGATATCCGCCGCGGACGGCTGACCGTGCACCGCGCCTATGACGAAGCGACCGCCGTATTGGCCGGCGACGCCCTGCAAACCATCGCGTTTGAAATCCTGGCGCACGAGGACACCCACGAGGATCCTCAGGTGCGCTGCGAGCTGATCCGCCTGCTGGCCCAGGCGGCCGGCGCCCAGGGCATGGCCGGCGGCCAGATGATCGACCTGATCGGCGTGCCCGACGATTTGGGCGGCGTGGCGCGGATGCAGCGGCTCAAGACCGGGGCTTTGATCGTTTATGCCTTTGAAATTCCGATGATTATCGCCGATGCCCCGGACAAGGAAGGCCTGGCGGTCATGCATTTCGCCCAGGACCTGGGCCTGGCCTACCAGATTGCCGACGACGTGCTCGACGTCGAGGGCGACCCTGAGGACATGGGCAAGGCGACCGGTGGCAAGGACGAGGCGAAGGGCAAGACCAACTTCGTCACCCTGCTGGGGGTCGACGAGGCCAAGGCGCGGGTTAAAATCTTGAGCGATCAGGCAAAATCGCGGCTTGAAATTTTTGGCGGAAAAGCGC
>FTKT01003198.1_pt2 | contig 10861 bp, 9 predicted proteins | sample 1658271 | NCBI WGS metagenome assembly FTKT01 (sample SAMEA3914811, study PRJEB12502) | metagenome | biome: forest; material: soil | place: Canada | collected 2011-08-04 | depth 0.3 m | reverse complement strand
CGGCGTGGTCCGCGGCGAGGCGCTCGACCTGCCCGGCTTCGGCTGGTCGCCGCCGCCGCTGGACGGCGACCTCTCGGTCTCCGGGCACGTCCGGGCCGTGATCGGCTACCTGGAGGCGACCGGCGGCGGGCCGGTCCACCTGTTCGGCAACTCGCTCGGCGGCGCGGTCTCGGTGCGCCTGGCGGCGCTGCGCCCGGACCTGGTCCGCAGCCTCACCCTGATCTCCCCGGCGCTGCCCGAGGTGCCCCCGCAGCGCACCGCGCTGCCCACCGGCCTGCTGGCCGTCCCCGGCGTGCCCCGGCTGATCGGCCGGCTGCCGACCGCGGGCCGCGACGTCGAGCAGGCCACCGACGGGCTGCTGGACCTGGTGTACGGCAACGCGCGGGCGCTGCCGGCCGAGCGGCGCCGGCAGGCCGCGGACGAGTACCGGCGGCGGATGGGCCTGCCGTACGCGATGCAGGTGCTGGTCGGGACGGCGCGCGGGATCGTCGCGGCCTACACCGAGCGCGGCGAGCAGGCGCTCTGGCGGCAGGCGGAGCGGGTCGAGGCGCCGGTGCTGCTGGTCTACGGGCTGCGGGACAAGCTGGTCTCCTACCGCTCGGCGGCCCGGGCCTGCGCGGCCTTCCGGGACTCCCGGCTGCTGGTGCTGCCGGAGTCCGGGCACGTGGCGATGATGGAGCACCCGCGGCAGGTCGGCCGGGCGTTCCGCGAGTTCCTGCGCGAGGTCGGCTGAGCCCGGCAGCAGGCGCTGAACGCGGCGGCGGCCCGGAGGTTACGGCCGTTCACTCGTTCAGGTGGCTGCCAGGCAGGTGAGCGATGGCGGCGCGGGTTCGGTTCTACCTTCGTGGTGTCGGACCGAACAGGTGTGGGGGCGTGGCCGCCGGCGCGTCGGCGCGGGCGGCCCGGGTGACCGAGAACTCCGCGACGGGCGCACAGTCCCGTCGCGGCCGGGGCGTGGGGGCGCTCCGCACGACGCCGCTCTTCCGGTCCGTGCTCCGTGCCGCTGCGAGATCCGCGATCCGCGCCGGCTCCCACGTTCACCGAGCCTTCTGGAGGTCGTCGTGCGCATAGCTCTGCTCACCGAGGGCACTCGCTCGCATCCGCAACGTGCCGGCGGCTGGTCCGGCCGGCTGGCCGAGGGGCTGCCGGAGCACGACTTCCAGCGGTACGTCCTGCTGCCCGCCGCGGACCGTCCGGACGCGGCCGACCCGCCGGGCGTCCGGACGCTCGCCCTGTGGGGCCGGCGCCCGGTGGGGCGCGGTCCCGGCGCGGTCCGCCGGCGCGGCTACCAGCGGGCCTACGAGGAGCTGGTCAGGGGCCTGGTGATGCCGCGCGAGCGGGCCTCCTTCGCGAGCGGGCTGTACCGGCTGGCCGAGCTGGCCCGCGAGGACGGCGCGCTGCCCGCCTTCCTCGCCTCCGAGCACGCCCACCGGGTGCTGGAGCGGGTCTGGCGGCTGCCCGGCGCGGACACCGCCGCCGGGCAGCCGCTGGTCCGTGACGTGCTGGTGGCGGGCGACCTGCTGGAGCAGTGCCTGCGCCCGCTCTCCGCCGCCTGGTACGGCCCGCGCGAGCTGGGCGGCGCGGACCTGTGCCACGTGGTCGGCGGCGGCCCGGCCGCGCTGCCCGCGCTGCTGGCCAAGCGGCTCTACGGGGTGCCCTTCGTGCTCACCGAGCACGGCCTGCACCTGCGCGAGCAGTACCTGGGCTACCGGCAGGCGCCCTACCGCTGGCCGGTCCGGGCGCTGCTGCTCGCCTTCTTCCGGCTGCTCACCGAGGAGACCTACCGGCAGGCCGCGCTGCTCACCCCGGGCAGCGGTTTCGACCAGGAGTGGCAGCGCCGCTGCGGGGCCCCGGCCGAGCGGATCCGGGTGGTCTACGAGGGCACGCCGGCGGTCTCCAGACCGGCCGCCGGGCCGGAGCCGGAGCAGCCGGTGCTGGTCTGGGCGGGCTCGCTGGAGCCCGCCTGCGACCCGGAGCTGATGCTGCACGCCTTCGCCCGGATCCGGGCGAAGGCGCCCGGCGCGCGGCTGCGGATGTATGGCGGCGAGGGGCTGCCCGGGTACCGGGAGCACTGCGTGGCGGTGGCCCGCCGGCTCGGACTGGGCACGGCGGCGGGGCCGGACGGCGGCGAGCCGGACGTGCTCCTCGCGGGCCGCCCGGCCACCCTCGCCGAGGCCTGGGAGAGCGGCACGGTGCTGGTCTTCTCGGCCCGCTCGCAGCGCGGGCCGCGGCTGCTGGCCGACGCGATGCTCAGCGGACGGGCGCTGGTCTGCACCGATGTCGGGGTGGCCCGCGAGGTGGTCGGCCCGACCGGTCTGCTGGTCCCGGCCTGCGACCCGCCGGCGCTGGCCGTCGCCTGCCTGGCGCTGCTGGCGGACGAGGAGCGCCGGTCCCGGCTGGGCCTGGCCGGGCGGCTGCGCGCGCAGGAACGATTCGCGGTGGAGCCGGGGGTGGCGGCGTTCCGGGAGATCTATCTGGAGGTGGTCTCGCAGTGGCCGGCCTTCCCGGCCGCGGACCGGCGGGCGGGGGCGGTGCCGCAGCCGTTCGCGCGGCCCGCGGAGTTCTGGGTCGCGGGGGTCCGGGAGGCGGCGGCCGCGGACCCGGGCGCGGTGGTCACTGCCGGCGCGGCCGGTGCGGCGGACCGGGCGGGTGCGGCGGCGCCGGAGTCCGTACCCGAGTCCGTGCCTGAGTCCGCGTCGGCGGCGGCCGGCGCGATGGCGCGGGCGCTCTGATGCCCGGCGACCCGGTGCGCGAGCTGATGGCGGCTCACCAGGGGCTCTGCGAGCGGGCCACCCATCCGCTGGAGATCGCCGCGGCGCTGGAGGAGGCCGGCATCGGTGCCGCGGCGGCGGGGCGGTACCGGCACGGCGACGTCTTCTCGCTCGCCGAGGAGCTGTTCGCCCGGGTGCCCCGCTCCCCGGCCGACCCGCCGTCAGGCGGTGTGCTGCCGGGCCGGCTCGGCCTGTTCGGCGCGCCGGTCCGACCGGCAGGCGGCGTGCGGCCGGGCCCGGCCGGCCGGCTCGGTCACCGGCTCGGGCTGCTCGGCGCGCTGGCGGCCTCGCTGACCGGTCCGTTCCTGCTCGGCCCGGGGCCGGCCGGCCCCGCGGGCGGGCGGGCCGCCGCCGTGGCGCTGACCGTGGCGGCGACGGCGGCGACCGTGCCGGCCGAGTGGTCGGCGCGCTGGCTGCGGCACGCGGGGCAGGTCCAGCTGCGGACGGCCGACTCGCTGGCCGGCTTCCGGGCCGGGATGCGGCCGGTGCTGCCGGTCGCGCTCGGCCTGCAGCTCGCCGCCCTCGCGGCGCTCAGCTTCGCGGCCCTCGCGGTGCTCACCGTGCTGGCCCCCCGGCCGGGCCCGGGCCCGCTGTTCCCGGCCGTCCTGGAGCGGGCCGACCCGGCGCAGTGGTGCGCGCAGGCGGCGCTCGGGCTGCTGTTCACGCTGGCCGCCGTGCTGCGCCGGTCCGGACGGCCGCGGGCCGCCAGGACCGGGCTGCTCGCGGTGGCGCCCGCTGCGGTCGCGGCCGCCGCGCTGCGGTCGGCCGGGCTGCTGCCCGGCTGGGCCGGGGCGCCGGGCGCGGCCCTGGCGCTGGCGGCCGGGGCCACGGCCGCGCTGCTGCTGCCGTACACCTGGACCGTCCTCGGGCGGCCCGGCGCGCACCGCTGACGTTCCGTCAGATCCCCGTTTCTCTCTCGTGGAAGGACGCCCCCTGATGAGGGTGCTGCTGCTGGGTGCCGACGGCTACATCGGTCGCCGGGTCGCCGATCGTCTGCTGCTGGACCACGACCTCCAGGTCACGGTGCTCGGCCGGCGCGATTCGGCCGACATCCGCTTCGACCTGTCGGCCGGGAGCCCGGGCGCGCTCGCCCGGTTCCTGGACGCGGTGGCGCCCCAGGTGGTGATCAACTGCGCCGGGGCGACCTACGGCACCCCGCGGACGCTGATCCGGGCCAACGCGCTGGCCGTGGCGACCGTCTGCGAGGCGATCCGGCGCAGCCGCGAGCCGGCCCGGCTGGTGCACGTGGGGTCGGCCGCCGAGTACGGGCCGGTGCCGGTCGGCGCGCCGATCGCGGAGAGCGCCGAGCCGCGCCCGGTCGGGCCGTACGGGGTCTCCAAGCTGGCCGGGACGGAGCTGGTGATCTCCTCGGGGCTGGACGCGGCGGTGCTGCGGGTCTTCGACGTGGTCGGCCCGGGCGCCCCGGCGGCCTCGCTCTTCGGCCGGCTCGCCGAGGGGCTGCGGCGCGCGCTGGAGCAGGGCGAGCAGCAGGTCCGGATGCCGGACCTGTCGGCCTTCCGGGACTTCGTGGACGTCCGGGACGTCGCGCAGGCGGTGCGGGCGGCGGCCGTCTCGGCGGCCACCGGGGTGATCAACATCGGCGCCGGGCACGCGGTGCGGGCCCGGGAGGCGGCGTACCTGCTGGTCAGGGCCTCGGGCTTCGAGGGGTCGCTGGCCGAGGAGATCCGGACGGCGGCGCTGCCCGCGCAGGCCGGCGGCGAGTTCGCCGGCCCGGACCGGGTGGCGCCGGAGCCGCGGCCGGTCGTCGAGCCGGTCCGCTGGCGGCAGGCCGACGTCCGTACGGCCCGGGAGCGGCTGGGCTGGCGGGCGGGCACGCCGCTGGAGGAGTCGCTCGGCGACGTCTGGCTGGAGACCGCCTGCCGGGTGTGAGCGGGGGCGGCCGCGGTCCGGCGGGTCCCACGATCCGGCGCAGGGTGTCTCGCCTGTCGGACTCGCCGTCTCGGAATAAGGGGCGGGCGTGACACTGTTGGCGTAGTCACCACCGAATTGACGACCATCGGAGTCCCCGTGTCGCTGCCACCCCTGGTCGAGCCGGCTGCCGAGCTCACCGTTGACGAGGTCCGGCGGTACTCCCGCCACCTGATCATCCCCGATGTGGGGATGGCCGGGCAGAAGCGGTTGAAGAACGCCAAGGTGCTCTGTGTCGGCGCCGGCGGCCTCGGTTCCCCGGCCCTGATGTACCTGGCCGCGGCCGGTGTCGGCACGCTCGGCATCGTCGAGTTCGACACCGTCGACGAGTCCAACCTGCAGCGCCAGATCATCCACGGCCAGTCGGACATCGGCCGCTCCAAGGGCGAGTCGGCGCGCGACACCGTCCAGGAGATCAACCCGTACGTCAACGTGATCCTCCACGACGAGCGTCTCGACAACGACAACGTCATGGAGATCTTCGCCGGCTACGACCTGATCGTGGACGGCACCGACAACTTCGCCACCCGGTACCTGGTGAACGACGCCGCGGTGCTGCTCGGCAAGCCGTACGTGTGGGGCTCGATCTACCGCTTCGACGGCCAGGCCAGCGTCTTCTGGGCCGAGCACGGCCCCTGCTACCGCTGCCTCTACCCGGAGGCCCCGCCGCCCGGCATGGTCCCCTCCTGCGCCGAGGGCGGCGTGCTCGGGGTGCTCTGCGCCTCGATCGGGTCGATCCAGGTCACCGAGGCGATCAAGCTGCTGGCCGGCATCGGCGAGCCGCTGGTCGGCCGGCTGATGATCTACGACGCCCTGGAGATGAACTACCGCCAGGTCAAGGTCCGCAAGGACCCGGACTGCGCGCTCTGCGGTGAGAACCCCACCGTCACCGAGCTGATCGACTACGAGGCGTTCTGCGGGGTCATCTCCGAGGAGGCCCAGGAGGCCGCCTTCGGCTCCACCATCACCTCCAAGCAGCTCAAGGAGATGCAGGACGGCGGCGAGGACATCCTCCTCATCGACGTCCGCGAGCCCGGCGAGTACGAGATCGTCAGCATCCCGGGCGCGGTGCTCATCCCGAAGAACGAGTTCCTGATGGGGAACGCGCTGGAGAAGATGCCGCAGGACAAGAAGATCGTCCTGCACTGCAAGACCGGCGTCCGCTCGGCCGAGGTGCTGGCCGTGCTGAAGTCGGCCGGCTTCGCCAACTCCGTCCACCTGGGCGGCGGCGTGATCGGCTGGGTCAACCAGATCGAGCCGAGCAAGCCGGTCTACTAGGCCTGAACCCACCGACGCGAGCGGCCGGCCCCCTGCCCTGACGAGGGGGCCGGCCGCTTCCGTTTCGGGTCAGAGGGCGCCCTTGCGCTGCAGCACGTTGTAGGCGATCCAGCCCGGCAGGACCGGCAGCCAGAAGGTCAGCGCCCGGTAGAGGAAGACCGCCGAGGTGGCGGTGGCGGCCGGCAGGCCGGCCACGCCGCCCAGCGCGCCGAACAGGGCCAGCTCGACCGCGCCGATGCCGCCCGGGGTCGGCACGGCGGAGCCGGCCGCGTTCGCGGTCAGGAAGATCACCGCGACGGTCGGGAAGCTCATCGAGCCGCCGAACGCCCGCACCGACGCGTCCAGGCAGGCGGTGAAGGTGAGGGTGAGCATCAGGATGCCGCCGAAACCGGTCAGCAGCTTGCTCGGCGTCTGCATCAGGTCGAGCATCCGGGGGACCACGCCGAAGAAGAGCGAGCGCACCCGGGTCACCACGAACCGGCGCAGCGGCCCGACCGCCGCGATCACCAGCGAGAGCACCGCCGCCGTCAGCACGCCGATGATCACGGCGCGCTGGCTGCCCAGGTCGCCGTTGCTCTGGCTGCCGGTGATCAGGCCGAAGCTGAAGAGCAGCAGCAGGTGGCCGGCCAGGCCCGCCAGCTGCGAGGCGCCGACGCTGGCCACCGCCTGGCCGGGCCGGATGCCCGCCTTCTGCAGGTAGCGGGTGTTGAGCGCGATGCCGCCGATGGCGGCGGGCGCCACCAGCTTCACGAAGGAGCCGGCCAGCTGGGCCGCCACGGTGCGGCGGAACGGCAGCCGCTCGGGGACGAAGCCGGTCAGGCTCATCGCCGCGGCGACGTAACTGGCCGCCGCGGCGGCGGCGGCCACCGCCGTCCAGGCCCAGTTCATGTGCGAGAGCTTGAGCTGGCCCGGTTGGACGGTGGTCACCGCGAGGTAGGCCGCGAAGGCCAGCGCGACCACCGTGATCAGGCTCTTCGGCTTCAACCGCTCCAGCTTCGCCGGGGCCATCGGGGCCTGCGGGGCGATCTCCAGGATCTCCGCCCGGATCCGGCTGAGCAGGTCCTCGCCGGCCAGGGCGATGTCCTCCTCGGCCTCCTTCTGGGTGCGCTCGCCGGCCGCCACCTGCTCCAGCGCCAGCGCCTGGGCGGCGGACTTGCGCTCCTTGGCCAGCTTGGCCAGGTCGGCCCTGGTCTGCCGGCTCATCCCGACCGGCTGCAGCAGCGGCAGCGCGGCGGCCACCCGCTCGGCCCCGAGCACCCCGTTGGCCACGGCCACCGAGCGCTCCGGGCCGATCCGCAGCGCGAAGGTGGTGAGCAGCTGGGCGACGTCGATCCGCAGCGTCAGGTCGCCGGCCGCGATGTCGCCGCCGGAGAGGTTGACCAGGGCGCCGAGCTTCTCGTCCACCACCAGCAGCGACTCACCGGTGAGCCGGCGGTGTGCGATCCGGCGGCTGTGCAGGGCCTCCACGGACTGCCAGAACGAGGCCATCACCGGGTCGGTGATCTCCTCGTCCGGCAGGTCGTCCAGGGTGCGTCCCTCGACCTTCTCGTAGACCAGCACGGCCGCGTCCGGGCCGAGCTCGGAGGTGGCCACCAGCTGCGGGGCGTGCGCGCCCGCGGCGGCGGCCGCGTAGGCGATCAGCGCCTCCTGCTCCAGCGCCTGGCGCAGCGACTGGGGGCTGCGCCGGACGGCCACCGAGCGCAGCAGCAGCCGGCGCCAGACCCGGTAGAAGAAGCCGGAGGCCTGCTGTTCGCGGTCGATGATGTGCACGTCGAGGGTGGGGCCGCCGTGCTGCTGGTTGACGTAGTAGCGCCGGGTACCGCCGGGGGCGTCCGGGGCGCGGTGCGCGCCGGAGGGCGCGAAGCCGACCTTGCGCAGGCCCAGCATCAGGTGCTGGCCGGTCGGCCGGATGTTCGGCGAGCCGATCGCGTACAGCGTGCCGTACGCCACCGACCAGCCGATCAGCACGGTGAGCAGCAGCGAGAGCGGGGTGGTGTAGCCGCTGATCAGCTCGGTGGCGCCGCTCAGCACCACCACTATCCACAGGGCGACCCGCCAGCGTGGCCGGCTGACCATGCCGACCGCCGTCATATAGGCGATCACCGGCGCCAGATAGCCGTGCACCGGATCGGTCAGCGCCCCGCTGCCGCCGTCCGGCAGCCGGGTCAGCGCGCCGCGGATGGCGTCCGAGGCGCCCTCGGCCACCCACCAGTCCACGGCCAGCGACACGCCGTACGCGAGGACCGAGGCGAGCACGCCGTCGGCGACCCGCAGGCCGTCGCGTTTGATCAGCCGCTCCACCGCGAAGGAGAGCGGCACGGCCAGCACGGCGACGCTGGAGACCAGGCTGGCCACGGTGCTCAGCCAGGCCGGCACGTTCGCGGCGTTGACCTTGATGTCCGATTCGATGCCGCTGGTGGTCCGGGTGGCGATGCCCGCGATGATGAAGAGCGCGATGATGCCGAGCACGCCGGTCAGGAAGCGGATCAGGTCGGAGGGGCGGTGCGCGCGGGCCGCTAGCAGCGGCTCGTCCACCGCGAGGTGGTCGCCGTCCTGGCTCTCGGGGAGTTCCTCGGGGATCTCTTCCGGCTCCGGCTCCGGCTCGGCCGCGGGCGGCTTCGGCTGCCGCCGTTTGACCAGGGAGACCACGGGCTGCTCGGCCGCGGGCAGTGCGGCGGCGGACTCCTCGGAGCCCTCGTCCACATCCACGTATGCCGTCCCGGTCATCTGGTCTTGTCCTCGTATCACCACTCACCGCCCCGAAGATGGTGGCATGCCGGGCGGTCCGCTGCTGGACAGGGGCCGAACCGGGCGCGGCGAATACCCCCGCAGGGGGTCCGTCGGCTCGGCCGGATGCGGAAGAATTGCGGGATGACGGACAACCGAGCGGACGAGCAGCCCGGCGGCGAGCTGCCGCCCTTCGCCGAGCTGGTGCTCGACCTCGTCGACCGTATCCCGCCGGGCCGGGTGATGACCTACGGCGACGTGGCCGAGTTCCTGGAGCAGGGCGGCCCGCGACAGGTCGGCCGGGTGATGGCGCTGTACGGCGGCGCGGTCAGCTGGTGGCGCGTGGTGCGCGCGGACGGCGCGCTGCTGCCCGGTCACGAGGAGCGGGCGCTGGCCGAGTACCGGGTGGAGGGGACGCCGCTGCGCGGCCGGGGTGAGCAGCGTCTCGACCTGAGGGCGGCCCGCTGGGACGGACTGCCGGAGCCGCTGTCGTAGGCTCGTACGTCTCATGGCATCCCCCTACCGTCTGGTGCGCAGCCCGCTCACGCCGCCCGCCCCGCCCGTGCTGGACCGCTACCAGCAGGCGGTGGCCGAGCACGTGGGCGGTCCGCTGCTGGTGCTCGCCGGGCCGGGGACGGGCAAGACCACCACGCTGGTGGAGTCGGTGGCCCGGCGGATCGAGCGGGGCACCGACCCGGAGCGGATCCTGGTGCTCACGTTCAGCCGCAAGGCCGCGATGGAGCTGCGCGACCGGATGGCGGTGCGGCTCGGCAGCGCGCCGCAGACCACCACCTTCCACTCCTTCTGCTACGGGCTGCTGCGCGAGTTCCAGGAGCCCGAGCAGTACGCCGAGCCGCTGCGGCTGCTCTCCGGGCCGGAACAGGACGTGATGGTCCGCGAGCTGCTGGCGGGCAACGCCGAGGAAGCCGCGGCCGGCACCGGCCGGCTGCGCTGGCCGCTGGACCTGCGGGCCTGCCTGACCACCCGGGGGTTCGCCGACGAGGTCCGGGCCGTGCTGGCCCGCAGCCGGGAGCTGGGGCTGGGGGAGGCCGAGCTGGCCCGGTTCGCGGCCGGCGTGCAGCGCCCGGACTGGGCCGCCGCCGCGCACTTCCTGGCCGACTACCTGGACGTGCTGGACCTGCGCGGGGTGCTGGACTACGCGGAGCTGGTGCACCGCGCGGTGCTGCTGGCCGAGCGCTCCGACGTGGACCTGCGCGAGCGCTACGACGTGGTCTTCGTCGACGAGTACCAGGACACCGACCCGGCCCAGGTGCGGCTGCTGCGGCAGCTGGCGGGGCAGGGGCGGGACCTGGTGGCGGTGGGCGACCCGGACCAGTCGATCTACGCGTTCCGCGGCGCGGACATCAACGGGATCCTGGACTTCCCGCAGCAGTTCCCGCGGGCCGACGGGCAGCCGGCCGAGGTCCGGGTGCTGCGGGTCTCGCGGCGCTCCGCGCCGGTGCTGCTGGCGGCCTCGCGCGAGCTGGCCCGGCGGATGCCGATGGGGCGGCTGCCCGCCGCGAAGCTGGCCGAGCACCGGGCGCTGCTGCCCGCGCGGGACGGCGGCGGACGGGTGGAGGTGTACACCTACCCCACGCCCGGCGCCGAGCTGGAGAGCGTCGCGGACCTGCTGCGCCGCGCGCACCTGGAGGACGGGGTGCCGTGGGGCGAGATGGCGGTGCTGGTCCGTGCGGGCGCCCGGGCCATCCCGGGGGTGCGGCGCGCGCTGAGCGCGGCCGGGGTGCCGCTGGAGATCGACGGCGACGACCTGCCGCTGCGCGAGGAGCCGGCGGTGGTGCCGCTGCTGCTGGCCCTGCGGGTCTGCGCGCAGGGCGCGGCGTTCGAGCGGTCGGGCGGGGAGCACGTGGCGCTGCCCGCGCAGGGTGCGGCGTTCGAGCGGTCGGGCGGGGAGCATGTGGTGCTGCCGCAGCAGAAGTCGGCCCAGCCGACCTTCCGCGCGCACCCCGTCGACCCGCTGACCGCCGACCTCGCCCAGACCCTGCTCACCGGCCCGCTCGGCGGCCTCGACGGCGCCGACCTGCGCCGGCTGGGCCGGGTGCTGCGCGAGGAGGAGCGCGTCGCCCTGCGCTCGCGGGGCGACGACCAGCCCCAGGTGCCGCGCCCCGCCGCGGAGCTGATCCGCGAGGCGCTCGCCG
>FTKT01001059.1_pt1 | contig 10863 bp, 13 predicted proteins | sample 1658271 | NCBI WGS metagenome assembly FTKT01 (sample SAMEA3914811, study PRJEB12502) | metagenome | biome: forest; material: soil | place: Canada | collected 2011-08-04 | depth 0.3 m | reverse complement strand
GGCCTGACCGAAGGCAATCCGCGCTTCCTGGCCGGACCGGGCGCCGCCATCCCCGATGTCCGTCCGATCTTCGGCCGCTCGTGGACCGGCAGCGTGACCTGGCACTTCTAACCTAACCCCCCGACACGCCAGGCCACCGATGCGTTTTGGTCGGTGGCCCGGATGTGTGTATTCTCCCAGGCCCTTGCGGTGGATCGCCTTACCCTCGTGCGATCCACCGCCTTTTTCCCGAATTTCAGACCTGATGACCGATCGCCGCCGCTCCTTGAAAACCGCCCCGACAGAGGTCGCCTCGCTGGTTCCCACGCCGGCCGACCTTTTCGGGCCGCTGTTCGAGCGCGTGCAACTGGAAAAGGTCTTTGCCGACGGCAAGACGTTTGCCGACGCCGTGCCCCGTAGCGCGCCGGCGTCCATCCTGGCGGCCTTTCGCCGTGAAAATCCCAATAGCCGCTCAGGCCTGCGCGCCTTTGTCGACCGTCATTTCGACCTGACGGCGGAGGTCCGCCCCGCCGCCGGCGACCGCGATACCGCCAACCTGACCGCCCATATCGCCAAGCTGTGGCCGGCGCTGGAGCGCCTGCCCGAAGCCGCCGCGGCCGGATCGTCCCTGCTGGCCTTGCCCGAGGCCTATGTCGTGCCGGGCGGGCGTTTCCGTGAAATCTATTACTGGGACAGTTACTTCACCATGCTCGGCCTGGCGCGCGACGGCCGTCATGACCTGGTCGAGGCCATGCTGGCTAATTTCATCAGCCTGATCGAACGCTTCGGTCATATCCCCAACGGCACGCGCAGCTATTATCTCAGCCGCTCGCAACCGCCTTTCTTCGCCCTGATGCTGGGCCTGTCGCCGGCGGCGGACGATGCCGCAACACAACGCCGCCTCAATGCGCTTTTGACCGAGCATGCCTATTGGATGGGCGGCGAGGGCGTGGTGCGACTGCCCGACGGCAGCCGTCTCAACCGCTATTGGGACGAGCGCGATACGCCGCGCGACGAATCCTACGCGGAAGACGTGGCGACCGCCGCGCGCAGCGGCCGTCCGCCGGCCGAAGTGTTCCGCCATCTGCGTGCCGGCGCCGCCTCCGGCTGGGACTTCTCATCGCGCTGGCTGGCCGATCCGCAGGACTTCGCCACCATCAAGGCCGCCGACATCATCCCGGTCGACCTGAACAGCCTGCTGTGGAGGCTCGAATCAACGATTGCCGACATGGCACTAGGTGAAAAAGGAATGGCCGACACGGCCGAGCACTTCCGCGACCTGGCCGGCCAACGCGCCGCTGCGATCCATCGCTATCTGTGGCTGGAAGACGAGGGGCGCTTCGCCGACTACGATCACGTCGAAGGCCGGGTCACGAACGTCTTGTCGGCGGCGACGCTGTATCCGCTGTTTCTCGGCCTGGCGACGCCCGAACAGGCCCGCGCCGTCGCCGAAACGACCCGGACGCACCTATTGGCGCGTGGCGGGTTACGGACCACGACGGTATCGACCGGCCAGCAATGGGATGTGCCCAATGGCTGGGCGCCGCTGCAATGGATCGCGATTGCCGGTCTGGACGCCTATGGCGAGGCGGACCTGGCGCGGACCATCGCCGAACGCTGGATCGAAACGGTCGAGGCCGCCTATCGCGAGACCGGCAAGATGCTCGAAAAATATGATGTCGAGGATTTGCGTCCGGGCGGCGGTGGCGAATATCCGCTGCAGGACGGCTTCGGCTGGACCAATGGCGTGACTCAGGCGCTCCTGGCCCAATACCCCGATCTGGCCCCCGATCTGGCGGAGACTCGTTGATGAACCGACTGCGCGCCGGCTTCGCCCTGATCCTGGTCTACATGATCTATGCCGTGCTGTTGAACAGCGTCGGCACCGTCATCCTGCAGTCGATCCTCAGTTTTCACATCACAAAGCCCGAAGGCTCGATCCTGGAGGCGTGCAAGGACCTGTCGATCGCCGGCGTCAGCTTTGCCGTCGCCTCGTTCATGCCGCGGCTGGGCTATCAACGGGCGATCATCGTCGCCTTGGTCGGCGTGGCGATCGCCTGTTTTGGCATGCGGCTGTTCCCGGCCTTTTCGACGACGGCCGGGCTGTTCCTGGTCATCGGCGTCACCTTCGCCCTGGTCAAGGTGGCGGTCTATTCGTCGATCGGCCTGTTGCACACCGACCCCAAGGCCCATGCCAGCTTTACCGGCCTGGTCGAGAGCTTTTTCATGTTCGCCGTGCTGTCGGGCGCCTGGATCTTTTCGGCCTTTATCAACCCGCTCCACCCGGAAGCCTTGAGCTGGCTGAATGTCTATATCGTGCTGGGTCTCGCCGCCCTGGGCGCGGCGGTCCTGTGGTGGTTCACCCCCTTGCCGGTCGCGCAGGACGCACCCCAGGTCGAGAAGGCCCCTTGGTACAAGGACCTCAGCGCCATTCCGGCGCTGTTCGCCGCCAAGTTCCTGGTCGCCTTCCTCGCCGGTATCTTCGTCTATGTGCTGATCGAACAGAGCCTGGGGTCTTGGCTGCCGACCTATAACCGCGAAGTGCTGGGCCTGCCCGCGCAGATGGCGGTCCAGGCCGGCGGACTGTACGCCGCGGCCCTGGCGCTCGGGCGCCTGGCGGGGGGGCTTTTGCTGCGTCGCCTGGCCTGGCCGGTGGTGCTGTACGGTTGCGTCCTCGGCACGGCTGGCGTGGTCATCGCCTCGATCGTCTTTGCGCCGCACGGTTCGGGGGCGAATATCGATTGGCTGCATCCGCCGTTGCAGGTCTTTATCCTGCCGGCCGCCGGTTTCTTCTTCTCACCGATCTATCCGACGCTGAACTCGATCGTGCTAAGCGCCTTGCCGCAGCACCGCCAGGCGCCGATGACCGGGCTGATCATCGCTTTTTCGGCGCTCGGCGGCACGCTGGGTTCGTTCATCACCGGCCAGATTTTCAGCCACTTCGGCGGCAGCCACGCCTTTGCCATGACCCTGGCGCCGCTGGCCCTGCTGATGCTGTCCCTGTGGTTCCTGCGCCGGCGCCTTGCCTGACCGGCGTGAAGTCCTGTAGAGATTCATCACCAAGGGATTGAATCAGCAGGGAGACCGCGTGGCCGGATCGAAGATCACCATGGATGAGCTGGCGAAGCTCGCCGGCGTGTCGAAGATCACCGTGTCGCGCGCCCTGCGCGGCGGCTTTGCCGTCAACCCGGATACCCGCGATCGCATCTTCGCCCTGGCCAAGGAACATGGCTACCGCGTCAACCAGGCGGCGCGCAACCTGCGCCTGGAACGTTCGCATACGGTCGGTGTCATCGTCGAGATGAGCCCGACGCCGGACCGCATGATGTCCGATCCTTATCCGCTGGAGCTATTGGGCGGCATTTCGCAAACCCTGACCTCGCGCGGCTATTCGCTGTTGTTGACGACCATGGCCGGCAAGGAATCGGTCGCTTTCCAGTCGGCCGAAGGCATCATCCTGCTGGGCCAGGGCGTGCACGACGAAGCCGTCCGCGCGCTGCAGCCGATCTTCTGTCCGCTGGTCGTCTGGGGGGCGCCGCACCCGGGCGCCGACTACTGCATCGTCGGATCCGACAACTATCACGGCGGTTCGATCGCCGCCGACCGGCTGACCAGCCTCGGCCGCCGCCGCCTGGTGTTCCTCGGTGACACGCGACATGCCGAAGTCGAGGCGCGTTTCGAAGGGTTCCGCAAAACGGCCGAGGCCAGCGGCGCGCGCATCGTCGACAGCGTGGCGTGCCCCTTCACCTTTATCGGCGGCCTCGAAGCAGCGGAAGCCTTGCTGGCCAGCGGCCAGAAGTTCGACGGCGTGCTGGGGTCGAACGACTTGATGACCATGGGCTTCGTCCGCTCGCTGATCGAAGCCAATATCCGCGTGCCGGAACAGGTGGCGGTGATCGGCTACGACGATACGCCGATGGCGGCGACCTTCTCGCCCGCCTTGACCAGCGTGCACCAGAACTGGCGCAATGGCGGCATCCTGCTGGCGCAAAAGATCCTGCAACTGATCAACGAAGAGGATGTGCGCTCCGAGATGCTACAGACTTCGTTGAGCGTCCGGGCCACTTAACCCGTGGCGGACAGGTTGGCCTGGAAGGTGGCGTCCTCGAGATCGGCCATTTGCGGCTTGCTGAAGAAATGGCCCTTGGCGCGCAGGCGGGCGGTGAAGGCGCAGGCGCTGGCATAGACATCCTCGAGCCGGTCGTGGCCCATGAAGAAACGGGCATGGGCCAGGAAACGCTCGCGGTCGCCGTCCTGGGCGGCGGCCAGCAGGGCCAGAAGGCTGCGTTCGTCATGTGTCAGTTCGACATGGCCCGGCCGGCCGATGCTGACCTTGCGGCGGCCTTTTCCCAGGTTTCGGACAAGGGCGTGATAGGCGCCGAGGCCCGCTTCGATGTCGCCGGCGAAGGCGCGGTCGAATTCGCGAAGCAGGATACGGCAGGTCGGCGAACAGGCGACCGATGTGCGTAGCGCCCAGACGCAGAAGTGTTGCACATAGCGCAGTTCGCGCAGGTCGGTGGGGATCGGTTCGGCAGCGGTCGGCATGGATGACTCATATGTAAATGCAAATCATTCGCAAATGCTAGGCCGATGAATTCGGGAATGCAAGCGCCTTGTGAGGCTGCGGCAAAATATGAAGGTCAATCTACGGGTAAGTGGTTAGCCGTGGGCATCACTGCTTGAAGATGCCGCCGAACAGCCCGGTCTTTTTCGCCGGCTCGGCCTGACCGCCGGGCGCGGAGACCTCTGTCATGTCGCTGAAGATCCAGACGCGCGCCGGCTGTTCACCCGGGCTTGCCATCGACACGCTGCGGCGGCTGAACGTACGGCCGTCCTTGAACACAAGTTCGTCCGCCGAGGGTTCGGATGAGCTGTAGAGCCGTTCGACCTCGTGAATGAAGGCGGACGGCTCGGCCAATTGACTGAGGACGTGGTTGATCAGGGCAAAATCGTTGCGGAAATCGAGCAATTCGCCGGGCACGCGCCACAGCCGGGCAAAGGCCGGGTTGGCATAGGCGATGGACCGGTCGGCGCGGATCACCAGAATGCCGTCCGACAGGACCGCGAAAACCTGTTCAAGGCCGTTGAGGCCGTTTTCACGAGAATCCGAGTCCGTGCTCATGAGCTGCCCCGTTAACGCTACTGGTTGTATACGGCAACTATGCCGTGAAGTCTTTAACGAAACGGTAGCGCGCCGATCTTGACGCAGCAAGGCTTGGCTTTGGGCGGAGATGGGCTTAAGAAAACGCCATGAGCCTTCCCCTGAATCAACAGATCGTCCTGGTCACCGGCGCCGGCCGTGGCCTGGGCGCCGCCATCGCCAAGGCCTTCGCTCGCGAAGGCGCCAAGGTCGCGATCAATTACCGCAAAAGCCGCGAAAGCGCCGAAGCCCTGGCGCAGAGCCTGGGGCCGAATGCCCGGGCGTTCCAGGCGGATGTCCGCCAACCGTCCGAAGTGGCACGGATGATCAGCGACATCCATATCGAGTTCGGCGCGCCGACCACCCTCGTCCACAACGCGCTGGCCGATTACAGCTTCAATGGCGATGCCCGCGATACGCTGGATACGCTGGAATGGTCGCATATCCAGGCCCAGGGCGAAACCGCCGTCGGCGGCGCGCTCAACGTCATCCGCGCGCTGCGTCCGGCCATGAAGGCCGCCGGTTTTGGCCGTATCGTCACCATCGGCACCAACCTGGTGCAGAACCCCGTCGTGCCCTATCACGACTATACGGCGGCCAAGGCGGCCTTGTTGGCCTTTACCCGCACCGCCGCGGCCGAGCTGGGCCCGGACGGCATCACCGTCAACATGGTGTCGGGTGGCCTGCTGCGGACGACGGATGCCAGCGCCGGTACGCCGGACGCCATTTTCGACCTGATCGCCCAGGGCACGCCGCTGCGCCGGGTGACGACACCTGAGGAAGCCGCCGATGCCGTTTTGTTCTTCGCCAGCCCCTGGGCGCGTTCGGTGACCGGCCAGAACCTGATCGTCGACGGCGGCCTGGTCTTCAACTAAGCCGTAAAAAAACGGCTCAACCCCATGTCGCGCAGGCCCTTGCGGTAGGCGATCGACGAGCGGTCGGCCGGGATGTGCGCCTCCATCTTGGGATCGAGCGGCAGGCATTCCGGCATCTGGGCCTCGACCATCGCCTTGTCTTCCTCGAAGACGCGGCGGTTGAATTCATAGACGTCCTCCACCGGCAAATCGGTGTCGAAATTGCGTGCCATCGGCGCGAACAGGCGCGTGTGCTTGGCGGAGACGGGGGAGGCCGCATTCATAATGACCAGGCAGCTCTCGCCCGGGAAATGGATCTGCAAGGTCGCGGTGAACGGCAGGTGGACGTTGAAGTGGCGCAACCACTCGAACCCCTCCGAACCGCGGCCGGTGACGCCGATGGGATAATTGCCGACGAAGGAACGATAATGGGCGTCGAAGCCCGTCGGATGGACCTGGGTCGGATAGGGCGGCACGACGGCATTCGAGGCATCGCCGAAGGTCTGCGTATGCACGAAGGCGAAGTGGGCGACGTCGAGAAACCCTTCCATCTGGCGGCCGGCAAACCCATAGATGTCGAAGGGCGGGCAGACGATCTGCTGGAACTCGGGTTCGTCCCAGTGCGGCATCGGGCAGATCGGCGCCTGGGCGAATGCGCCCGTCGCCATGCCCGGGCGCAGGCATGTCCAGACCAGGCCGTATTTGATGATGGTGGGATAGGTCTTCAGATGCAGCTTGGCGGGGATGCCGCCGTCGGGATGCGAGGGAATGGCCACACAGTGCCCGCCGGCGCCGAAGCGCAGGCCATGATAGGCGCAGACCACGCCGTCCTGGGCATAGGTGCCCATGCTGAGCGGCACGCCGCGGTGGGGACATAACTCCTGGGCGACGACGATGCTGTCGCCCGAGCGATAGACGACCAGCCGTTCATCGAGCAGCTTCGCGCTGACCGGACCTTTTTCGACATCGCGCACCAGGGCGACCGGATAGCAGTGCGCCGCCAGTATGTGCCAGTCCGCGGCGTCGAACGTGCAGCCGCGCGGCAGGTCGTCGTCGATCGAGGCAATGGGAGCGGCGGTATCCATGGGCACAAATCCTGGCTGAGGGCTTGTGACGAAAGTGCTGGATATTACCGTGCGCTTCAATATCATAGAATGGCACAATGCGTTCTAAAAAAGAGTACGCTTCATGTCATTCGTCTTTTCGCGGTTCCTGGGTTATTTCGTCGAGGTCGCGCGCCTGGGCTCGATCCGCAAGGCGTCGGAGCATCTGAACGTGGCAGCCTCGGCCATCAACCGCCAGATCCTGCAGGCGGAGGAGACGATGGGCGTGCCCCTTTTCGAGCGCCTGCCATCGGGTTTGCGGCCGACCGCCGCCGGGGAAATGCTGCTGCATTCGGCCGGCCAGTGGCGTCAGGATTTCGACCGGGTGCGCGCCCACATGAACGATTTGAAGGGCCTGAAACGCGGTCACGTGCGCATCGCCCTGATCGACGCCTTGAGCCGGGGCTTCGTGCCGCGGGCGATCCGGCGCATGCGCGAGGACTATCCCGGCATCGGCTTCACCCTGGATGTGCGCGACAATGTCGATGTCATGGCCGCCGTGGTGGCCGGCGAGGCGGACTTCGGCCTGGTGCTCAATCCGCAGACGACGCGCGATGTCCGTGTCCAGGCCCATACCGAGGTTCACCTGGGCTTCGTCACCTTGCCCGGCCACCCGTTCGCCTCCGCCGGCGCCTTGCGCTTCAATGCCTGCGTCGACCATCCCCTAATCGTGCCGTCGGCGCCGCTTGCGATCCACGACCAGTTGCGCGCCCTGCTGGCCGCCAGCCAGGTCGAGGCCCATATCGCGGCGGCCTCCGACAATATCCAGATGATCAAGTCGCTGGCGCTGGAAGGCGTCGGCATCGCCGTCCTCAGCCGGCTGGACGTGTCGGAAGAGGTGGCGCGCGGCGACCTGGCCTTCACCCGCATCAGCGATCCGGTCATCAAGCCCTTGACCCTGGCCCTGTGCGTCGCCCAGGCGCGCCAGTTGTCGCATGCCGCCAATCTGTTCCTGGCGCGCATCGAAGACGAATTCGAGCAGGCCAAGGCCTTTGCATCTTCCTGAAATGCCGCTACGACACGCGCATGGAAAACCCGGTCTATCTTTTCTCGTACGGTACCCTGCAACTCGAAAGCGTTCAGCGGGCGACCTTCGGCCGTTTGCTGGACGGCGCCGATGACGCCATGCCGGGTTATCGCACCGACCTGCTGGAAATCACCGATCCCGAGGTTCTCAAGACCAGCGGCGAGCGCTTTCATCCGGTCGTCAGTCCCTCCGACGACCCCGCCGACCAGGTGGCCGGGCGGTTGTTTACGATCACGGCCGAGGAATTGGCGCACGCCGACCGCTACGAGGTCGCGGACTACAAGCGTGTCCTGGTGACCCTGGCCTCGGGTATCGACGCCTGGGTCTACGTCAAGGCATAGGGAGACGAGATGGACCTTTTTGGACACGACCGCCGGGCCGCTTTGATCGAGGCCGAGGACAAGGCCCTGGCCTTGCTGGACGCCATCGAGACGGCCGGCCTGGTGGCGCCCGGCCGCACCGAACGCGAGATCGAAAAAGACATCTACGCCATGGCCGAAAAGGACTTCGGCGTCGACGTCCATTGGCACAAGCGCATTGTCCGTTCCGGCGCCAATACCCTGGCCATCTTCTCCGACAATCCGCCGATCCTGACCGTGCGGGCGGACGACATCGTCTTTCTCGATATCGGGCCGGTCTTCGAAGCGTGGGAAGCCGATGTCGGCCGCACCTATGCGATCGGCGCCGATCCGGTAAAACAGGCCCTGGTCCGCGACCAGCCGGTTATTTTCGAGGCGGTCAAGGCGGTCTTCGATGCCACGCCCGACATCACCGGCGCCGAACTCTACGCGGTGGCTGTCGCCGAATCCGAAAAGCGCGGCTGGCGCTTTGCCGGCGAAATCGCCGGGCACATCGTTGCCGAATTCCCGCATGCCCGGCTGCCCGGTGAAAAGTTTCACGGTCATATCCGGCCGGAAAACCCGACTCGGATGCGCGATCCCGACGGACTGGGCCGCGAACGCTACTGGATCCTCGAAATCCATCTGGCCGCGCCCGATGGCACCTTTGGTGGGTTTTACGAGCGGTTGCTGCACCGGGATTAGGCGGCGCGTTCGTGCTGCGACAGGTGCCATAGCATCACCGGGATCAGCAACAGGCCGCCGGCATAGCCGAAAATCACCACGTGGAGGCTGTCCGGCCGGGTGATCGTAAAGGTATAGGCCGGCGCCAGCCAGGGCAGGAAGACCGCCTGCCTTGCCGCCTGGATCGCCAAGGCGAAAAAGGTGCCGACAATGCCGAGCACCAGAGGGATCGCGAACCCGCGAAAGCGCAGGGCCACCCAAAGCTGGATGACGATCATCGTCAGGCCGGCGCCGTTCAGCATCAGCAGGCTGAGGAAGGTCTCGCCCCATTGCGGATCGCCGCTGACCGAGGCGCCGGGTATGAGGCAGACGCCGGCGATCACCGCGCCATACAGCACCGCATAAAGCGTGACGCTCATCAGCAGCGAAAGGCCCAGGGTAACGACGAGCTTGGCGGCGAAAAGCCGGCCGCGATTGACCGGCAGGGACAGCAGATGGTTCCACATGCGTGGGCCGTGTTCGACCTGGGTGACCAGGACGGTGACGGCGGTGACCGCCATCGGCAACAGGAAATAGGCCCAGACGGCGGCGCCTTCGGCCAGCATTTGCACCCACGGTTTGTCGCCGGGATGGCTCAGCATGACCATGACGGGAAACGCGCCGGCGCACAGGGGCGCTGCCAGGCAAACCAGCAGGACCAGGGTGTGCTTCAATTTGATGATTTCGTTGAGGATCAGGCCGATCATTGAGGCGCTCGCTCAGGCTGTGCGTTGCAGGAATATGTCTTCAAGGCTCGGTGTGCGGCGCTGCAGGGCGAACACCTCGAAGCCATGGCCGATGAGGTGGGCATTCACTTGAGCCGGGTCGGGGCCACCCACCGGGCGTAGCGGAACGATCAGCGTCTCCTCGCCGTCGGCGCAACAGTCGATATCGCTGGCCTGTAGCCGCGTGGCGGCGCCGGCCGCGTTGCGGACGCCGATGACCAAGTCCTGCCCGACCGAACGCAGCAAGGTCTCCAGGGGCGACTGGGCGATCAGTTCACCGTTGAACATCAGGCCGACATGGCTGGCGACCTGTTCGATCTCGTTCAGCAGATGGCTGGACACGAAGACGGTCACGCCCTGGCGCGCCGGCAGGTCGCGGATCAACCGGCGCATGTCGTGCACGCCCGCGGGATCGAGCCCGTTCGTCGGCTCATCGAGGATCAGCAGTTTCGGTCGGCCCAGCAAGGCGCGGGCGATGCCCAGCCTTTGGCGCATGCCCAGCGAATACCCGCCGGCGCGGCGCCCGGCATAGGCGGTCAACTCGACCTGTTCCAGCACACGCCCGGTTTCGCGGCGATCCAGCCCAAGCGCCCGCCGTGTCAGGTCGATATTGTCGAACCCGCTCAAATGATCGTAGAGGCACGGTGTTTCGACCATCGATCCGACCGCCCGGGCGATTTCCGTGCGTGCCCGCGGCATGGGCAGGCCCAGCACACGGACCTCGCCGGCCTGGGGGCGCAACAGGCCCAGCAGGATGCGAATAGTGGTCGTCTTGCCGGAGCCGTTCGGCCCGAGAAAGCCATAGACGGCCCCCGAAGGCACGTTCAGGTCGATGCCGCGCACGGCGTGGAAATCACCGAAGTGATGGCTGAGGTGACGGGTTTCGACGACGGGGGGCATGGCTTGACCGCTTGACCATTTTTTATGTTAGACTTAAAGAAACATGCTAGATCTTTAAGTGCGAGTTAAAAATT
>FTKT01003185.1_pt1 | contig 10868 bp, 11 predicted proteins | sample 1658271 | NCBI WGS metagenome assembly FTKT01 (sample SAMEA3914811, study PRJEB12502) | metagenome | biome: forest; material: soil | place: Canada | collected 2011-08-04 | depth 0.3 m | reverse complement strand
GAACAGGTAGCCGTCGACGCTGACGTAGGAGCCGGGCGTCGTGGTGCCGCCGCTCGCGGTGGTCAGCGCGAGGCCGGAGGCGTCGGTGATCGGCGTGCACGGGCTGGTCGCCGCGTTGACGCAGGCGCGGTGGTCGGAGAACAGCGTGGCGCTGTCCAGGCTCACGAGCTGGCCCATGACGGTGAGCGTGTTGCCGGTGCCGTCCCAGGCGTCCACGTCGCCGCGCACCAGCGGGTGCACGTGCAGCAGCCGGGCCACGGGGGCCGTCGCGGTGCTGTTGCTCGCGGGGTCGACGTCGACGACCTGCCCCACCTCGAGCGCCGAGACGCGGGTGTCGGTGGCGCCCGTGTCGTCGTCGACCACCTGTGCGCCGGTGGTGGCGTATTCGTGGTCGTTGACGAACACGCTGCCGAAGGCCGTGATCGCGCCGGACGAGCTGGTCGTCGGGGCCGCGCTCGGCCCCGAAGTGCCGTTCGCGGGCGCCGAGGCGCCGCCACCGCCGCCGCAGGCGACGAGTGCGAGTGCGAGCGCGGACGACAGGGCGCAGGTCGTTGGCGAAATCTTCATGACCATCTCCAGGTGGGACGAGGAGCGTTCCTCGCCGAGGCCGCTACTTTGCGGCGTCCCGGCCGGAAAGGTGTGAAGACACGTAAATCGACACCTCGTGCTCAGAGTGTCGACAGTTTCGGGTGGCGCAAGGTAACGCAAAGGTGGAGGATGTTTCAGGTCGCGTCGCCTGCAACGTTTCCTAGAGCCATCGACGCAGGCAATCGAGCAGGTCCGCCGACGAGACCGGCTTCGACAGGTAGTCGTCCATGCCCGCGGCGATGCAGCGCGCGCGGTCGCCCGGCATCGCGTGCGCCGTCAGCGCCACGATCACCATCTTGGCGCCCGCCGGCTGCCTGCGCATGATGCGGGTCGCCTCGAGGCCGTCCATGGCTTTCATCTGGACGTCCATCAGCACCAGGTCGAACGCGACGCCGCCGGCCACCAGCGCAATGGCTTCCTCGGCCTCCGCGACGGCGGTGACGGCCGCGCCGGACGGGCGCAGCAACTCGGTGGCGATCAGGCGGTTGACGTCGTTGTCCTCCACCAGCAGCACGCGACGCCCCTCGGCGAAGCGGTCGCGCGCCTGGCCGGCGGACTCGTGATCCAGCACGCCGTGGCCGCCCAGGCCCAGCAGGATCGAGTTCAGCAGCGACGACGGCGTGGCCGGCTTGAGGATCAGCCCCGAGACGCCCTCGGCCTCGACGCGCTCGCTCAACTCCGGGGCCAGCGTGGTCGCCACCATGATGAACGTCGCCTGGGCCGGCAGCGCGGCGGCCCGCATGCGCGCGATGACCTCGAAGCCGTCCTCGCCCGCCAACCGCCAGTCGACGAAGACGAGTGCGTAAGGCTGGTCGGAGCGGGCGGCCTGCGCGAAGGCGGCGACGGCGTCGGGGCCGTCGGCGAAGCCGTCGCAGTGCATCTTCAGCGAGGCCAGCATCTCGAGCATCGCCGAACGTGCGCTCGCGTTGTCGTCGACGACCAGCGCGCGCATGCCTTGCAGCACGTGGCCTCGCGCGGGTTCGCGGGCCGAAGCGGAGGCCGGGCGTTGCAACGGCAGCTCGAACAGGAAGCGCGTGCCCTTCATCGGCGTGCTCTCGACGCGCAGCGTGTCGCCCATCAGCTCCACCAGGCGCTTGCTGATCGCCAGCCCGAGCCCGGTGCCGCCGAAGCGGCGCGCCATGGTCTGGTCGGCCTGCTCGAAGGGCTGGAACAGCTTGGCGAGCTGGTCGGGGCTCATGCCGATGCCGGTGTCGCGAACCTCGAAGCGCAGCGCCTGATGGCCCGGCTCGCCCGCCAGGACGACCGCCAGCACGACCTCGCCCGCCGGCGTGAACTTGACGGCGTTGGTCGCGAGGTTGATGAGCACCTGGCCCAGCCGGAGCGGATCTCCGAGCAGCAGGTTCGGGACGTCGTGCGCGCGATGCACGACGAGCTCGAGCCGCTTGACGTCGGCCGCGGGCGCGACGATCTGCGAGACGCGCCGAAGCACCTCGTCGAGCAGGTACTCGGTGCGCTCGATGCTCAGCTTGCCGGCGTCGATCTTGGAGAAGTCCAGGATGTCGTTGACGATGTGCAGCAGCAGCGTCGCGGCATCCTCGATCTTGCCGAGATAGTCGTGCTGCGTGGCGTCGACGCTGGTCTGCTGCAGCAGTTGCGTCAGGCCGACGATCGCGTTCATCGGCGTGCGGATCTCGTGGCTCATGTTGGCCAGGAAGGCCTCTTTGGCGCGCGCCCCGGCGTTGGCCGCATCGCGCGCCGCCGCGAGTTCGGCCGTCCGGCGATCGACGGCGGCCTCGAGGCCGGAGGTCGCCTGCAGCAGGCGCTGGCGCATCGACTCCTGCGATCGCGCGGTGACGTCGACCTCGTGCCACTTGCTGCGAACGTGCACCGGCCGCGCCAGCTCGAGGCGGCCGATGCGCTCGCTTTCCGCGGCGAGTTCGCGCAGCGGCGCGGCGAAGGCGGCGGCCGTGCGCAGTGTCAGGATCATGGTCGCCGCGAGGCCCGCCACGAGGATCGCCGCGAGGATCATGACCTGCGTCTTCGTGCTGACGCCGAAGTCCGACTCGGGCGCATACGACACCACCCAGAGGCCGCTGGGCGCGCCGATGTCGATGGCCCGCCATGACGCGACCCACGGGCTGCCCCCGGAGCGGAAGTGGACCAGCGCGGATCGGTCGTCGCTCGCGCGCCAGCCCGAATAGGCCGCGAGCAGGGCGCCGGCGTCGATGTCGCCCACCGCCTTGAACACGTTGGCGTGGACGTCCTCGTCCGACCGGAAGCGCGCGTCGTCGGGCAGGGCGACGACATGGCCGTCCGAGGTCAGCACGGCGCTCTTGCCGTGCGCGCTCACCGGATGCCTGCGGGTGAAGCGCGACAGGTCCAGCAGCGTGATGTCGGTCGTGCTGACGAAGGCGTGGCCTGCCGGGTCGACCCAGCCGATCAGCGCGGACATGCCCGGCATGCCCGTGGATCGGAAGACGAACGGATCGGTCCAGGCGACGCGGCGCCTGTCGCCGACGGCCATGGCCTGCTTGAACCAGGGGCGCTGGCGCGCGTCGTAGTCCGAAGCGCGGCGCACGTCGGGCTCGGGCTGCTCGCCATTCCAGCGCGTGTCGATCTCCATGCCGTGCATCACGTCCGGATCGGTGTGCCGCAGCAGCAGCGACCCGGCGTCGCCCTTGCGCAGGAGGATCTCGCGACCGCTCGTCGCGGCGATCGCCACCGACGACACGTCGGGCTCGTTCATCAGCACGGGGGCCATCAGCCGGACCAGGCCACGCTCGTCGTCGACGCCGACCAGCCCGGCCCGCCCCCAGTCCGCGCGCAGCCTGGCGATGGTCTCGACGCGCTGGAACAGGCCCGCGAAATCCGCGTCGACCGCCTGCGTGGCCACGCGGAGTTCGGCGGCGGCGAGCGCGCGTTGGACCGGCGCGTAGACGAAGACCTGCGCCGCCGCGGCCGACAGGATCAGGGCGACCGTGGCGGTGAACAGCGAGGATGTCAACAGGCTTCGCTGGATCGAGGCCCGACCCCGTTGCTCGTGCCGCGCCATGGCGCCGGAGTCGATCGCGGGCGGGTTCAATGCCGACGGTCCCCGGCTCGCGCGTCCGGCGAAGCGTGCGCGTTCATCAGGGGGTCGCAACCAACCATTGGCATATCGGCGCAGTCCACGAATTGATGGTTCCGACAAGCTATCAGAGAAAGCCGGCCATCACCAAGCGGCGTCGACGCCAAGGTTGGCGACAGGGTCAGCCTGGCGACAGCCCGCCGCGAGCGGATGGCGTGGTTCGCCGCTCGCCGCTCAGAGCCCGAACTTCTTCACGACGAACAGCAGGATCAGTGCGCCGATCACCGACATCACCAGTCCGGCCGGATGCACGATCGCGCCGTCCGCCGGCTTGCTGAACAGGCGCGCGATGAAGCCGCCGATGAACGATCCGGCGATGCCGACGATGCCCGTCATGATCAGGCCCATGCCTTCGGCGCCGGGCATGATCCAGCGCGCGATGGCGCCCACGACGATGCCGACGATGAACATCCACAGCAGGTGAAACATGGCGAGTTCCCGGTTGCAGCGGCGGCCGGCATGGCCTGCCTGCTGATGGGCAGAGCCTAGCGCCGGAACAGGCGGCGCCTGGGCCGGGTCTACCCGAGTCCGGGACGGACGGCGCACCGGCATCGTGCGATGGGCGTATCGTCGGCAACCGTGCGACGCCGCCACGACCTTCTGCCACCATGCCTTCCGACACCACGCACCTGATCGCTCTCGCCGCGGCGCTGGGCTGGGCCAGCGGCCTGCGGCTCTGGGCGGTGCTGCTGCTGACCGGCGGGGCCGGCGCGCTGGGCTGGATCACATTGCCGCCGGGGCTGCACGTGCTGGAGAACCCGTTCATGCTGGCGGCCGCCGGCACCATGGCCGCCGTCGAATTCCTGGTCGACAAGATCCCGGCGCTGGATTCGTTCTGGGATGCGCTGCAGACGCTGGTTCGCATTCCGGGCGGCGCCGCGCTCGCGGCGGGGGTGTTCGGTGGCGACGGCGCGACCTGGGTCGCGGGGGCGGCGGTGCTCGGCGCCGCGCTGGCGGCCAACTCGCATGTGGCCAAGGCCAGCGTGCGCGCGGCGGTCAACACCTCGCCCGAGCCGTTCTCCAACATCGCGCTGTCCTTGATCGGCGATGCCACGGTGCCGGCAGTGCTCTGGCTGGCCACGGCGCATCCGGTCGCGCTGCTGGTGGTGATCGCCATCGCCGTGCTCGTCATGGCGACGACCTCGCTGCTGCTGATCCGGTTCCTGCGCGGCGTCGTCGGACGGTTGCGGCGCCGATTTTCGCCGTCGACGCCGTAGCGCGGGTCGCGAACGCACTGATCAAGCGGCTCGCCCGCTAGCGAATGGTCGCGCCCGAGAACCAGAAATGGTCGCCACCGGCCCCGACGATCGCGGGCGCCGGAATGGGCGTCGCCGCGGTCAGGCTGCTGGCGTGATCGACCACGTAGACATTGCCGCCGGCGCTGAGATAGAGGCGGTCGTTGGCCATGTCCACCGCGACCGAGGACGGCGCCGCCGGCAGCGGCACCGGACCGACCAGCGTCGGCGACGCCGTGCTCGCGGCCTGCATCAGCCAGACGGCGCTGCCGGCGCCGTCGGCGATGTAGACGATGTCGCGCGACGAGTCGCTCGCGAGCGCGACGCCGTCGATGCCCGCGCCGTATTCCTGCGTCGGCGTGATCAGCCAATACTTGTTGACGGAGGCCTGCGACAGGACGACGACGCCCGATCCATTGGTCGCGTAGACGACGTCGTGCACCGGGTCGTAGGTGGCGGACTCCGTCCAGTGCCCGAGCGTCATCACGAAGTCGAGCGAGGTCGTCGCGGTGCTCGCCGACGCGACGCGCCGGATGATGGCGTCGTCGATGGTCGTGAAGATCTGGTAGCGGTAGAACACCCACAGCGTGTCGGAGGCGCCGTCGACGGTCATCGACTGGACGCCGATGGAGTCCTCGAGCGAGATCGTGCGCGTCGGCGTCGCGCCGGCCGTGAGCTGGCTGGCGTGGCTGAAGACCTGGATGCGCGCGGAGTTGTCGTCGGCCGTGGGCGTCGGCGTGGTCGCGACGTAGAGCAGGTCGTGCACCGAGTCGTAGGCCAGGGGGCCGTCCATCTTGGCCACGCTGGCGACGTCGTGCCCCGCGGTCGTGGAGCCGGCGGGCGGCGAGAGCGTGGCGAAGCCGGCCACGTCGCCGGCGTGCGAGTTCGCCACGAACAGGGCGCTGGGCTGCGCCGGCGGAGGCGCGGGCGGCGGCGCGCTGCCGCCGCCTCCGCAGGCCGCGATGGCCCCGAGCAGGGCGGCCGAGACGGCGCCGCGCGCCGCAATCGTCATCTGGTGCATGCTGACTCCCCGCCCGGGCGTCTGGCGCGCCCGGTGCGCGGAGTCTAACGCCCCTGTGCGGCGCGCAACAAGCCTCAGCCGCCGCGCTTGTCGGCGCTCCGGTGCTTGGCCAGCACGACGGTCTCGAACAGCTCGTAGTCCGGCGTCGGCACCTTGTCGGCGCCCGGCGCGTGGTAGTAGCGGATCGTGATCGAGGTCTTGCCGCCGCGCTCGCCGGGATCGACGTCGAACACGGCGATACCGTAGCCGGTACCCGTATCCCGCTGGGCCGACCAGATGGCGTCCTCCAGCGCGTCGGCGGCGTTGCGCACGTAGACGCCGGCCGTCGCGCCGGGAATCGGCCGGTTCGGCCTGGTGAAGACCTTGGCCTGCGGCAGGCCGTCGGCGGGGTCGGTGCCGTAGACGTCCAGCGGCGCGCTGGTGCCGCCGCCGCCCAGGATCAGGTGCACGGTGCCGTGGCTGGTGTCGAAGCTGCCGTCGCGCGACGGCGCCGTCGCGACCGGCCTGGGCTGCAGCGTCTCCACCTGCGCACCGGTGACGGCGTCGCGGCCGGCGCCGTGGTTGCAGCCGCGGATCGGCCAGCTGCGCTCGTAGTCGTGGTCGTGGCCGCAGACGACCAGGTCGACGCCGTAGCGGTCGAAGATCGGCAGCCAGGCCTCGCGCAGGCCCTTGTCGGCGCCGTTGCCGGTCGACGACGACGTGATCGCGTCCTGGTGCATCTGCACGACGATCCAGTCGATGTCGTCGTCGCGCTGCGCGCGCGCGAGCGTCTCCTCGAGCCAGCGCGTCTGCGCCCCCTTGCTGTAGCCGCGCACGTAAAACGACGTGCCCGGCTCGACGGGCGCGTTGCCGGTGCTCGCCGCGGGCACCAGCGGCGCCGGGCCGCCGACGAAGGGGCCGCCGTCCTGGTAGATCACGTCGTCGGCCGACAGCGAGACGAAGAACACGCTGCCGACGCGGAAGCTGTACCAGCGGCCCGGGAACTCGCTGCCGTTGTGCGGCAGCGCGAAGCGCGTCAGGTACGAATCGAAACCCTGCGCGCCGTTGTGGAACTCGATCTCGTGGTTGCCCGGGCACGGCATCCACGGGCGCAGCGACGCGGAGGCCTGCATGTTGTTGCCGAAGTCGGCCCACACCGCGGGCTGCGATGCCGGGTTCAGGTTGGCGTAGCAGAGGTCGCCGTTGAGCAGGTGGAACAGCGGCTCGAAGCGCTCGACGGCCTGCACCGCGTAGCGGCTCTGCACCGACGACAGCACCCAGCTGGTGTTCGGCGTCGCGAGGTCGCCGTAGCTGGTGAAGCGGAACGCGTGGCGCCCGCGGCGCGCGGTGCGGAAGGTCGCGGCGAACGGCTTGGTGGCATTGCCGTCGTTGTCCGCGGTGACGCTGTAGTGCACGACGGTGTCGGGCTCGAGGCCTTCCAGTTTCGCGTGGTAAGTGAAGACGGTCTGGCCGTTGAGGCCGTCGGTGTAGCTGCGCTGCACCGCCGGCAGCACGCGCTCGCGGCCCGCCGAATCGCCGAAGTGCACGCGCGGACGCACGGCCTGCGCGGCCGAGGCCCACGACACGTGCACCGTGCTCGCCGGATCCTCGCCCCAGGTCAGGTGGATCTGTTCGGGCGTGCCGTCGGCGATGCTGTCGGCGGCGCCCGCGTCGCGCGCCAGTGCGAAGCCCGAGACGGCCGTCGCCAGCCCGACGGCGCCGGCGCCGCGGAAGAAGCCGCGGCGCGAGACGCCGCCGGCAGGGGTGTCGGCGTTGCCGGCCGGGCCGTCTTCGGCGGCGAATTCGTCGGGACGGGGTCGCATCATGGGTCGCTCCTCGGGGCTGCTTCGCTGGACATCCAGCACGCCGCCGAGGTTGCGTGCGCAACATGGCGCCGGCGTGACAAGCCCCCTGGCGTTCGGAGCATTCCCATGTTTGTCGGAGATGCCGCAAGATGGATGTCCTGCTTCGCACCGCGAGACCGCCATGACCCGCATCCGAGCTGTCTTCCCGCTGAATCTCCTGTTCGTCGGCGCCGCGTTGCTGGCCTGCAACCCGGCGCGGGCCGACGACGCGTCGGACTGCCAGGCCGCCGCCGGCAGTTACCTGACCGGCGTCGTGCTCGCCACGCCGACCTTCCAGCGCGGCTCGCGGCTGCACGGGATCGAGCTGTCGCACACGCATGTCCAGCTGATCGGGGATGCCGACGGGAACAGGTACGACATCGCGGTCGACGACGTCTTCGCGAGCGGCTATCGCAAGCGCCAGGAGGCGGTGCCGGCGCCGCTCGACGAGATCAAGACGGGCGACCGGCTGTCGCTGTGCGGCATCCCGTACAAGGGCGGCATGCACTGGGTGCACACCAACTGCGGCGATTCGCCGACGCAGCAGGATCCCGACGGCTGGCTCAAGGAGATCGCGGCCGACGGCACGGCCGGCCCCAATCTCGAGGGCAGCACGACCTACTGCTACCTGTGGGCGCGCAAGTAGGCGTCAGGCCGCCAGCCGGGCCGGCGGCGCGGCCTCGTCGCGCGCCGTCGTCTTGCCCAGCAGCTCGTCGAACAGCGCGCGGAAGTGCACCACGGCCTTGCGCAGGTCCTCGGTGCTGGCCTCGCCGCGCTGGTCGAGCGAGACGATGCGCTGCGCCGCGCGGTAGTTGTTGACGACGATCGGGTGGTCGACGGAGATGTCGGCCGCGCGCAGGTCGAAATCGGCCACCGGGTAGCCGCGCTTGGCCAGCAGCTCGCGCACCAGGCGGTCGGCCTCGATCAGCACGCCCTTGGGATCGTCGACGAACGAGCCCTGCAGGCGCGTCCAGGCCTCCGAGAAGCGGGTCACGTCGGCCGGCGCGAGCGGCACGATCTCGAAGCGCTCGACGCGCTTCTGGCGCCGCTTGAGCTCGGCCTCGGCCTTGGCCTTGCTGCCGCCGTGGCGCTTGAGGACGGCATCGTATTCGGGGCCGAAGCGCTGCTTGAGCCGTTTCGACTCGGCCGCGCTGTAGGCCAGCCACGCGACGAAGGCGACGAGGATCACCGCGACGACGGCGATGGCGACCAGGGTGGGAGTGTTGAGCGATTCCATGGCGTTCTCCGGAGGTTTGCTGTTTCCGGGGATTTCGGCAAATGGTGTTCCGGCGACTCGGCCGCAACGCCGGCCATGCCTTTTATTGGAAGTCTAACTTGTAAGTTTGACTGTTTATCCGTAGACTGTCGCCATGCCGTCCAGACGCCTGCCTTCCGTCGAAGCCCATGCCGCCGAGCTGATGCAGGCGGTCGGCATCCTGTTGCGTCGCGTCCGCGGCGAGGCCGGCAAGGAAGGGCTCAGCTGGTCGCAGGCCGCCGCGCTCGGCCGGCTCGACCGCGGCGGCCCGATGACCACGGCCGAGCTCGCGCGCGCCGAGATGGTCAAGCCGCAATCGATGGGCACCCTGCTGGCCGAACTGGAGCAGGAGGGCCTGGTGCAGCGCGATCCGCATCCCACCGACGGCCGCCAGATCCTGTTCTCGCTGACGCCCGCGGGCGTCGCCGCGCGGCGCCAGCGCCAGGCCGCCAAGCTCGCGTGGCTCACCGCCGCGATCGGGCAGTTCGATCCCGCTGAACAACGCACGCTGGTCGAGGCGATCGCCCTCGTCAGGCGTCTCGGAGAAAGCTGAACCGCCATGCCCGCCACCACGCTCGATGCGAAGTCCGCGCTGGTCGCCATCGACCTGCAGATGGGGCTGCTCGCCTACCCGACGCTGGCGCCCATCGCCGACATCATCGCCCGCGCCAGCGAGCTGGCCGCGGCGTTCCGGCGCCGCGGGCTGCCGGTGGTGCTGGTCAACGCCGCGGGCCGTCCGCCCGGCCGCACCGACCAGCAGCGCCCGCCGCTGACGTTGCCGCCCGGCTGGACGGACATCGTGCCCGAGCTGGGCCAGCGCGACGACGACATCGCCATCACCAAGCATGCGTCCGGCGCCTTCGGCGAGAGCGCGCTGGCCGCCGAGCTGCGCGCGCGCGGCGTGACGCAGGTCGTGGTCGTGGGCGTGGCCACCAGCAACGGCGTCGAGTCCACCGCGCGCCAGGCCTACGACCTCGGCTTCAACGTCACGCTGCCGCTCGACGCGATGACCGACGTCGACCAGCCGGCGCACGACCATGCCGTCACCCGCATCTTCCCGCGCATCGCCGAGACGGGCTCGACCGCCGACGTGCTCGCGCTGCTCGCCGCCCACGGAGCCTGAGATGAACCTCGGTCACTACGTCGCCTTCTTCTTCGGCGGTGCCTTTCTGATCAACGCCTTGCCGCATATCGTTGCCGGCTCGCTGGGCCGGCCGTTCCAGAGTCCGTTCGCGACGCCGCGCGGAGAGGGCCTGTCCTCGTCCAGCGTCAACGTGGCGTGGGGCTTCGCCAATCTCGTCGTGGCCTGGTTGCTGCTGGTGCGCACCGGCAGCTTCGACCTGCGCGCCTGGGATCACGCACTGGTGCTGGCCGCGGGCGGCCTGGCGATGGCGCTGTTCCACGCGCGGCACTTCGGCCGCTTCCATGGAGGCAACACGCCGACATGAGCGAGGGCACGTTCAGGTCGCTGCGCAACCCGAGCTACCGCACCTGGTTCCTCGGTTCGCTGGCGTCCAACATCGGCACCTGGGTGCAGCGCACCGCGCAGGACTGGCTGGTGCTCACGCAGCTGACGCATCACAACGCCACGGCGCTCGGCGTGGTGATGGCGCTGCAGTTCGGGCCGCACATCGTGCTGCTGCCGTTCACGGGCTCGGCGGCCGATCGCTTCGACCGCCGCCGCATCCTGATCGCGACGCAGTCGGCGATGTTCGTGCTGGCGCTGACGCTGGGCCTGCTGACGCTGGCCGGCGTCGTCGCGCTGTGGCACGTCTACGCGTTCGCGCTGCTGCTCGGCTGCGTCACCGCGTTCGATGCGCCGGCGAGCCAGACCTTCGTCTCGGAGCTGGTGGGCGAC
>FTKT01007273.1_pt1 | contig 10878 bp, 8 predicted proteins | sample 1658271 | NCBI WGS metagenome assembly FTKT01 (sample SAMEA3914811, study PRJEB12502) | metagenome | biome: forest; material: soil | place: Canada | collected 2011-08-04 | depth 0.3 m | reverse complement strand
CGGCGAGGGCCAGGGCGAGGGCTGCGACAGCGAAGGGACGGGTGGAGGTTAGGCGCATTGGGGGAGGTCCTGTTCAGCGACCCTCGGATGGGGAGGATCGGCTGAGCTACGGGACGGCCCGGCCCCCGGATGCAGGGCGGCTGCAAATTTTTTCGCGGCCCCCGACGACCAATCGGCTCGCCCGCGCGTAGAGAGGCTGATCGGCGCCCTGCTTTCACAGGATCCGGCCGATCGGGGACCAAGGAAGGCCGCCCGCGCGACGTCGCACGGACGGTCCAATCGACCGGGGCGATGCGCGACATGGAGCCTGAAGGCCAGCGGGAGGCCCTGACCGGCGCGCTGGCGCGCGTGGGTTCCGGTGACGCCGGCGCCCTGAAAGAGGTCTATGATCGCACCTCGGCGAAGCTTTTTGGCGTCTGCCTCCGTATCTTGGGCGAACCCACCGAGGCCGAGGACGTGTTGCAAGAGGTCTATGTTTCCGTTTGGCGCAACGCCGCCGCCTTCGACGCCGACCGCGCGAGCCCGATCACCTGGCTGGCGGCCATCGCCCGCAACCGGTCGATCGACCGGGTGCGCGCCCGCCATCCGGAGCGTTCGATCGCTATCGACGCGGCCATGGAAGTCGCGGACGCCGCGCCCCTCGCCTCAAGCCTCCTCGAGGCCAGCCAGGAGTCGCGGCGGCTGGCCGGCTGCCTGGGCGAACTGGAGCCCCAGCATCAAGGCGCGATCCGGGCGGCCTTCCTTGACGGCCAGACCTATGAAGTGCTGGCGAGCCGGGCCGGCGTTCCCCTGGGCACGATGAAAAGCTGGATCCGCCGCTCACTGATCCGCCTGCGCGGTTGTCTCGACCGATGACCGACGAGACCCTCCACATCCTGGGCGATGACGCCGACCACATGGCGGCCGAATATGTGCTGGGCGTGCTGGACGCCCAGACGCGCGTCCGCGCCGAGGCGCGCCTGCGCGCCGAGCCGGCCTTCCGCGCGCAGGTCGAGGCCTGGGAACGGCGCCTCGCGCCCCTGGTCGATGAGATCGCGCCCGTGGCCGCGCCCCCGGGGGTCTGGCCGGCCATCGCCGGGCGTATCGATCCATCCGCCAAAACCCTGGCCTCAAACGTCGTGGCCTTCGCGCCGCGGCCCCGGCTGTGGGACCGTGTGGGCGTCTGGCGCGCCGCGGCCCTCGCCTCCGCGGCGGTGGCCGCTAGCCTGGCCGTTGTGGTCCTGCAGCCCCGCCCGCCGACACCCACGCCCACCGAGGCCGCGCCCCTGACCGCCAGCCTCGCCGACGCCGACGGCAAGGTGTTGTTCGTGGCGACCACGGATCGCAACCGCCGCAGCCTTGTGGTGGCGCCCACCGGCGTGGTCAGCGGGGCCGGCCGCTATCCCGAGCTCTGGATCATCCGCGGAACCGACAAACCCAAACCCCTGGGCATGCTCACCGGCGGCCATGCCCTTTCGATCCCGGTCGCCTCGCCCCTGACCTCGGACAAGGCGGCGCCGCCTGTCCTGGCCGTCTCCCTGGAGCCCGCCGGCGGCTCCCGCACCGGCCTGCCCACCGGTCCGGTCATCGCCCACGGGGTGCTGACGCCGCTCTAGATCAAGCCGGCGGTTCGCGGGTGAGGCCGGCGACAAAACCCTCGATGGCCCGGTCGCCCCGCAGACAGATCACGGGACCGGCGGCGGCGGGTTCCAGGCGCGCGCGGAGATTCTCCGACCAGCCGCCGAACTGTATGACCTGCCAGGCGTAACCCCAGCCGAACGCCTCATCGCAGCCCTCCGGGCGATCGGCGCGCGGGCGGCCGCGATGGATGCGGGTCTTGCGCCACGCGCGCCAGAGGCGCCGCCAGAGCGGCTGATCGAGCCAGATCGTCAGATCGGCGCGCGCCAGCACCAGATCGGCCACCTCGGGATAAACGCCTTCCACCACCCAGGTTTCCTGGGCGACGAGGGGCGACAGCCGCTCGCGGAGGGTCGCCGTGTCGATCCGCCGCCAGCCGGGCCCATAGGCCAGCCGATCCAGGTGGACAACAGGCGCCCTCAACGCCTCGCTCAGGCGCCGCGCCAGGGTCGACTTGCCGGATCCCGCCCCGCCGAGGAGGGCGAGACGTCGCGGCGCGGTCATCGCGCCTCGTCGGGAAGCACCCGGGCGCGGGTCCAGCTCGCCCCAGCCCACACCCAGGCCAGCAGAACCCCGTCGATCCCGGCCAGGCCCGTCTGCACCAGGGTCACCCCCAGGATGCCAAGGCCCAGCTGCACCCCCACGACCCACATCAGCGGCAGCTGCAACAGCCATTGACTGGCGAAGGGGACTCCCGCCGCCCACTTGGTCGCCCCGGCGCCGCGCAGGGCGTAGCAGAGGATGCGGCCGATGGCGTCCAGGCCGACGCCCAGGCCCAGGATCCGCGCCGGCCAGACCGCCAGCGCCAGGGTCGCCGGATCATGCAGGAAGAGGCCCAGCACCGCCTCGGGCGCGAAGACCGTCAGCAGGCCCAGCGGCCCGGTCAGGACCGCGCCCGCCACCGCCGTGCGCCACCCCCAGCGCCGCGCCTCGTCCGGCTCGCCGCGGCCGAGGGCCTGGCCCACCAGGGTGGCGGCGGCGAAGCCGAGGCCGGTGGTGCTCTGGATTGGCAGGGTCATCAGCGACACCAGCACATTGGCCACCGCCGCCTGGGCCACCCCCAACCGCGCGACGATGACGAAGGCGATCATCAGGCCGAACTGGAACAGGCTCTGCTGCAGGCTCACCGGCCAGCCGATGGCCGCGACCGTCCCGATGATCCTGAGGCTGGGGCCGCGCGCGAAAAGCCCGGGAACCCGCCAAAGCCGCATCGCCAGCCCCGCCTGCAGCCCCACGCAGACGGCGGCGCTCAAGGTTCCCGCGAGACCGGCGCCGGCCGCGCCCATCGGCGCAAGGGGTCCGGCGCCTTGCACCAGCAGCAGGGTCAGCCCCACCTGCGCCGGCGCCAGCAGCAGGTAGACCAGGAAGGGCGCGCCCGGCCGCCCCGCGCCGATCCAGCCGGCGTCGATCGGGATGGTGATCGCCAGAAACAGCAGCGACGGCGCGAAGGCGGCGATGTAGCGGGCGCCGGCCAGGGCCGCGGCGGGGTCGGAGACCATCAGCCTGACAATCTGCGGCCCGAACCACCAGACCAGCCCGGCGAGCAGGGCGCCAAAGGCCGTCGATCCGACCAGGGCCGCAGTGAGGATCTCGCCTCGGCGCGCCTCATCCCCCGCCCCCACCGCCCGGGACGTCATCGCCTGGACGCCGGTGTCGACGCCGTAAAGCAGCGCCAGAACCACGCCGTAGAAGGCCCCCGCCGCCCCGATGCCCGCCAGGGACGCGTCGCCGAGACGGCCAACAATGCTCAGGCACACCAGGCTCGATACGTTCTGAACGAAGAAGAAACCGATCAGCGGCGCGGCCAGCCGCCCGATCGTCGCCCCCTGCTCCATCAATCCCGGACGGTCATACAGCCGCGCCATGGCGCCCTCCTCAGGTTCCGAGGGTTAGGCTAGACGGGCCCTTCAATTCCAAATACTGAAATCGATTGATGAATGAATTCGATCAGGTGCAAATCAGAAAACTCGACGGCGGCCTGCTGCTGATCTTTCGCGAGTTGCTGCTGCGCCGGCGGGCCAGCGATGTGGCCCAGCATCTGGGTCTCAGCCCCTCGGCCATCAGCCACGCCCTTACCCGCCTGCGCGACATCTTCGGCCAGCCCCTGTTCATTCGCCGCTCCCACGGCCTGGAGCCCACTCAGAAGGCTCTGGAGTTGGGGCCCCGCATCGAGGCCCTCCTGACCCTGATGGGCGAGACTCTGTCGCCCGACACCGGCTTCGATCCGGCCCGCAGCCGCCGCCGGTTTGGCCTGGCCTGTTCGGAAGAGATCGCCTCCCTGATCGGCGTGGGCCTGGTGAACACCTTCGCGACCGCCGCCCCCCGGGCGAGCTTCGCCGTCCGCTGGGCCATCCTCGACCGCGCCCTGCGCGCGGTGCGCCGGGGGGAGGTGGACCTGGCCCTCGGGGTCTTCCGCCAGATCCCCGCCGGCCTGATCGCCACGCCGCTCTACGAGGACGACTATTGCGTCATCGCCCGCCAGGGCCACCCGACCATCCGGGGCTCGGTGGATCTCCTCACCTATGGCCGCACCGGCCACGTCTTTGTCGGCAACCCGGACGGCGCCCTCGGCGAAGACGCCGCCATCGACCGCGAGGCGATGGACGCCACCTACGGCGCGCTGCCGCCGCCGGGACTGGTCAAGACCTATGGCTACGTCACCCTGTGGGAGACGGCGATGCTGATCGTCTCCAGTTCGGACGCCCTGGCCGACTGTCCCCGGCGCCTCGCGGAACGCTATGCCGACCGCCTGGGCCTGCAGGTGATTGACCCGCCGTTCAAGCCCTTCCGCTTCACTGTCCAGGCGGTCCGGGCCACCGGCGGCGACCAGGGCGTGGACTGGCTGGCGGAGCGGATCGCCGAGGCGGTCGCGGGCTAGAGGCGGTCAGCCGGCCAGGCCCAGACGCCGCAGGGGCGAGCCGATCAGGCCGCTGACCATGCCCGCCTGGATCGCCGTCGCCGGCCACAGGACAGAGATCGGCCCCACCAGCCGGTCGCGAACGAACGGCAGCAGGCGGTCGTCGGACTGGTAGACCGGCGTGAACATCGCGCTCATGGCCTGATAGAGCCGCACATGGCCTCGGCGCAGCCCAACGTATCGCGCGAGCGCCGCCGGCAGGTCGGGGGTCTCGCGCACGGCCTTGGCCAGGGCGTAGGCGTCGAGCAGGGCCATGTTGGCGCCCTGGCCGAGCTGGGGGCTGGTGGAATGCCAGGCGTCGCCGATGTGGACCAGACCAGGCTCGACTGGCCTCGCCAGGGTGCGGTGGGCGTAGCGGGCGAAGGTCAGGCGTTCGGGGTGGTCGATCTGGGCCAGCAGTGGCTCGGTAGAGGGCCAGAGCCGCGCCACCTCATCCTTCCAGGCGGTCAGACCCGCCGCGCGCCAGTCCTTGAGCCGATCCGCGCGCAGGCTCCAGAACAGCGCCGCCTGGGGTCGCCCCTGACCGGGCGCCCGGCCGATGGGCAGGACGCCGGTCATGACGCTGGCGCGGACGTAGCGCTGCTCCAGCGCCTCGGGGTTCAGCGCCGACCCCTCCGGCCAGTCAAGGCTCGCCCACAGCGCGCCATAGGCCAGCGCCCGACCGGTGGGCGGGGCGAAGGCCGAACCGGCGCCGAGGGCGTCGACGACCAGGTCGAAGGGCGGGCTCTCGACGCCGCTGGCGAACGTCAGGCGTGGCCGGTCGCCTGCGGACCGTCCGACGATCGTTCGGTCCGTCTCGATGACGATCCCGGCCGCCTCGACCGCCGAAAAGAGGATGTCGAACAGCGCCGCCCGGTGCACGCCAAGGCCGAACCCCGCCCGCGCGCCCAGCGCCGCGTAGCGCACGTCAAGCACCACCGGCCCGGACGCACCGGCGCGTCCGAGCAGCCGGGTGATTTTCGATCCGACCGCCTGCGTAGCGGGGGCCAGGCCCAGCGCGCTGAGCACGGCCAGGCCGGTCGGCTGCAGGATGATCCCCGAGCCGATGGGCCGCGCCTGGGCGAACCGCTCGAACAGCCGCACCCGATGGCCGTCGCGATGCAACAGCAAGGCCGCCGCGAGCCCGGCCGGCCCGCAGCCGGCGATGGCGATGTCGAGAGGCCCCATTGGGGGCGTTCTAGGCGGTGAATCCGCTGCGCGCCATAACGGGCCGGCCGGGATTGTCAGCGCCAGCGAAACCGCCGATCTATCCGGCGAGGGAGCGCCGATGACCGACGACCACATGCCCGCCCCGCGAACGGCCGCCGAGCCCGCGTCCTTTCGCCGGCTGCGCGGCCGCTATGACGGCTACACCCGGGCGCGCCTGGTCCAGGTGGCGCGGCGGCTGGAGCGGGCGATCTATCCGGATCGCGCGCCCGTCGAGCGCATCGAACTGGCGGGACCGACGGATCGGATCGGCCATGCGGCGGCGCAAACCCTGGACTATCGCGACATCGCCATCGGCGAGCCGCTCGGACCGCTTTGGGCCACCTATTGGGTGCGAGTGACGGCCGAGGTCCCCGAAGCCTGGCGCGGGGCGCGGGTCGATCTGCACTGGGACAGCCGCTCCGAAGCCCTGCTGCGCCTGGACGGACGCACGGCCCAGGGCCTGAACATCGGCCGCAGCGCCGCGCGGCTGGTGGAGAGCGCCGAGGGCGGCGAGACCCTGACCTTCGACATCGAGGTCGCCTGCAACCGCGCCCTGGGCGCCGCCGAAGACATGCGCTCCCCCAACGAGCCCTACCGCCTGGTCGCCTGCGAACTGCGCCGGTTCGATCCCGAGGCCTGGGCCCTGTTCCATGACTTCGAGGTCCTGCGCCAGCTGGAGGCCGACCACGAGCCGCCGCAGACCCCGCGCTCCTTCGGCGGCGCCGACCCCCGCGTCCTGCGCCCGGCCCTCGACACCACCTGGTCGGGCCGGCTGAAACACCGGCTGAACCAGACCTGCAACATCCTCGATCCGGAAAACCCCGCCACCTGGCCCGCCGCCCGCGCGATACTGGCCGATCTGCTCAGTGTGCGGAATGGCGGTGTCGTGCACGAGTTGTCCGCCATCGGCCACGCCCACATCGACACCGCCTGGCTGTGGCCCATCGAGGAGACCTGGCGCAAGTGCCAGCGCAGTTTCGCCAATGTGCTGGCGCTGATGGACGCGTATCCGGAGTTCAAGTTCGCCTGCTCCCAGGCCTGTCAGTATGCGGTGATCGAAGACCTCGACCCCGACCTCTTCGTCCGTATCAAGGCCAAGGTGGCCGCCGGCCAGTGGATCCCCGTCGGCGGCAGCTGGGTGGAGCCGGACTGCAACCTGCCTTCCGGCGAATCGATCTGCCGCCAGTTCCTCTACGGCCAGCGCTATTTCGAGCGCACCTTCGGGGCTCGATCGCGAACCTTCTGGAACCCGGACGTGTTCGGCTACGCCGGCCAGTTGCCGCAGCTGATGCGCCAGGCCGGGATGGACCGGTTCCTCACTCAGAAGCTGTCGTGGAACAAGTTCACCGCACCCTCCCACCACAGCTTTCATTGGCGGGGCCTCGACGGCTCCAGCGTCCTGACCCACTTCCCGCCGGTGGACACCTACAACGCCGTCGCGACGATGGAGGAGCTGCGCTACCACGCCGCCAACTACAAGGACGCCGACCGCACCACCGAAGCCCTTTACCTGTTCGGCCACGGCGACGGCGGCGGCGGGCCGAACGCGACCATGGTGGAGAACCTGCGCCGCGCCCGCGACCTCCTGGGCGTTCCCCGCACCGAAACGCGCAGTCCGGACGAATTCTTCGATCGGCTGGAGGCGGACGCCGGCGAGCTCGCCACCATCGAGGGCGAGCTCTATTTCGAATACCACCGCGGGACTTACACCAGCCAGGCGGAGATCAAGCGGCTGAACCGCCTCTGCGAAGGCCGACTGCAGGACTTGGAATTCGCCGCCACGGCCTGCGGCCTGGCCGGCCTTTCCGCCCCATCCCGCGACGCCGTCGAACAGCTTTGGCGCGTGCTGCTGGTCAACCAGTTCCACGACATCCTCCCCGGCAGCAGCATCGCCGAGGTCTATGAGCGCGCCCGGCCGGAACTGGCGGCGCTGGCGGACACGGCGGCGAACGAGACCGACGCCTGCCTCGCAGGCCTGACCAACGACGAAGGCGACGACTGGCGCCCGATCAACGCCATCGGCTTTCCCCGCGCCGGCGTCGCCGAGACCCCCGACGGCGATCTGTGCTTCGTCACGGCCGAGCCCTTCGCCGCCGGTCGGATCGCCGAGACGGACGACCAGGTCAGCCTGACCGAACTCCCCGGCGGCGACATCCGCCTGGAGAACGGCCAAATCGTCGCCATCCTGACGCCCGCGGGCGCCGTCCGCTCCCTGATCCATAAGGCCACCGGCCGCGAGGCCCTGTCAGAACCCGCCAACCGCTTCGTCCTCTACGACGACCGTCCAACCCTGTTCGAAGCCTGGGACATCGACCCCTTCGCCCTGGAAACCGGCCGCGAAGCCACCGGCGCCCACCACTGCGAGATCCTCGAACGCGGCCCCCTGCGCGCTGCCGTCCGCTTCGAGCACAAGATCGGCAAGGCCAGCGGCCTCACCCAGACCATCCGCCTGGACGCCGCCTCCGGGCGCCTCGACTTCGACACCACCATCGACTGGCGCGAGCGCCGCACCCTGCTCAAAGCCGTCTTCCCCCTCGCCCCCAAGGCCATGCGCGCCACCTACGAGACCATGTTCGGCGCGGTCGAACGCCCCACCCACTCCAACACCGATGCGGACCTGGCCCAATACGAAGTCCCCAGCCACCGCTGGGCGGACCTCTCCGAACCCGCCTTCGGCGTCTCCCTGCTGACCGATAGCCGCTACGGCTACGCCACCTTCGGCCAGGTCATGAGCCTCAGTTTGTTGCGCGGAACCGCCTCCCCCGACCGACATGCCGACCTCGGGATCCACCGCCTGGCCTACGCCCTCTACCCCCACGCAGGCGATTGGCGGGACGCTGGCACGGTGGGCGAGGCCGCGCGGTTCAACCGGCCGCTTCTGTGGACGCGGGGCGACGTGGCCGAGGTCCTGGCCCAGCCTCTGGCCTCGGCCGAATCGGCCAACGTCGTCATCGACACGATCAAGCCCGCCGAGGACGGCGACGGCTGGGTGGTGCGCCTCTACGAAGCCCACGGCTCGGCGACGGCGGCGCGGGTCAAGTTCGGGCCGGCGCTGAGTGGGGTGTGGATCAGCAACACCCTGGAGGATCGGGGGGCGGCGATCGCATTTGCCGATGGCGGTTGCGACCTCGCGCTCGGGCCGTGGCAGATTGCAACGCTGCGCCTTGCGTAAGGGCTGCGCCCCCGCTCAGGCCGCCTCGTTCGCGAAGCGGGCCTTGGCGGCGGCGACGATCTCGGCGAACCGCGGAGAGGATCGCAAAGGATCCAGGTCGGGGTCGTTGTCCAGCCAGAGCAGCATTCCGGCGGAAGCCTTGGTGATGATGTCGGTCATCAGGTCCATGGCGGCTTCGTGATCGCCCAGCCGCACCAGGGCGCAGACGAAGTTGAAGTGCAGGATGGTGTTGTCCGGATCGAGCAGTATCCCGCGCTCGATCCACTCCCGGGCTCGCTCCGTTTCCCCCAGGCTGGCCAACAACCCGGTGCCATAGCCTAGGGCCTTTCCATGGTCGGGCTCGACCGCGATTACCTTCTCAACCCGCGCCAAGGCTCTGCGGGTCGCCGCCTCAGCGCCCTTCCGGTCGCCCTTGGCCTCGTAACACTGGGATGCAAAAGCGGCGGCGGTGAACTCAGTCTCCACGACGGACGCGGCCTTCTCGAAATAGCCGATGGCGTCGTCGTAATGGCGCAGGGCCAGGGCGCACATGCCGGCCACCCGATTGCCCTCATAGGAATTCGGGTCAAGCCTCAGCGCCACTTGGCAAACCACCAGCCCCTGCTCAAACTGCCCTTGGCCCTGGTGGGTCGCGGCCAGGGCGGCGTGAGCGTCGGCCAGGTTAGGGTCCAGGGCGATGGCCTTGCCGGCGGCCTCCACGCCGCTGTCGGTGGAGGCGCTGCGCCGGTGCATGTCCCATTGGGCGATGGCCATGGTGGCCCAGGGGGCTGCGTAGGACGGGTCCAGCTCCACCGCGCGACGGCAAAGGCGCACGATGATCTCCTGGTGACGCTCATTGCCCATGACGCTGAACTGTCGCGCCATCAGGTAGAATTTGTAGGCGGCCACGTTGGTCGTCGCCCGCTGTTCCAGCGCCCGTTTCTCCTCGGGCAGCAGGGTCAGTTTCAGGGCCGCGACGATGGCCTTCGAGATCTCGTCCTGCAGGGCGAAAATGTCTTCAAGATCGCGGTCGTAGCGCTCGGCCCAGACCTGGGCGTCATTGGCGGCGTTGACCAGCTGGGCGGTGATCCTCACCCGCTGGCCGGCCTTGCGCACGCTGCCCACCAGCACGTGGGTGGCCTTGGTGTGGCGGCCGATCTCGCCAACGCCGCCGGTCGCGCCCTTGAAGGAAAAGGCCATGCTGCGCGAGACGATGGACAGGGCCGAGACCTTGCCCAGGTCGGTGATGATGTCCTCGGTGATGCCGTCGCTGAAATACTCCTGCTCCGGGTCGCCGCTCATATTGGCGAACGGCAGGACGCAGATGCTCACCGCCTGCTGGCCTGGCGCCGCGGTCGGCGCGGGCGCGTTGCGGGCGGGCGGCCCCAGCTTGGTTTCCAGGGCCTTGCAGAGGTCGCGGAACGCCGGGCTCTGGCCGTCGTCGTTCCAGCCGTCCAGGTCGGTGGTGTGGATCGCCCGAAAATCGATGGGCATGCGGACATTGTCGAAGCGGGCGGGGACCAGCACCCCGCGGTCCGCCGCATCGCGGGCCTCGCCGCGCACCCAGCGAGAGTCCACCGAGGCCGCGGTCCAAACCACCACCAGCGTGCGCGCGGCGTCCAGTTCGCGCGAAATCAGCGTATCGAATTCCTCGCCAGGGTTGATCGAGGGATCCCACCACACCGACCAGCCTTCCGCCTCAAGCGCCGCCACCACCGGGGCGACGCGATCGCGATCCTGCCTCGAATAGGAAACAAAGATATCGGCCAACAGGCGCTCCCCGCGTCCCAACCACCAAGCGCACAAGGGTATTGGCTAAACCGGGCAGCGTCGAGAGGCTGGCTTAAGGAGCGGAGCCGGACGACGCGCCGCGATTCATTCCGCACACCGGGCCATTTTCCGGAACCGAACCTTCACCGTCGCGTTGCCAGTACAGAGACGATAGCGCCGCATCATCCGCGGATGATCCCACCGCGCCGCCGCCTCTGCGCTTTTCGCTGAAAAC
>FTKT01001106.1_pt5 | contig 10883 bp, 8 predicted proteins | sample 1658271 | NCBI WGS metagenome assembly FTKT01 (sample SAMEA3914811, study PRJEB12502) | metagenome | biome: forest; material: soil | place: Canada | collected 2011-08-04 | depth 0.3 m | reverse complement strand
ACGAACATGTGGTGCGCCTCCTCGGTCAGCATGAACTTCGTCGTGCGCGCGAGCGGGTCGAAGGCCGACTCGGCGAGCGCCGACAGCTGGAACTTGCCGTCGCGGTCGGTGAAGTAGGTGAACATGAAGAACGCGAGCCAGTCCGGCGTCTGCTCGTTGAACGCGCCGAGGATGCGCGGGTTGTTCTCGTCGCCGGAGCGGCGATCGAGCAGCGCCTCGGCCTCTTCGCGGCCGTCGCGGCCGAAATGCTTGTGCAGCAGGTAGACCATCGCCCACAGGTGACGGCCCTCTTCCACGTTGATCTGGAACAGGTTGCGCAGGTCGTACATCGACGGCGCGGTCAGGCCGAGGTGGCGCTGCTGTTCGACGGAGGCCGGCTCCGTGTCGCCCTGGGTGACGATGATGCGACGCAGGTTGGCGCGATGTTCGCCGGGCACCTCCTGCCAGGCCTTCTCGCCGACGTGGTCGCCGAAGTGCACCTTGCGCTCGGCGTCGCCCGGATTCAGGAAGATGCCCCAGCGGTAGTCGCGCATCTTCACGTGGCCGAAGGTGGCCCAGCCTTGCGGGTCGACGCTCGTGGCGGTGCGCAGGTACACCTCGTAGTCGGTCGAGCCCTCGGGGCCGACATCGTCCCACCAGTTGACGAAGTTCGGCTGCCACTGCTCGAGCGCGCGCTGCAGCGTGCGGTCCTCGCCCAGGTCGACGTTGTTCGGGATCTTGTCGGTGTAGTTGATCGTGGACATCTTGTTTCCTGCGGAGGAGGGATGCGCGCGACGCCTCGCGGGCGGCGCGCGAACGAAAGCGACGCGGGCGGTGCGCGTCAGACGCGGTTCAGGTCGAACTGCGCCTTGTCGCCCTTGCCGTAGACCTTGAGGGCGCCCTTGTCGCCCACGGCGTTCGGGCGCTGGAAGATCCAGTTCTGCCACGCGGTCAAGCGACCGAAGATGCGCGTGGCCATGTTTTCCTTGCCGGCAAAACGCAGGTTGGCTTCGAGCCCGGTCAGCGCATCGGGCGACATGCTCGCGCGTTCCTCGATGGCGATGCGGATCTCGTCGTCCCAGTCGATGTCGTCGGGCGCCGCCGTGACCAGCCCCAGCGCCAACGCCTGGTCGGCGTCGAGCGCCCGGCCGCTCGCTTCGCGAGCAGCGTGCATCGCCTTCGCTTCGTCGTAGAAGCGACGCTGCAGACGCGACTGATCGGTGACCATCGGCAGCGGGCCGAAGTTCATGGCGCCCAGCGTGAGCTTCGGAGCGCGGGCCGCGTCGTCGGGCAGCGCGAGCATGTAGGTGCGGTCGGCGGCGAACGCCAGTTCCGCGAGCGAGCCGGCGAAGCACGAGCCCGGCTCGACCAGCGCGAACAGGCTGCGTGACGAGACGTCGATGCGCGCGAAGGTGCGGCGCATGGCGCCCAGGGTCTCGCGCGCCAGCCAGTGATCCTGGTGCTTCAGCAGCAGCGCGTCGGCGGCCAGCACGGCCGCGGCGTCGCCGGCGGTCTTCAACAGCCAGGTGCCGATGTCGAGCTCGTTGGTGCGCATGCTGAGGATCGCATCGTCGAGCTGGCGCGTCATCGCCAGCGGCCACCAGGCCGCCGCGGCGGCCTCGATGCCCGCGACGTCGGTCGGCTGCGCCCCGACGGGTGCCGTCACCGTGAACGTGGCCGTGCGCCGGGCGCGATCGATCTCGACATCGACGTGTTCGTAGCGCAGCGCATCCGCGCTGTCCGTTCGCTCGATGCGCGGCAACGCGATGCCCCGGGTGGCCGCCGGCTTGGTGCTCGCCTGGCCGAGCCGGGTCGCGCGCTCCTGCACGTAGGCGCCGAACAGTGCCGGCTTGACGGCCGCATCGACCAGGCGCCATTCGACCGCACGTTGACCGCGCACGCCCTCGACGCTGGTGCAGAAGATGTCGGCGAGATCGTGGCGCACCTTGCGCTTGTCGGTGACGCGGGTGAGGCCGCCGGTGCCGGGCAGCACCCCCAGGAGCGGCACCTCGGGCAAGGACACCGCGGACGACCGGTCGTCGACCAGGACGATCTCGTCGCAGGCCAGCGCCATCTCGTAGCCGCCCCCCGCGCAGGCGCCGTTGACCGCGGCGATGAACTTCAGGTCGGAGTGGCGCGAGGTGTCCTCGATGCCGTTGCGGGTCTCGTTGGTGAACTTGCAGAAGTTCACCTTCCAGGCATGGCTGGAGACGCCCAGCATGAAGATGTTGGCGCCGGAGCAGAAGATGCGGTCCTTGGCGCTGGTGACGATCACCGAGCGCGCGTCCGGGTGCTCGAAGCGGATCCGGTTGAGGGCGTCGTGGAACTCGACATCGACGCCGAGGTCGTAGCTGTTGAGCTTGAGCTTGTAGCCGGGACGGATGCCGCCCTCTTCGGCGATGTCGAGCGCGAGCTTGGCGACCCCGCCTTCGACGCTCAACTTCCAGTGGCGGTAGCTGGAAGGTTCGGTGCGGTAGTCCACGCGGAGACTGGCGTCAGATGCGGTCATGAGAGCCCTCAATCGTTAGCACGATAATTCATCATTGCTTGGCGGCATACATGCATCATAGTGCATTTTCTTTGACCGTCAAGAACTTCATGAACAAAACTGCATCTTCGATCGGGCGCACCGTCTTCGCCGTCAGGACGGCAGGCCTATCGCCTCCCGCACCTTGCGCCTGAGCAACTCGTAGGTGTCCGTCAGCGGCTGCCGGCTCGTATCCACGGTCAACTGCGCCTTGGAATAGAAGGCGGAGCGCCCCGCCAGGATCTGGCGCAGGTCGTCCATCGCCTCGACACTGGCCGCCATCGGCCGCAGATCGCCCTGCAGGGCGACGCGATTCATGTGATCTTCCGGCGCGGCCTGCAACCAGACCGTCGTGCAATGTCCCAGGAGAATGTTGAAAGTCGCGGCATCGGACACCAGGCCGCCCGGCGTGGCGAGCACCAGATCCGGATAGATCTGCAACGTTTCCTCGAGCGCACGCCGTTCGTAGCGTCGGTAGGCGTTCACACCGTAGAGATCCTGGATCTCCCGGACGCTGTAGCCGGCCACGTCCTCGATGACCCGGCTCAGCTCGATGAAGGGCACGTCGAGGTCTTCCGCCAGCAGTTTGCCGAGGGTCGATTTGCCGGCGCCGCGCAAGCCGATGAGCGCGATGCGGTGCCGCTTTTCCTGCTGATCGCCCTCGGTGCCAAGGCTCTGGCCGATGGCGAGTCGCGCCTTGGCCAGGTCGACCTCGCTCCGGCCTTGAAGCATCTCGCGGATCATCAGCCACTCGGGCGAGGCCGTCGTCATGTCGCCGATCACCTCGGCCAACGAGCATTGCAGCGCCTTCGCGATCTGCATCAGGATCAGGAACGAGGCATTGCCGGTGCCGTGCTCGAGGTTGGCCAGGTAGCGCTCGGAAACATCCGCCGCCGCAGCAACAGCCTTGCGGGTCAGCCCGCGTCGCGCGCGCAGCGTGCGCAGCCGCTCGCCGAATCCGATGAGCAGCGGATTCTTGGTTTCAGCCTCGCCATTGGCGACGCTGTAGTCGTCGACGGTCGCTTTATCGTTCAAGGAAGCCCTCCGGGTAAACCCGTTAATCTGAATTATAGTGCTTGACCAGTTAGCACATCGCGCCTACGCTTCGATTGAACAATAGTGCATTTGGTTGGGCTTGGCAATTCCGCCGAAGCGTCCTGATGCAGCGAGGCCAGGATGTCCCAGCAGCATTTTCGCGAACTCGTCGCCGATTTCACCGGACGACTTGCAGGGCGTGCGCTCGATGCGCAGCTCGAGCAGTGGCTCAATGACGAGCACGGCGTCGGCAGTCCGGCCTTCGAGGCGCTCCGACAGGCGTGCCTGGCCGGGGTCGCGGAGGGCTGGATGTGCGATCGCGAAGGCGGCGGCATCCGGTACGGGCGCGTGTTTCCGGCGTCGGACGAGCTGCACCGCTTCTCGGTCGATGTCGTCGACATGGCCGACATCGTCGGTCCGCATCACGCTCACCCGCAAGGCGAGATCGACCTGATCATGCCGGTGGCCGGCGACGCCCGGTTCGATGGCCGGCCCGCGGGCTGGTGCGTCTATCCGCCCGGCAGCGCGCACCGCCCGACCGTCACGCAGGGTCGCGCCCTGGTGCTCTATCTGTTGCCTGAAGGCCAGATCGAATTCACGCGGACGGCGCGCGCGTAACGCCGCTGCTGCCGAAGAATCGCGCCGCCATCGAAGACCAGGAGACCCCATCCCATGACCGATCTGCACAGCCTGCCGCCTGGCCCGTCCTTCAACTTCGCCGCGCACCTCATCGCGATCAACGAAGGCCGTGGCGCCAAGACGGCGTATGTCGACGATCACGGATCGATCTCGTACGGGGAACTCGCCGATCGCATTCGCCGCATGGCGGCCGCCCTTCTTCAGGCCGGCCTGCGCCGGGAAGACCGCGTCCTGCTGCTGATGCACGACAACATCGACTGGCCCGTGGCCTTTCTCGGCGCCATGTATGCCGGCATCGTGCCGGTCGCGGTCAACACCTTGCTCACCGCGGACGACTACGCGTACATGCTGGGTCACTGCCGCGCGCAGGCAGCCATCGTGTCCTCTGCCTTGCTCGACGTGTTCACGCAAGCGATGGAGAGAGGCGGCAACGAAGTGCGCACGGTGATCGTGTCGCACCCCGACGCCGGGCATCCACGGGCCTTCGTCTCGATGACCGACTTGCTGGGCAGGTCGGAGCCACTCTCCGCACCCGGCGCGACGTTGCCCGACGACCCGGGCTTCTGGCTGTACTCGTCGGGGTCCACGGGCAAGCCCAAGGGGACGGTGCACACGCATGCCAATCCGTTCCATACCGTCGAGCTGTATGCCAAGCCCGTCCTGGGCCTCACGTCCGACGACGTCTGCTTCTCGGCCGCCAAGCTGTTCTTCGCGTACGGCCTCGGCAACGCGCTGACGTTCCCCTTGTCGGTGGGTGCGAGCGTGGTGCTGATGGCCGACCGGCCCACGCCCCAGGCGACGTTCAAGCGCTGGGTGGAGCGCCGGCCCACGGTCTTCTTCGGCGCGCCGACCGGATTCGCGGGCATGCTCTCCTCGCCCGCACTCCCTGCACGCAGCGACGTCGCGCTGCGCATGTGTTCGTCCGCGGGCGAACCCTTGCCGGCCGAGATCGGCCAACGCTTCAAGACGCATTTCGGATGCGACATCATCGACGGCATCGGCTCGACGGAAATGCTGCACATCTACCTCTCGAACCGGCCCGGCGACGTGCGCTACGGCACGACCGGCCGCGCCGTCGACGGCTATGAACTGGAACTCCGGGACGAGACAGGCCACGCCGTTGCCGACAACGAGATCGGAGACCTGTTCATCAAGGGCCCCAGCGCCGCATTGATGTACTGGTGCAATCGTGAAAAGTCCCGCGAGACGTTCCAGGGTGCCTGGACGAAGAGCGGCGACAAGTACGTGCGCGACTCGGAAGGCTATTTCACGTACGCGGGGCGCAGCGACGACATGCTCAAGGTCAGCGGGATCTACGTCTCGCCCTTCGAGGTCGAATCGACGCTGATGCAGCATCCGGCCGTGCTGGAATGCGCGGTCATCGGCACGCCCGACACCGAAGGGCTGACGAAGACGAAGGCCTTCGTCGTCCTGAAAGACGGCCAGGCCGTCGACGCGGCGGCGCTCCAGGCCTTCGTCAAGGAACGACTGGCGCCCTACAAGTACCCGCGCATCATCCAGTTCGTGCCGGAGCTGCCGAAGACCGCGACCGGGAAGATTCAGCGCTTCAAGCTGCGTGAGCTGGAACGCTCGACATGAGCGGGATTCGCGACGTCGACATCGACTGGAACGGCAGGCCGATCCGGATCGAGCACGAGTGGTGGTTCGAGGAACGGGTCGACAGTCCGCTGGTGGTGTTCCTGCACGAAGGCCTGGGCTCGGTCGCGATGTGGAAGGATTTCCCCGAACGATTCTGCAAGGCCGCCGGCGTGCGAGGGCTCGTCTATTCGCGGCCGGGATACGGCGCCTCCACGCCGCGCGCAGCCGACGAGCACTGGCGTCCCGACTACATGCATCGCCAGGCCACGGAGGTCCTCCCGGCACTGCTGAAGGCGCTCGGGCAGAAGACGCCGCCCTGGTTTTTCGGTCACAGCGACGGGGGCTCCATCGCCCTCCTGTTCGCAAGCACCTTCCCGCAGGCGACGGCAGGCTTGATCGTGGTCGCGCCGCACATCCTCGTCGAGGAGTTCGGGCTGGCCAGCATCCGCGCGGCCCGCGAGAGCTATCTCGCAACGGATCTTCGAGCGAAGCTCGCCCGCCATCACGCGGACGTCGATTCCGCCTTCTGGGGCTGGAACGACATCTGGCTGGATCCCGCCTTCGAGGCGTTCGACATTCGAGCGCTCCTGCCGTCGATCCGCTGTCCCGTGCTCGCGGTCCAGGGCATGGCCGACGAATACGGCACGCTGGAGCAGATCCGTGGCATCGCCCGGCAAGTCGCGACGACCGAATTGCTGGAACTCCCGCACTGCGGCCACTCGCCGCATCGTGACCAGCCGGATGTGCTGATCGCTGCGGGCACCGACTTTCTTGTGGCCCATTGCGAGCCGGCACGGTTCGAACGCATGCCGCCCCGGCAGATTTGACTGGTCGCTTCCTGCCGGTGGCAGGGCTCGGTCAGGCCGGCGAGCCGCCTTCGCCCCGATAGAGGTCGGCAAGCGTTCCGCGCAGCCAGGCGTGGCCGGGGTCGGACTCCACCCGCCAGGACCAATGCGCCCAGATGCCGAGTCGGGGCAGGTCGTCGGCCCATTCGGCGATCGCGAGATCGAAGTGGCGTGCGTAGCGCAAGGCAGGCCGGCGCGGGATGATGGTGGCCAGGTCGGTGTTGGCCACGACGTCTGCCGCGGCGCTGTAGTGCGGCAGCATCAGGCGGATCTGGCCGCCGAGGCCGAGCCGGCGCAAGGCCTTCTCCGGCTCGGGGTGGCTGTGCGCGACCATGTACTCGAGCCGCCGCCGCGTGGCGGCCGACTCCAGCGAGGAGGACAGCGGATGTCCGCGGCGAACCATCAACACGTAGCGGTCGGCGATCAGCTGTTCGTGCATCGTGCCGTGGATCTCGGGCAGGTGGCCCAGCGCGAGGTCGATGCGGCGCTGGTCGAGCGCGGGCTGGACGTCTTCCAGCGGCAGCTGGCGCACGTCGATCTGGACGCCGGGTGCGTGATCGCGCAGATGGGCCATCAACACCGGCATGAACTCGCCCTGGCCGAGGTCGCTCATGTGCAGCGTGAAGCGGCGCTCGGAGAGCGCGGGGTCGAAAGCCAGGCTCTCGCCCAGGGAGGCATCGACCGCGGCCAGCGCGATGTCGACCGTGCGCGCGAAATGGTGCGCGCGCGGCGTGGGCGCGACGCCGCCCGGGCTGCGGATGAACAGCGGATCCTTCAGGCGCAGCCGCAGACGGGTCAACGCATGGCTCACCGCGGGCTGGGACAAGCCCAGCTTGTCCGCCGCACGCCGGACATTGCCGGCCACGTAGACCGCCTGGAACACGCGCAGCAGGTTCAGGTCGAAGTCGTTTTGATGCATTTGGTGCATGTCATCTGATAACGCAATGATATTGGCGAATCGATCCCGCGTTCCTACAGTCGACACCAACGACAAACGGAGACAGACATGCGAACCCAGGTGGCGATCATCGGCGCGGGCCCGGCGGGCCTTCTTCTTGGCGCGTTGCTGCACCAGGCCGGCGTGGAGGCGGTCATCGTCGAGCAGCGCAGCGCGGACTACGTCCTGGCACGCATCCGCGCCGGCGTCCTGGAGCAGACGACCGCCGATCTCCTGGAGCAGGCTGGCGTCGGCCGACGCCTCGCCGCCGAGGGCCTGCGCCACGACGGCACCGAACTCGCGTTTGGCGGCCACCTGCATCGCATCGATTTCCATGTGCTCACCGGTCGCCACGTGATCGTGTACGGGCAGACCGAGGTGACGCGCGACCTGATGGAGGCCCGCGGCCAGGCCGGCCTGGCGACGTTCCACGACGCCGCCGACGTGGCGATCGCCGACTACGACGGCGCCGCGCCCAAGGTGACGTTCGAGAAGGACGGCGTCCGCCACCAGATCGACTGCGACTTCATCGCCGGGTGCGACGGCTACCACGGCGTCTGCCGTGCGAGCCTGCCGGCCGGCGCGATCACGGCCTACGAGAAGGTGTACCCGTTCGGCTGGCTCGGCATCCTGGCGGACGTGCCGCCGGCCACCGAAGAACTGGTCTACGCGAACAGCGAGCGCGGCTTCGCGCTGTGCAGCCAGCGCAGCCGTACCCGCAGCCGCTACTACCTCCAGTGCGCGGCCGACGATCGCGCCGAGCGCTGGAGCGACGCGGCCTTCTGGGACGAACTGCGCCGCCGCCTGCCCGCCGAGGTGGCGGACCGCGTCACCACCGGTCCGGCGCTGGAAAAAAGCATCGCGCCGCTGCGCAGCTTCGTCGCCGAGCCGATGCGCTTCGGCCGCATGTTCCTGGCCGGGGATGCCGCCCACATCGTGCCGCCCACCGGGGCCAAGGGCCTGAACCTGGCGGCGTCGGACGTCGGATTTCTCGCGCAGGCGCTGAGCGAGTTCTACAGCGAGCGCAGCGCGGCCGGCATCGACGGCTACTCGGCCCGCTGCCTGGCCCGCGTCTGGAAGGCCGAACGCTTCTCGTGGTGGTTCACGTCACTGATGCATCGCTTCCCCGAGGCCGGCGAATTCGGCGCGCGCATGCAGCGGGCCGAACTGGAGTACCTGATCGGGTCGACGGCGGCGTCGACGGCGTTGGCGGAGAACTACGTCGGCCTGCCGATGTCTTGAAACGCGAATCCCATGATCGTGAGTCGCGCCACTGCTGCCGCGCGGCCGGCACGGGTCAATCGTTCGCGTGCAGGCCGGTATTCAAGCCACCCCATCGCTCGGCGTTCGTCGGCAGCACCTCGACGGCACCCGTCTGGCTGTTCCTGCGAAAAGCCGGCCGGACTGCCCTGACAGCGTCCGCGCGGAAACCACCTGGCCATCCGGAGGCCTGACCTTCGTTCCCGCGGTGACGTGTCAGCCGGATGGCCCGCCGCCCGTCACGCCGTCGCCGGATCGCTCACGCTCGGCTTGCCGTTCTCGACCCGGCCCGCCAGGCGGCGCAGGAACGCCGCGCTCGCGTCGCAGGTCACCGACAGGTCGTACCAGCCGTAGCTGTCCCGCACCGACCAGCGGTCCTCGACCGTCGCGCCCGGCGCGAGGTGGTAGTGGCGAGCGGGCGAGCGCGAGTAGGCGTTGACGGACAGCGTCAGCTTGACGGCCGTCGAACCCTCGTTGACGAACACCAGGTGCAGCCCGTCCTCGCCTTCGAAACCATGCGTGGCCCGGACTTCGGGCGCGATGGACGAGCGACCCGTTGCCGCGACGGCGTCGCCGCTGAAGCGCCGGTAGAACGCGCCCGGGCCCGTGACGACGAAGTCGTAGAGGCCGTTGGCCGGCACCGTCGTCCAGGTGTCGTGCAGGCGCTTGCCGGACTCCACCGTGTACGTGCGCGGCGCGTCCGCGCTGACGCGGAACACCGCGCCCGCGTCGCCCCGGTTGTCGAAGGCCATGGCGAAGGTGCGGTGCGCGGAATCCACCCGGCCATGGACGGCCAGGTTGTAGGGCAGCGCTCGCGACCACTTCAGCCCGGACTCCTGCTTGGGCATCGCCTGCGCCGCGGGAGGAACGGGCAGGTAGCTGTCGTGCCGGTTGCTGTCGGGCGGCACGTAGCCGGTGGTGCTGGGCAACGCCGGCACCGATTCGTTGGGGTTGCTGAAGTTGAATGCGGAAACCAGGTCGCCGCACACGACGCGCCGCCACGGCGTGATGTTGGACTCGGTGATGCGCGTGTGGCCGAGTTCGAAGCGCTGCTCGATGAAGCGGATCAGCGAGGTGTGGTCGAACACCTGCGAACAGACCCAGCCGCCGCGCGTCCACGGCGAGACGACCAGCATCGGCACGCGCTGGCCTAGGCCGTACGGGCCGCTCGGGTAGCTGGCGCTGCCGGCGAAGAAGTCGTTGGTCACGGCCACCGTCGACTGCCCTTGCGACGGCGTCGCGGCGGGCGTCGGCGGGACGACATGGTCGAAGAAGCCGTCGTTCTCGTCGTACGTGATGAACAGCGCCGTCTGGCTCCACAGCGCCTCGTTGGAGGTCAGGATCTCCAGGACCTGCGAGGTGTACCAGGCGCCGTAGTTGGGGGCCCAGTTCGGGTGCTCGCTGAACGCCTCCGGCGCCACGATCCACGAGACCTGCGGCAGCGTGCCGTTGGCGACGTCGGCCTTGAGGATGTCGAAGAATGTCTGCGCCGGATCCTGCGCGACGTTGGTGCCCGTGCGCGCGTTGTCGTACAGCGGCGTGCCCGGCAGCGCGTTCTGGTACTGATGGAAATACAGCAGCGAGTTGTCGCCGTAGTTGCCGATGTACGGGTTCGAGGTCCAGCCCCAGGAGCCGTTGGCGTCCAGCCCGGTGCCCATGTCCTGGTAGATCTTCCAGCTCACGCCGGCGGCCTGCAGCAGCTCGGGATAGGTCGACCAGCCATAGCCGGCTTCGGCGTTGTCGACGACCGGGCCGCCGCCCGAACCGTCGTTGCCCACCCAGCCCGTCCACATGTGATAACGGTTCGGGTCGGTCGGGCCGAGCAGCGAGCAGTGGTAGGCGTCGCACACGGTGAACGCGTCGGCGAGCGCGTAGTGGAACGGGATGTCGGCGCGCGTGAAGTACGCCATCGTGTTGGTGCCCTTGGCGGCCACCCACTGGTCGTAGCGACCGCCGTTCCAGGCCTGGTGCGTGGTGGTCCAGTCGTGCGGTGTGCCGGCCAGGAACTGCAGCCCGAGGTTGGGCGCGTCCGGGTGGAACGGCAGCAGCTCGCCGCCGTTGT
>FTKT01002990.1_pt3 | contig 10887 bp, 7 predicted proteins | sample 1658271 | NCBI WGS metagenome assembly FTKT01 (sample SAMEA3914811, study PRJEB12502) | metagenome | biome: forest; material: soil | place: Canada | collected 2011-08-04 | depth 0.3 m | reverse complement strand
GGCGCCCCCTGGCCCCTGCAGCCCCCCGCCGGCCCGGGAGCAGCCGCGCCCGGGCACCCGCTGGACCCCCGCCAGGGCGGCTGGCCGCAGCCGGACGCCGGCCCCGGCCAGCCCGGCCCCGGCCGGCCCGGGCCGGGCCAGCAGCCCTACCCGCCGGCCCCCGGCTACCCGCAGCACCAGCAGCCCGCCCCGCAGGCCCCCGCGGCCTTCCAGCAGCCCGGCGGCGCGGGTCGGCAGCCCGCGCCGGGCGCGCCGCTGGGCTACACCGCCGCGGTCGAGCTCTCCTCGGACCGCCTGCTGCGCAGCCACCCCAAGCAGCAGCGGCAGGCCCCGCGGCTGAAGTTCGGCGGCAAGGCGGCCCAGGCCGAGCGCGAGCGCCGGCTGGAGATCATCCGCACGCCGGTGCTGAGCTGCTACCGGATCGCGGTGATCAGCCTCAAGGGCGGGGTCGGCAAGACCACGACCACCACCGCGCTCGGCGCGACCCTGGCCAGCGAGCGCCAGGACAAGGTGATCGCGATCGACGCCAACCCGGACGCGGGCACCCTCGGACGGCGCGTCAAGCGGCAGACCGGCGCGACCATCCGCGACCTGGTGACGGCCATCCCCAACCTGCGCAGCTACATGGACATCCGCCAGTTCACCTCGCAGGACCTGAACTCGGGCCTGGAGATCCTGGCGAACGACGTCGACCCGGCCGTCTCGACCACCTTCAACGACTCGGACTACCGCCAGGTCATCGACGTGCTGGGCCGCCAGTACCCGATCATCCTGACCGACTCCGGCACCGGCCTGCTCTACAGCGCGATGCGCGGGGTGCTGGACCTCGCCGACCAGCTGATCATCGTCGCCACCCCCAGCGTGGACGGCGCCAGCAGCGCCTCCACCACGCTGGACTGGCTCTCCGCGCACGGCTACGCGGACCTGGTGCAGCGCAGCCTCACGGTGATCTCCGGGGTCCGCGAGACCAGCAAGCTGATCCGGGTCGAGGACATCGTGGCGCACTTCCAGACCCGCTGCCGCGGCGTCGTGGTGGTGCCCTTCGACGAGAGCCTGGCGGCCGGCGCCGAGGTCAACCTCGACATGATGCGGCCCAAGGTCCGCGAGGCGTACTTCGAGCTGGCCACCCTGGTCGGCGAGGACATCGCGCGCGCCCAACAGGCGGCGGCCGCGAACGGCGGCTGGCAGCAGGCGCAGCACCAGCAGCCCCCGCAACCCCAACAGCACCAGCAGTGGGCCGGCCAGCCGCAGCAGTACGGCTACCCGCCGCAGGAGACCGGCCGGCCCTGGGGCGGCCCGCCCGCCGCCCCGCAGCCGGGACAGCCGTGGACCCAGCAGCCCGGGCCGCCCGCCCCGCCGCCGTACGGCGAGCAGCCCGGCGGCTACGGCTACCCGCAGGCCGCCGCCGAACCCCCGCAGCCCGCGCAGCCGCTCCCCGGCGACTGGGTGCAGCAGCCGGACCCGGCCCGGCCGCCGCAGGGCTACGGCTACCCGCCGCCACAGCAGCCGTGACGCGTTGAAGGGCCCGGGGATCGTGATCCCCGGGCCCTTCGCACGTCAGCGGCCTCAGCCTGCCTCGGTCAGCTCCCGGGCCTGCTTGACGTCGTCCGCCATCCGCACCATCAGCGCCTCGATCGAGTCGAACTTCTCCATCCCGCGCAGGTAGGCGAGGAAGTCGACGGCCACGTGCAGGCCGTAGAGGTCCAGGCCCACCCGGTCGATGGCGTAGGCCTCGACGGTGCGGCAGGTGCCGTCGAAGGTCGGGTTGCTGCCGACCGAGATCGCGGCGGGCATCCGCTCGCCGTTCGCGGTCAGCCAGCCCGCGTACACGCCGTCGGCCGGCACCGCGCTGTGCGGCAGGGTGTCCACGTTGGCGGTCGGGAAGCCGAGTTCGCGCCCGCGCTGCGCGCCGCGCACCACGATCCCCTCCACCCGGTGCGGCCGCCCGAGCACCTCACCGGCGCCGCTCACGTCGCCGGCCGCCACCAGACGCCGGGTCAGCGTGGAGGAGAACGGCTCGCCGCCGCCCGCCGTGCCGCGCACCTGCAGGTCCAGCACCTCGACCTCGAAGTCGGCCTGCCGGCCGAGTTCGGCCAGCAGCGCGACGTTGCCGGCCGCCTTGTGCCCGAACCGGAAGTTGGGGCCCTCGATCACCAGGCAGGCGTGCAGCGCGTCCACCAGGACCCGCTGCACGAAGAACTCCGGCGACTCCCGCGAGAGCTCCAGGGTGAACGGCAGCACCAGCACGGCGTCGACGCCCAGCGTCGCCATCAGCTCGGCGCGCCGGCTGTGCGGGGCCAGCAGCGGCGGGTGGCTGCCGGGGCGGACCACCTCGCTGGGGTGCGGGTCGAAGGTCACCACGACGGCCTTGGCGCCGCGCTCGCGGGCACGCTCGACGGCGCGCCCGATGATGAGTTGGTGTCCCAGGTGCACCCCGTCGAAAGATCCGATGGTGACGACGCTGCGTCCCCAGTCGCCGGGAATCTCCTCCAGGCCACGCCAGCGCTGCACCCTGACCGCTCCTTCTACCGCTCCGAGCACCTTCTCCGAGTGCTCAAACGCCCGAACCCGAACCCCTATAGCCTGCCATGCGCCGGTCCGCGACCGGGCACCGGAACGCCTGCTGGGGACCGTCCGGGGTCGACCGCGGGCTCGCGCTCGGCCTCGGCGGCGGCGTACTGCGGATCGCGGCCGTCCGCCACCAGCTCGCGCAGCCGGGCCAGCAGCGGGCCGCCGGCCGGTGGACGGGCCTCGGCGGGCCACTCGGCGAGCAGTTGCGCGAACCCCGCGGTCCGGCCGGCGCAGCGCACCAGGACGGTGTCCAGCCGGTCGAGCTCGGGGCGTGGCGCGCGCTGCCAGGCGTCCGTGATCCGCTGCACGACGGCCCGGGCCCGGGCGGGCGGGTGCGCGGCGCAGGTGAGCGCGAGGCGCTCCAGGACGGGGGCCAGGACCCCCGGGTCCAGTTCGGTGGTGAGCAGCCGGTCCAGGAACTCCTGGCGCAGCGCCCCGTCCGCCCCCGGCGCGCCGGGGGCGGCCAGGACCAGGGCGAAGGCCCGCCGGACCGAGGCGGGGCGGTCGCCCGGACGCGGGCCGATCAGCGCGGTCAGGTCGCCCCGGGCGGCCGTGCCGAGGGCGAGGCGGCGGGCCAGGTACTCGGCGGCCGGCTCGGCCCGCTCGGGGCGCTCGCGCAGCAGCCGGCCGACCAGCCTGGTGCAGGCGTCCGGCAGCCCGCCCGGGGCCGGTCCGGTCGGGCGGGCCGGCCTCGGCGCGGTCGGCCCGGCCTCGGCGAGCACCCGCAGCACCCGCAGCACCTCCGCCGCCCCGGCCCCGGGCGCGCCGAGCCGCGCCTCGAAGGCCGCCAGCACCGCCTCCTGGTCCGTGTCGAGCGCGAGCCCGAGCACCTGCGCGGTGACGAACTGGTCGTCCGCCCGGTAGGCCTGGAGCGCGGCCGCCAGGTGCTCCGCCCGGGTCCGCGGGTCGCGTACCAGGACGGCCAGCGCCGCCCCGTGCAGGCCCGGCTCCTGCTCCCGGGCGAGCAGCGCGAGGGCGGCGTGCCGCAGCAGCAGGGCCCCGGCCCCGGCGGCGTACGGGACGACCCGCACCGCGTGCACGGCGGCGGCCACGTGCCGCTCGGGGCGCGGGTCGTGGCTCCACCGGTCGACCGCGCGGCAGAGCGCGGACGGCTCCTCCACCGCGAGCACGCTCAGCAGCGCGTCGGCCCGCGGGTGCGCGGCCGCCACCAGCGCCTCCGTCAGTTCGTCGACGGCCAGCGCCCGGTGGGCGTACATCAGGTCCTGCGCGAGGTCCGCGACGGTGGTGCCGGGACGGACGGGCAGACCGTGGCCGTCGGCGAACCAGCGGCAGAGCAGCGGCAGTACCGGGCCGGGGTCGGCCCGCAGCAGCGCGGCGGCGGCCGCCAGGAAGCCCTGCTCGGGGCCGTCCGCCCGGACCAGCACCCGCAGCAGGTCCAGCCGGGCGGCCGGCTCCAGCGGCAGCGCGGCCCAGAACGCGGGCCCGAACCGCTCGAACCCGCTGCGCGGGCCGGCGCTCGCCCCGCCGCCCGGCCCCTCGACCAGCCGGGCGAAGCCGCCGGCCTCCCCGGCCCGCTCCGCGACGGTCTCCGCCAGCTCCGCCAGCAGGTCCTGACGATCCGTCGGGTCCGGGTCGGACCGCAGCCCCGCCGCGAGCAGCCGGGCCGCCCACCAGCCGGCCTCCGCCCCCTGCGGCGCGCTCTCCAGGGCCCGCCGCAGCCGGTCCAGCGGTCCGTCCAGCGCCGCCGGACCCCGCGTCTCGCCGACCGTGCGCAGCGCCGACGCCACCGCGCCGGCCCGGTGCCTCGGCACCGTCCGGGCGCTCCCGGCCGCCCCGTCCTCGGCCAGCAGCAGCCGCAGCGCCCCGTCCAGATCCAGGTGCAGTCCCTGCAGCCAGTCCGCCAACTCCTCGTGCGCCAGCCGGTATCCGTCCCCGGCGACCACGAAGAGGCCCTCGGCGAGCACCGCCCGCGCCCAGCCGCCGGCGGACGGGAAGAGCTCCTCGAAGACCTCCGGGCCGAGCCCGCCCTGCCCGGGGCCGAGCATCCGGCGGGCCGCCTCGTGCACCCGGCCGGCCACCGCGGCCGCCAGCCGCCGGACCTGTCCGGCACCGGCCGGCCGGGTCCGGGCCGGCGGCGTGCCACGGCGGTGCGCCGCCGGCCGGCGCGGGTGCTCCAGGTCCGCGATCCGCTGGGCGATCCGCAGGCAGTACAGGTCCAGCCGGCCGCCGTAGAGCTCCGCGCGGCTGCCGGACGGCCCGGGCACCCCGGCGGCCAGCAGCTCCCCGGCCAGCCGCAGCGCCAGCGGGTCCGTCCCGCCGGACGGGCAGGGCACCGCGTAGTGCCGGGCCGCCCGCTCGGCGGCCTCCCCGCGCAACGGGCCGAGCCGGTGCGACTGGACGGTGCCGGAGGCCCGGTCGCCCGCCTCGTGCTCCCAGCTCTCCGGCCGACAGGCCGTCAGCAACCTCGCCCCGGCGGCCCGCAGCCAGTCCACGGTCTCCCGCTGCCAGTCCGGGCCGAGCGCCGCCGGGGCCTCCTCGGGACCGTCCAGGACGACCAGCAGCGGCCGGCCGGCCGCCGCGCAGACCCGGGCGAGGTCTTGGACGCCGTTGCCAGCCGCATTCCGCTCGCCGGTCAGGGCCGCCAGCGCGCGGTCGAGCGCCTCGGCGGGGGTTCGGTCCCCCGGCCGCAGGTCGGCCCCGCGCAGCCAGAGCGTGGGCAGCGGCCGGACCGCGGCGGCCCGGCGCACCGCGAGCGCCGCCAGCTCGCTGCTGCGCCCGCTGCCGGGCTCGCCGACCAGGACGGTGACGGGCCGCTGCGGCTCCTCGCCGGCCAGGCCGTCCGGCCGGTCGACCCGGTCGGCGGCCAGCTCCGCGATCCGGGCCGGTCCGGCGCTCGCGGCGGCGAGTTGACGGGACGTCAGATCGAGCGCGCCGCCCAGGTTGAGCGCCCGCCCGTAGCCGGGGGCCGTCTCCGCGTTGCGGGCCAGCAGCTCCCCGAGCCGGCCGCCCGCTCCGGCCGGGGCCACCGGCAGGGCCGGCAGCACGCCCGGGGCGGTGCCCCGCAGGCCGGGGGCGAGCAGGCCGATCACCGCGCCGCCGGCGGCGTCCAGCACCGGCAGCCCGGCCGACTCCTGATCCGGGAGGCCGGTCAGGTCGAGCAGCAGCAGCCCTTCGATCAGCTGCGGCGGGCCGGGCCAGGGCGCCAGCGCCGTGCCGGTGCCGGCCAGCAGCCCTTGGAGCAGTTCTCCGGACGGCTGCGGCAGCAGCACCGGCTGCCCTGCCTCGTACGGACCGACCGGCAGCGGCGTCCCGGAGTGCCCACCCGCCAGCAGCGCCAGCCCGTACTCGGGCAGCGCCGTCACCCGGTCGGGGCCCAGCTCGCAGCGCGCGCCCCCGGCGTCCTCCAGGACCAGCGCCGAGGCGCCCGCGACCACCTCGTACCCGGTCAGTACGGTGCCGCGCGGGTCGGCGAGGAAGCCGTAGCCGCGCACCCGTCCGTCCAGCCCGCGGATCCGCACCAGCGACCGCCACGGGTCCGCCGCCCCACCACCCAGGCCATCGGCCATCCGCGCTGCCCTCCCCGGCAGGCCGGGCGGGCTCCCGCTGAGCCGCTTCCGTGCTCGCCGCGGGGAGCCTGCCCGCCGCAGGGGCCGAGCGACCCCGGGCGCACCCTTCACCACCCGCGTTCACTCCGCGCGCTCGCCCAAGCGAGTGAACCCGCGCGGCCGAACCCGAGCGGGTGACCTCGGGCAGGCGAGCCCGGGCGAGCGAAGCCGATCAGCCGAACCCGGGCGAGTGAACCCGAGCAAGCGAAGCCAGGCGGGTGGTCCCGATCAGGCAAACCCGATCAGACACCCCCAGCCCAGAACCCTCAGCCGACGAAGACCGCCACCGGCTTCGCCAGCCCGCCCTTCTCCTCCACCAGCGCGAGGAACTTCTCCCCGGGCCCGAAGACCGCGATCGGCCCGTCCACGCCCAGCCCGGGCGCGGGCAGCCGCACACCGGTGGAGAGCAGCCGGGCCTCGTCCTCACCGATGTCCCAGCGCGGGAAGGCGGCCGCCGCGGCCTCGCCGATCGGCAGCACCTCCAGCTTCTCCTCCAGCCGCTCCAGGGTCCGCGCCGACTCCACCGAGTACGGGCCGACCCTGGTGCGCCGCAGCGCGGTCAGGTGACCGCCGACGCCGAGTCCGGCGCCCAGGTCGCGGGCCAGCGCCCGGATGTAGGTGCCCGAGGAGCACTCCACGGTGACGTCCAGGTCGATCACCGGCGTGCCGTCCTCGGCCATCGCCGCGCGCTGCTCGTGCACGGTGAAGGAGTGCACCGTGGTCGGCCGGGCCGGGATCTCGAACTCCTCGCCCTCCCGGACCCGGTGGTAGGACCGCTTCCCGTCGATCTTGATCGCGCTGACCTTCGACGGCACCTGCATGATCTCGCCGGTGAGCAGTGCGATCCCGGCGTCGATCGCCGCGCGGTCCACCGCCGTGGCCGGGACCGAGGCGGTGACCTCGCCCTCCCGGTCGTCGGTGATGGTGGTCTGGCCGAGCCGGACGGTCGCCTCGTAGGTCTTCGCGGTGAGCATCAGGTGCCCGAGCAGCCGGGTGGCCCGCTCGACGCCGATGACCAGCACGCCGGTGGCCATCGGGTCCAGCGTCCCCGCGTGCCCGACCTTCCGGGTCCCGGCCAGCCACCGCATCTTGGCCACCACCCCGTGCGAGGTGATGCCCTCCGGCTTGTCGACGATGATCAGGCCGTCGGGGCCGGTGCCTTTGCGCTTCATGACTACTTTCTTCTCAACGTGTGATGAACGGTCAGCCGAGCGCGGCCCGGAACCGGGCCACCGTGGCCGGCACGTCCTCGCGCGCCGAGAACCCGGCCGCGTAGGTGTGCCCGCCGCCGCCGAGGCCCGCGCAGGCGGCGGCCACGTCCACCGCGCCCTTGGAGCGGCAGGAGCCGCGCAGGGTGCCGTCCGGCTCCTGCTTGAGCACCAGCGCCACCTCGGCCTCGGCCGGGCGCCGCAGGATGTCGATCAGGCCCTCGATCTCCTCGACGGTGACGCTGAAGAGGACCAGTTCCTGGTACGGCACCCAGGTCCACACCAGGCCCCGGCCGCCGACCGCGTCCGGCTCGTAGACCGCCCGGTCCAGCGCGGCGGCGAGCACCTTGAGGTAGCCGAAGGAGCAGGTGTCCCAGAGCTGGCGGGAGATCAGGTCCTGGCGGATCCCGGTGGCCAGCAGCCGGCCGGCCAGCTCGTGGGTGGCGGGGGTGGTGCAGGCGTACTTGAACGAGCCGGTGTCGGTGGCGACGCCGGTGTAGAGGCAGGTGGCCAGCTCCTGGTCGAGCCGCACGCCGAGGCGGCGCAGCAGCTCGTCGACCAGGACCGCGGTGGCCGGCGCGCTCGGATCGATGATCCGCAGGGTGCCGAAGCCCGGGTTGGAGGCGTGGTGGTCGATGACCACCAGGGACCGGGCCGCGAACGCCTTCGCGTGCAGCAGTCCGAGCCGCCCCTCGGAGGCCACGTCGAAGCAGAGCACCAGCTCGGGGGCGTCGGGCACCTCGCACGCCGGGACGATCAGCTCCTGGCCGGGCAGGAAGGAGAGCGACTCCGGGATCACCTGCGGGTCGTCGCCGAAGGAGACCCGCACCCGGTAGCCGAGCGAGCGCAGCGCGATGCCGGCCGCCAGGGCCGAGCCGAGCGCGTCGCCGTCCGGACTGATGTGGCAGATCAGGTCGATCTCGGTGGCCCGGCCGACGGCCGCGACGATCCGCCGCCACTCCGGCTCGAAACCGCTCGGTGACTGCGCGCGTTGGCCCGGAAGCGCCGCGAGGGCGTCCTCCACCGTGCCGGTGGAGGACGCCCTCGCCGAACCGGCTGCCGCCGGCTCACCCGCCATGACTACTCGTCCTCGTCTGAATCTTCGGTCGACCGCTCACCCGGCACCCGGTACGGGTCCGCGTCACCCGCGTACGTCGCCCCGGCGGCGGCGGTACGGACCGCCGCGTCGGAGAGCCGCACCTGGTCGAGCAGGTCGTTGATCTGCCGCGCGTTGTCGGGCAGCGCGTCGGCGATGAAGGTCAGCGAGGGGGTGAAGCGCACCCCGGTCTGCTTGCCGACCTCGGAGCGCAGTACGCCCTTGGCGCTCTCCAGCGCCGCCGCGGTCGCCTCCCGCTCGGTGTCGTCGCCGAAGACCGTGTAGAAGACGGTGGCCTCCCGCAGATCCCCGGTCACCTTGGTGTCGGTGATGGTCACGAAGCCCAGCCGGGGGTCCTTGACCCGCCGCTCCAGCGTCTGGGCGACGATCACCTGGATGCGGTCGGCGAGCTTGCGCGCCCTTGCCTTGTCGGTCACGTTGCCTCCTCGTGCAGTGGGCACGGTACCCGGGTCGACTGCACACCCGTCGGGGCCCAAACCCCAAAATACCGGCCCGCGTCCAGCCTTGTGGACGCTCTCGGTCCTCGTCGGTGTGACGGTGGCGACTCGGCCCGCGTCACGCCCGAACTCAATCATCCTCGTCGCCGTGGAACCGCCTCCTCGCGGAGAGCAGTTGCACCTCGGGGCGGCCGGCGACCAGCCGCTCACAGCTGTCCAGGACCTCGGTGACGAACCCGGCTTCGCCGGACACCACCGCCAGGCCGATCTCGGCCCTGCGGTGCAGTTCCTGGTTCCCGACTTCCGCCGCGCACACGCTGTACTTGCGCTGCAGCTCGGCCACGATGGGCCGCACGATCGAACGCTTCTCCTTCAGCGAATGGACGTCGCCGAGCAGCAGGTCGAAGGTGAGTGTTCCTACGAACATGTATGACAGGTCTCGCCGACCTGGAGGCCTCGGAGTACCCCTGACGTGCGGGGGCTGATGCCCAGGACCCTACACAGCGAGACCGGGGCCGGTCGACGGGAAATTCCCCGCCGGCCGGCCCCGGGACGAACAGCCGTTACGCGCGCGGCTTCTCGCGCATCTCGAAGGTCTCGATGACGTCGTCGACCTTGATGTCGTTGAACGACCCCAGGGTCACACCGGCCTCGAAGCCCTCGCGGACCTCGGTCGCGTCGTCCTTGAAACGGCGCAGACCCTCGATGGTGAGGTTCTCCGTGATGAGCTTGCCATCGCGGATGAGGCGGGCCTTGGCGTTGCGGCGCAGCAGACCCTCGCGGACGATGACACCCGCGATGTTGCCGAACTTGGAGGAGCGGAACACCTCGCGGATCTCCGCGGACCCGAGGCGCACCTCCTCGTACTCCGGCTTGAGCAGGCCCTTGAGCGCTGCCTCGATCTCCTCGATGGCCTGGTAGATGACCGAGTAGTACCGGACATCCACGCCTTCCTTGTCGGCCGCCGTACGGGCGCGGCCTTCGGCGCGCACGTTGAAGCCGATGATGATGGCGTCCGAGCCCATCGCCAGGTCCACGTCGGACTCGGTGATGGCACCCACACCGCGGTGCAGGATCCGCAGCTCGACCTCGTCGCCCACGTCCAGCTTGACGAGCGCGTCCTCAAGGGCTTCCACCGAACCGGAAACGTCACCCTTGATGATGAGGTTGAGCTGCTGGATGCCGCCTGCCGCGATCGCCTGGTCCAGGTTCTCCAGGGAGATCCGCAGCGGACGCTTGGCGAACATGGCGTTGCGGTCACGGGCGGAGCGCTTCTCGGCGATCTGACGCGCGGTGCGGTCGTCGTCGACGACGATGAAGCTGTCGCCGGCGCGCGGCACCGAGGTGAGACCGAGCAGCAGGACCGGACGGGACGGACCCGCCTCGGTGACGTTCTTGCCGTTCTCGTCCAGCATGGCGCGGACGCGGCCGTGGGCGTCACCCACCGCGATCGAGTCACCGACGCGGAGCGTTCCGCGCTGGACCAGGACGGTCGCCATGGCGCCGCGGCCCTTGTCCAGGTGCGCCTCGATGGCGATACCCTGCGCGTCCTGCTCCGGGTTGGCCCGCAGGTCCAGCGAGGCGTCCGCGGTCAGGACCACGGCCTCCAGCAGCTGGTCGATGTGCAGGCCCTGGCGCGCGGAGATGTCGACGAACATGGTGTCGCCGCCGTACTCCTCCGCCACCAGGCCGAACTCGGTCAGCTGACCGCGGACCTTGGTCGGGTCGGCGCCCTCGACGTCGATCTTGTTGACCGCGACCACGATCGGGACACCGGCGGCCTTGGCGTGGTTGAGCGCCTCGACCGTCTGCGGCATGACACCGTCGTTGGCCGCGACCACCAGGATGGCGATGTCGGTGGACTTCGCACCACGGGCACGCATGGCGGAGAACGCCTCGTGGCCCGGGGTGTCGAGGAAGGTGATCCGGCGCTCTTCGCCGTTGACCTCCGCCGAGACCTGGTAGGCACCGATGTGCTGGGTGATGCC
>FTKT01006962.1_pt1 | contig 10900 bp, 10 predicted proteins | sample 1658271 | NCBI WGS metagenome assembly FTKT01 (sample SAMEA3914811, study PRJEB12502) | metagenome | biome: forest; material: soil | place: Canada | collected 2011-08-04 | depth 0.3 m | reverse complement strand
AAGGCGGCGCCCGAGCGCGGCGGAATTTCGGTGACCATGGTCTTCTCCCTTGTCCAGGCAACATCCATAGGAAATTCAAAATAAGGCTCTTATCGCAAACCGTCACGGGCAAATAATGAAACGGTAAAGGGCAAGTGATTCAGCGCCTTGTTGTGCACTTGTGGGCCAAGGAATCTTATCCGATCTTGTTCCGGGCGCCCGCAAGGCCGGGCTTCTTCCTTAGCCGGGGGTCTCTATCCTGACCTGCCAAGCAAGAAGGAAGACCTCCCCGTGTTCATGGCGTCCCAAAAAACAGACGACCAGGTCGCCGCACAAAGCGCGCTGATCGAACGGTTCGAAGCCCATATCCGCGACAAAAGCTTTCCCTGCGTCGGCGCCAAGTCGGCCCTGGCGCGCGGCCAGATGCAGATCATGACCGCCGGCGACCTGCGTTGCCCGCGTGACGATGCGGCCATCTATGCCGGGCTGCGCGATTTCGCCCGGGCGTTCGGCCAGTCGCCGGCGCCGTTCCAGACCTTCGTGGTCCTGTTTCCGACGCGCGATCACCTGCCGGAAGAGGCTTTCGAGGCCGCCCTGTGGGACCGCATCCAGCATCTGGAGGCGATGGATGCCGCCGCCGGCGAAGCCTATGACCGCCGCGTCAGTCCCGACCCCGAGCACCAGGCGTTTTGCCTGAGTTTCGGCGGCGAGGCCTTTTTCGTTGTCGGCCTGCATCCCGGCGCCTCGCGCCTGGCGCGCCGGTTCGAAACGCCGGTCCTGGTCTTCAACGCCCATGCGCAGTTCGAGGCCTTGCGCGCCGAAGGCCGCTACGAAACCTTGCGCTCGAGCATTGTCGCGCGCGACATCGCGCTGCAAGGCGCGCCCAATCCCATGCTGGCGCGGCACGGCGAAAGCTCGGAGGCCCGGCAATATAGCGGCCGGTCCGTCCCCGACGCCTGGACGTGTCCATACCGCCCGATGCACAAGGAGGCCGCCGATGCCCGCCTTTGACGCCTTGCCCCTGATAGCCCTGGCGGCAACCGCCCTGGTTCACTGGCTGCGCAACCCTGGCCAATGGCGGCAAGCATTGCTGTAGCTAAGCCATCTGGTCGGCGATCGCGCCGCCGAACACCGCCCAGATACAGGCGGCGACGAACAGCGACAGCCCCAGGCAAATGAGAGCGATGCGCTTCAAGCGCCGCGCCGCCTGCCATTCGGCCGGGCTGACCCCGCCGTCGGCATCGGCCATGGCCTCGCGGCGGCGCGCCCCAGCCTGGATGCGCCAGGCCATCACCGCCGTGACGATCGCCGCCAGCATCAGGGCGGTCGCGCAGATAACCCCTATCCAAATGATCATGACAATGCCCTCCAGACTAAGGGCGCTTCTAGCACACTGCCGCTACGTCACAAGCGATCTCCCCCTTCTGGCTTGCGCATGTGGCATCGCTCCGGCCGTTTCCGGCGAGTTTCGCGGCGGCGTCGAAAAAACTATACCTGAAGGTCCGCCAATGACTACTTATGGCAACCTTGGCTGTCGGGCGCCGGCCACATCTGTGGCGGTCTTGACTGGAATCATTTCACGGGTGTTCGCATCTTTCATTGGGGACGGTTTGGCGACTTAATGAAGCCAGCGGCCCTGCGCATGGTCCGGGATCGATTTCACTCCTCCGGTCCGGATTATCATGCGTCACTCCCTGCGCCTCACGGTTTCGGCCGCGGCCCTTATGGCTGTCCTGGCATTGCCGGCGGCGGCCGACACCACGATTTCGACGGCCACGACCGCGCCCGTGGCGACCAGCACCGCCGGCAACACGACCCTGGCCTCGGGCGGGACGATCACCCTGACCAGCGGCACGGCGGTCACCGCCGACAGCGACAAGACGGTGGATGTCGAAGGCGAGATCAATATGTCGGGTTCCGCGTCCAATTCGACCGGCATCCTGATCGGCGCTGTCGCCAACCGAACCCAGACCCTGACCCTGGGCGGCACCATCTATGTCACCGACGACTATACGGCGACCGATACGACCAGCGCCGACGGATCGACCGACGGCTATGTCGACGCGCCCTGGGCCGAGGGGACGGGGCGCTACGGCATCCATTCGGTCGGCAGCAATCCCTTCGTCGGCGACGTCGCCATCACCTCGGCACTGGATGTCGAAGGCAATGACAGCTACGGCATCCGCTTCGAGAACAACATCAACGGCACGTTCAGCTATACCGGCTCGACGACGCTGATCGGCGACAATTCGACGGCGATCTCGCTGGAAAACGGCGTGACCGGCAATGTCCGCATCGGCGGCTCGGCCACCGTCACCGGCGCCGATTCTTCGGCGATCAAGCTGAGCGGCGATATCGGCGGCAATCTGATCATCGACGGCACCTTTACCGGGACCGCCTATTCGACGACCTCGGTCCTGACCCAGGCCGAATATGCCAACCTGATCACCGCCGACAATCTGTTGCAGGACGGGCCGCTGGTCACCATCGGCAGCAACGTGTCCGGCGGCGTGCTGTTCGGCGTCGCCTATACCGATACCGACAGCACCAATACCGACGAGGACGGCGACGGGCTGACCGACAGCACCCAGACGACGGCGACGCTGACGCAATATGGCAGCGCGCCAGCCTTGCTGGTCGGCTCGTCCAGCCAGGCGATCACGTTTGGCGGCTTGACCTATGCCTCGACCGCGCTCGATCCGCCGGCCTATAATTACGGGCTGATCGTGCGCGGCGGCATCAGCGCCTATGGCATCCACCCGGGGGTGACGTCGAACGCCATTCAGCTTGGCGGCACCGGTTACGAAGTGACCATCGCCAACGGCTTCCAGATGGCCGGCACGGTGACATCGACCGCGCTGGGCGCCGATACCACGGCGATCGCGCTGGACTCGGGCCTGTCCACCCCGCGCCTCGATATCGACGGCACGGTCTCGGCAACCAGCAGCGAATATACCACCTCGACCACCACCAACGACGTCACCACCTATGCGACGACCGGCGCGACGGCGCGCGCCATCGACATCGCGTCGGGGGCCAGCGTGCCGATCCTGACGGTCGGCGCCAATCACGGCGTCTACGCGGTGGGGTACGGTTCGGCCTCCAGCGCCACGGCCATTCGCGACCAGTCGAACACCCTGACCTCGATCACCAATAACGGCATCATCAGCGCCGCGATCACCGCGACCGACGCCAATGACGACGGCGTGGCCGACACCGTGACCGGATCGGCGATCGCCATCGACGCCCACACCAATACGGTCGGCATGACCATCACCCAGGTCGATACCGGCCCGGACGACGACACCATCACCGAGCCCTATATCCTGGGCAATATCCTGCTGGGGTCGGGCAATGACTACATCTCGTCGTCCGGCGGCTATATCGACGGCACTATCGATTTCGGCGCCGGCACCGGCGGCTTTACGCTGAGCGCGGGCGCCTCGTATCTCGGCAAGATGACGTCGAGCGGCGACATCGCCATGGATATCGACGGCTCATCGACCGCCGATTTCCTGGCCGGCAGCGCGGTGCAGTTGTCGAGCCTGCACGTGGGTGACGGCAGCAAGATCGTGCTGACCCTGGCGGCGGGCGCCCCGACCACGCCCATCTTCGTCGACAGCGGCGCGGCGACCTTCGACGACGGCAGCCGGTTGTGGCTGACGACCGACAAGATCATCACCACGCCGACGACCTTTACCGTATTGACCGCGTCGAAGATCAGCCTGGGCGACATGCCGACGACGACGCTGGACGGCTATATTCCGTACCTTTACCACGCCTCGCTGACGACCGACGCGGCCGACACCACGCTCTATGCCAATTTCCGGCTGAAGACCCAGGCGGAAGGCGCCTATTCGGCCAATGAATACGCTGCCCTGATGCCGATCCTGACCGCGGTGGCCCAGGATTCGGGCGCCACGACCTCTTTGGTCGAGCAGACGACCAAGGCGGGTTTCGACGCCGTCTACGACCAGTACCTGCCCGACTATTCCGGCGAGACGCTTTTGACCCTGTCGGAAGGGTCGCAATCGCTGAACCGGTCGCTGGGCGACCTGACCGTCATCCTCGAGGATGGCGGCAGCCAGTACTGGATCCAGGAATACGGCTATGACAGCAAGCGCGCCTATGGCGACACGGCCGGCTTTACCTCCAGCGGCTTCAGCTTTGCCGGCGGCCGCGAGCGGCCGGTCTTCGGCAACAACATGGTGGGCGTCTACATGCAGATGACGTCGTCATCGCCCAAGGACACGTTCGCCATCGCCAAGGAGATCGAGACGGCGACGGATTATACGCTGGGCGGCTACTGGCGCTACAAGGGCGACGCGTTCAAGGCGTGGGCGCACGCCGGCGCGGGTTTCGACAATTTCCACACCATCCGGCAATTGCTGACCGACTATGTCGACCACGTGGCGCGCGCCGGGTGGAGCGGTTATTCCCTGAGCGGCGGGGCCGGAGCCTCGTACCAGGTCACGGCGGGATCGTTCAGCGTGACGCCGCAATGGCTGGCCGACTATTATGCGCTCAACGAAATGAAGCATTCGGAATCGGGCGGCGGTGACGATTTCGACCTCGACATCGCCAAGCGCACCGGCCATTTGCTGAGTTCGACGGCCATGGTCAATATCGGCTACAGCCCGATGTTCGTGAAGCCCGAGGTCTGGGTCGGCTATAAACAGAACATCTCGTCGACCATCGGCGACACCACGGCCAATTTCACCGGCGGCGATCCGTTCACCCTGACCGGCGGCAACGTCAAGGGCGGCGGGCCGATCGCCGGGATGCGCATCTCGGTCGACAATCCCTACAGCTATTTCGCGCTGGAAACCGAGTACTCGAAGATCGGCGACTACAGCAACGCGTCGTTCAGCCTGCACACGCGCTTCCAGTTTTAGCCTGACGGGGCGCCCACGCGCTTTTTGCGTTGACTCAATCCTCCCATATTATACAGTCCGTCTACAAAAAATGGGATTTTAGTCCCTGTTCACAGGCGGGCGTTGAAAGGGCGGACACTCATGAGCATTGCGCGGTTCGTCGACGCCCATGTCCATCTGTGGAAGCTGGACCACCTGTCCTATCCGTGGTTGACGCCGCCGTTTGCCGACGATGGTCCCAACGGCAGCGTCGAGGCGATCGCCCGCGACTACCTGCCCGACGACTATGCCCGCGACGCCGCCGGCTATAACGTCACCAAGATCGTCCATATCGACGCCGGCGCCGACGCGAAGGACGCCTTGGGCGAGACGCGCTGGCTGCAAGGACTGGCCGGTCAGGGAAAGGGTTACCCCCAGGCCATCGTCGCCTTTGCCGCGCTGAACGATCCGGATGTCGAGCGCCTGCTGGCCCAGCACGTCGTCAGCCCCCATGTCCGCGGCATCCGCCACATCATCAACTGGCACCCCGATCCCCGCCGCACCTATACGCCGAAGAACCTGCTGGACGACGACGCCTTTGCGCGCGGTTATGCGCTTTTGGCCAAGTACCGGCTGTCGTTCGACCTGCAGATCTATCCCAACCAGATGACCCAGGCCTATCGCCTGGCGGCGGCCAACCCGGACGTGCCGGTGATCCTCAACCACACCGGCATGCCGGTCGATCGCGACGCGGCGGGGATCGCCGCCTGGAAAAGCGGCATGGCGCTGCTGGCCACGCTGCCGCACGTATCGACCAAGATCTCCGGCCTGGGCTTTATCGACCGCCACTGGACCGAAGCGGCGATGCGCGAAGTGGTGCTGGAAACCATCGACACATTTGGCGTCGGGCGCGCCCTGTTCGCCAGCGACTTCCCGACCGACAAGCTGTTCAACGGCTACAGCCGCCAGCTTGAATTCTACGACGACGTCACCCGCGACTTCAGCGCGTCGGACCGCGACGCTTTGTTCGCGGCCAATGCCGAACGCATATACCGGATCTGAGAGGACAACCGATGAATCCCAACCCCTTATTGGGCGTGCTTTTCCATTGGCTGGGCGGTTTGTCCTCGGCCAGTTTCTACGTGCCGTACAAGCGTATCCGCCTGTGGTCGTGGGAGATTTTCTGGCTGACCGGCGGTATCTTTTCGTGGGTCATCGCCCCGTGGATCGGCGCCCTGATCGGCACCAAGGACCTGTTCGGCGTGCTGGGCCACACCGATCCGAAGATCCTCATGGGCTGTGTCGGTTATGGCGTGCTGTGGGGCATGGGCGGGCTGACCTTCGGCCTGACCATGCGCTATCTCGGCCTGTCGCTGGGCATGGCGGTGGCGCTGGGCCTGACGACGGTCATCGGCACGCTGGGGCCGCCCCTGGTCACCGGCCATCTGGGCGAAATCGCCGCCAAGCCGGGCAGCTTCTATACGTTTATCGGCATCGCCGTGGTGCTGGTCGCCATCGCCGTCGTCGCCCTGGCCGGGCACCGCAAGGAAGCCGAATTGCCGGGCGGCAAGACGGGCGTATCCGAATTCAACCTGGTCAAGGGCCTGCTGATCGCCGTGTTCTGTGGCGTGATGTCGTCCTTCTTCGCCTTCGGCCTCGACTTCGGCACGCCGATCAAGGAAGCCTCGCTGAAGGCCGGCACCGGCCAGCTGTGGGGCGGGCTGCCGGTGATCTGCGTCGTGCTGGTCGGCGGGTTCGCGACCAACCTGGTGTGGTCGGGGTACCTGATCCTGAAGAACGGCTCCGCCTCGGAATGGCTGGGCAAGGCGCGCGCCGCCGCCGATCCGGCGGTCAAGGCCGAGCGCATCCCGCTGGTCCCCAACTACCTGCTGGCGGCGCTGGGCGGGGTGCTGTGGTACTTCCAGTTCTTCTTCTACACCATGGGCGAAAGCCAGATGGGCAAGTTCGGCTTCTCGTCCTGGACGCTGCACATGGGCTCGATCATCCTGTTCTCGACGCTGTGGGGCTTCGCGCTCAGCGAATGGAAGGGCACCTCGGCCAAGACCAAGACCCTGGTCTGGCTGGGCATCCTGGCCCTGGTCGCCTCGACCATCGTCATCGGCTACGGCAACTATATCGCGTCGAAAGCGGGATAAGGCCGCCCTCGCATTGTTATTTTACGGCTCGCCGGCGCACCTTTCGGGCGCCGGCGTTTCTGTGCACCGGCCTAAATTCAAGCCAGATCAGCCGCCTGGCGGTTGCGGGAGCCATACAATGTTTGACGCAGTGGATATCAAGGAACACGCCGAAGTCATCGGCGCCGATGGCGTGCATGTCGGCACGGTCGACCATGTCGACGGCCAGCGCATCAAGCTGACCAAGGGCGAAAACACCATCGGTTCGCACGAAGGCCATCACCACTATATCGACCTGGGCCTGGTCGCCGACGTCGAAGGCGACAAGGTGCGCCTGTCGGCCAATGCCGACGTCGCCGTGACCTTCGAGGAAGAAGAAAACGGCCGCAACGTCTAAGGCTTTTAAATCAGGCCCTGCTCGCGATAGACGCGTTCCAGTACGTCGAGGCCCGTCGATCCGGCGTTTAGCCCGACGGCATGGAACTGGCGGATGTCGAAGGCGGGGCCTTGATGCGCCTGCATGGCGGCGCGCAGCTTCAGCCATTGCAGCTTGCCGGTCATATAGCCCAGCGCCTGGCCCGGCCAGGTGCAGTAGCGGTCGATCTCGTTCTCGGCCTCGTCGCGCTTGCCGGTGACGCCGGTCATGTAGTCGACCGCCTGGGCGCGGGTCCAGCGCAGGTGGTGCAGCCCGGTATCGACCACCAGGCGCGCGGCGCGGAACATGGCGTCGCAGACATAGCCGATGCGGCCGAACGGGTCGTCGGCATACATCCCAATCTCGTCGCCCAACTGCTCGGAATAGAGCGCCCAGCCTTCGTCATAGGCGTTGAAGTCCGAGATCGACTTGCACAGGTTCAGCTTGCGCACCAGGGGGATCGCCGGGTTCTCGATCATCAGCGAGTTCTGCAGGTGGTGGCCCGGGATCGCTTCGTGGAAGGTGAGGGTCGGCAGGGTCCATGACGGCGTCGCCGCCGTGTCGGCCAGCTGCAGATAATAGGCGCCTGGGCGCACGCCGTCGACCGTACCGGCCAGGTAATAGGGGGCGCTGGCGCCCTCATTGATCGGCGCCGGACGGCGGATCAGCAGCTTGGCCCTGGGCAGGGTCGAGAAATAGTCCGGCAACCGCGCGCTGATCTTGTCGACCAAGCTGTGCGCCGACGCCATGATCGAAGCGCGGCCGGCATCGGTATTGGGCGCAATGAAGCGCGGATCGGTATAGAGCGCGGCCAGGCGCTGGCCCGCCGAACCCTGAGTCAGGCCCTGGGCCTTGAGCAGCTGGTCGGCCAGGGCGGTCAGCTCGGCGACCTTGTGAACGCCGGTCCGGTGGATTTCCTGCGGCGTCAGGCGTGTCGAGGTGCCGCTGACGACCATGTGGGCGTAATAGGCGTCGCCGTCGGGCAGGTGCCAGACGCCGGCCTGGTCGCCGGCCTTGGGCAATTCCGCCGACAGGGCGGCGACCTGGTCGTCGATGGCCGGCAGGATCTTGTCGTTCAGGATCGCCCGGGCGCGGCCGGCCCAGTCGCCGGCTATGCCCTTGTCCGCCGTGTGGCGGACCAGCGAAGCGACCAGCAGATTGGCGTCGGCGCTTTGCGTGCGCCAGTTTTTCAGGCTGTTAAGACCGCGTTTCAGGATGAAGGCCGGCGGGCGCGCCCCCGCGACGAGATCCTGGTGGAAGTGTCCGGTCTCGCTGGCCAGCACAGGTCCCAGCCGCTCCAGGCGCGCGATATAGGCTTCGGCGTCGTCGCGGGTGTCGATCTGATGGTTGCTGTCGAAGAAGTCGGGCATGGCCTGGGCCATGCCGGTCAGGTGGCTGATGACGTACGGCGATTGCGGCTGCGACGGGCTTTTGACGCCGTAGGTGAAGCCGTTCAACCCGTCGGACAGAACGCCCCATTGCCATTTCAGCGTATCGTAATTGATGCGGTCCATGCCGGACAAAGAGGCCCGGTCGATGCTGTTGAGACTCGTCAGCGCCGATAGCAGCAAGCCGGCATAGGCGGCTTGATCGGCCGGCGTGTCGCTTTCCAGCTTCGATTTCTGGCTGGCATAGACACCCTTGTCGACGCCGAACGTGGTGGCGAGGATCGGCGACAGCGTGAGGAAGTTGTCATAGACGGCGTCGCATATCGCCGTCATGCCGGCGTTTGGCCCAGAAACGTTTGGCCCAGAAACGTTTGACCCAGAGATGTTTGACCCAGGGACGTTTGATATCGGGGCGCCCAGGGCGGGTCCGGCTATGGCCGCGGCGGCGCCGGTCATCAGAAGCTGGCGACGGTTCATCTGTGTGTCTCTCGTAGAAGGCGCCCTGGTCGGGTGGGCCGTCAGATCAACACAGACGAAGGCCGGGCGCAACGGGTTTGGTTGCGGCAGTTACGAAAGCGCCATGAGCGCTTGCGCGCTAATCAAACACCGGGGTTTTGCGACAGGATGCCGGCGATCTTGACCAGCAGGTCGGCCTTGTCGTGCAGCTTCTTGTTGGCGGCGGCCAGGGCCTGGGCGATGCGATCGGGCGGGGCGGGGTGGCGTTCGTCCTTCAGCCACCGTTCGATCGAGCTTTCCGACACACCGATCGCCGTCGAAATCGATTTGGCCAGGCCGGCGCGCGGATCCTCGCGCCAGGCGAGGTCGGCAATGGCGGCGAATTCTTGCGGCGTAATCAGCAGTTGCCGCTCGGAGGCGGGCTTTTGCGGGGTGTCGGTCATTCTTTTTTGAGTATCAGGCCAGGATGTCGGGACCGATGTCGGCAACGGACTTGACGCCCGTCAGAACCATCGTCGTGCGCATGTCCTTTTCAAAAAGAGCCAGGAGGTTGCGCACGCCCTGCTCGCCCGCCGTCGCCAGTGCATAGACGAAGGCGCGTCCCAATAACACGCCATCGGCCCCCATGGCCAGCAGTCGAATGACATCGAGCCCGGTTCGTACACCGGAATCGGCAAAAATCGTCAAATCGCCCTTCACCGCCTCGGCAATCGCCGGTAGCGCGGAGGCCGTCGACAGGGCGCCGTCCAGTTGCCGGCCGCCGTGGTTCGACACCACGATGCCGTCGGCGCCGAAGGCTTTCGCGTCCTTCGCGTCCTGCGGATCGAGGATGCCCTTGATGATCATCGGGCCCTGCCATTCGTCGCGGATCCATTGCAGGTCCGACCAGGCGATGCCCGGATCGAAATTGGCGCCCAGCCAGCCGATATAGTCCTCAAGCCCGGTCGCCGCCCCGCGATAGGCCGAGATATTGCCGAGGTCGTGCGGACGGCCGTTGACGCCGACATCCCACGCCCATTGCGGATGCAGCACCGCCTGGATCATGCGGCGGATGGCGGCGTTCGGTCCGCTCATGCCCGAATGGGCGTCGCGATAACGGGCGCCGGGGACCGGCATGTCGACGGTGAAGACCAGGACCTCGGCGCCCAGGTCGCGGGCGCGCGTCAGCACGTCCTTCATGAAGGCGCGGTCGCGCAGCACATAGAGCTGGAACCAGATCGGATTGGGGCTTTGCGTGGCCACTTCCTTCAGCGAGCAGACGCTGACGGTCGACTGGATGAAGGGGATGTTGCGGCCCGCCGCCGCTTTCGCCGCCTGGACCTCGCCGCGGCGGGCATACATGCCGGTCAGCCCGACCGGCGCCAGGGCGACGGGCAGGTCGCGCTTTTTGCCGAACCAGGTGGTCGAGAGGTCGAGCGTTTCGGAGCCTTTGAGCACGCGCTGCTTGAGCTTGATGTCCTGCAGGTCGCCGACATTGGCGCGCAGGGTCTGCTCGGCGCCGGATCCGCCGTCGAGATAATGGAACAGGAACGGCGGCAGCTTGCGCCGCGCGGCTTCGCGATAGTCGGTGGCGGAGGAGATGATCATTTGGGCAGGGTCTGGGCGATTGAATTATAAGTCTCTCCTCCCATGCGAGCGTAGCGATGCGGGGGAGGTGGCGGACGGCGCGTAAGC
>FTKT01000475.1_pt1 | contig 10901 bp, 7 predicted proteins | sample 1658271 | NCBI WGS metagenome assembly FTKT01 (sample SAMEA3914811, study PRJEB12502) | metagenome | biome: forest; material: soil | place: Canada | collected 2011-08-04 | depth 0.3 m | reverse complement strand
CGGCCGCACGACGCGCTCGGCCAGCCAGGTGAACACGTAGGCGCCGCGCAGCAGGTCGTAGACCCACGAGGTGGCGGGCGTCCGCGACTCGGTCAGCTCGATCTTGAACTTGTCGGCCCAGGCGAGCAGCGGCCGCCAGACCAGCTGGTCGCTCACCAGGATCAGCACGATCATCGCGACGACGGCCCACAGCGAGGCGTTGCTGTCGCCGCGCTCGATGGCCTGTGCCATGTAGGAGCCCAGGCCCGGCAGCTTGATGTCGCGGTTCATCACGGTGATGGCCTCGCTCTGCGCGACGAAGAACCAGCCGCCGCCGAACGACATCATCGAGTTCCAGATCAGGCTGTGGGCCGAGGCCGGCAGCTCCAGCGTGGCGAAGCGCTGCCAGCGCGTCATGCCGTAGGTCGTGGCGGCCTCCTGCATGTCCGTGGGGATGGTCACCATCGAGTGGTAGAAGCCGAACGCCATGTTCCAGACCTGGCCGGTGAAGATCGCGAAGATCGCCGCGCATTCCACGCCCATCAGGCTGCCGGGGAACAGCGCCATGAACGCCGTCACGGTGGCCGACAGGAAGCCCAGCACCGGCACGGACTGCAGGACGTCGAGCGCGGGCAGGATCAGCATCCGCGCCCGCGCGCTCTTGGCGGCCAGGTAGCCCGTGCCGACGGCGAAGAACAGCGAGAACGCGAAGGCGATCCACATGCGCAGCAGCGTGCGCCCCGCGTAGTACGGGATCTGCCACACGCTGCCGTCGATGCCGGGCTGCGCCGACGCGTCGAAGTGCACCAGCATGCCCTTGCCGAAGTGCAGCGCGCTCCAGAAGATCGCGATCAGCACCAGCATCACCACGCCGTCCACCCACGTGAACCCGCGGCGCGACTCGGAGACCTGGAGTTGGGGGGCGATGGTGGTCTTCATGCCGCGCACGCTACCAGACGCATCGCTGCGTGTCGGTCATGAAAACGCAAGGTTGGCGAAGACCGGCGGATCGCGTGGTGCGGGAATTTCAGGGTGCTCTCCTTGGCCGGGCGGCCGCGGGGAGCAGGCCGTCGCTCAGGGGCGCGGCAGCGGCTCTCCGCCTGCCGCCGGGGTGGCGCAGGTGGAAACGGGAGGTTCGAGGGAGGAGGGCGCGCGGAGCCGCGGACAACGCGAGGGGTCCACGGCAGGCCTCCGGTTCAATGATCGGCGGTCGGCGGCGCGACCGGCTGCCACCGCACGCGGCGCGTCGGCCACGGGGTGCTGTCGTCGAGGCTGGCGGACGGCGGGCGCTGCGCCGGCGGCTGCGCGCGCGGGCCGGCGGCGGCCGGGCGCGCGTCGGGACGGCGGCGAATCAGACTGAGAAGACCCATGGCGATGCTCCCGCTGGACGGAGTACGCGCATGGACGGGCAGCATTGCGACGAGGCCGGCGAGGCGGTCTCGGTCGCGATCGACGCAGAACCGCGAACGTCTCGCGGCGACTGGAACGGGGCGGGAAGGACCCGGGGGGAGTTCTCGATGGGTTGGTTCACAACCCCAGCGGCCGACTGGTGGTCGTCGGCAGCCTCAAGCGGGCATCAGACGGCCAGGCAGACAGCGGCCGTCCCGGCACGCTGAAGTGTTCTGCGACTACTGGCACTGTCCACGCTTGTGGCTCCAAAGTTTCAATCCCGCAATTGTGTCGACTCGAGGACGGGAGGTCAATCGCCGCGCACCGTCGATGTCCGCTCAGAACGTGCTTTCGGTGCGCAGCTGGAACACGGTGGCGGCGCGCAGGTTCGCATCCGCGCCGGGGTGGCTCACGTACTGCAGGTCGGGCTCGACGGTGAGCCACGGCCTGGCCTGCGCGAGGTAGCTCAATTCCCAGGTGGTCTCGGCCTTCGTGGGTCGGACCCCGGCGGCGGCCGCGTTGCGCCGCCAGGTGCTGCCCTGCCGCGCGCTCGCCACGGAGACGCCGACCTGGTCCGACGCCTTCCCGAAGAGCCAGCCCTTGGCCACGATCCCGGCGCCGACGTACGTGCCGAAGCGGTTCGTGGCGGGACTCGCGCAGCCGGCCTGCGCGAAGCCGGACAGCTGCTTCTTCGCGTCGGCGCCGCGTCCCAGGAGGCGCCACTCGCCGATCGCATAGGCCCCCTCGCTGAGGCCGCGCGGAGCGGCGGCGTCGTCGCCGCGTCCGGCCTCGGCGAAGCGCCTCGAGTAGCGCCAGACGCCGACCGCGACCTTGTCCTCGTAGGTCGGCAACGAGGAGAAGCGCCCGAAGATGCGCGGGGCGATCGGCTCGTCGCCCGTCGCGTCCGGACGCCGGAGCATGGCCCACTCGACGAGCGCGAGCGCGCCGTCGCCGCGCCTGAACAGGGCGTGCGAACCGTCAGGGCGTTCGAAGGACGCGCCGTCGACGAGCGCGGCGCGGATCACCGTGCCGTTCCATGGCTTGGCCGCGAGCCGCAAGGCCGCGGAGGTGCGGGGAAAGATCGACGGCCCGGTCTTGCCGCTCCCGGCGAACTCCGGCGTCACGCCGAACGAGCTGTTCAGGAACAGGCCCGCGGCCTGGAGGCGATCGAACTCGCTGTTCACGTCGTAGATGCCGCCCAGCAGCGACAGCCCGCTCCACTCGAAGTTGTGCTGCAGCCACAGCTCGTGGATCGCGCTGCCGCCGGGCCCGTCGATGTTGTTGACGCCCTGCGCGTCGCCGACGAGGTCGCCCAGGTGGCCGCCGTGGATGTTGCGCACGTCGACGAACGCCGACGTGCCCCGCCAGTCCGACGTCGTCGGGACGATCCAGCGCAGCCGCAGGTGCAGCAGGCCCGCGTAGACGGTGCCTTCGCGTCGTCCGCCGGACAGCGCGCGGGCGGCCTCGCCGTCGTAGCTGAGGGACGGGACCAGCGTTCGCGGGTCGGCATTGCTCGCGTCGGCGGCCGTGGACGCGCTCGACCAGGCGGCCAGGACGGCGGCGGCAAGGAGGCGAACGGGCGAAGTGGTTGCGATGGAGGCCTCCCGACGAGTTGCCGAATCGACGCGAAGCCCGGGGCGGCAACTGTCATGCCCGACCGTTCGGGTTTCCTGTCATCCGAAAGCGATGTTTCCAGCCTGGCCCTCAAGGCCGGGCCTGTTCCGGCCGAAGAACCGGCAGTACCCCCTGCAGGCGCCTCGTCCTGCCGCCTCTGGAGGCCCTGCGTGACTTTCCTCACCCCGAGCTACGACCTGCGCGTCGTGGCCGCGTCGTTCTTCATCGCGAGCTTCGCGTCCTACGTGGCGCTGGACCTTGCGCGACGCGTGCGCACGCCCGACCGCGGCGTGGCGCGCATGTGGTGGGCCTGCGGCTCGGTGGCGATGGGCACCGGCATCTGGTGCATGCACTTCGTGGGCATGCTGGCGTTCAAGCTGCCGATCGCGCTCGGCTACGGCGGCGCGATGACCCTGTGCTCCTGGCTCGCTGCCGTGGCCGTCTCGGCGGTGGCGCTGGGCGTCGCCAGCCAGCCGCAGCTGCCGTGGCGCCGGCTCGCGCTGGGCGCGGGCGCCATGGGGCTGGGCATCTGCGCGATGCACTACGTGGGAATGGCGGCGCTCGACATGGCGCCGGGCATCGTCTGGAACCGCCCGCTGGTGGCCGCCTCGGCCATCGTGGCGGTGGTGGCGTCGGCCGTCGCGCTGAAGGTCTTCCAGTGGTTCCGCACGGGGAAGGCCTCGGGCAGCCGCGTCTACCAGGGCGTGGCGGCGCTGGTGCTGGGCGCGGCCATCTGCGGCATGCACTACACGGGCATGGCCGCGGCCAACTTCCCGCTCGATGCCGTCTGCCTCAGCGTGTCCGGCCTGGCCGGTGACCGGCTGGGGGAACTGGTGTCCGTCTGCTCGCTGGCGCTCCTGACGCTGACGCTGTTCACCTCCATGCTGGACGCGCGCATGCAGAGCCGCACGGCCAGGCTGGCGGCCTCGCTGAAGGAGGCCAACGACGAGCTGCAGGTGGCCAACGCGACGCTGAAGCAGCGGGCGCTGTCCGATCCGCTCACGGGCCTGCCCAACCGCGTGCTGTTCGAGGATCGCCTCGCGCAGGCGCGCAATCGCAGCGAGCGCACGGCCGCGCGTCCCGGCGCGCGCGACGTCGACAAGTTCGCGGTGCTGTTCATCGACCTCGACGGCTTCAAGCCGGTCAACGACGTGATGGGCCATGCGGCCGGCGACCAGGTGCTCAAGGAGGCGGCCGTGCGGCTGCGCATCACCGGCCGCGACAACGACACCGTCGCGCGCATCGGCGGCGACGAGTTCCTGCTGCTCACCGAGGGCGTGGCCACCGTGGCCGACGCGATGGCGCTGGCCGACCGCCTCGTCAAGACCCTGGCGCGGCCGTTCGAGGTGGAAGGGCGGCGCGTGCACGTGTCGGCGTCCATCGGCGTGGTGGTCTATCCCGACCACGGTTCGATGGAGCAGCTCGTGACGCGGGCGGACGCCGCCATGTACGCGGCCAAGCGCGCGGGCGGCAACACGCGCGCCGTGTTCGAGCCGCGCATGGACGAGCTCGGCGAGGAGCGGCTCAACCTGCAGGGCGAGCTGCGAATGGCCATGGAGCGCAAGCAGCTCAGGCTCAACTACCAGCCCAAGATCGACTCCGGCACCGGCCAGATCCGCGGCGTGGAGGCGCTGCTGCGCTGGCACCATCCCGAGCGCGGCAACGTGAGCCCGGTGGTGTTCATCCCCATCGCCGAGCGCTTCGGCATGATCAACGCGATCGGCAACTGGGTGATCGACGAGGCCTGCCGCCAGATGGCGCAATGGGCGAACGAGGGCATGCGCATCCGCGTGGCCATCAACCTCTCGGTGCACCAGCTGCGCCAGGACGACCTGGTCGACCGCATCGAGCGGGCGCTGCTCCGCCACGCGCTCGATCCCGCGCAGCTGCTGTGCGAGGTGACCGAGTCGGTGGCCATGGGCGACCCCGAGACCCTGCAGCGGACATTCGACGGCCTGGCGCGCATCGGCGTGTTCATCTCCATCGACGATTTCGGCACCGGCTACTCCAGCCTCATCAACCTGCGCCAGCTGCCGGCCGCGCAGCTGAAGATCGACCGCAGCTTCATCAACGACATCGAGACCAGCAAGGACGCGCTGGCCATCGTCGGCGCCGTGATCAACCTGGCGCACTCGCTGGGCCTGAAGGTGGTGGCCGAGGGCGTGGAGACGGCGGGCCAGCGCGACATCCTCATCGGCATGAAGTGCGACGAGATGCAGGGCTTCTACTTCGCCCGCCCGATGGACCCCCACCTGCTTCAGGACTGGTTCATGGGCAACAAGCCGGACGGCGGCGTCGACTTCTCGCCGTCGGCCATCATGGAAGACATCCCGACCTGACAGCCGTGTCATTCCGCGCGCGGTCGCGGAATCCACCCCTGCGGCGTCATTCGCGAGTGTGGATCCTGCGACTTCGCGCAGGATGACGCTGACAGGTCAGGCCGGCTCCGCCGGCTGCAACCCCACCGGCGCCGGGCACCAGCGCATCAAGGTGCGATACAGCAGCTGCGGATCCACCGGCTTGGTGACGAAGTCGTCCATGCCGGCGGCCAGGCACTGGTCGCGATCCTCGTCCCACGCGTTGGCCGTCATCGCGATCACGCGGGTGCGCGCGAGGGCCGGGTCGGCGCGGATGCGGCGGGTGGTCTCCAGGCCGTCCATCACGGGCATCTGGACGTCCATCAGCACGCAGTCGAAGGGCTCGCCTTGCAGCAGCGCCAGCGCCTCGAGGCCGTCGCTGGCAACGCGCACCACGGCGCCCACGTTCTCCAGCATGGCCGTGGTCACGATCTGGTTGAACGCGTTGTCCTCCGCCACGAGGATGCGCAGTCCGGGGCGCACGACGGCGTCCTGCGGCGCGTCGGCGCGCGCGCCGGCGGCGTCGGCGACACCGAAGCGGGCGGTGAACCAGAACACGCTGCCCGCACCGGGCGTGCTGTCCACGCCCACTTCGCCGCCCATCAACGCCGCCAGCTGCTTGCTGATGGCCAGGCCCAGGCCGGTGCCGCCGTAGCGGCGCGTGGTGGACGGGTCGGCCTGGCGGAACATCTCGAACAGCGACGCGACCGTGTCGGCGCTCATGCCGGCGCCGGTGTCGCGCACCTCGAAGCGCACCAGGCAGCCGGTGGGCGAGTCGCGCTCGACCATCGTGGCGCGCACGGCGATCTCGCCGCGCTCGGTGAACTTCACGGCGTTGCTGAGGTAGTTGAGCAGCACCTGCTCCAGCCGCAGCGGGTCGCCGACAAGGGTGACGGCCAGTGCGTCGTCGATGTCGAAGCTCACCGCCAGTCCCTTGGCCGCGGCCTCGCCCAGGACCTGGCTGCGCAGGCTGTCGATCACGCGCGCGAGCTCGAAGCGCGAGATGCCCAGCTCGAGCCGCCCGGCTTCGATCTTGGACATGTCCAGCACGTTGTTGATCAGGCGCAGCAGGTGCTGGCCGGAGTGGCCGATCTTAGCGAGGTAGTCGCGCTGCAGCGGATCCACCGAGCGCTGCAGGGCCAGGTGGGCCATGCCGATCACGCTGTTCATCGGCGTGCGGATCTCGTGGCTCATGTTGGCGAGGAACTGCGTCTTGGCTCGGTTGGCGGCGTCGGCCGCCTCCTTGGCCCGGGCCAGCTCATGCGTGCGCTCCGCCACCTTGCTCTCGAGCTCGGCCTCGCGCTGGCGCAGCAGCTTCTGGGCCGCGCGCAGCTGGTCGCGCTCGCCCAGCAGAAGGCTCTGGCGGATGGCGGCCAGCACCACCACCGCGCCGCCGCCCAGCACCACGCTGATCTCCACCACCGGATTCACGTCGCGCAGCGATTCGGTGAGCACGATGCCGCCCGAGGCCAGCACCACGAGCAGCAGCGGCAGCAGCCGCAGCACGGCTTCGTTGCGGCGCTCCCAGGCCTCGTCGGCCAGCGTGTCGACGCGGTAGCGCCGCACGGCGACTCCGATCAGCAGCACGACGGCGGTGAACGACAGGTTCAGCCAGTCGCCGTCCACCAGCCGGCCGCCCAGGAAGCGCAGGTTCCAGGCCACCCACTGGCCGCCCAGCACCGTGACCAGCACGGGCAGCGCCAGCGCGCGCCAGTCCCAGCGCGTGCGCAGCGCCAGCACCAGGACGAAGCCGAGGCAGGCGGCGGCCATCTGGCCGATCGGGTACGCCGTCATCACCAGGATCTGGAACAGGCTGTAATGGCCCTGGCGCGGCAGGAACAGCGCCATCGTGGCCGCCAGCACGGCCACCAGCAGCGTGGCCGCGTCGAGCTTGGCCAGGCGCCATTCGGCGGCGCCGAGGCGCTGGCGGCCCAGGAGCCACAGGCCCGTGGCCATGGCGGGGCCGTAAGCCAGGAAGAACAGGTCGGACGGGCCCGGGAACGGCAGCCAGTCGAACGGGAGCTGGAGGTTCCAGACCAGCTGCCCCGTGAAGAGGCAGGCGAGGCCGGCCACGAACCACCCCAGCGGCTCGGGCGCGGACGGCGACAGGGCCAGCCGGGGCCGGCGCAGCGCGATCAGCGCGGCCGCCAGGTAGCCGGCGGTCCACTGCATGTTGTCCCAGACGAGGCGTGCCGTGCCCGCGGTGGTCCGGGCGCCGATCCAGCCCGCCAGTGTCGCCAGCAGCAGCGCGGCAGGGCCCACCCGGAACAGCGCAGCGTTCATGCCGCCATCATGCACGACGGCGGGAGGCCGCAGGGGCGGTTGCTCCCGGGGGCGGCCGCGTGGCTGAACCCTCGCTTGCGGGAGAACGATGAGGAAACCGCCCATCTTGGCGCGCACGATCGGTCGCGGCGTCGGTAACATGGGGCCCCATGCCGGTGCACCCCACCGGCGTTTGTTCGTCTCCTCCGTCCCGACACCCCGGCGCCAGTCCGGTATCCCGCCGCCATGCCCCGCCGATATCGACCTTCGTGGCCGCTCCCGCTCCCGCTCCCGCGCCGCGGCATCGCGCCGCTGGCCGCCGCCTGGCTGGTGGCACTGGCGGCCTGCTGCGGCGCGCGCGCCGCGGTGGTCGAGGCGCCGCCGCCGCAGGAGTCGGCCGCGCCCCCGGCGTCGGCGCCCGCCCCCGCGGCGCCCGCCGCCAGGCCCGACTGCTCGCGTCCGCTCACGCTGGGCCTGCACGAGCACGGGCTGCTGTACACCGGCCAGACGGGCGAGGGCATCGACAAGGACATCGCCGACGAGATGTCGCGCCGCAGCGGCTGCCGCCTCACGCTCACGGTGCTGCCGCGTTCGCGCATCTGGCAGCTGATCGAATCCGGCGCGCTCGACTTCACGCTGTCGGGCATCGCCAATGCGCAGCGCGACAAGTTCGCGACCTTCGCCTGGTACGTCTCCAACAAGTACTACCTGCTGGTGCGGCGCGACACCGGGGTGCACAGCGTGGCCGAGTTCCACAGCAAGCACTCGCTGCGCCTGGGCCTGATCCGCAGCTTCCGCTACGGCGACCAGGCCAACGGCTTCGTCGACGCGCTGGAGGGCGAGCAGCGCACCACCTACGCCGGCAGCCTCGACCCCCTGTACACCATCCTGCTCGAAGACGGCATCCAGGCCATGATCATCGAGCCGTTCGACTTCCCGGCGATCGCCGGTGCGCAGCTGAAGGCGCAGACTTCCATCCTCGATTTCGGCGATCCGCCGGTGCTGCACGGGCTGGTGATGTCGAGGAAATCGCTGTCGCCGCCGCAGCAGGCAGCGTGGCGCGACCTCGTCGACTCGATGCGGGCCGACGGCACGATCCGGCACATCTTCGAGAAGTACTTCCCCGCCGACCTGGCCAGGCAGATGACCCAGTTTTGAGAGTAAAACGCGCTCTTCCCCCGCTGATCTCGCTGTTCGTCGGAGCCCTCACGCTCGCGTTCACGATCGGGCTGTGCGTGCACGAGCGCGACAACGAGCAGGCGCGGCTGCGCGCCGTCTTCGACGCCAACACGCGCCAGACCGCCGGCCGCATCGAGCAGCGCATCGCCAACTACGAGCAGATGCTGCGCGGCATGCAGGGCCTGCTGTCGGCCGACAGCGGCATCGACCCGCAGGCCTTCGAGACCTATGTCGACACCGTGATGGCGGGCCCCGACGCCGCCGGCCTGCAGAGCCTGGCGTTCTCGCGCCTGATCGCGGCCGCCGACCTGCCCGCCCACGTGGCGCAGATGCGCCGCGGCGGCCATCCCGGCTATCGCGTGCGGCCCGACGGCTCGCGCGACTTCTACGCGCCCATCGCGCTGGTGGCGCCCGACAGCGTGGCCAACCGCATGGTCATCGGCTACGACTCGTACGCGGAGGCCACGCGCCACGCCGCGATGGTGCAGGCGCGCGACTCCGGCAACGCCACGCTCACGGCGCTGGTGCAACTGCGCGTGGACTCCGGCCCGGAGCTGCGCAGCGGCTGCCTCATCTACCTGCCCGTGTACGCGCTCGGCACGTCCACCAACTCCATCGCCGAGCGCCGCGCGCACGGCATCGGCTGGGTGCGCGCGGCCTTCCGGGTGGGCGACCTCATGTCCACGCTCTACGGCGAGCAGAGTCCCGGCCTGGTGGTGCGGCTGCACGACGGCGCCGATGTGAGCGAGGCCTCGCTGATGTACCGCTCCGACACCGCCGGCGACGCCAGCCCGGGGAGCGACGACCTGATCCGCAATGCGCGCTTCCAGGCCCAGGAGTACATCACCCTGGCGGGGCACACGTGGACGGTCCAGCTCAGCTCGCTGCCCGAGTTCGAGCGCGTGCACGGGCGCAACGCGTCCACCGTGATCCTGGTGGCGGGCGTGGTGCTGAGCCTGCTGCTGGGCGTGATCACGCACCAGCTCGTGACCGGACGCGCGCGCGCCTATGCGGCCGCGCAGGCGATGACGCACGAGCTGCGCGAGAGCGAGGAGCGCTATCGCCGCATCGTGGAGACCGCCAGCGAGGGCATCTGGCTGCTCGACGCCTCGCGCCGCCTCGCCTTCGTCAACCCGCGCATCGCGCAGTGGCTGGGCGTATCCGAGGAGGCGATGCGGGGCCGCCCGGTGGACGACTTCATGGACGAGGAGGAGGCCGAGCGCTGCCGCGCGGCGCTCGCCTCGCACGGCGCGCGCGACGGGGAGGGTGCCACGATCGAGCTGCGCCTGCGGCGCGCCGACGGCTCGCCGATGTGGGTGTCGCTGTCCACGCGTTCCATCGTGGACGACGCCGGCCGGCCCTCGGGCGCGCTGGGCATGCTCACCGACATCAACGATCGCCGCCTGGCCGAGGAACGCCGTGCCGCGCTGGAGACGCAGCTGCGCGACGCGCAGAAGATGGAGGCCATCGGCACGCTGGCCGGCGGCATCGCGCACGACTTCAACAACATCCTGGCGGCCATCATCGGCAACGTGGCCGCGGCGCGCCAGGACGCGGCCATCGGCCTGTCCAGCGACGTGAGCCTGGCGCAGATCGAGCGTGCCGCGGTGCGGGCCCGCAGCCTCGTTCGGCAGATCCTCACGTTCAGCCGCATGCAGGCCCAGGAGCTGCACACGCAGGCGCTGCAGCCGGTCATCGACGAGACGCTGGACATGCTGCGCGCATCGATGCCCGCGCAGGTGCAGCTGCACGCGAGCCTGCCGAAGACGCCCGTGCACGTGCGCGCCGATCCCACCCAGGTGCAGCAGATCGTGATGAACCTGTGCACCAACGCCTGGCACGCGCTGCCGGCCGGCCGCGGCCGCATCGACGTGGGGCTGGACGTGGAGGACGCCGACGTGCTGCCGCAGGTCGAGGCCGCCAGCACGTGGCCGCCGGCGCTGCGCGACGGCCCGCGCGCCCATCTGTGGATCGCCGACAACGGCTCCGGCATGGACGAGGCCACGCTGGCGCGCGTGTTCGAGCCGTTCTTCACCACCAAGCAGGTGGGCCAGGGCACGGGCCTGGGCCTGGCCGTGGTGCACGGCATCGTCAGCGTGCACGGCGGCGCCATCCACGTGC
>FTKT01003197.1_pt1 | contig 10916 bp, 11 predicted proteins | sample 1658271 | NCBI WGS metagenome assembly FTKT01 (sample SAMEA3914811, study PRJEB12502) | metagenome | biome: forest; material: soil | place: Canada | collected 2011-08-04 | depth 0.3 m | reverse complement strand
GGCCGGCGCCGGTGATCAGCACGTCCTCGCCGACCAGCGGGAAGGAGAGCGCGGTGTGCACGGCGTTGCCGAACGGGTCGAAGATCGCGGCCACGTCCAGGTCCACCGGGACCCGGTGCACCCAGACGTTGGAGGCGGGCAGCGCCACGTACTCGGCGAACGCGCCGTCCCGGCCCACCCCCAGGCCGATGGTGTTGCGGCACAGGTGCCGGCGGCCGGCCAGGCAGTTGCGGCACTTGCCGCAGACCAGGTGGCCCTCGCCGCTGACCAGGTCGCCGACGCCGACGTCCGCGACCGCCGCGCCCACCGACACGACCTCGCCGACGAACTCGTGACCGAGCGTCAGCGGCGTGGTGATGGTCTGCTGCGCCCAGCCGTCCCAGTTGCGGATGTGCAGGTCGGTGCCGCAGATGCCGGTGCGCAGCACCTTGATCAGCACGTCACCGGGACCCGTCTGCGGCTCGGGAACGTCGGTCAGCCACAGTCCGGGCTCGGCGTGCTTCTTGACGAGTGCCTTCACGGCGACGGCTCCTGACACACGATTGACACAAGGGTGGCGCCCGGCAGCGGCGCCTCCACGCACCGGGCACTGTGCAATCTGCCTGGTGGGAGGGGGTGCGGTCCATCGAGGAATTCTTAACGGCCGCCACAGCTGGGCTTCACGATCGTGCCCGAGCTGCGACGCCCGGCCCCGGCACCATGCCGGTGGCCACCCGTTCGGGGGACGGCGGTACGCCGGGCAAGCCGCGGATCACGCCTCGGGGAGGGCCGGGCGGCGAGCCACGGACACGCCCCCGACACGCCTCGGGCAAGGCCAGGCGGCGAGCCACCGACACGCCACCGACACGCCTCGGCTCAGGCGAACTTGGCCTTGCCCGGCCCGTCCTCGACGAAGCTGCGCATGCCGGTGGTGCGGTCCTCGGTGGCGAAGAGGCCGGCGAAGAGCGAGCGCTCCAGGGCGAGGCCGGAGTCGATGTCGCCCTCCAGGCCGCGGTCGACCGCCTCCTTGGCGGCCCGCAGCGCCCAGGCCGGGCCGGCCGCCAGCTTGCCGGCCCAGGCGAGTGCGGCCGGGTAGACCTCCTCGGCGGGGACCACCTGGTCGGCCAGGCCGATCCGCAGCGCCTCCTCGGCACGGACCTGACGGCCCGTGAAGATCAGGTCCTTGGCCTTGGCCGGGCCGACCAGCCGGGCCAGGCGCTGGGTGCCGCCGGCGCCGGGGATCAGGCCGAGCAGGATCTCCGGCTGGCCGAGCTTGGCGTTCTCGGCCACGATCCGGATGTCCGCGCAGAGCGCCAGCTCGCAGCCGCCGCCCAGCGCGTAGCCGGTGACGGCCGCGACCACCGGCTTGGGGATCCGGGCCACCGCCGTGAACGCCTCCTGGAGCGCGCCGCCGCGCTGCACCATGTCGGTGTACGACATGCGCTGCATCTCCTTGATGTCGGCGCCGGCCGCGAAGACCTTCTCGCCGCCCCAGATCACCACGGCGCGCACGTCCGCCCGGGCGGTCGCCTCCTCGGCGACCTCCTTGAGCTGGTCCTGCATGGCGATGTCCAGCGCGTTCATCGGCGGGCGGGCCAGCCGGATCGTGCCGACCGAATCCTCGACGTCCAGGGTGACGAAACGCGTCATAACGACTCCTCCAGAGTGGCGACGGCAGGGTGACAGCAGCCGGCGGTTAACGGTCGTGAACCACGACCCTAGCGCTCCCTACCCGCGCGCCCCACGGCCTACCCGCCCACCGGAGCCCCCGCACTCCCCCGTCGAGCGGCGGTCGGAAACCGGCAGGAAGTGTCAGAAACACCACCGGATATCACCCTGTGTATGTTGCCAGTCGCCTAAAGTGGCCGACTGTTGAACCCCGCCGCCTCTCTCCTGGAGTCCGCTTGCCCTCCGCCAAGCCCGCGGCGCCCCGGCTGACGGCCCGTCGGCTCGGGCAGCCGGCCCTCGCGGCGCTGCGCGGCTTCGGGCAGGTCGATCTCCAGCCGAATCCGGCCACCGGCGCGCTGATCCTCGCCTCGCTCTGGGTGGCCGGCTGGCAGATCGGCCTCTTCGCCACCCTGGGCACCGTGGTCTCCACCGCCACCGCCTGGCTGCTCGGCGCCGACCGCGACAGCCTGGCGCGCGGCCTGCAGGGCTACAGCGGCTGCCTGACCGGCATCGCCCTGGTGACCTCGCTCGGCCACCACCTGTCGACCTACCTGCTCGCGGTCGCCGGCGCGATCGTCTGCACCGTGCTGACCGCCGCCCTGACGACGCTGCTGGCCCCGTACGCGCTGACCGCGCTCACCGCGCCGTTCTGCCTGGTCTCGGGCGTGATGGTGCTCGGCGCGCCGTCCTTCGCCCGGGTCTGGCACGGCGCCCCGGCGGCCGCGGTGAGCACCACCACCAGCGGGGACACCGGGATCGCCTGGAGCGACCTGTGGCACGCCTTCCTGACCAACGTCTCTCAGGTCTTCCTGGTGAACGACTGGCGGACCGGGCTGATCATGCTGCTCGCACTCGCGGTGGCCGGCCGGGCGGTGGTCCTGTTCGCCGCCGCGGGGAGCCTGGTCGGCATCCTGACGGCCTGGGCGCTCGGCGCGCCGACCACGCTGATCGCCGACGGCATCTACGGCTACAACGCGGTGCTGGTCGCGCTCGCGCTCGGTGCGGTCTTCCTGCGGCCCGGTGTCTGGAACGGCGCCTACGCCCTGTTCGGGGCGGGCGCCACCACCGGCCTGACCGCCTCGCTGACCTCGCTCTTCAAGCCCTTCGGCGGTCACACCTTCACCTGGCCCTTCATCCTCACCACCTGGGTCCTGCTGGCGGCCGTCCCGAGGCTGTCGCGGTTCCGGACGGCCGGATGAGCGGCCCGCCCGCGCCGCGCGGCGCCCTGCCGACAGTCCGTCACCCCACCCGCTCCCCCGTCTGAGAGGCCCCCGCGATGAACCTCGCTCCGCGTGAGATCGACAAGCTGCTCGTGTACGTGGTGGCCGATCTGGCCCGCAAGCGCCACGGCCGCGGCCTGAAGCTCAACTACAGCGAATCGGTGGCGCTGATCACCGAGGCCATCCTGGAGGCGGCCCGGGACGGCAAGAGCGTCGCCGACTGCATGGAGCTGGGCCGCCACGTGCTCGGTGAGCAGGACACCATGCCCGGGGTCCGGGAGATGCTCAGCCTGCTCCAGGTGGAGGCCTCCTTCCTGGACGGCACCAAGCTGGTCTCCTGCCACGACCCCATCGGCGGCTGATCCGGTGAACCCGCCGGACCGGCCGCCCGCCGTGGTGGCGGTGTGCGGCCACGAGAGCGCGGACGGGGCCGCGCTGCGCGACGTCCCGGGGATCGCGCCGGTGGCCGGCGGCCGCGAGGCGTACCGCCTGGTCCGCGAGCTGTTGCGCGGTCAGGAGCGGCTCTGCGTGGTCCCGATGACGCTGGGCCGCGACCACGCGCTGGTCGCCGACGCCGCGCGCGCCCTGCTCGCGCTGCCCGCCGAGGAACGGGCCCGGGTCGTGCTGGCCGAGCCGTTCGGCACGGCGGAGCACCTGGTCGGCTGGCTGCGGGCGGCGGCGAACCGGCTCGCCCCCGAGGCCGCGCTGCTGGTCACCGCGCCGGTCGGCGGACCGTTCGAGGACGCCGAGTTGTACCGGATCGCCCGCCTGGTCCGGCAGTACGGGCGGCACAGCCTGGTCGAGGTGGCGCTCGGCGGCGGCGATCCGGACCCGGCCGAGGGGGTGCGGCGCTGTCGGCTGCTCGGCGCCGAGCGGGTGGCGCTGCTGCCGGCCGCCTTCGCGGCCGTGGAGCCGCCCGACCCGCCCGAGGGCGCCTTCCCCGCCGGCCCGCTGCTCGCGCCGGCCGCCATCGCCCGGGTGGCGCGGGCCCGGGCGGCGGACGCCTGGAGCCGGTGGCGGGCGAGCGGCGCGGACGGCCTGGGCGCCGCGCTGGCCGCCGAGCACGGCCACGGGTACGGCCACAGCCACGGACCCGACGAGGACCGGCCCCACAGCCACGGACCCGACGAGGACCGGCACCACGACCACGACCACTCGCACCCACACGCGGACGGCCACGGGCACCGCGCCCTGGCCGACCCGGTCAGGAGGAAGAGTCCATGACGTTCCGTCAGAAGTACATCTACGGCGAGGATCCGATCGAGCTCAACGCCGGTCGCGCGACCCTCACCGTCTCGGTCCGCAACACCGGCGACCGCGCGGTGCAGGTCGGCTCGCACTTCCACTTCTTCGAGGTCAACTCGGCGCTCTCGTTCGACCGGCAGCGCACGCTCGGGATGCACCTGAACATCGCCGCCGGCACCGCGGTGCGCTTCGAGCCCGGCGGCACCAAGGAGGTCGAGCTGTGCGACTTCGCCGGCGCCGGCCGCCTGGTCGGGTTCAGCGGCCTGCTGAACGGCAGCACCGCCTCCCGGCCGGCCCGGGTGGAGGCGGTCCGCCGAGCCATCGAGCTCGGGTTCCAGGGCGCACAGAACGCCGTCGCCGAGAGCGGGGACGCCGGCGCGGGCCCGGACGCCGACGAGCGCCCGGACGCCGACGAGGGCAAGGGCAAGCCCGCGGCGAAGGCGGACAACGCGGACAGGGCGAGCAAGGCGAACAAGGCGGAGAAGCACGCCAAGCCCGCCTCGTCCAGCAAGAAGGGTTCCCACTGATGCCGATCCTGCCCCGCAAGCAGTACACCGACATGTTCGGGCCCACCGTCGGCGACCGCTTCCACCTCGGTGACACCAACCTCGTGGTCGAGGTCGAGAAGGACTTCAACGAGGGCAAGTACGGCGACGAGGTGCTGTACGGCGGGGGCAAGACCATGCGCGACGGCATGGCCTCCGCCCCGCAGGCGACCTCCGCCCAGGGCGCGCTGGACACCGTGATCACCAATGTCGTGGTGATCGACCCGATCGTGGGGGTGGTCAAGTGCGACATCGGGATCAAGGACGGCTTCATCGCGGGCATCGGCAAGTCCGGCAATCCGCAGACCCAGCGCGGGGTCGACGCGCGCCTGGTGATCGGCCCGGGCACCGAGGTCATCGCGGGCGAGCACCTGATCGCCACCGCCGGGGCCATCGACACCCATGTGCACATGATCGCGCCCCAGCAGGCCGAGCACGCGCTGACCAACGGCATCACCACGCTGATCGGCGGCGGTACCGGCCCCACCGACGGCGCCAACGGCACCACCTGTACCCCGGGGCCCTTCAACCTCGCCCGGATGCTGCAGGCCTGCGAGTCCATGCCGGTGAACATCGGCCTGATGGGCAAGGGCAACGGCAGCCTGCCCGCCGCGCTGATCGAGCAGATCGAGGCCGGCGCCTGCGGGTTGAAGGTGCACGAGGACTGGGGCGCCACCCCCGCCGTCATCGACAACGCGCTGGCGGTGGCCGACCTGCACGACGTCCAGGTCTCGATCCACACCGACACGCTCAACGAGGCCGGCTTCTTCGAGGACACCCGGGCGGCGATCGACGGCCGGACCATCCACACCTTCCACAGCGAGGGCGCCGGCGGCGGCCACGCCCCCGACATCATCCGGGTGGCGGGCGAGCCGAACATCCTGCCCTCCTCGACCAACCCGACGCTCCCCTACACGACGAACTCGGTGGACGAGCTGCTGGACATGGTGATGGTCTGTCACCACCTCAGCCACGACATCCCCGAGGACGTCGCCTTCGCCGACAGCCGGGTGCGCGCGGAGACCATCGCCGCCGAGACGGTGCTGCACGACCTCGGGGTGATCAGCATCATCTCCTCGGACTCGCAGGCGATGGGCCGGGTCGGCGAGTCGGTCACCCGGGCCTTCCAGGTCGCCCACCACTGCAAGGACAAGCGCGGCAAGCTCGCCGAGGACGGTGAACGCAACGACAACCAGCGGGTGCTGCGCTACCTGGCGAAGGTGACCATCAACCCGGCCGTCGCCACCGGCATCGACGACTACCTCGGCTCGATCGAGCGCGGCAAGCTGGCCGACATCGTGCTCTGGCCGATCCACTCGTTCGCCGCCAAGCCGAAGATGGTGATCAAGGGCGGGATCATCTCCTGGTTCCAGATGGGCGACCCGAACGCCTCGCTGCCGACCCCGCAGCCGGTCTACTACCGGCCGACCTTCGGCGCGTTCGGGGGCGGCCTGCAGGCCAACCACGTGACCTTCATGTCGCAGGCCGCGATCGCCGCCGGGGTCCCCGCCGAGCTGGGCCTCGAGCGCCGGGTGCTGCCGGTGCGGCGCACCCGCGCGCTCGGCAAGCACAACATGGTGCGCAACGACGCGCTGCCGAGGATCGAGGTGGATCCGGAGACCTACCGGGTCACCCTGGACGGCGAGGTGGCCACCATCGCGCCGGCCACCGAACTGCCCCTGAACCAGCTGTTCTTCCTGGTCTAGCGGCGATGTACACGCGCAGCGACGGCGACCCGGCCGCGGCCACGACCGGCGGTCACCACGGCGGCGAGACGGCGCTCGGCCCCCTGCTGGTCAGCCTGCAACTGACCGACTCGGCGTTCCCGAGCGGGTTCTACACCCTCTCGCACGGCCTGGAGGGCTTCGCGCAGGCCGGCGCCGTGGACGCCGGGAGCCTGCCGCTGCTCCTCGCGGACCTGCTGCGGCACAGCGTCGGCCCCGGCGACGCCACCGCGCTGGCGCTCGCCCACCGGGCCACGACGGCGGGCGACCCGGCGCGGGTGGCCGAGATCGACGAGTACCTGCACGCCACCAAGCTGAGCCGCGAGGCACGGCTGGCGGCCACCCGCACCGGACGCCAACTGCTCGACCTGGCCCAGGAGGTGTTCGACCGGCCGGAGATCACCGACTACCACCGGACCGTCACCGAGCGGGCCGCGCCCGGCACGCAGGCGGTCGTCGCCGGGGTGATCTACGCGGCCACCGCCGTCCCGGTCCGCCACGCGGTGGCGGCCGACCTGTTCGCCTTCTGCGCCAGCTTCGCGGGGGCGGCGCTGCGCCTGCGGCTCACCGACCACCGGCGGGCCCAGACGCTGCTGCGGGGCGCGGCGCCGGTGATCGAGGAGACCGTCGAGCTGGCGGTGCGCCGCGAACTCGCGGACGTCGGCGCCACCGCCTTCGCGGTGGACGTCCGGTCCGGGCAGCACGAGCGCGCCCAGGCCCGGCTCTTCGCGAGCTGACCACCCATCACCCGGGCGCCCCTGCCCGGGCACCCTTCGAGAGAGGCAGCAGCCATGGACGACAAGGTCCTGCGGGTCGGCGTCGGCGGCCCGGTCGGCTCCGGCAAGACCGCGCTGATCGAGGCGCTGGTCCCGGTCCTGATCGCGGCCGGCCACCGGCCCGCCGTCATCACCAACGACATCTACACCCAGGAGGACGCCGAGCACGTCCGCCGCACCCTGGCCGGGGTGCTGGAGCCCGGGCGGGTGGTGGGGGTGGAGACCGGCGCCTGCCCGCACACCGCGGTGCGCGACGACCCGACGATGAACCTGGCGGCCGGCGCCGAGATGCTGGAGCTCTTCCCCGACACCGACACGCTGCTGTACGAGAGCGGCGGGGACAACCTGACCCTGACCTTCAGCCCGGTGCTGGTCGACCTGTTCCTCTTCGTGCTGGACACCGCCGAGGGCGAGAAGATGCCGCGCAAGCGCGGGCCCGGCATCACCGACTCGGACCTGCTGGTGATCAACAAGATCGACATCGCGCAGTACGTGCGGACGAACGTCGACGTCATGGAGGCCGACGCGCTGCGGGTGCGGGAGAACCGCCCGGTGGTGCTGACGGACTGCCTGACCGGGCACGGCATCGAGGAGATCGCGCGCTACCTGGCCTCCCGCCGCAAGGCGCTGGTCTGACGTGCCGGCCGCCGTCGACCGCCTGCACCCGCGGTACTACCAGCCGGCCCGGCTCCCCCCGGAGGTGGCCGGCTGGGCCGGCGTACCCGACACGCTGGCTCCCGGCGCGCCCGCCAAGATCGGGATCCTGGACCTCGGCTTCGAACTGCGCGACGGGCGCACCGAGCTGGTCGAGCGCTACCAGAAGGCGCCGCTGCACCTGATGCGGCCGCTCTGGATCGACCCGAACCTGCCCGCCATGGCGTTCGCCTACCTGATGGCCACCGGCGGCGGGATCGCCCAGGCCGACCGCTACCGGATGGACTTCCGCTGCGGCCCGGACACCCAGGTCCACCTGACCACCCAGGCGGCCACCAAGGTCTACCGGATGGACCACGACTACGCGACGCAGCTGGTCCGTCTGACGGCGGATCAGGGCAGCTACGTCGAGTACCTGCCGGACCCGCTGATCCCGTTCCGGGGCGCCCGGTTCTACCAGCGCACCGAGGTCACCGTGGCGCCGGGCGCCACCGTCGTCCTCGGCGACACGCTGACGGCCGGCCGGCTCGCCCGCGGCGAGCGGCACCAGTACCAGGTGCTCGCCGCCGACCTGCGGATCGAACGGCCGGGCGGGCGACCGCTGGCCATCGACACGCTGCGGCTCACCCCCGCGCCGGACTCCCCGGACCTCGGCGTGCTGGGACCGGGCGTGCTGGCCGGGCACGACCACGTCACCTCGCTCTTCGTGGTCACCGACCGCCGCCCGGCCGCCGAGGTCGCCGACGTCCTGCACGAGTCGCTGGCCGCGACCGGCCTGCCCTACGGCGTCAGCGTGCTGCCCCAGGACTGCGGCGCCTGGCTGCGACTGCTCGGCGACCACCCGGTCCGGGTCGCCGAGGCCCGCGACACCGCCTGGGACGCCGTCCGACGCCTCCTCACCGGCCACCCGGCCCCCGACCTGCGCAAACCGTAACCCCCCGCCCCGGCCGGGCTACCTCGGCGCCGTCCGGGCAATCACCCGCCCCCGCCCGGGGCTCCCTACCTCGGCGCCGTCCGAGTGATCACCCGGCCCCCGACCTGCGCAAACCCCAACCGCACCCCGCCCAGGCGGACTACCTCGGCGCCGTCTGGGTGATCACCCGGACCGCGAAGGCGATCTGGTCCTGTGTCAGGTCCCCGCGGGCCGTCAGTCGCAGGCGGGAGATGCCGTCCGGGACCGAGGGCGGGCGGAAGCAGCCGACCGCCAGGCCCGCGCGGCGGCAGTCGGCCGCCCAGGTGACGGCCTGCTCGGGGCCCGGCGCGCGGACCGAGACGACGGCCGCGTCCGGCCGGCTGGCCCGCAGGCCCGCCGCCGTGAGCTGCGCGGAGAGCGTGCGCGCCACCTCGCGGGCCCGCTCGGCCCGCTCGGGTTCGGCGACCAGCAGCCGCAGTGCCCCTAGCGCTGCGCCGACCGCCGCCGGCGCCAGGCCGGTGTCGAAGATGAAGGTCCGCGCCGTCTCCGTCAGGTGCCGGATCACCCGCCGCGGCCCGAGCACCGCACCGCCCTGCGAGCCGAGCGACTTGGAGAGCGTCACGGTGGCCACCGTGTCCGGCTCCCCCGCCAGCCCCGCCGCCGTGAGCGCGCCGCTGCCGCCGGGGCCGAGCACTCCGAGCCCGTGCGCGTCGTCCACCAGCAGCGCGGCGCCGTGCGCGCGGGCGGCGGCGGACAGCTCGGGCAGCCGGGCGGCGTTGCCGTCCACCGAGAAGACCGAGTCGCTGACCACCAGCGCCCGCGGCTGCCGCCGCTCGGCCAGCGCCGCCGCGACGGCGGCCGGGTCGCTGTGCGGGGCGCGGTGCACCTCGCTGCGGGAGAGCCGGCAGCCGTCGATCAGCGAGGCGTGGTTGTAGGCGTCCGAGACGATCAGCGTGTCGGGGTCGGTGAGCGCCGTCAGGGCGGCCAGGTTGGCCGCATAGCCGGAGGCGAAGACCAGCGCCGCCTCCGTGCCGTAGAAGTCGGCCAGCTCGACTTCCAGCTCCGTGTGCAGCGCCGTGGTGCCGGTGACCAGCCGCGAGCCGGTCGCACCGCCGCCCCAGCGCAGCGCCGCGGCCGCGGCGGCGCCGGTCACGGCGGGGTGGTGGACCAGGCCCAGGTAGTCGTTGCTCGCCAGGTCCAGCACCGGATCCTCGGCGGGCCGGCTGCGCAGGGTGCGGGTGAGTCCGGCCCGGGCACGCAGCTCTGCGGCCTCGTCGAGCCAGTCGAAGACGGCGGCGGGCGCGAGGGTGGCGGCGTCGGGGATCATCCCGGCAGCCTGGCACGCGCCGCCTGGCCAGGGCAACGTGGTGCAGCTCACCGGTAGGGTGGGCCGGTGACCCTCCTCGACCTGATGCCCAAGCCTGCCGATCCCGACGCTCTCTACTCCACCTTCGCCGGGTGGGCGCAGGAGCGGGGCATCACGCTGTACCCCGCCCAGGAGGACGCGCTGATCGAGCTGTTCACCGGCTCGAACGTGATCCTGGCGACCCCCACCGGCTCCGGCAAGAGCCTGGTCGCGGCGGGCGCGCACTTCGCGGCGCTGGCGGAGGGCAAGCGGACCTTCTACACCGCGCCGATCAAGGCGCTGGTCTCGGAGAAGTTCTTCGACCTGTGCAAGATGTTCGGCACCGAGCAGGTCGGCATGATGACCGGCGACGCGAGCGTGAACCCGACCGCGCCGATCATCTGCTGCACCGCCGAGGTGCTGGCGAACATCGCGCTGCGCGACGGCGACCGGGCCGACATCGGCCAGGTGGTGATGGACGAGTTCCACTTCTACGCCGAGCCGGACCGCGGCTGGGCCTGGCAGATCCCGATCCTGGAGCTGCCCCAGGTGCAGTTCCTGCTGATGTCGGCCACCCTCGGCGACATGCGCCGCTTCGAGGAGGACCTGACCCGCCGCACCGGCCGGCCCACCACCCTGGTCCGCTCGGCCACCCGCCCGGTGCCGCTCTTCTACGAGTACAAGCGCACCACCCTGCACGACACCCTGGAAGAGCTGCTGACGACCGGTCAGGCCCCGGTCTACGTCGTGCACTTCACCCAGAAGGAGGCGGTGGAGCGGGCCCAGTCGCTGATGAGCATCAACATGTGCTCCAAGGCCGAGAAGGACGCCATCGCGGCCGAGATCG
>FTKT01011139.1_pt1 | contig 10937 bp, 8 predicted proteins | sample 1658271 | NCBI WGS metagenome assembly FTKT01 (sample SAMEA3914811, study PRJEB12502) | metagenome | biome: forest; material: soil | place: Canada | collected 2011-08-04 | depth 0.3 m | reverse complement strand
CGGCTGACCCCCGCTCGCGCGGGGCGGACTACATCAATACCCGAGACGGGGAAATGATGCGCGGCTGACCCCCGCTCGCGCGGGGCGGACCGCACCCGCTATCCCCGGCCCCGGATGTCCGGCGGCTGACCCCCGCTCGCGCGGGGCGGACGCCGGCCGTCAGGCCGTCGGCCCGGTGCACGTCGGCTGACCCCCGCTCGCGCGGGGCGGACGGCGAGATCACCGACCGCGTCGCCTCCTCCGGCGGCTGACCCCCGCTCGCGCGGGGCGGACTCAGGGGCGAGACCTCGTTCCGGGGCCAGTTTCGGCTGACCCCCGCTCGCGCGGGGCGGACGTCCACCGCCCGGCAGCGAAACGCAACGGCCCCGGCTGACCCCCGCTCGCGCGGGGCGGACTTGAGACTGTGATGCGGCGCACCAGCCATGCGGGGCTGACCCCCGCTCGCGCGGGGCGGACTGAAGATCGACGCAATCGCGGTCGGTCCCAACCGGCTGACCCCCGCTCGCGCGGGGCGGACGACCTGGTGCTGCCGGACTCCGACGCGCAGTCCGGCTGACCCCCGCTCGCGCGGGGCGGACGGACACCGGGGGGCGTCGTCACGAGGCGAGGGCGGCTGACCCCCGCTCGCGCGGGGCGGACGGTTGAAGTCCATGAACCTGTCCACCTATGGCCGGCTGACCCCCGCTCGCGCGGGGCGGACACTTCGTGACCTGCGGCGTTTCTACGGGTTTGCCATTTCTTGACTGTCTGTCATCCCTGCTTGGCGGAAGGCGAGCAGGGTCAGGCCATCGAAGTCCACTGGATACCTGCGTTGCTCGCCTGCCGTGCGGATATTGAAGCCCTGTTCGTTCGCGGCTGGATAGACGAGAACGGCGACGCCGTCCCCCGCGCAGGCACTGACTGCGGTCCAGAGTTCGTCGCGGACACGAGCAGAGACGGTGCCGACGTAGAGGTAGGGCGTGACTTCGAGGAGCCAGCGGGTGAGGGCTCCTCGGACGTGGTCGGGGACGTTGGTGACCGAGAGCGCGATCATTGACGCCATAGCGACTCCGACGGCGACCCGAGAACCTCATCCGGCAGTAGGGTCATGTCGCCTCCCCGCTGGAGTAGTTGACGCCTCCCGGAATGGCTCCGGAGACCGGGTCCCAGAGGTCCACCAGTTGCTCCTCGGGGTCGGGCGTCACGATGTCGGCCTCGGGTGCCAGGAGGCGCTGGATGTCCGTGACGATGCGCGGCAGCAACTGGAAGAGCCGCAGACCCTCGCGGAAGCTGCGGCGGGCGTCCTGTTCCGGTCTCGGGGAGTTGTGGAGGGAGAAGGCGAGCGGGATGGTCAGCTCTGCCTTGTAGAGGTCGGCGACGTCGTAGACGAAGGCCTGTTGGTTACCGCTGTGGACGAAGCCGAACGCGGGTGAGCAGCCGAGGGCGACGATGGCGGCGTGGACGATGCCGTAGAGGCAGGTGTTGGCTGAGGAGAGGGCGAGGTTGACGGGGTCCTGGGTGTCCCAGGAGGCGGGGTCGTAGGCGCGGCGGAAGCGGCCGATGCGGTATTGCTGGGCGAGGAGGCGGTAGTGCGCTTTGACGCGTTGGCCTTCCATGCCGCGGAGTTGGGCGAGAGTGGTGCCGGCGGGGACGGTGGTTGGGCTGAATCGCTGTTCGTACATGGCGGTGGCGACGGCGAGGCGTTGACGGTCGTCGGCCCAGGCGCGGGCTTGGCGTTCCAGCCAGGTGGTGCTGAGGGAGTCGGGCAGGGTGCTCGCATAGCAGCGGACACCTCCGGAGCCGGTGATGACGACGGTGGTGCCGTGGCGGGCGAAGGTAGCCAGGGCACGGGCGGTGATGGAGGTGCCGGGGCCGAGCAGGACGCAGTTGAGTGCGGCGGTGGGGAGGTAGACCAGTTCGGTTCCGCGTTGCGGGCTGGTGACTTCGGCGCAGACGCCGGTGTCGTCCTGGACGATGCGGACAATGTCGAGGTAGAGGAAAGACAGGGAGTCGGCGGCGCGGGGAAGCATCGCGACGGTGGGTGCGGCGAGTTTGCGGCGAGCTGCTGACGCGTCCGCAGGGCGGGGGCTGCTCATGGGCGCCGGGTGGGTGCGAGGCTGAGGAGGCCGCAGCCGTAGGCCTTGCCCTTGCCGATGCCTTCGGTGACGCGGGTGCGGAGTTGGTCGGGGTCGGTGATCAGGGCGGTGCCTTCGAACTGGGTGCGGGTGTGCTTGATCAAGCGGTGGTCCTGGCGTCGGGCGCCGCGGGCCGCGTCGAGGGGGGTGGAGTGGACGGTGATGACCTTGAGGCCGGAGGCTTCGGCCTGGCGGGTCCACCAGTCTTCGGCGGCTTGGCCGTTGAGGGGGACGACTGCGCTGAGGTTGTAGATCTCGCGGGTGGTGCGGCCGGGTTTGCGGATGGCGTTGGCGGCGATGCGGTAGCGGACCGTCAGGTCGGGGCGCAGGGCGTCGAGCAGGGGGGTGAGCGGCTTGGTGAGGGCCGGGCCGTAGCCGGCCGGGAGGCGGGTGAGGTCTGGTTCGGTGGAGCTCTGCATGAGTACCTGGGCGCCGCTGGGGGTGTCTTCGATGCGGAAGAGGACGCCGAGGTGGCTGCGCGCCTGGTCGCCGAGGTTGTCGGGGAAGAGCGACATGAGGCGGTGGTGCATGTCGACGGCTCCGGCGATGTCCTTGCGGGCATCGGCGCGCTGCGAGTCGGGCTGGATGCGGGTGAGCCACAGGCTCATGCGAGGCCCCTCTCGGTGTGGCGAGTGTGCTGGTCGAGGTAGTCGGTGAGGGCGGTGAGGTAGGCAACGCCGAGGCCTGCACACTGAGTAACGGGGAGGGCGAGAGGGCGTTGGTAGCGGGCCCGGGCACGGTAGGCGCGGGTGCGGGGGTGGAAGTCGAGGGGGTCGTCGTTGATCTGGCCCGCTGGCGAGGCACCGTCACTGCTGGCGCTGCCGGCGTCCGCGGTGAAGAGTCGGTCGAGGGGCTGGTCGCCGTGGAACACCACCCGTACCGAGGCGCCGTCGCCACTGCGGGCGCGGGAGGCGAGCGGCAGGTCGACCAGGTGGCGAAGGGGCTGGTCGAGGAGACCGATCAGCAGCGGTCCCTCAGGCGGGCAGGAGCGCCGACCCAGGTAGGGCGGCCACTTCGGCTCGCGCAGGGCGTCCGCACACTCCCGCAGCAACGCGGCGTCGGCCTGGGAGCCGGTGACGGCGGCAGTGAACGCGGCGTCGGCCAGGTAGTAGCGGTGCGAGAGCAAGGTGGCGGTGGCACCGCTGCGCTTCTTGCCGTCGGCGGTGGTGACGGTGTCCTTGCCGCGCAGGCCGCCGCCGACGGTGTGCAGGTCGCGCAGCAGGACGCCGGGGCGGTCGGTGCGCACGGTCAGTGACAGGCGGGCCAAGTCGTCGATCGGTTGGTCGCGGCGGCGGCCGAGGGCGGAGGCAAGCAGGCCGATAACACCGGAGCGGGTCGGGAAGGGCGCGGTGTCGCGTTCGTTGAACTGGCTTCGCTCACCCCATGATTGGAGCGGTCCAGCCAGGTGCAGCAGCAGCCCGTTGGTCGGTGCGGCAGCGTCGGTGGCGCTCACGCGCGGCCCTCGGCGATGGCGGCATTGACTGCGAGGTCGATGAGCTCGGGGAACGACTCGGTGCGGGCGCCAAGGCCCGTCAGGTCCTTCTCCTCCAAGCTGGCCCAGCCCGCGGCGACGATGCCACGTCCACCGAGCAACTTGTTCGCCGCGGTGGCGTAGGTGTCCAGGGCGGTACGGGAAGCGGCAGCGTAGCCGCCGCCGTCGTGGGATCGGACGGGCTTCTCGAACGCGGCGGCGTAGGACAGGGGCCGGTTGGAGCGGACGCTGAGGTGGACGAGGTCGGGGATGGTGTGCGGGGCGGTGGCGGTCTTCTTGGCCTGCGGGAGGGAGAGGATGAACGCCTCGATGAACGCCTGCGCCAGTTCCTTGGCGGCCGCGCGATCGCCGCCGAGGTTGGACAGGAGGTCGGCCAGGTCGAGGGTGGCGTAGCGGTAGAAGACGCCGGCACTGTATTCGGTGTGGCCCATGTGGGCGCTGCCGGTGGTGTCGCCCCAGGTGGAGGTGACGTCGTCGACGGCGGAGAAGTAGTCGAGTTCGACGTCGGTGCCGTGGGTGGTCAGGGCGTGGGCGACCTGGACGGCTCCGTCGACGCCGGCGTCGTCGACCTCGGCGAGCATGCGACCGAAGAGGTTGATGACGCCGTTGCGCGAGCGCAGGATCGCGTCGATGCGGTCCTGGGGCAGGACGCTCTTGTCGGTGCTCTTCTTGATGTCCTTCGCGGCTTCGAGTTCGGTGCGGAACTCGTCAGCGAGGTCTGCGAGTTCGGCGACAGCGGTCTCGGGGACGTAGACCATGGCGTTGGTGAGGACGACCGGTTCGTTCTTGCCGACCTCAAACTTGATGCTGCTGCCGGCCGCGGCGTGCTGTCCGGCGCGCCGGGCGAGGTCGGTGGGCCAGCCGCGCTCGTTCTCCAGCAGGTGGGCGAGACGGGCGCCGACGCGGCGGGTTCGCAGGGCTTGTTCGCCGGTGTTCTGCTGGAAGTACTGGCGCACGGCGCGCTTCCAGGACTGGCTGCTGACGCGGGTGCGGTCGGTGTCGCCGTAGCGGACGGTCTTGACGGAGTTGTTGTCGTCGCGGTTCAGGTTGGCGAACGGGACGCTCTGGACGACGTGGATATCGATGAAGCGGGCTGCGGCGGCGCTGGTCTCAGGCGTTGTCGGCATGGTCTGCTCTTTTCCTTGTGGGAAACGGAGTTGGAGGGAAAATCAGTTCTGCGGCGGTTCGGAGTCCGGTTGGGCGGCGGGGTCGGCCTGGCGGGCCTGGTCGTACTCGACGGTGCGGCGGGCGCGGTAGAAGTCCTGCAGCCAGCGGCGCTTGATGCTGCCGGAGTGGCGGTGCCAGCGGCTGAGGTCCACCAGCAGCTGCGCCCAGTCCACATCGACCTGCCTCTCGCGCAACTGCCTTACCGCACCGGGGAGGTGGCGGTGGAGGCCGTTGGCGCTCTGGCGGGTCAGGAGGTTGAGACGGGTCTCGGCGGAGCTCTCACGGATCCCGCTGTCGGCACCCTTGGCGACGGCCTGGGCGAAGGCAGTGCCGAGGCTGGTTCCGTACGGGCGCTCGGTCGACGGCGCGGCAGCGTTGTCGGTGGTGTTCTTGGCGGCGCTGTACTGGTCGCGGCGCTGGGCGGCGATGAGCGAGGCGACGGCGTAGTAGGCGCGCTGGGTGTCTGGGGTGCGCAGGTGCTCGGCGGTCAGCCAGTTCGCCACGAACTTGTGCATGTACGGGACGTCGTCCAGCGGCCGACCGACACCGCGGCGAAGCGCGCTGCGCACGCCGGGGTCCGCGTGGCACCGCTGGTCGATCCAGCGGACGAACGCCCTGGCGTGGCCGAGGGCCGCAGCGGGCCTGCCCGCGGCGGTGGGGGGTGGGCTGCTGGTGGGCGGTGCGGGGGCGTCGGTGGTGGTGTCGCTCACGTTTGCTCCGGGGTGGCGGTGGTGGGGCGGGTGCCGGTGGCCTTGGCGGGGGCTTTCGCCGGGCCTCCGTAGAGTTCGGTGCGGGCCTGGGAGCAGGCCTTGGCTCCGCGCACAGTGCCGAGGGCCTTGGCGGTGACGTCGTCGTAGACCTGTTCTGCGAGCTGGCGGAAGGAGGTAGCCGCCGTCTCGAAGTCGGCGGTGTCGAGGCGGTGCCAGAACTCCGTCTCCGCCGCGGGCCAGTAGCGTGCGGCGGCGTCGACGGACCAGGTGCAGTCCGCGATCTTCGGCGCGTCGGTGTAGACGGCCCAGGCCTTCTTGACCGCTCGGTCCAGGCGGGCGCCGTACATCTCGCCGACGATGCGCAGCTTGCCGATCTGCGGGGCGATCTGCGGGGCGTTTTGGGGGCTGTGGCCCTCGGTCAGACCGAGGACGGGTGGGGTGGAGGCGTCGACGAACTGGACGTCCTTGGCCTGGCCGTCCTGTTCGAAGCCGAGCGCGCGCACCCGCAGGTCATCGTCGACCTCGTGCGCGGTGGCGAAGACCTTGGGTTGGTGTGGCTGGGCGGTGCCGCTGGGCTTCTTCAGCAGGAGGGCGTCCAGGTCGCGCCACAGTGCGCGATGGGAGTCGGCGGGGCGCGGGTAGGGGTTGCCCTCCTTGCTGGTCTGCCAGATCAGGTAGGCGTCGCCGGCGCGGGAGATCTTGTCGCGGTAGGACCAAGTGATGAACGCGTCTCGCACATGCTGCCCTGTGGCATCAGGGACCAGCAGCAGCGCGTGCTGGGAGCGGGCCGTCAGGTCGGAGCACAGGCCCCTCAGCGTGGGCGGCGCCGACGCCGGGTCCGGTAAGTCGTCCCACTCCCAGGGGCACCGGTCCACTGTGCGGCGCACCGTGCTCGCCGGCTCGGGCAGCCCGGCGAGGAGCGTCTCGAAGAGGGTGTTGCCTTCGGGGTGGTAGGAGAGGGTGCTGCGCAGCGGGCCGGCCAGGACGTTGGCGGCCTTGGTCGTGCCGACGGTGCGGCTGGAGCAGCGTCCTGACGGTCCGTAGTAGTGCCAGACGAGCAGGTGCAGGGTGGCTTCGGCGGGGGTGGGGAGGTCGGGGGCGGTGTCGCTGACGTGGCGGAACCAGGCGTGGTTGTTGCCGGAGGGGCGGGTGGTGATCAGTTTGTTGACGCCGGCGGTGTTGGCACCGTCGCACTGCTGGGCCAGGCGCGGGTCCTGGAGGAAGGGGCGCTCGGGGTCGAAGAGGTCGAAGCGCGGGCGGTTGGCCCGGACGAACTCCTCGACGGCGTCGGCGTCCAACTGCCGTTCTTCCACGATGTCGAGGCGGCGATGGGCCCAGGATCCGGGGCCTGCCTCGTCCAACTTGGTGATGCGGGCGGTGAGGGCGTAGAGGATCCGGTAGAGGCCGGAGAGTGCGGGTGGCAGGGCGATCGCGATCTGGGCGATGTCGTGGCTGCGGAGCAGGAGTTCACGCAGGCCCACCGCCTCGCGGAGCGGGCCGTCGGCGTCGGGGGTCCAGCGGACGGGGATCCAGGGATGGTCGAACAGGTTGTAGGTGGGTGCGTCGGGCGGCATCCTGCCTCCGGTCGAGGGCTGAGCGGGTTACGGCTGGGTAGGCTGCGGCGGGATCCCTGCTCCGAGCGGGGGTGAACCCTGTGGGGTGTAGATACCGCCCAGCCAGGGTGCCGTCCCTCCCCGCGAAAGCGGGGGTCGTGTCACCCCGGCGCGGCACGCGCGCCGGGACGACACATCTCACGGTACACACAAGTGTGGTGTGTAGATGGTCAGTTCTCGGAAATCCCGATGCCGGAGATCTCGATCTCCCGAGTGCCGAACCGGCACGTCCAGCGGCCGTCCTCACTGCGGCGCATGGGCAGCAGGGCGAGGTCGGCCAGGATCGGGCTGGACCTCCAGCTCGTCGGGATGTCGTGCTCGGCGGTGCGCCCCGCCAGCCAGCGGCCGGGCAGCGGAACGGTGTGGCTCATCACCGCGGCGACCTGACCACGTGCCAGAGCCCGACCCGGGCCGTCCGGCAACTCGACTGCGCCATCCGAGTCGAGGGTGCGGGAGCCGCCGGGGTGGATGTACACGCAGACCGCGCGGCCCGTGTCCGCCCCCAGGCGCGTGGTCAGCAACTCTTCGGTGATCCCCGGGTCGGAGCTGCTCAGGACGGACAGGTCGCCGCGGACGTCCTGCGGCGCCGGGATGGTCACCATGGCCGCCAGCTGGCCCTCCGCCGCCGTCGCGGCCAGGCGAGCTGCGTCCAGGCGCGCCAACTTGTCGCGCTCGGCCGCATCCGCCAGGTAGTCGGAGAAGTCGTCGGCGTACACGGCGTCCACCAGCTCCTGCACGTCCCCGGGCACCGCGACGCTCGCCCCGGCGCGCTTGTTCAGCAGGACGCTGGTGCGGCGCAGCAGTGCGTCGTCGTAGACCGCTCCCCAGGTCTTGGGGGCGGCGACCGTGCCGTCCTGGTCGAGGGGCTCCAGTACCACCAGGCGCGGTTCGCGCGGATTCCCCGTCCAGGCGGGGCGGTTGGCGCGCTCGTGGCGCTTGCCGCGCCCGGCCCGCTGCAGGAGTTGGGCGAGCGGGGCGAGGTCGCTGACGACCAGGTCGAAGTCCAGGTCCAGGGACTGCTCGACGATCTGCGTCGCCACCAGCACCGACCCGGGACGCGCGAGCGCCGTCTGCGCCTGGTCGGCCGGCTTGCCGAACGCCGCCTCGCACTCCTTCGAGATCTCCTGGCGGTCGTGGGCCGGGTAGCGGGAGTGCAGCAGGCGCAGCCCGCCTTCGCGGGCTGCGAGTTCGGGAAACGCATGCTGCAGGTCACGGTAGGTGCGCTGGGACTCCTCAACGGTCGTGCAGCACACCAGCACGCAGCCGCCCTGCTCGGTGACCGGGGCAAGGAGTTCGCGCAGCGCCGCCCGGCGCGAGCCCGGTCGTGGCGTCACGGCGGGCTGCTCCCGCACGTCCCAGTGCACCTGACGGGTCTCCAGCTGGAGGTCGCGCTCCCTGTCGCTGCCCACCGCGCGAGGCTCGGACACCTCGCCGGTGTGGGCATCGACGTACAGCCATCCCGGATAGCACGGCTCGACGCGGGCCGGCTCCGAGAAGCCGGCGCCACGGCGGTAGGCCTCGACCAGGGAGGACGCCGCCCGGCCCGTCAAGGTCGCCGACAGCAGCACCACCGGGGCACCCAGCGCACCCAGCCACTCCAGCAGCCGCACCAGCAGGCTGTGCATCCACGGCCCGTACGCGTGCGCCTCGTCCACCACCAGCACCTTGTCCGACAGGCCCAACAGCCGCAGCACGTTGTACCGCACCGGCAGCACGGCGGTCAGGGCCTGGTCGATGGTGCCGTTGCTCAGCGGCGCCAGCAGCCCCCGGCGCGGTGTGCGCAGCCAGCGGCCGGCCTCGGTCCCGGTCGGGCCGTCCGACAGCACCACCGAACCCTGCCCCTCCGCCGCCTCGGACTCGGCGTACGCCGGACTGAGCCACGCCATGCTGTGCAGCAGCGTCAAAGCGCGGTCCCCCTCGACGTTGCCGTCCGCGAACCGCCTCACCCGCTCGAACATCGCATCCGCCGTAGCCATCGTCGGCAACGCGAAATACATACCGGACGCACCCGAGACCCGCGCCATCACCGACGCCGCATGCAGCGCCACCTCCGTCTTACCGTCCCCGGTCGGCGCGGTCACCAACAACAGACCCGCCCCCGACACCAAGCCCGGCAACTGCGCCGCGATGTCGGCCTGCAGCTTGTTCGGCGGAAACGGGAACTGCTCCTCGAACGACCGCTCCGGAAACTGCGCCCGCCCAAGTCCCGCCCTGCGCACCAACGATGGTGCCACCGCGACAGCCCTGCGGAAGTGCTCGTCCAGCTCCGACTCGCTTCCGCGCCAACCGGCCGCCGGAAGACGCGGCTCGATCACGTCGACCTGGCTCACCAGCCAGTCCGCGACAACCACCAACCCCGTGACCACCGCCGCCGTCGGACCCGACAGCGCCCCACGCGGCACCTGGACCGCACCCGTCAGCCGACGCACAGCAGCGGCGTGGGCGTGCCGCTGCTCCTGCCAGCCACCCTCTCCCAGCCCCGGCTGCCATGCGGCAACCGCCCGCAGCTCCTTCTCCCGCAGTACCGCGCCGAAGCATCCGTGATGGCCGCCGAGCAGCTGGGCGACCTGGTGACCGGCAGACATCCGCACGAGCCGGTCCTGCGGATAGCCACACTGCGACAGGAATTCCACCAACGCCCAGTGCGTCGCGGTCTCGTGGCGCAGACCGCGCTCCGACACCGCGTGAGCGGCACCGGCCGCGAACCGCGGATCTGCCGCCACCGAAGCGAACGCCTCGGGGACCTTCGCCTGAAACGGCGCCGAGATCTTCCCGATGTCGTGCAGCCCGGCCCAGAACGCTACGACCTGGCGCGCCTCGACCTCCGACACCCCGAGCTCCCCGGCGATCCGAGCCCGCGTCCGAGGACTCAGCACCTCGTCCCACAACACCCCCGCCACCGCCGCCGTGTCCAGCAGATGGCAGATCATCGGATACGCCCCCGACAGGCCGTCGCACTTGCCCCAGAACCGGACATCCACCGCAAGATCATCGCTCACGGTGACAGGATCATTGTTCTCAGTCATGACGCAAGAGCTACCAGCCCATACTGACAATCCGCCAACTACCCACGTCAGAAGCCGGAAGTGACGCCCCAGCAGCTCGATCCGCCTCCACCGCGCAGCAGACACGCCTACCATCGATCCTGCCGTGCCAGAGTGACTGAAGCGCGAACTTGGAGACGTGAACGAGGCGTTGTGAGCTTCATGACGGACAGTCAAGAAATTGCAAACCTCCTCTAACGCCGCAGGTCACGAAGTGTCCGCCCCGCGCGAGCGGGGGTCAGCCGTTGCCCATGCCGAGCCCGTTGGCCGGTCAGCCGTCCGCCCCGCGCGAGCGGGGGTCAGCCGTGGCCGCCCATGTGGTCGAGGCCGCTCGCGGCGTCCGCCCCGCGCGAGCGGGGGTCAGCCCGTGGTTGCGACGCCTGTCGCCTGGGTGCTGGTGTCCGCCCCGCGCGAGCGGGGGTCAGCCGTCCAGGCTGCGGGGGGTGCGCGAGTAGCCGTCGTCCGCCCCGCGCGAGCGGGGGTCAGCCGTCGCGGACGTGGAGGCGGCCTTCGTCATCGAAGTCCGCCCCGCGCGAGCGGGGGTCAGCCGAGGGCTGGAGGGTGAGGCGCGCGAGCCCGGCGGTCCGCCCCGCGCGAGCGGGGGTCAGCCGGTGCTGAACAGCGGCGCGAGGGAGGGGGACTCGTCCGCCCCGCGCGAGCGGGGGTCAGCCGGTTCCCAGATTGTTCGCGCCACCCCGAGGGACGTCCGCCCCGCGCGAGCGGGGGTCAGCCGCGCGGTGGCAGCGTGAGTGCCCCGACGCAGGAGTCCGCCCCGCGCGAGCGGGGGTCAGCCGAGG
>FTKT01000899.1_pt5 | contig 10938 bp, 8 predicted proteins | sample 1658271 | NCBI WGS metagenome assembly FTKT01 (sample SAMEA3914811, study PRJEB12502) | metagenome | biome: forest; material: soil | place: Canada | collected 2011-08-04 | depth 0.3 m | reverse complement strand
GACCGGCAGGCCGGGCAGGCGGACGGGTATCGCCGGATCGGCGGCGACGGAGACGGTGCGCGGCAGGGTCAGCGTCAGAAGCATCGCCACGGCGGGAACGGCGGCCCAACCGGCCAGGGTGACGGAAAGGCCAATCGCCGGCACGAGCGCCCCGGACAGCACCGACCCCACGGCCAGGCCGACAGGGACGAAGGTGCTCCACAGGCTCAAGGCGTGCGGGCGTTCCGCGGGCGTGGTCAGTTGCATCATCAGGCTGGGCGTGGCGACCACGACGAGCAGATAGCCGGCGCTTTCACCGATACGGCCGAGCCAGAGGCCGGGGGTGATAGGCAGGCATTCGGCAAGGCTGCCCAGGATCAGCAGCAACAGGCCCGACTGGATCGCGCCGCGGCTGCCGAGGCGCCGCACCAGCCCGCCGGCCAGCAGGCCGCCGGTCGCGCCACCCAGTTCGATCATCGACGACAACCAGCCGGCGGCGGGCAGGGACAGGCCCCGGTCGTGCGCCAGGCCGGTCAGCAGGGGACCGAACTTGCCGAACTCGGCGGCGGCGATGACGCCGCACAGCCACAACACCCAGACATTTTTCCACGTCGACGACATCGGTAACCCTTTCAGGCGCCGCTGTTACGCGAACCCGGTGGACGGCGCCACGCATAAATTATGCAGGCTGGATCAGGGCAGCGTCGTGGCCAGCCGGGCGGGTGAGCCGTCGGCCAGCATGACGCGGTCCCACCGCATGTGACCGCGGCGGATGGGTACGACGTCACTGGTATTGGGGCGGGTCGTGAAGCTGAGCGAAGTCGTGGTGCCGTCGTACCAGCCCAGGTCCTCGAGACTGGCTTCGGCCTTCAGGATATCTTCGGAGGCATATTTGAGCATGGGCCGGCCCATCAGGTCGGCGATATCGGCCGTCCATCGCGATTGGCGGCTGGTCGACGCGGCCAGCAGCCGGTGGCTCAGGTCGCAGACGAGGTGGACTTCGTCGGTGGAGGTCTCGACGAGGCGCTTAAGCACATCGTCCTGGGTCGTTGTGTGGCTCAGCGCGGCCCGGGCGCGTTGCCAGTCGGTTTCGGACAGATCGAGATCGCCACGTTCCCAGCGGGCGACGGTCGACTGGTTGACCTTGAGAAGATCAGCCAGGTGAAGCTGCTTCATGCCTTTCAAGAGGCGCAGCCGTTTAAGCCTGAGGCCACTCGAATGATGGGATTGCCGTTGCATGGGCTGAATATTCCGGTGCGTTGCCGGCAATCTACTACGGCAGGACGTGGGCGCCAACCCGGGGAGCCAGTCAAAAAAGCCGGCCCATGGGAGCCGGCTTTTTCGTCACGAAGGGAAACGGCCTAGTAGTCGCGGCACATATCGTAGCGTTGGTACCAGTAGGCCGAACCGGTCACATCGGCCCGTTCGCGCAACCAGTCGCAGTCGCCGTAATAATAGCCATCATAGAGGTAGAAGGGCAGGCCGCCCCAGAGATAACGGGTGCCGCCATAACCGCGGTAATACCCTCGCCCGCCGCCATAATAGCCGCGCTCGCTGTAACCGTGCCCATACGACCGGGCACTGGTGCCACGCCAGGCGCCACCGTAGCTGCCATGGCTATAGGCTGTTCCACCGGCACGACCCCCGCCGGCATAACCGCCGGTGTGGCCACCGCTGAAGCCACCGCCGGTATGGCCGCCACCGCTATAATGACCGCCCCCGCCGCCGTGGCCACCACCGCCGTGACCGTGCTCCTGGGCTATGGCTGCGGCCGGTTGCAGGCTGAGAACCAGGGCCAGAGACAGGGCGCCCAAACCGCCCTTGATCATACCGCTTTTTGTAAATTTGCCGATGATAGGCATGTCCATTGTGAACTCCTTCACGCAAGGAAGCGGGCGTGTTTACGCCCATCGAGATCAAGGCGGTCCGCCGATCTGCCTACGACTTGTTAACCATTATACCCGGTCCGGCCTTGGGAGAGGATTGGGTTTTGCCACTGTTTTGGTAAAGGTAATATCAGGGGTTACGGAAAGCGGCAGGTGACGGATGGTGGCCTTTGCGCCGGCGTTCCAGATCAGGTTTTTATGAGGACGACCGGTAATCCTACGAGGAAACAACTGTAACATTATGCCACTGTCGCCCCGCCCCCGGGGACAGGTTTGGGCGATTGATCGTGGCAAATCCTAATCGGAGCCGGCATAATGCGTTTTCAAGTACAGCGGATTGGCGTCCTCATGGAGCCCGATCCCAACGATCCGCGTGAGGTCGAGGGCGTGCTCAATCCCGCCGTCATCCGCGGCAAGGACGGGCATCTGTATATTTTCCCGCGCATTGTCGCGAAGGGCAACTATTCCAGGATCGGCATCGGCCGCGTCCTATTCAACGACGACGGCGACCCGGTCGGTGTCGAGCGGCTCGGCATCGCGCTTGAGCCCGAAATGGACTACGAAATGGGTGTCGACGGCCATGGCGGATGTGAGGATCCACGCGTCAGCTATGTCGAGGCGCGCGGCCATTACGTCATGACCTATTCGGCCCTCACGGCGCATGGCCCCCGGATTGCCGTGGCCCATTCGGACGATCTCATCCACTGGGAGCGGGTCGGCCTGGCGCGGTTCCACCCCTATAAGGGCATTTCGTTCACCCTGGTCAATGACAAGGACGCGGCGGTCTTTCCGGAGGTCATCAAGGACCCGGACGGCGTGCCGTCGGTTGCCATGCTGCACCGGCCGATGTTCGATTATGCCGAGTTGGGCGAAGCCGCCAAGAACCCACGGCTGGTTGCCGACGAATTGGCCCAGGAAAGCATCTGGGTATCCTACTGGCACACCGGGCCGGACATGCTGAAGCCGCAAAGGCGGCAATTCGTGGCGCATCGGCGCCTGGCGCGGTCGGAAGCGCCTTGGGAAAATGCCAAGATCGGTATCGGTGCGCCGCCGGTGCGCTGCCGTCACGGCTGGCTGATGGTCTATCATGGCGTCGAGAAAACCGAACCGACCGAGCCTGGGGCGCGCGGCCTGATCTATCGGGCGGGTGTCATGGTCATGGCGTCCGACGATATCCATCACGTCCTCTACCGGGCCCCCAATCCGATCCTGTCGCCCGAAACCGACTATGAACTGCGCGGCGCGGTCGATGCCGTCGTCTTTCCGTCGGGGCTGGATCGCCGCGACGATATCGGCCAGCCCGACCGCTATGACGTCTATTACGGCATGGCAGACAGCCGGATCGGCGTCGCCCGGCTGCTGGTGCCCGAGCAATTGCCGCGGTCCTAGCCGGGCGCAATGCGGGGCCACCTGTCTTTGCCCCGTGACATTTTCTCCATTTCGTCACTATATGATGGGAAAGAGATAGGATGCACCTTGTCTGATTCAGTAACGCATACACCCTTGCCCGAAGTCGCGCCGGCCGGCCAGCGCGGCCCGGTCGAGCACGAGCGCCGCCAGCAAATTCTGGGCGCCGCGCACGGTTATTTCAAGACCTACGGCTACGCCAAGACGACCGTCGGCGATATCGCCAAGGCGATCGGCCTGTCGCCGGCCTATGTCTACAAGTTCTTCGATTCAAAACAGGCGGTCGGCGAGGCCGTCGTCCGCGAGGCGATCGCGGCGGTGACGACGGAATTGAGCGCCATCGCCGGCGGCCCGAAACCGGCGGCGACGCGGATGCGCCAGATCTATCGCACGGTGGCGGAGCGTACCGCCAACATGTGCTTCAACGACCGCAAGATGTTCGACCTGGCGGTCGCGGCCTGCGATGAGAAATGGCAGGTCATCGAAGAATACCAGGCCTATTTGTTCGACCTGATGCGCGGCCTCATTATCGAGGGCCGGGAGGCCGGCGAGTTCGAGCGCAAGACGCCGATCATCGAGACGACGGCCGCCATCCTGATGACCCTGGAAATGTTCGCGCGACCGGCCTTGCTCGAACAAAACCTCGACGACCCGGTCGGTCGGTCTGAAAACATCGCCAATCTGGTCCTGCGCAGCCTGGCGCCCTGACCGTTATGGGGCCCAGCCGCCGCCCAGGGCGCGGAACGACCGGACGGCCGCGCGCGCCGTATCGGCGCGGTTCTGAGCCAGCTGGTCCTGGGCGACCAGCAATTGCCGGTTGGCGTCGAGCACGTCGGTCAGCGGGATCGCTCCCGCCGCATAGGCCTGTTGCGACAGGTCGCGCGCGTGTTGCAAGGCATCGACCTCGTCCTGAAGCTGGGCGGTCAGGGTTTCGGTCTGGGTCAAGGTGACAAAGGCGTCTTCGACGTCTTCCGCGGCGTGCAGGACGGTTTGACGATAGGCGGCAAACGCTGCCGCACGCGCCCCCCTGGCCGACTTGACCTCGGCATCGACCCTGCCGAAATCGAATATCCGCCAGCGAAAACCGCCGGCGACCTGGGACTGCGCCGATCTGCCTTTGAAGAGTTGGTCGCCGGTCGGGCTTTCCGCGCCCAGCAGGCCGGACAGCGATAGCTTGGGATAGTAGTCCGAGATCGCGACGCCGATATTTTCGTTGGCGGCGGCCAGGCGGCGTTCGGCCGCGATCACGTCCGGCCGGCGGCGCAGGAAGTCGGTGGGCGTCCCGGCGTCCGGAAGCGCCGGCGCCGACGGCACCTCGTGGACGGCTGCCATTTCCGTGGCGTAGGTGCCGGGCTGGGCGCCGAGCAGGACGTCGAGGCGATTAAGCTGCACCTCAAGGGCGATGTTGAGCGGCGGGAGGGCGGCCTGGGCTTGCTTCAGCACGGCTTGCGTCTGGAACAGCGCCCGGTCATTGGTCAATCCGCGATCGTGAAGCTGTTGAACCAGTTCCAGCGTGTGGGCATCGACATCGATCTGGCCCTGGACCGCCGCGATGCGCGCCTGGTCGCCGCGGATCTGGAAATAGGCGTCGGCGACCTCGGCGGCGACCGAGATTCGCGTACCGACGGCTTCGGCCGATGCCGCCTGCCGCTCGTCTTCCGCCGCATTGCGGCCACGGCGCAAGCCGCCGGCCAGGTCGATTTCCCAACTCGCCGCGACACCGGCGTCATACAGGCGTTGATCGCGCTTATAGCCCGGCAAGGTCTGGCCGATTTCACCCAACGGACTGTTCAGGGATTGATGTTGCGCCGCCTGTTGGCCGCTGGCGTCCAGCGCCGGCAGAAGCTGCGCGGTCGCCGCCTCGGTGGCGGCACGCGCCTGGTCGACCCGGGCCAGGGCGCCCGCCAGGTCGAGGTTTTCAGCCAGGGCCCGGTCGATCAGGCGATTGAGAATGGGGTCGTTGAAGCCTGTCCACCACCTGTCGAGTGGCGGCGCGACCGGCGCCGAGCGGGCTTCGGCGGCCGGCGCATTGTGAAAGGCCGCAAGTTTTGTCGCCGGTGGTTGATAGGTCGGGCCGACCGCGCAACCGGCCAGGCCTACGCCCAGAAGCAGCGATGCGAAGACGCGGATGCGGCGTCCGGAAGCGCCGGCGAACGGGGGCAGATGGCGGTACGGCATGGCGGCGATCCGGGGGGCAATGAGGGGAGGATGTGATCTTTGTGTGACGAATATTGTATTTCATCACGAAGTGTCAATGGTGGCATCGCTGATTAAAATGGCTTAAAATCTCGGATTTTTGTGCCGATCACTTGAGGGCAAAAGCCAAAAGGTTTCGAAAAATTGTGATTATTTATAATTTTCGTCACTTGACACAAATCGGGCCCTGCCTATTTTCCAGACAGTCTCAACTCAGGAACTTTGTTATGCCTCAAGTGCTTTCGCAGGGTCTGGCGGCCGCCGCGGTGATCGCCGCGATCGGCTTGTCGGGCTGCACGCCCAAAACGGCGGCCCCGGACCCGCGCCTTGCCACGCCGCTCGTCGCCGTCACCACGGTGGTCGGCGCCGGCGCTGGCCAGGGCCAATATACGGGCATCGTCGGCGCGCGTGTTCAGAGCGACCTCGGCTTCCGGGTTCCGGGCAAGGTGCTGGAGCGGCTTGTTGATACCGGCCAGCCGGTAAAAAAGGGCCAGGCCCTGATGCGCATCGACGGGTCCGACTATGCCCACGCCCTGAGCGCCCAGAGCGGAAATGCCGCGGCCGCCCAGGCACGTTGGCTCCAGGCCGATGCCGACGAGCATCGCAGTCGCGGCCTGGTCCAGACCGGCGCCATCTCGCAATCGGCCTACGACCAGGTGAAGGCCGCCGCCGACAGCGCCAAGGCGCTGCTCGATGCCGCCCAGGCCCAGGAACAGGTCGCCAGGGACCAGACGGGTTATTCCACGATCGTCGCCGATGCCGACGGCACCGTCGTTGAAACCCTGGCCGAGCCCGGCCAAGTGGTTGCCGCCGGCCAGGTCGTGGTCAGGCTGGCCCATGCCGGGCCGCGCGAAGCCATCGTCAACCTGCCGGAAACCGTACGCCCGCAAATCGGCTCCGATGCGCAGGCCAATCTCTATAATGACACCGTGAAGGTCGCCGCCAAATTGCGGCAGCTCTCCGATGCCGCCGATCCGGCGACCCGCACCTTTGAAGCCCGTTACGTGATGGACGGGCAGGGGGCTTCCGCGCCCCTGGGGTCGACCGTGACCGTCGCGATCGGCACGGCTGCCAATAGCGACGGGTTGAGCGTGCCATTGGGCGCCGTCGACGACGAGGGTCGCGGTCCTGGTGTCTGGGTTGTCGAAACAACGAAAAACACGGTCGCCTTCGTACCGGTCGAGGTCCGTTCGGTCGGCGCGGAAACCGCTGAAATCCGTGGAAATATTGCCTATGGGGCGACCATTGCGGCGACCGGTGGTCACTACCTCCACCAGGGCGAAAAGGTTCGCACCACCACCATACAGGCGGCAATGCAATGAGCGGCTTCAATCTCTCCGCCTGGGCGGTGCGTGAAAAATCGATCACGCTGTTCCTGATCGTCGCGCTGGCCGCGATCGGCATCTTCTCCTATCTCAGCCTGGGGCGCGCCGAAGATCCGCCTTTCACGGTGAAGAACCTGATTGTCAGTGCGGCATGGCCCGGCGCCACCGCGCAGCAGATGCAGGAACTGGTCGCCGATCCGCTGGAAAAGCGGCTGCAGGAATTGCAGTGGTACGATCATGTCGAGACCTATACGCGCCCGGGCTCGGCCGTGCTGACCCTGTCGCTGAAGGACACGACGCCGCCCAAGGACGTGCCCGAGCAGTTCTACCAGGCGCGCAAGAAACTCTATGACGCCGGTCACAGCCTGCCCCAGGGCGTCGCCGGCCCGTTCGTCAACGACGAATTCTCGGATGTCGACTTCACGATCTATGCCCTGAAAGGGGAGGGCCTGCCGCAAGCCCAACTGGTGCGTCTCGCCGAATCCCTGCGCGAGCGCCTGCTTCACGTCGACGGCGTCGAAAAGGTCAGCCTGATGGGCGAGCAGCCCGAGCAGATCTTCGTCGAATTCAGCTATGCCCGCCTGGCCACCCTCGGCATAGCGCCCCAGGACGTCTTCGCCGCCTTGTCGCGGCAGAACGCCGTCACGCCGGCCGGGTCGATCGAAACCAATGGCCCGTCGGTGTTCGTGCGCATGGACGGCGCGCTGGACGACCTGCAAAAGATCCGCGACACGCCCATCGTCTCGGGCGGCAAGTCGCTGAAACTGTCCGACATCGCCACCGTGTCACGCGGGTTCCAGGATCCACCGACCTTCCTGGTCCGGCATGACGGTACCTCCGCGCTGATCATCAATGTCGTCCGCAAGGACGGCTGGAACGGCTTGACGCTGGGCAAGTCCCTGGACGCGGCCGAAGCCAGGCTGCAGGGCACGCTGCCGGTTGGTGTCTCCCTGACCAAGATTTCCAACCAGGCGGCCGTTATCGGCGATGCCACCGGCGAATTCCTGTCGAAATTCCTCATCGCCCTGGCGATCGTGCTGGGCGTGAGCCTGTTCACCCTGGGCTGGCGCGTGGGCATTATCGTCGCCGCGGCGGTGCCGCTGACGCTCGCCATCGTGTTCGCCATCATGCTGATCACCGGACGCGAGCTCGACCGGGTGACGTTGGGCGCCTTGATCATCGCGCTGGGCCTGCTGGTCGATGACGCCATCATCGCCATCGAGATCATGGTGGTGAAGCTGGAGGAGGGTTATACGCGGATCGCGGCGGCCTCCTACGCCTGGAGCCATACGGCCGCACCGATGCTGGCCGGTACGCTGGTCACCATCGCCGGCTTCCTGCCGGTGGGGTTTGCCCGCTCGACGGCCGGCGAATATGCCGGCAACATCTTCTGGGTGGTCGGTTTCGCCCTGATCACCTCTTGGGTGGTCGCCGTCCTGTTCACGCCGTATCTGGGCGTGAAGCTGCTGCCCAATATCAAGCGCATCGAGGGCGGCGCCTATGCGCACATCTATTCGACGCCCAATTACAAGCGGCTGCGCGCCCTGGTGAGCTGGTCGGTCGGTCACCGTTTCCTGGTGACGGGTGTCACGGTCGCGGCTTTTGTCCTGTCGGTGTTCGGCATGGGCTTCGTCAAGGCGCAGTTCTTCCCGGACAGCGATCGTACCGAGGTCCTGGTCGAAGTGCAGATGCCGGAAGGCACCAGCATCGGCGTGACCAGCCAGGTCGTCGGCAAGGTCGAGGCCTGGCTGAAGACCCAAAAGGATGCGACCAGCGTGGCGTCTTACATCGGCGGCGGGGCGCCACGCTTCGTCCTGCCCTATTCGCCGGAGTTGCCCGACCCGTCGTTTGCCAAGATTATCGTCAACACCAAGGACGACGCGGCGCGCGATCGCGTCGAATGGCACCTGCGCCAGCAGATCGCCAACGGTTTGGCGCCGGGCGGCCAGGTCCGCGTGACCCAGTTCGTCTTCGGCCCGCCGTCCAAATACCCGGTCATGTTCCGGGTCATGGGGCCCGATCCGGATCGGCTGACGCAGATTGCCGGCCAGATCGAGACGGCCATGCGCGCCAATCCGAATACGCGCCAGGTCAATACGGACTGGGGCGAGAAGGTGCCCACGGCCCATTTCGTCTTCGACCAGGCGCGCCTGCAGATGATCGGGTTGACGCCGGCGGATGCCGCCACCCAACTGCAATTCCTGCTGACCGGCGTCCCTGTGACGCAAGTTCGTGAGGATATCCGCACGGTGGACCTGATCGCCCGCAGCGCCGGCGCCCAGCGTCTGGATCCGGCGCAGCTGGGGTCGCTGACGCTGGTCAACCGCAGCGGCAACCCGGTTCCGGTCAGCCAGATCGGCCATGTCGACATCCGCTCGGAATATCCGATCCTGCGTCGCCGTGACCGCATACCGACCCTGACCGTCCAGGCGGACAACGCGCCAGGCGTCCAGCCACCGGAAGTCACGGCCCAGGTCCTGGCGGCGATCAAGCCGATCATGACCGGGTTGCCCGACGGCTACCGGATCGAGGTCGGCGGCAATGCCGAGGAATCGGCGCGGGCCAATACCGCCCTGGCGCCGGTCTTCCCGGTCATGATCCTGGTGACCCTGACCATTCTCGTCCTGCAGACGCGCTCCCTGTCCGGGATGTGGATGGTCTTCCTGACGGCGCCGCTCGGCATCATCGGCGCGGTCCCGGCCATGCTGCTCTTCAACCAGCCGTTCGGCTTCAACGCGATCCTGGGGCTGATCGGCCTGGCCGGCATCCTGATGCGCAATACCCTGATCCTGATGGGCCAGATCCACGACAACCAGAAGGCGGGGCTCGATCCCTACCATGCGGTCGTCGAGGCGACGGTTCAGCGGGCCCGTCCCGTGCTGCTCACCGCCCTGGCCGCCGTCCTGGCCTTCGCCGAACTGACCACCTCGACCTTCTGGGGTTCCATGGCCTATGTGCTGGTCGGCGGCACGGCGGTCGGCTCGGTGATCATCCTGGTCTTCCTGCCGGCGCTCTATGCGATCTGGTACAAGGTCAAGCCGGTGCCCGCCGCGCCGGGATCGCAGGCGGTTTTCGTGCCGCACGTCGAAGCGGAGGGGGCTGACGCACAGCCGGCGGAGTAGCTTGCCCAAGCACGATCGGGCAAGGTCGCGTACCTTGCCCGATCGTGCTTGGGGCGGTAAGACGCGCCGCTTAGCCTTATTGAATCTTTACAGGTTAAACCGCTACCGCTGCTGAAGTGGCTGGTGCGTCAGACGGTTCGGTAGATCGGATGGGTGCTCTACCGGACGGAATGGGGCTATCGCGCGCGTGTCGCGACACCATTCATAACCCCCAGACGGAAACACGCATGGCGCACCCCGCGTTCCTTGCCGGCGAAGGCGAAATGGCCCGGCACATGCAGGACATGCGGTGGGCGGAAACGCCGTTGGGCGAGCCGGAAACCTGGCCCCAGGTGTTGCGCGCCGCCGTGCGGCTGATCCTGAATACCGGGCACCCGATGTATATCTGGTGGGGGCCGGACCTTTTGTGCTTCTACAACGATGCCTATGCCCGGTCGATCGGCCCGGAGCGCCATCCGTCGTCGCTTGGCAAGCCGGGCCGTGAGGTCTGGGCCGAGATCTGGCCGATCATCGGCCCGCAGATCGATCAGGTCATGTCCGGACGCGGCGCCACATGGCAGGAAAATGCCCTCGTCCCGATCACGCGCAACGGCGAACTCCAGGACGTCTACTGGACCTATAGCTATAGCCCGATCGACGATCCGTCGGCGCCGACGGGCGTGGGCGGTGTGCTCGTCGTCTGTTCGGAAACGACGCAACAGGTCGAGGGCCTGAAGCTGGCCGAACAGGAGCGTGTGCGCCAGCAGGCGCTTTTCGACCAGATGCCGGGCTTTGCCGGCGTGCTCAGCGGCCCTGATCATGTCTACACCTATGTCAACGAGGCCTATCGCGCGATTGCCGGCCCGCGGACCTTCGTCGGCCGTAACGTGCGTGAGGTGTTTCCGGAACTGGAAGGCCAGGGCTTCTTCGAACTGCTCGACCAGGTCTACCGAACGGGCGAGCGATTCGTTGCCCGAACGATCCCGATCCGGCTGGATGGTGAAGACCGCGACCGCTTCATCGATCTGCTGTACGAGCCGATCC
>FTKT01003709.1_pt1 | contig 10964 bp, 12 predicted proteins | sample 1658271 | NCBI WGS metagenome assembly FTKT01 (sample SAMEA3914811, study PRJEB12502) | metagenome | biome: forest; material: soil | place: Canada | collected 2011-08-04 | depth 0.3 m | reverse complement strand
TGATCGGCGGTGAGGTGATCGGCGGTGAGGTGGCCGGCGGCGAGGCGGCCACCGGCGAGCTCTCCGCGGCCGACCGGGAGATCCTGCGGCACCTGGGCAGCGGCGCCAGCGCCGTCGGCAACCGGGGCCACGAGCGGGGCTGACGCCCCGTCGCACCCCGGCCGCCAGGCCCTAGACCGGCCCCGGTACCAGTACCGGCATCGCGATCGCGGTCAGCACCAGCGCGTCCCGCACCAGCCAGCCGCCGTGCAGCCGGCGGGGCAGCGGCGGGCCGGCGGGGCTCACGGGCGCCGGCGCCAGCAGGTCGGCGGTGAAGGTGCCGTTCTGCGGGTCGATCCGGATGTCGGCGTCCTCGAACTCCAGCCGCTGGCCGGTCCGCGGGTACCAGGCCTTGTAGACCGCCTCCTTGGCGCTGAACAGGATCCGGTCCCACGGCAGTTGGGGGGCCACGGCGAGCTGGTCGGCCACCCGCCGCAGCTCCCCGGCCAGCGCGATCGACTCCAGCACCCCCTTGGGCAGCGGCCCGGCGGGCTCCGCGTCGATGCCGAGCAGCGCGATCCGGCTGCCGAGCGCGAGCGCGGCACCCCGGTACCCCGTGCAGTGGGTGAGGCTGCCGACCACCTGGTCCGGCCAGCGCGGGGCGCCGTGCGGACCGGGCAGCACCGGCCCGGCCGGCAGCCCCAGCTCCGCCAGCGCGCGGCGGGCGCAGTGCCGGACGGTGGTGAACTCCCGGCGGCGCGACTCGACCGCGTTGGCGATCAGCGCGGCCTCCTGCGGATACAGCTCCAGCCCTGACGGATCGTCGAACGCCTCGGCGACGACGACCCCGGCGGGCAACAGGCTCTCCAGCACGGCAGGTCCCTCCTACTGGGGCAGGATGCGGCGGGCGGGGACGGTTCGCCGGTGTCCGGGCCGGCGCCACTCGCGCGGGTAGCCGACCGAGACCTCCTCGAACCGCACCCCGTCGTACCAGGTGGTCCGGGGGATGTGCAGGTGGCCGTAGACCATGGCCGCGACGTTGAACCGGCGGTGCCAGTCGGCGGTGCGCTCGGTGCCGCACCAGAGGGCGAACTCCGGGTAGTGCAGGATCTGCATCGGGTCGCGGACCAGCGGGTAGTGGTTCACCAGCACGGCCGGGACCGCCGGGTCCAGCGCCGCCAGCCGCGGCTCGGTCTCCAGCAGCCGGGCCTCGCACCAGGCCTGCCGGCTGGGGTACGGCTCTGGGTGGAGCAGGAACTCGTCCGTGCAGACCACGCCCTTGTCGTGCGCCGCGGCCAGCGCCTGCTCCATGGTGTGCGCCGGGTCCACCCGGAAGGTGTAGTCGTAGAGCAGGAAGAGCGGGGCGATCACGGCCGGTCCGCCGGGCCCCTCCCAAGTGGCGTACGGGTCCTGCGGGGTGAGCACCCCGAGGCTGCGGCAGAGCTCCACGTAGTGCTGGTAGCGGGCGACCCCGCGCAGCTCCAGGGCGTCGTCGCGCGGGGTCCACAGCTCGTGGTTGCCCGGCGCCCAGACCACCTGGGCGAAGTTCGAGCTGAGCGTGCGCAGCGCCCACTCGACGTCCTCGGACATCTCGCCGATGTCGCCGGCCACCAGCAGCCAGTCCCGGTCGGTCTCGGGCCGCAGTTGGGCGACGATCTCGCGGTTCTCCGGGTAGCCGATGTGGAGATCGCTGATGGCCAGCAGGTTTCCGTGCTTCATACCACTCCTGTCAGAGGGCGGCCGGGGTCCCGGACCAGGTCCAGGGGGCACCGAACGGGTGCGTTTGTGGTTTCTCGTCCGATTCGTCCAGATGGCTGTATCGGTTAGGCCATCCGTGTGGCAAGCAGCACACTGTCTCAGTAAAGCTCTGATCAAATAGTTTGTGATACTGTTCACGAGCACCGGGGATAAGCCGAAGACCTCATGGTAAAGGGACCTCTGTCCTCGCAGGGTCGGGCCCGTGGTGCTTGCTAGCCCGCATCACGCTCGATCACCACTTGGTCGAAGTCCACCGTTCCTGACATGCCGCCGGAGTTGCCGACATGCCATCCCACGACGCCCGGATCATCCGCGGCGCCGCCATCCCCACCGCGGTCGCCGGGGTCATCGCCAGTGCGATCTCCGCCGCGGTCGTGGGGAGCAAGGGTCTGATCGGAGCGGTCAGCGCGACCGTGCTGGTGATGGCGTTCTTCAGCTTCGGCCAGTACATGCTCGACCGACTCACCAAGAACAACCCGCAGATGCTGATGGCCGCGGGTCTTTTCGTCTACACCACCCAGATCCTGCTGGTGGCGATCGTTCTCGCGGTGTTCAAGGACACGACACTCTTCGACACCAAGGTGTTCGGTTTCACGCTGCTCGGCTGCGCGTTGATCTGGACGGCCGGTCAGGTGCGGGCCGCACTGAAGGCCAAGACCTTCTACGTGCAGACCCAGCAGGCCGAACAGGGCAAGGACAAGGACACTCCGCCGGAGCGTCAACAGTGACAAGCGCCGACTGTCCCCCTTCCGAGGGGGGCGGTGTTTATGCAGCCCTGACAGGCTGCTATCGTCCGACGCAACAACGGAGTACGGGAAGCGGCCAGGTCTCTCCACTCGGTGCCTGTCAACCGAACGGACAGATCGCCCCCCGGATCCGCACCGTCTTGAAAGATCCCGCACCGGATAGCTCCAGTGCGCCGGGTCCACGAGAAATCAGACATGTTCCAGTGCCGCACCGCGGCCCAAGGCCGCGCCGACACACCGAGGTTGCCGTAACCATGCGTCACGACGAAGGAGTCCGTGGTGAGTGCTGACCAGCTCACGAAGCTTGCCGACGGGAGCTGCCACCTGTTCGACGCGGGCTGCGGCTTCCCCGCCCCGGGCCTGAACGAGTTCCAGTTCAAGCCGATCTTCTCGATCGGCGGTGTCGACTTCAACAAGCCGATGCTGCTCTCCATGATCGCCGCACTGCTGGTGATCGGCTTCTTCTGGGTCGCCTTCGCCAAGCCGAAGGTGCTTCCGGGCAAGCTGCAGCTGGTCGGTGAGATCGGCTACGACTTCGTCAAGCGGAGCATCGTGCTGGACACGATCGGCAAGAAGGGCGAGAAGTACGTCCCGATGCTGGTCTCGATGTTCTTCTTCGTCTGGATCATGAACATCATGTCGGTGATCCCGTTCGCCCAGTTCCCGGTGACGGCGGCGATCGCCTTCCCGGCGGGCCTGGCGGGCATCGTCTGGATCACCTACATGACGCTGACCTTCAAGAAGCACGGCTTCGTCGGCGGACTGAAGAACCTCTGCTGGCCGTCGGGCATCCCCGGCTGGGTCATGTTCATCCTGGTCCCGATCGAGTTCTTCTCGAACATCTTCGTCCGGCCGTTCACCCTCGCGGTCCGAGCCTTCGCCAACATGTTCGCCGGCCACCTGCTGATCGTGATGTTCTCCGTCGCGTCCTGGTACCTGCTGAGCCCGAGCATCGGCGCCCTCTACTCCGGTACCTCCTTCGTGGTGACCATCGGTCTGACCGCGTTCGAGCTGCTGGTCCAGTTCCTGCAGGCCTACATCTTCGTGATGCTGGCCAGCAGCTACATCGCCGGTGCGCTGGAAGAAGCGCACTGAGCCCGCTGTAGCACCCCTGCCTCATCCCCCCTCGATTGTCCGGTGGTCAACCACCACCGGTTCACCATCCCGCAAAGGACAGCTGAAATGAGCAGCACTGCCGCTGGCGTCGTCGGTTCCATCGCCTCCGTCGGTTACGGCCTCGCCGCGATCGGCCCGGGCATCGGCGTTGGTCTGATCTTCGGTAACGGTGTCCAGGCCATGGCCCGTCAGCCCGAGGCCGCCGGCCTGATCCGCTCCAACATGTTCATCGGCTTCGCGCTGACCGAGGCGCTCGCCCTCATCGGCATCGTCATGCCGTTCGTCTTCGGCACCGGCAAGTAATCCTGCGGTAGCCCCGTCAGACGGAAGGTCCAGATATGCAGCTCATTCACCTTGCGGCGGAGGGGACGATGAACCCCCTCCTGCCCAAGTGGCCTGAGGTCGTTATCGGCCTGATCTGCTTCTTCATCGTCTTCGGTCTGCTCGGCAAGAAGCTCCTCCCCAGCATCGAGCACGTGCTGGCGGAGCGTCGGGACCAGATCCAGGGCGGCATGGAGCGCGCCGAGACCGCGCAGGCAGAGGCCCAGGCCCTGCTTGAGCAGTACCGCGCCGAGCTCGCCGAGGCGCGTCACGAGGCCGCCCGGATCACCGAGCACGCTCGCGAGCAGGGCGCTGCCCTGGTCAGCGAGATGCAGGAGGAGGGCAAGCGTCAGCGGCAGAGCATCGTCGCCGCCGGCCACGCCCAGATCGAGGCCGACAAGAAGCAGGCGACTGCCGCCCTGCGCCAGGACGTGGGTTCGCTCGCTACCCAGCTTGCCTCCCGCATCGTGGGCGAGTCCCTTGAGGACTCCGCCCGGCAGAGTGGCGTGATCGACCGCTTCCTGGAGGACCTGGAGGCCAAGGCCGCCGTTGCCCAGGGGGCGTCGAAGTGATCGGCGCCAGCCGTGAGGCCCTGGCGGCCGGTCGCCAGAACCTGGAGAGCCTGACCGACAACACCTCGGTGGACTCGGCGAAGCTCGCCGAGGAGCTCAGCTCCGTCACGACGCTGCTGGACCGCGAGGTCTCGCTGCGCCGGGTGCTGACCGACCCCTCGCGGTCCGGCCAGGACAAGGCCCAGCTGGCGAGTTCGCTGCTGGCCGGTCAGGTCTCCGGCGAGGCGGTGGACCTGGTCTCCGGACTGGTCCGCTCCCGCTGGTCCGGCGCGCGCGACCTGGTCGACTCGGTCGAGCAGCTGTCCGCGTACGCCGAGGTCATCGCCGCCGAGAAGGCGGGCCGGCTGGACGAGCTGGAGGACGAGCTCTTCCGGTTCGGACGGATCGTCAGCGGTTCGCACGAGCTGCGCGCCGCGCTGACCGAGCCGAAGGCCGACTCCGCCACCAAGGCGGCGCTGGTCGCCAAGCTCCTCGGTGGTCGTGCCCTGCCGGGCACCGTCCGCCTGGTCACCTCGCTGGTCGCCAACCCGCGTGGCCGTAGCCTGGAACTGGGCCTCGAGTCCTACGCCAAGCTCGCCGCCGACCGCCGTGAGCGCGTGGTGGCGCTGGTCACCACCGCGGTGCCGCTCAGCGACAGCCAGAAGGCACGCCTCGAAGGCGCGCTCGGCCGGCTGTACGGGCGCGCGGTGCTCCTGAACATCGACGTCGACCCCGAGGTCGTCGGCGGAGTCCGGGTGCAGATCGGTGACGAGATCATCGACGGCACGGTGTCGAGCCGCCTCGAAGGCGCTCGCCAGGCCCTCGAAGGCTGACCCACCCGCACAGCAGCAACATCCGACCCTCGGTCGGGCGCCGGTCCCATCCCACGGGGCAGCCGGCACATACGTACGGCCGGTCCAACAGCACCGGCCGAGGATCGAATACTTGCGGCCCTCCATGGGCGGGCCGAGGATCGCATACCTAGGAGAGCAGGGAAGCCTGATGGCGGAGCTTACGATCCGGCCGGAGGAGATCCGGAACGCGCTGGCCGACTTCGTCCAGTCGTACCAGCCGGACGCCGCCTCGCGTGAAGAGGTCGGCACGGTCACTGACGCGGCGGACGGTATCGCCCATGTCGAGGGCCTGCCCTCGGTGATGGCCAACGAGCTGCTGAAGTTCGAGGACGGAACCCTCGGCCTCGCGCTGAACCTCGACACCCGCGAGATCGGTGTCGTCATCCTCGGTGAGTTCTCGGGCATCGAGGAGGGTCAGACCGTGCGCCGCACGGGCGAGGTCCTCTCCGTCCCGGTCGGCGAGGGCTACCTCGGCCGCGTCGTGGACCCGCTGGGCAACCCGATCGACGGCCTGGGCGACATCGTCGCCACCGGTCGTCGCGCGCTGGAGCTGCAGGCCCCGGGCGTCATGGCCCGCAAGTCGGTCAAGGAGCCCCTGCAGACCGGCATCAAGGCCATCGACGCGATGACCCCGATCGGCCGTGGCCAGCGTCAGCTGATCATCGGCGACCGCCAGACCGGCAAGACCGCGGTGGCTGTCGACACGATCATCAACCAGCGGGACAACTGGCGTTCCGGCGACCCGACGAAGCAGGTCCGCTGCATCTACGTCGCCATCGGCCAGAAGGGCTCCACCATCGCCTCGGTGCGTGGCGCCCTGGAGGAGGCCGGCGCGCTGGAGTACACCACCATCGTGGCTGCTCCCGCCTCCGACCCCGCGGGCTTCAAGTACCTCGCCCCGTACACCGGTTCGGCCATCGGCCAGGACTGGATGTACGACGGCAAGCACGTCCTGATCATCTTCGACGACCTGTCGAAGCAGGCCGAGGCGTACCGTTCCGTCTCCCTGCTGCTGCGCCGTCCGCCGGGCCGCGAGGCCTACCCGGGTGACGTCTTCTACTTGCACTCCCGCCTGCTGGAGCGCTGCGCGAAGCTCTCCGACGAGCTGGGCGCGGGCTCGATGACCGGTCTGCCGATCATCGAGACCAAGGCGAACGACGTCTCGGCGTACATCCCGACCAACGTCATCTCGATCACCGACGGTCAGATCTTCCTGGAGTCCGACCTGTTCAACGCCGGCATCCGCCCGGCCGTGAACGTCGGTATCTCGGTCTCCCGCGTCGGTGGCTCCGCCCAGATCAAGGCCATGCGCTCGGTCGCCGGCCGCCTGCGCCTGGACCTGGCCCAGTACCGCGAGCTGGAGGCGTTCGCCGCCTTCGGTTCCGACCTGGACGCGGCCTCCAAGGCGCAGCTGGAGCGCGGTGCCCGCATGGTCGAGCTGCTCAAGCAGGGCCAGTACCAGCCCTACCCGGTCGAGGAGCAGGTCGCCTCCATCTGGGCCGGCACCACCGGCAAGCTGGACGACGTCCCGGTGGCGGACATCCGCCGCTTCGAGCGCGAGTTCCTGGACACCCTGCGGATCGAGCACAAGAGCCTGCTGCAGGGCATCGTCGAGACCGGCAAGCTCGAGGACGGCACCATCGACGCGCTGACCACCGCGATCAACGCCTTCAAGCAGGGCTTCACCACTGCTGACGGCAAGCTGCTCTCCGAGCAGTCCTGATCCGGTAACGAGGGAAAGGACGTAACGACCCATGGGAGCACAGCTTCGGGTCTACAAGCGCCGGATCCGCTCTGTCACCGCGACGAAGAAGATCACCAAGGCGATGGAGATGATCTCCGCGTCGCGCATCGTCAAGGCGCAGCGCGCGGTGGCCGCCTCCACCCCGTACGCCGATGAGCTGACGCGGGCGGTGACGGCGGTGGCCACCCGGTCCAACGCCAAGCACCCGCTCACCACCGAGAACCCGCAGGCCACCACGGCCGCAGTCCTGCTGATCACGGCGGACCGCGGCCTGGCCGGCGGCTACTCGACCAACGCCATCAAGCAGGCGGTCGCGCTCTCCGCGCGGCTGCGTGCCGAGGGCAAGGACGTGGTGACCTACATCATCGGCCGCAAGGGTGTCCAGTACTACGGCTTCCGCAACCTCGCCGTTGCGCAGTCGTGGACGGGCTTCTCGGACAAGCCGACCTACGGCGACGCCAAGACCGTGGCCGGCGAGCTCATCGCGGCGTTCACGGCGCAGACCGGCGGGGTGGACGAGCTCCACCTGGTCTCCACCAAGTTCGAGTCGATGCTGACTCAGACGGCCATGGACGCCCGGCTGCTGCCGCTGAAGCTGGACGAGGTCCAGCTCAGCGACGAGTCGAAGGCCAAGCACGAGATCTTCCCGCTGTACGACTTCGAGCCGTCGGCGGAGGGCGTCCTGGACGCACTCCTGCCGCGGTACGTCGAGAGCCGGATCTACAACGCGCTGCTGCAGTCGGCGGCTTCGGAGCACGCCGCCCGGCGTCGTGCGATGAAGTCGGCCACCGACAACGCACAGGAGCTCATCAAGGCGCTCACGCGGCTTGCCAACTCGGCCCGACAGGCCGAGATCACCCAGGAAATCAGCGAGATCATCGGCGGCGCCAACGCCCTCGCCGACGCTAACGCGGGGAGTGAATAAGACATGACCACCACTGTTGAGCCGACCACGGCGACGGGCCGCGTCGCGCGGGTCATCGGCCCGGTCGTCGACGTGGAGTTCCCCGTCGACGCGATTCCCGGTATGTACAACGCCCTCAAGCTCGAGGTCGAGGCGCCGGACGGCAGCGGCCAGAAGACGCTGACGCTCGAGGTCGCCCAGCACCTCGGCGACGGCCTGGTCCGCGGCATCTCGATGCAGCAGACCGACGGCGTGGTGCGCGGCACCATCGTCCGCGACACCGGCAAGGCCATCGAGGTCCCGGTCGGCCAGATCACCAAGGGCAAGGTCTTCAACGCCCTCGGCGAGGTCCTGAACACGGACAAGGACGAGTTCGAGGCCCAGGTCACGACTCGCTGGCCGATCCACCGCAAGGCCCCGGAGTTCAAGGACCTCGAGTCCAAGACCGAGATGTTCGAGACCGGCATCAAGGTCATCGACCTCCTCACCCCGTACGTGACCGGTGGAAAGATCGGTCTGTTCGGTGGCGCGGGCGTCGGCAAGACCGTCCTCATCCAGGAGATGATCTACCGCGTCGCCGAGAACTTCGGTGGTGTGTCGGTCTTCGCCGGTGTCGGTGAGCGTACCCGCGAGGGCAACGACCTCATCCACGAGATGGTCGACTCGGGCGTGCTGGACAAGACCGCGCTGGTCTTCGGCCAGATGGACGAGCCGCCGGGCACCCGCCTGCGCGTCGCCCTGTCCGCTCTGACGATGGCGGAGTACTTCCGTGACGTCGAGCAGCAGGACGTCCTGCTCTTCATCGACAACATCTTCCGGTTCACCCAGGCCGGTTCCGAGGTGTCGACCCTGCTCGGCCGGATGCCCTCCGCGGTGGGTTACCAGCCGAACCTGGCCGACGAGATGGGCCTCCTGCAGGAGCGCATCACCTCGACCCGCGGTCACTCGATCACCTCGATGCAGGCGATCTACGTCCCCGCGGACGACCTGACCGACCCGGCGCCGGCCACCACCTTCGCCCACCTCGACGCGACGACCGTGCTTTCGCGGCCGATCTCGGAGAAGGGCATCTACCCGGCCGTCGACCCGCTGGACTCCACGTCCCGCATCCTGGACCCGCGCTACATCGCGCAGGACCACTACGACACGGCCATCCGGGTCAAGGGGATCCTGCAGAAGTACAAGGACCTCCAGGACATCATCGCGATCCTCGGCATCGACGAGCTGAGCGAGGACGACAAGGTCACGGTCTCCCGGGCCCGCCGGATCGAGCGCTTCCTCTCGCAGAACACCTACGTGGCGAAGCAGTTCACCGGTGTCGACGGCTCGACCGTCCCGCTGAGCGAGACGATCGAGGCCTTCAACCGCATCGCTGACGGCAAGTACGACTCCGTTCCGGAGCAGGCCTTCTTCATGTGCGGTGGCATCGAGGACCTCGAGAAGAACGCTGCCGAGCTCGCCAAGAAGTAGTCGTACCGCTTCGCAGTCCGACCGACCATGAGGGGTGGTCCCCAAACCCTGGGGGCCACCCCTCATGGCTCGACGGCTGTGATTCCGGTCATCTCCGTGCCGCTGGTTTCATCTCCGGGGCGCGGGCCCGTTATTCTTACCGAAACTCCCGAGTAATCGGGCGTTGCAAGAGCCTAGGAGCCCACGTTGGCTGAGCTGCACGTCGAGCTGGTCGCAGCCGACCGCAAGGTGTGGTCCGGTGCGGCCACCATCGTTGTCGCGCGTACGGCCTCGGGTGACACCGGCATCATGCCGGGTCACACCCCGGTGCTGAGCGTGCTGGAGTCCGGCCCGGTCACCATCCGCACGGTCGACGGCGGCACCGTCGTCGCCGCCGTGCACGGTGGCTTCATCTCGTTCGCGGACAACAAGCTGTCGCTGCTCGCGGAGATCGCCGAGCTGGCGGACGAGATCGATGTGACCCGCGCGGAGCGCGCGCTGGAGCTCGCCAAGAGCGACAGCGACGCGCACGCCGAGCGACGCGCCGAGGTCCGCCTCGTCGCGGCGGGCAGCCGCAAGGCCGCCTGAACGTAGTTCGACCGACGGTCCCGGGGACGCGCGAGCGTGACCCCGGGACTGTCGTATCAGTTGGTAGGGATTGTCCGATCGTCCGACAGGGCGACCGGAACGGGGAACGCGGGCGCGCGTCAGCGAGGAGGTCGGTGAGCATGGTCCTCGCCCTTGTGGTGTGCGCGGCGGTCGTTGCCCTGGGGGTGATCGGCCTGGTGGCGTTCGCGGTACGCCGCCGCGTCATCCAGCGGATCGGAGGAACCTTCGACTGCAGCTACCGGCTCAAAATGCCGGCCGACGCCTCCACGCAGCCCGATCTCGACGAGAACGGACAGCCCACCTCCGCCCCGGTCCCCGCGACCGACGGCAAGGGGTGGGTTTTTGGTATCGGCCGCTACAGCGGCGACCACATCGAGTGGTTCCGGGTCTTCTCCTACGCCCCGCGGCCCCGCAAGGTGCTGCCCCGCCGCGAGATCGAGGTGCTCGGCCGCCGCTACCCCGAGGGCCAGGAGGAACTCGCCCTGCTCTCCGGCTCCGTCGTCCTGCGCTGCCTGCACAACGGCGTCCCCCTGGAACTCGCGATGAGCGACGACGCCCTGACCGGCTTCCTCGCCTGGCTGGAGGCAGCGCCCCCGGGACAGCGAGTCAATGTCGCGTAGCGACGAGACTCGCAGGCTGGGGGTCCCCCCGCCCGGAGGGTGGGGGATGGGTCAATGTCGCGTAGCGACGGGACTCGCAGGGTGGGGGTCCCCCGCCCGGAGGGGGTGGATTCTTGGGGTCCTCGCAACACCTGATGGCTTATGTGGTCGTCAGTAGATCACGCAGGCGCTCGGCTGGGGTTTTCCAGCCGAGCGTTTTGCGTGGCCGGCCGTTGAGTTGCTGGGCGACGTGTTCGAGGTCTTCGGGGCTGTGGACGGACAGGTCGGTGCTCTTGGGGAAGTACTGCCGCAGCAGGCCGTTGGTGTTCTCGTT
>FTKT01020686.1_pt1 | contig 10969 bp, 6 predicted proteins | sample 1658271 | NCBI WGS metagenome assembly FTKT01 (sample SAMEA3914811, study PRJEB12502) | metagenome | biome: forest; material: soil | place: Canada | collected 2011-08-04 | depth 0.3 m | reverse complement strand
CGCCGGCGCCGGGCGCGCCCGGTAGCGCTTGGTCGGGGGCGATGTCGGGTGCGTTGTCCGGCTTGCCGAAGACGTCGTGCATCCAGTCCCGCGCGGTCAGGGTAAATTTCTTGAGGCCGTCGCTATCGCCAGCGGGGATCTCGTCCTGCTTTTTCGGCAGCGCCGTCGGCGCCGGATGCGCCTGCGCGCCGACGCCCTGCATGTCGATCGGAATCAGCGCGGGGTCGCGCGCCGAGGCCATCGCATCGGCCCGTTCCTGGGACAGCAGCTTCTCGTCGGAATCGGTCGACAGCGAGGGACGGCGGTCGACGAGCACGGCGCCGCGAGACGAGCTGGCGCCAGGCGATGCCAGCCCGGCCGTCGCACCCGCTCCTGAACGATCGGCATCCGACTGCGCGGCCGCATCATCGGCCGGGATCGGATTCGCCTGGCACGTGCCGAGACACGCCCACGTGATGGCGGCGACGGCAGCGCCCGAACGAAGAACCCTTGCACCCACCGTCCTCGCTCCTGCTCGAATGTTTATCGTCGATCCCTGGATCAGGCATGCACGTCAACGCAGCGTGCCTCCTCTGTCCAGCAGGAGAATGTTACCTGCCGTAACCGTGCGCGTCCACGGTACCAAACCCTGCCGAACCCGCGGTCCGGCGAGGTTCATGCGGTACTACAGGCGCCAGAGTTGCAGACCCGCGCGACTCACGTCGGCCGGGTCGTAGGCGCTCTTGACGTCGGCGAAGACGCCGCCCGGCACGAGGCGCTGCGCAAACGTCTCGATGCCCATCTTGGCGTACTGCGAGTGCGACACCGCGGCCACGATGGCGGAGGCCACCGGCAATGCTTCCCAGGGCGTCAGCGTGACGCCGTACTCGTGCTCGCATTCGGTGGCGTTGGCGATCGGGTCGTGGATTACCACGTTGACGCCGAAGCTCTGGAGTTCGCGCACGACGTCGATCACCTTGCTGTTTCGCAGGTCGGGGCAGTTCTCCTTGAAGGTCATGCCCAGCACGATCACGCTGGCGCCCTTGACCGGCAGGTCGCGCGAGATCATCTGCTTGATGGTCTGTTCGGCGACGTACTTGCCCATGCTGTCGTTGATGCGGCGCCCGGCCAGGATGACCTGCGGCGTGTAGCCCAGCATCTCGGCCTTGTGCGTGAGGTAGTACGGGTCGACGCCGATGCAATGGCCGCCCACAAGGCCGGGCCGGAACGGCAGGAAGTTCCACTTCGTGCCGGCGGCCTGCAGCACTTCCAGCGTGTCGATGCCGATGCGCTTGAAGATCACCGACAGCTCGTTCATCAGCGCGATGTTCAGGTCGCGCTGCGTGTTCTCGATCACCTTGGCGGCCTCGGCCACCTTGATGCTGCTGGCGCGGTAGACGCCCGCGGTGATGACCGTGCCGTAGACATCGGCGACACGCTCCAGCGTCTCGGGGGTGTCGCCCGACACCACCTTGGTGATCTTGGTGACGGTGCGTTCCTTGTCGCCGGGGTTGATGCGCTCGGGGCTGTAGCCGACGAAGAAGTCCGTCTTCCACTTGAGGCCGGAGTGCTTCTCGATGATCGGTACGCAGATCTCTTCGGTCGCGCCCGGATACACCGTCGACTCGTAGACGACCGTCGCGCCGCGCTTGATGTGCTTGCCGACGCTCTCGCTGGACTTGACCAGCGGCGTGAAGTCCGGCTGGTGCGCGTCGTCGACCGGCGTGGGCACGGCCACGACGATGAAGTCGGCTTCGCTGATGACCGATGGATCGGTGCTGTAGCTCAGTTGCGTGCTGGCCTTCAGCTGCTCGCCGCTGACCTCGCCGGTGGGATCGACGCCGCTGATGTAGGCATCGACCTTTTCCCGCGAGAGATCGAAACCTAGCGTCCTGAATTTCTTGCCGAACTCGATCGCGAGCGGCAAGCCCACATAGCCCAGCCCGATGACTGCGATAGTCGTCACGTTCTTTTTCCTCGATGAATCTGAAACCTCACCACGCCGCGCCTGAGGGCGCGACATGCCCCTGCTGCCGAGCTTAAACTATCCCGATGTCACCCCGGTTCACTGGAATTGGGGAAGCGTGCCTGCAACACCCGCAAACGCGGGATCTCGTGTGGCATTCTCCCGACTAAACGCCAGCAACTCCATGTCGCAACGGATACCCCCCACGTTCGAAACAGCCCCCGGCGGCGCGCGATGAGCCGTGCCGTCCGCGCGGTCTCCACCGTCGTCTCGCCTGCCGGCCAGCGTGCCAAGCTGTTGACGTTCTTCTTCCATCGCGTGCTCGAGAAGCCCGATCCGATGATCCCCGGCGAGATGCACGCGACGCAGTTCGACGAGGCGCTGCGCTGGATCGGCGACCAGTTCCGCGTGCTGCCGCCACTGGAAGCCTGCGAGCGCCTGGCCACCGGCACGCTGCCCGCGCGGGCAGCGATCATCAGCTTCGACGACGGTTACCGCGACAACCACGACGTCGCGCTGCCGCTGCTCAAGCGTCATCGCATGTCGGCCGCCTTCTTCGTGGCGACCGGCTACCTGGGCAACGGCGTGCAGTTCAACGACCGCCTCACCGAGGCCGTGCGTGCGCATCAGGGCGACACCTTCGACGCCGCGTGGCTGGGCCTTGGCATCCTCCCCACCGGCGACCTGCCGGCGCGGCTGCGCACCCTGCACCGGCTGCGCGAGGGCATCAAGTACCTGCCGCCGGACGAGCGCAACCGGGCGCTCGAACGCATCGAGTCGGCCTGCGGCGTGCCCGCATCGCGCAGCGCGCGTGATCGCATCATGATGACGCCGGAGGAAGTTCAGGCGCTGGCCGCCGACGGCATGGAGATCGGCGGGCACACGGTGATGCATCCGATCCTGAAGTCGGTCGACGACGCCAAGGCCTTCGAGGAGATCAGCCTCGGCCGCGACGCGCTGTCGGCACTGCTGCCGCAGCCGCCGCGGCTGTTCGCCTACCCGAACGGCAAGCTGGGGACGGACTTCGACCCTCGCCATGCCGACATGGCCCGCCGCGCCGGCTTCTCCTATGCCTTCTCGACGCAGCGCGGCGCGGCGGACGCGCGCACGGACCGCATGATGCTGCCGCGCTTCATGCCCTGGGACAAGCAGGCGCTGCGCTTCAAGCTGCAGGCGCTCAAGGTGCTGCTGGGGCGTTGACGCCGGCGCCGAGCTCGGCGCCCGCGATCGCGATGAAGAACAGCAGGAACGCGACGCGCGGCACGTCCATCACGCTGTTGACCAGGCCTGCACACAGCGCCCCTGCGAGCGCGGCGCCCAGGAACGGCGCGAAGGCGGGCCCGCGCGGACCCGCGTGCGCGAGCCGGCGCAGCGCGATCGCCGCGCACGCCAGGAAGGCGAGCAACGCCGGAAGCCCGCGTTCGACCAGGACGTCCAGGTAGACGTTGTCGATGTGCCAGGGCACGTAGTAGCCCATGGCCGTCGGCAGCCAGTGCGCCAGGCCGTTCGAGAAGTCGCCGTTGGACAGCAGCTGCGCGCCGTCCGGCGCCGTCAGCACCAGGTGATCGACCTCCACGACGCCGCCGACGTCGACGTCCGCGATCGAGAAGATGGCGCCGCGCGACCAGGCGGGATCGCCGATGCTCATCGTCTGCCCGGACACCATCATCGCCACGTGCTGCCATCCCGCGGTGGGCTTGCGCAGCGCGAGGATTCCGGCCTGGCAATGCCGCGCATAGAGCAGGTGGCTCTCGCAGAGGCGCACGTACAGGTGCGCGGGCGCCGCGGCCCGGATGTCGAGATCGACGCGATGGCGATTGCCCGGGTGGATCGCGACGCGCTGGTTCAGCGCCATCACGCCGTCGATGTCGTCGCGCGTGCGAGGCCCGAGCAGGCGCACGGCGCCGCCTTCCGCCCCGTCCGGTTCCCAGCGCACGTCGCCCGGGAATTCGAGGCCCGGCACGCGCGTCGCATAGCCCTCGGGCAGTCGGCCCGCGCCGATGCCCGCGAACCAGTCGGCGGGCGTGTCCATCAGGCTCACGCCATCGCTCCAGTGCTCGCGCCGGCTCAGGTAGTCGCTGTCCGTCGCGGCGATGCGTTCGCGCAGGAACGTGCCCAGGCCGATCACCGCGAACACCTCGAGCAGCAGCGCCATCGCCAACGCGTACGACGCGACGACGCGCCACGAGCGCGGGCGCCTCCAGCGGAAATAGGCCGCGGCGGACAAGGCGAGTGCCAGCAGCACGAGTCCCGCAGGCGCGGTGCCGCCCCAGTCGAATGCCAGGATCAGCACGGTGTCGATCGCGACCAGTGCCGCGGCGACACCGACACCGTTGACCCATCCGCTGCGCCGCGCGCGCCCTCCTCCTCGCAGGAACATCACGACGCCGAGAACGACCAGCGGCGCCGCCACCGCGATGTAGACGCCGCGCGAGAACGTCGTCAGGCAGGTGTAGACGGTCAGCAAGGCCAACGTCGCCGCGACGCTCCACAGGCCGGGCGACTTCTGCGACCAGAGCGTCCAGGCGACGAACGGCACCGCGAGGCTGAGGTAGGCGTCGATCGCACCGCCGCCCACGTGCATCTCCCAGAACAGCGCCGTGGTGCGATACGGGCCCGAGAACTGCCACAGGCTCGTGTAGGCGGCGCGCTCCGAGATCGCCGCGAGAACAACCACGAGCAGTCCGCCCAGCATGCCGGCGACCAGGCGCCGCACGGCTGAATCGCGGTCGGCGGCGAACTCGTCGCGCAGCGGTCGCCACAGCAGCGCCGCCCACAGCACGCTCTTGAACACGCGCCAGGCGTTGAGCGGGTCTTCGTAGCCCTGGAACCAGGCGCCGGCCAGCGACGGGCCGCCAGCGGCCGCGACGCCGCGCGCCAGGCTCACGACGCTGAGCAACGCAAACACCGCCGCGGCGCATTCGAACAGCGTCCATCGCCGTGGCGGTTCCACCGGGCGGACCGGCGACCACGCCGCCCTCGCCTGCAGCGCCGCAGCGACCGCCAGCACGAGCAGGTCGAATTCCTCGATGACGAGGCCGCCCGTCCAGGGCGCGAAATCGAGGATCGGCAAGGCCGCCGGCACGATCCACAGCCAGTGCCGCGGCCGCCACGCCACGAACGCCATGACCGCGACGAAGGCGCTCAGCGCCCACTCGGGTGCGAGCGGATGCTGCCAGGCCAGCACGGCCCCGAAGCCGGCGCAGAACGCGGCCGCCAGCACCGGCAACGCCTGCGGGCGCCGGATCACGTGCGCCGCAGGCCGTGCAACGTCAACGCTTGCAGCAGCAGGAAATAGAAGACGAAGGCATCGCGCGGGACATCGACCAGGCTGTCGAACAGGCCGACCACGACGAAGCCGACGAGGGAGCCGGCGATCGCGGGCGCGAGCGGGTGCGCGCGCGCCGAGCCGAGGCTGAGTCGCCACAGGCCGCCCAGCAGCATCAGCACGAAGACGCACAGGCCGAACACGCCCTGGTCGAAGAGAACATGCACGAACACGTTCTTCAGATGCCACGGCAGGTGGCTCCGGTCGCTCGAGAAGAACCAGTGCGCCATGCCGTGCGAGAAATCACCGTTGACCAGCAGGTCGTCGCCGCCGGCCTCGATCAGTTGGACGTCGCGCACTTCGAGCAGCGTCGCCTCCTTGCGGTTGCTGATCGAGAAGCTCAGCATCCGCGGCGCGAAAGGGTGGCCGCCCGTCACGGCCGCGCCGTCCAGCGGCGTGCTGATCGTCTGCCAGTTCGCGCCGGTGGGAGGCACCGCGACTTCCTTGATCAGGCAGCCGCCGTTGTACAACAGGTGCTTCTCGCAGAGCTCGAAATGCAACCCCGTCTCGCGCGACGCGCGCACCTTCAGCTGCACCTGCACGGGTTGACGCGGAACTCGCACGCGCTGCGAAACGCGCAGCAGTTCCCCCCACCCGAGCATCTGCCTGCCAGCAGAGAGCGCAAGCGCGGGTTCGTCAGCGGTGCCGCGCAACGCGTAGTCGCCCGGCGCGTCGGTGTTGCCATGCAGGAGGAAATACGTGGCGGGGTAGCGGCCCAGGCCCACACCAAAGGCCCACTGCGCGGGCGAGTGCATCGCAGACAGGCCCTCGCTCCAGTGGTCGACGCGCGTCTGCAGGTCGCCTTCGGCGGTCGACATCCGATCCGTCATGTACGCACCGCCGATCATCACGCCGATGACGCCGCTAGCGGCGACCATGCACCCCACGACAACCGCCTGCCAGCGCAACGACGCTGGCCATGCACGCTCCGGCCGACCTGAGCGCGACGACCCCACCGCCAGCGCGACCAGCAACAGAACGACCATCACCGGCAACGCGCGGACGAGCGCCGGCTCGCCGCCCCAGTGCAAGCACACCAGTCCCAGCCCAAGGACGACCGCCACATAGCCCGCGAACGCCATCCATCGCGTGCGCGGCTCGTAGGTTGTCGCCGCCGTGAACGCGAACGCGAGCGTGTAAGCGACGTAGGCGCCCCGCGGCAGGATCCAGCCGATGAGGAGAACGAGGCCGCACAACGCCGCCGCGATCGCTGCCGTTCGCCACTCGGGCGGCATGTCCTTCTCCATCGGGCCGGCGCCCAGACGCATCAGCAGCACGAAGGCGCCGCACACCGCCAGCAAGCCGCGATAGCCCGCGACCGGGAACATCCAGAACGCCGCACCCGTGTAGCCAACGACGAACACCGCTGCCCAGCCCAGCCATCGGCGCACGGACAGGCCCTCCGCCGATGCGAGCAGTGCCCGCTGGCGCAACGCGAGCACCCCCATGACAAGCAGCCCCGCAGGGATCGCGAGGAAGACCCCCCGCGAGAACGTCGTCAGGCAGGCATAGCTCGCGAGGATGAGCGTCGCGAGCGAGACGACCCAGCGCCAGCCGCGGATGGACGTCTGCAGCTCACGCACGGCGAACGGAACCGTGAGCGCCAGGAAGCCGTCGAGCGCGGCGCCGCCGACGTGCATCTCCCAGAACAGTGCCGTCGTGCGATAGTCCGTCGAGAAATCGAGCAGTTGCGTGAATGCCAGGCGCTCCCACAGCGCGGCGACGCTGACGCCCGCGAGGCCCAGGCACAGACCGATGGACCAACACCGCGAAGCCTTGATCGGATCGGCACGGTGCGCGTCGCGCCAGAGCGGAAACAGCAGCAGCGCGAAGAAGAAGCTCTTGGCCAGACGCACCGAGTTCATCGGCCCGAAGTAGCCCTGGAACCAGCCGAACTCGAATCCGCCGGCGTCCGACACGCCGCGCACCAGCGCCACCGCGATCGACAGCGCGAACATCACCACCAGCAGCCGCGACGACAGCGCGATGGGCGCGTCGTCATGCTCGTCGCCCTGGCGCATCGCCCCGGCGCGCTCCAGCGCGCGCCGCGCGTAGCCGCCGGTGGCGATGGCCAGCACGAGCATGTCCAGCTCCTCGAACGTCAGCCAGCCGGTCCACGGCGCGAAGCCCGCCAGCGCGAGCACGGCCGGCAACGCCAGGATCCAGGCGCCGGGCCACAGGATCGTGCCGGCGGCCACCGCGATGAACACCGCCGCCGCGACCAGCGGTGGGCCGATTGGATATTGCAGCGCCAGCGCGAGCCCGCAGCCGGCGCAGATCAGGCAGACGAGCGCCGCGAGCAGCCGGATCCACACGGGCCGCGACGGCTCCGACGACGATCCCTTCTTGGCGATGGCGCCGACGGGGCCGTGCGAGTTGGCGTGAAGGGAGTCTGCCATCGCGATTCGGCCGGCCGGCTCGTCGGGCCTAGACCAGCACTTCCGTGCAGCCAGGGTGCCCAAGGAAGGCCTGCGGGCTCGCGCTCGCGCCGTAGGCCCCGGACTGGAACACCACCACCAGGTCCCCGGCCTGTGCCACCGGCAGCGTCATGCGGTCCGCGAGCAGGTCGAGCGGCGTGCACAGCGGCCCGACGACCGTCGCTTCCTCCAGCGCCGCGTCGCCCTGGCGGTTGCCGATCGTGACGGGGTAGTTCTTGCGGATGACCTGGCCGAAATTGCCCGATGCCGAAAGATGGTGGTTGAGGCCGCCGTCGGTCACGAGGAAGACCTTGCCGCGCGACTCCTTGCGATCCAGGATGCGCGTGACGTAGACGCCCGCCTCGCCGACGAGGTAGCGCCCGAGTTCGAGCACGATGGAGGCAGCCGGAAGGTCGCGCGCGGCGCGCTCGCGCACGCTCAGCAGGTTGTCCGCGATCGGCGCGAGGTCGAGGCGCTGCTCGCCCGGGAAGTACGGAATGCCGAAGCCGCCGCCGAGGTTGAGCGAGCGCACCGCCTCCGGCCGCCGCGCGGCCAGGCGCAGCGCCAGCTCGTAGGACTTGAGCTGCGCCTCGCAGATCGAATCGGCGCGCAGGTTCTGCGATCCGGCGAAGAGGTGAAAGCCCTCGAACTCGAGGCCAGCGGCCTCGATCGCGTCGAGCATGGCGGGCACCACCTCGACGTCGACGCCGAACTGCTTGGGACCCCCGCCCATCTTCATGCCCGAGCCCTTCAGCTCGAAGTCCGGGTTCACGCGCACGGCCACGCGCGGGGCGATGCCCAGCTGCGCGCCGATGTCCTTCAACAGGTGGACCTCGCGCATCGACTCGACATTGAGCAGCACGCGCGACGCCACGGCCTGGCGCAGTTCCGCCTCGCGCTTGCCGGGCCCCGCGAAGCTGATCTCGCGCGGATCGGCACCGGCGTCCAACGCCACCTTCAGCTCGCCGGCCGAGGCCACGTCGATGCCGTCGACCAGTTGCGCCATGAGCCCGACGACGGCCGGCATCGGGTTGGCCTTCATCGCGTAGTGCAGCCGGATGCCCGCGGGCAGCGCCGTGCGCAGCTCGGCGACGCGTCGGCGCAGCAGGCCGCGGTCGTAGGCGAAGAACGGCGTCTGGCCGACGCGCTCGGCCAAGGTCGACAGCGTCTCGCCGCCGACGAGCAACTGGCCGTCTGCGGCGGCGAACTGCGTCATCGGCGCGTGGCGCGGCGCGCCGGGCGCGATCTGCTGGGGATCCATCAACGACTCCGTCATGTCGGCTCCGCGGCGTTGCGGGCCTGGGCCGACCATTCGGTCGACAACAGCTTGCGATCGATCTTGCCGTTCGGATTGCGCGGCAGCGGGCCGACGCGCACGGCGATGCCCGCCGGCACCATGTAGGCCGGCATGCGGGCGCGGCATTGCGCCTGCAGCGCCGCGAGGTCGACGCTGTCCTGCCCCGCCGGCGCGGTGGCGATCACCTGGATCGCCTGCCCGAGCACGGCATGCTCGACGCCGAACGCGACGCACTCGCCGACATGCCGCGTCGCGTACAGGATCTCCTCGACCTCGGCCGGGCTGACGCGGTAGCCCGAGGTCTTGATCATCTCGTCGCGGCGCCCGATGAAGTACAGGAAGCCTTCGGCATCGCGGCGCACCGTGTCGCCGGAGTAGACGGCGAACTCCGGCAGTTGCAGCCCAGCTTCGCGCCAGGGGCCGCCGGCCGGCAGCGGCTTGTAGCGCTCGGCGGTCTTGGCGGCGTCGTTCCAGTAGCCCATGCCGACCAGGCCGCCACGGTGCACCAGCTCGCCGGGCTCGTCGGCGTCGCAGCTCGTGCCGTCCTCGCGCAGCACGAGGATCTCGGCATTGGGGATCGCCTTGCCGATCGAGTCGGGACGACGATCGACCTCCTCGGGGGGCAGGTAGGTCGAACGAAACGCCTCGGTCAGGCCGTACATCAGGAACGGGCGGCTGCGCGGCAGGCGCTGGCGCAGCAGCGTCAGCGTCTCGAGCGGCATGCGGCCGCCCGTGTTGGCGAAATAGCGCAGGTTGTCGGCGACGCCCTCCGGCCACTTCAACGCGGTGAGCTGGATGTACAGCGGCGGCACGGCGGTCAGGCCGGTCACCTTCTCGCGCTCCATCGCCTTGAGCACGTCGCGCGGCAGCACGTAGTTCAGCAGGACCACGCGGGCACCGCTGTGGAACGCGGTCGTCAACTGGCTGAAGCCGGCGTCGAAGGACAGCGGCAGGGCCGCGAGCAGCGTGTCGCCGGCGTGGTTCTCGAGGTAGGACGCGACGCTCTTGGCGCCCAGCACCATGTTGCGGTGGGACAGCACGACGCCCTTGGGCTTGCCGGTGCTGCCGGACGTGTACAGGATCGCCACCATGTCGGTGTCGATGACGCGGTGATGCGCGCCGGGCGGCGTGCCGAGGAAACCGTCCCAGGACGTGGCGCGCAGGCGCGGCGTCAGGCCCGCGGGCTCGGGCTCCGCGCCGGTCGACACGACGTGAACGAGACTGCCGCAGCGATCGAGCACGTCGGTGAGCGTGACCAGGCGTTCGGGCGACGTGACGAGCAGCCGCACGTCGCAGTCGGCCAGGATGAAGCCGACCTGCTCCGCCTTGAGCACCGGATTGATCGGCACGAAGACGGCGCCGGCCGCGGCCGCGCCGAAGCTCGCCACCACCGTCTCGACGCGCTTCTCGAGGTAGATGCCCACGCGTTCGCCACGGCCGATGCCGGCCTGGACGAGCCCGGCGGCGAAACGCTGGATCGCATCCAGCAGGCTTGCGTACGAAACGTGGCGATCGCCGTCGGTCAGCGCGATGGCCGACGGCGTGCGATGCGCGCTCGTGGCAATCAGTTCATGAAGAAGCGTCGAATCGGTCACGGGCACGGCACAGGCTGACGTCGAGGAGCAAAAAGTATCGCACGCCGCCCAGGGCGGGACGCCGCGGCAGCCGCACTGTCGCGCGAACGCCGGCGATAGTTCCTGCTCCGCGCCTTCGTCTCGACAGCAACCTCGCGAGTGTCGTTTGCAAGGCGCATCGACGCCCTGGAGTTCCCCCTAGTTCAAGGTACCGAAATCGCCCCGAATCCTCTCGCCGCCGCCACATTCGTGCCATCGATCACGAAGCGCCGATGACATGTCCGCCGTGTGACGGCATCGGTGGCATTCGGGATCGACCTGCGCAATCGAACTCAGATACCATCCTGGGAAATTGGAGGGGTCCGCTCGGATGGACACGACACAAGAAATCATTCGCCTGCTGGACGA
>FTKT01000291.1_pt1 | contig 10985 bp, 11 predicted proteins | sample 1658271 | NCBI WGS metagenome assembly FTKT01 (sample SAMEA3914811, study PRJEB12502) | metagenome | biome: forest; material: soil | place: Canada | collected 2011-08-04 | depth 0.3 m | reverse complement strand
TGCTGGTGCTCGACGAACCGACCAACGACCTCGACATGGATACGCTGGACCTGCTTGAGGACATGCTGGCCGACTATGACGGCACCTTGATCCTGGTGTCGCACGATCGCGACTTCATCGATCGCCTGGCGACTTCGACCCTGGCGCTGAACGGCAACGGCCGCGCCGCGGAAACGCCGGGCGGCTGGCAGGACTTCATCCGCCAGAACCCGGACTTCTTCGCCGAGATCTCGCAATGCGAGGCGCGAAAGATCAATGCCTATACGCCGGCGAAAACGGCCGCCGCCCCCGCCAGGACCGCGCCTAAGAAATTGAGCTACAAGGACCAGAAGCGCCTCGAGGACCTCGACAAGCTGATGCCGCAATGGGCCGCCGAGATCAAGAAACTGGAAAAGGTGCTTGAGGATTCGACGCTGTACGGCCGCGATCCCCGCGGTTTCGACGCCACCATGAAAAAGCTCGATATCGTGCGGGCCGAACTGGAGACCGGCGAATTCGAGTGGCTGGAACTCGAGGAAAAGAAGGCGGCGCTGGGTTAAAGCGTCATTTTGCTTAACAAAGGTACATAACTGTACCTGCCGGTGCGTCCTTATTAGGCCTTAATTAAGTCGCGCGCCCTAGGGTGTAAGGGTTTCAACCCTTGCACGTAGGTCCGGATGACCGCAAAAGCCGACACAGCCCTGCGTTATGCCCGCTATGCCGGCATCGCGCTGCTCTGCCTTTTGCCCGCCATCACGTTTGCAAAGGGCACATTTGCCAAAGATGGGCCCTACCTCACCTGGCGCGCCAAGACCGCGCCGGTCCAGGCAGCCGGCGCGCCGACGCCCGTCCCGGCGCCGCAAGTGCCTGTACCACCCTCGCCCTACGGCCAGGTCGGCGATCCCTACATGCACGTGCTGACGTGGACCGCCAAGTCCGGCGCCGCGCCGCAACAGGTCGCTACCGCCACGCCGATGCGCCGCGCGCCCGTCCAGCAGATGGCGCCCTCTCAAATGCAGACGCCCCAGAATCAGGCGCCGCAAATGCGCGAGCCGGTTCAGGCGACCGCCCCGGCCATGTCCGAGCCGGCCTATCAACCGCCGCGCCAAAGCCCGGCCTACCGCACCCAGGCGCCGCAATATCGCGCCCAGCCGATGGCCTCGACCCTGCCCGAGCCGGTGCCGGACGAGCCGACCCAGGCGCCGGCGCGCCAGCCCCTGCCCCAGGTCGCGGCGCAAACCGCTACCCAGCCGCCACAACCGCGCCAATCGGCCCAGCGCATTCCCGTTCCCGCGCTATCCCAGGCGCAACCGGTACGCACCGCTCCGGCGGCCGCGCCGCCGCCGCCCGTCACTACGGCCTCTACCGATGGCGCCTATCAGGTGCCGGCCAACAGCCCGTATGCCGCGCGCATCGCCGCCGCCCGTGCCGCCCAGGCGAAGGGTCAAGCCAAGGCTCAGGCCGCCGCTCAAGCGAAACCGGCCGGCAAGGCCGCGCCAGCCGCTCCGCAAGACGCCCAGCCTACCGACGCCCCGGTCACCGAGACCGCATCGGACGACAAACCCTTCGTCCCGGGCCAGCACTATACCGACGCCTCCGAGGCCCCGCGCCTCTACAGCCTGCACCGCGCCTACGGCCTCTCGCCCGACCCGATCACCGTCGACAGCAACGCGACGGGCGCCGTCCTCGACACGTCGAAGCTCGATGCCGCCGAAGCCAAGGCGGCCAAGGACGAAAAGGCCGACGAAGATACGGCCGGCGACGATCCCGAAGCAGACGGCGTCGCCAAGACCGCTTCCGGCGCACCTTCCTCTTCCAGCGCAAAGACGCAAAAAGCGTCCGCCAGCAAAACGAACAAGGCTGACCAATGACCCGCGCGCCCACCTCGTCCCTCGTCCAACTGATCGCGCTGGCCCAGGAACCGTCCAGCGCCAAGCGTCGTGAGCTGCTGCGCCAGATCACCAACATCTTCATGACCTCGCCGGAAGAGATCAACGACGCCGAAATGGCGCTGTACGACACGGTGATGAGCCAGTTGTCGAGCGACATGGAAACCGCCGTCCGCGCCGAGATCGCCAACACCCTGGCCCGCGCCACGACGGCGCCGCTGGGCCTGTTGCGCCGCCTGGCCTCCGACCATATCGACGTCGCCGAACCGATCTTGGAACGCTCGCAGGCCCTGACCGAAGGCGACCTGATCCACGTCGTCTCGCATATGGGCCAGGACCATCTGCGCGCCGTGTCGCGCCGCGACGAAGTGCCGGAAAGCGTCTCGGGCGTCATCGTCAAGCGCGGCGACGACACCACGCTGCACACCCTGCTCAGCAATGACGGCGCCCGCCTGTCACGCGCCTCGAACGAGGAAGTGATCCAACGCGCCCACGCCAATCCGAACCTGCACGACGTCGTGGTCAACCGCCCCGACATGCCGGCCGACCTGATGAACGAGATGTATTTCGTCGTCGAGACACGGCTGCGCGAACGCATCATGGAAGAAAACGCCAAGCTCGATCCGTCCGTGCTCGAACAGGCCCTGGCCAAGGGCCGCGACCAGGTCGCCGTCGCCCACGGCAGCCTGCCGGCCGACTACGAACGCATCAACCGTGACGTCGAAACCCTGCGCAAGAACGAAAAGCTGACGCCGAACCTGCTCGCCAAGTACATGCGCGACCCGAACCCGACCTATTTCCTGTGCGCCCTGGCGCAAATGGCCGATATCGATTTCCTGACGGCGCGCCATGTCGTCAATCGCCGCGAGGTCGACGCCCTGGCCATCGCCTGCAAGGCGGCAGGCCTCGACAAGGCCCTGTTCCTGACCTGCGCCATGATCATGCTGGGCGAACAGGACAACGCCATGGGCAAGGCCGCCGAATACGGCCGCCTCTACCAAGACCTGCCGCAGGACACCGCCCTGCGCACCATCCGCTTCTGGCGCATGCGCCGCGCCGAAGGCCAGCATGCCGCTTAATCGCCTTGCGATTAAGCTTTTTGCTTTTGCGCTCAAGCGCCGCGCAGGCTTACGCGCAAACGTGCGCGGCGGGCGGGACGCGTACTTGACGATCGCCACTCCCGCCGCCTAGAAAGTTGGTCAAGAAACCTTTCGGGCGGACCCTCCAGTGAAAAATATCATGTTCAGCGCCGCGGTCGCGGCCCTTGCGTTCGCGGGCGCCGCCCAGGCCGAAACCTCATGGACGGTAAAGCCCGAATGGGTCGCCGCCCACGAGGCTTTCCTGGCGTCCGACGCCCTGAACGGCCGCGGCAGCGCCACCCGTGACGAAGCCATCGCCGCCGCCTATGTCGCCTCGCAGTTCCAGGGCTATGGCCTGAAAACCGCGCCCGGCATGAGCGGCTACCTGCAGACCGCCACCATCGTCAAACTGCACTTCAACGGCCAACCCACCGCGACGGTCGACGGCAAGACGTTTGGTGAAACCGACGGGCTGCACGTTTTCATTTCGCCGGGCACCGCCGTCTCCGGCACCCTGCAACTGGCATCGACTGATCCGCAGGCCATTTCGGGCGAGGTCGTCGCCGTGCCTGACCTCGGCAAGACGCTCGCGCAGAACTGGATGCGCGCCGCCGGCCAGAAGGGCGTCAAGCTTCTGATCCTGCGCGAAAGCGACCAGACGAAGGAATTGTGGGGCCGTCTCAACAACCGCACCCGCCTGCCAACCTATCTCGAAGACCAGGGCCCCGCCAAGGCCGGCACGACGACCCTCGTGCTGGGCGCCGCCGCCTTCGACGCGTTGAAGGCCGAATCGAAAGTGACGCTGAACCTGCCCGAAGTCGTCCAGGACAAGATGACGACCACCAATGCGGTCGGCTTCATCCAGGGTTCGGATCCCAAGGCCGGCGCCGTGCTCTATACCGCCCACCTCGACCATTTCCCGCCACGTCCCGACGGCGCCATCATGCACGGCGCCAATGACGACGCATCGGGCACCACCGCCGTGCTGGAAATCGCCCACGCGCTCTCCGCCAGCGGCCAGCCCCGGCGCTCGATCATCTTCGTCTGCTACGGCTCGGAAGAGCTGGGCGGCTTCGGCTCGCAATATTTCGCCGCCCATCCGCCCCTGCCCCTGGCCTCGATCGTCGCCAATTTGGAATTCGAGATGATCGGCGCCCAGGATCCGAAGCTTGCGGCCAACACCCTGATGATGACCGGCTTCGAACGCTCGGACCTCGGCGAGGCCCTGAAGGCGCACGGCGCGCTGGTCGCCGCCGATCCCTATCCGGAGCAGCATTTCTTCGAGCGTTCGGACAATTATTCGCTGGCCGTCACCGGCGTGGTGGCCCATACCCTGTCCGGCTGGGCGGTGACGCCGACCTATCACACGCCCGACGACACCTACGCCAATCTCAACCTGCCGTTCATGACCCAGGCGATCCAGTCGCTGATCGAGCCGGCGCGCTGGCTGGCCAATAGCGACTTCACGCCGCAGTGGAAGCCGGGCGGCAAACCGACCAAATAAGCGGACCTCAGCGATGAAAAACGGACTGTATGCGTTGACCTTGGCTTTCGGGTTGATGTTCGCGGCCGCGCCCCACGCCCGCGCGCAAACCGCTCAAGGTCCGAGCTTCAACTGCGCCGGCGCCACCGATGTCGACGCCGTCGCCTGCAAGGACGCCAAGCTGTCGGCCGACGACCGCCGGCTGACCGCGCTCTATACCGCCACGCGCGCTGCCGTCATCGGCACGGGCCCCTCGCAGCAGCAGGTCTGGCAACGCAAGTGGTTGAAGGACACCCACACCGAATGCGCCGCCGCGGCCTGGGCCAGGCACGCCGCCTACAAGACCCAGCGCGACTGCATCGCCGACGCCTATAATACGCGGCTCGGCGAACTGGCGACGGCCGCGCTGTTCGCCGACCCTGCCGACGCCATGGCCGTCATTCGCGAAACCACGCCGGCCGACGCGGCGATCTATGAGGCGATCTACCAATACGCCACGATCGACGACGCCCGGGCGCGCGCCGCCAAGGTCGCCCCCATGATCGCGCCGATCTTCGCCGGGCTCGGCGCCGACCACAAGACGGCCTTTACCGACAATGGCGGACCGGCCAATGCCGCCGAAGCCGTAGCGTCCGACGAGGCGTTCGGCACCTTCGTCAACGTGACCGACAGCGAGCTCGAACACGGCGTGTCGTGGCCGTGCGCCACCTTCGTCAAGCGCCCGGGCCTTCTGGCCGCGTTGGGCCCCCTGTACGGTTCGACCCGCGACAACTCCCTGCCCGGCAGCGATTGCGACGAGATGACCGCCCCGGACGAGGCGGCTTTCAGCGATTTCATGATGGCGACGCTGCAGAATGCGCCCGATTGCGGCGGCACGATCCGCTTCGCCGGTGGCCGCGAATTCTACCGCATGCGGATAGCCGCCCTGCTGCACCGCCCCGAACAATGGGCCAAGTTCAAGCCGTCGGACGGCGGCAAGCCGGAGAGCACGTTCCGCCGCAAACGCGCCGCCGATATCGCCAGGGCGCAGGCGGCTTTGGCCGCCTATTACGTCCAGATCCTGCATCTCGACACAGCCACGGCTCATCGCGACGCTGGCAAGATTACCGACATCCTGATCAACCAGGCTTATAATCTCTGCGGATAAATGAGGCGGGTTACGCCGCGCTGCTGTCAACGCCGAACGTACCCAGTTCGATATGGGCATGCAGGGCGCGCGGCAGGGTGCGGCCGACGACGCGGGCCAGCCCTTCGAGGTGATCGGGACTGCGCGCGACGACACCGACATTGACGATCTGCGCCTGCGACAGGGTGAAGCCCAGGCAGATTTCCTCGGCCGTCCAGCCGTTTTCGTTGGTCAGGAACGAATACTTGTCGGTGCTGGCAACGCCCCCCGTATGGACGCTGGACAAATGATCGCGGATCGACTCGCCCTGGCGGCCTTCGATCAGGCGGGCCGGATAGTAGTTCTGCGCGAATACCGACAGGTTGCGATGGTTGGCGTCCTGCAGCATCAGGCGCCGGTTCTTGGTCGCCGTGACGTCGAAATCGGTCAGGATGGCCGTCGGATAACCGGCGTCGAGCACGGCCAGGTAATCGGACGGTTCGACCTGGACGCCGACCTGGCTGACCGTATGGGTTTCGGCCAGGCGGCGCAAAAAGGCATGGCCTTCGGGCGGCAGGGCGCGGAATTCCGTCGACTGGAACGTGACCATGTCCAGGCGTTGCAGACCCGGCAGGCGCACGGCTTCGGCCAGGCGCTGCTTCAAGGCCGGCAAGGCCAGCGGCGCGGTATGGCTGGCGCCCAGGTCGTCACGGGCGGTCATGCTGACGAACAGGATGCTGCGGTCGACAACCTTGAGAACCTGCGAGATCTGCGACAGGAAGGTGATGTCCGAGCTGTCGATCTGGAAGGCGTTGATCCCGTTTTCCAGCGCACGCTCGACGATGCCGCGGACATCCGCCGCGTTACGGTAGCTGTGAGCGGAAAGCCGCAGCCTTACGGCCGACAAGGCCAGGCCTGAATGTGCGCAACGCCGGTATAACATGGCGGATCATGATCCTCGAATGCGGCTGGCCTGGGCGCGGGGCAAACCGGGTGTCGGTATCATGTTAAAGAGAGACGGTTAAGAGGCGGCTAATTCCCCGTAGAAGTAAGGGATTTTATCATTTATTCCACGCCACCCGCGCCGCGCCGTCGGGATCGTCGGCCACCCGGCAATCGACGTCGATCAGCATGACCGGCCGCGTGGCGGTATCATAGTGCGGCCAGGCCGGTCCGCCGGGTACGGACGGTTTGCCGCTGCGCGCGAAGCTGGCCCACACCGCGCTCAGATTGGCCGCCGCCGGTTTCACGCCCGGCCCGTCGCCGTGCAGACCCTTTTCGTCCCAGTTGAAAAAGGTCGGCCCGATATCGGTGGCATGGCCGGACCCCAGGGTTTGACCTGTCCCGGCGATCGGCAGGTTGGAATTATAGTCCCAGCGATAGCGATAGACCGGCGCCCGTTGCGCCGACTTGCGATCGGCCAGGGTCACCGTCTCGTTGCCCATGGTCGCCGCGGTCGTGATGGCGATGAACAGGTCTGACGGGGTCGCGCCCGGCCGAAGCGTGCGATAGATCGCGATCATCTCGTCGGTTCGTGTCCCCACCGTCGGCGCGAGGCGCGCCTTGAGCCCGGCCTCGTCGAGCGCGAACACCTCTGGCTGGCCCAGGAAGAAGAAGCGCGCTTCCTCCTTGTTGTTGGCGATCAGCAGGGGGATATCGGCGGCCAGCGGCGTCACCGCCGGATCGAATGGATCGGCCGGCAGGTAGAGGCCGTCGATCATCGGCGCGAAATGGCCCGCCAGGCGATCCTCGCCGAAGCTTTCGGCGGAGTCCTGTACCGGCGCATAACCCGGCGTCGGCTGGGCCAGGGCGCCCTTGCGCAACTGAACCGCCAGCAAGGCGTCGGCCGGCACGTCGACCAGCTTGCGGGCGTCGGTGATATCCAGGGCTCGCATAAGCCGCTTCGTCGTTTCCGCCGCCGCTTCGCGCGGCATGCGCTTCAACTGCGCGCCGCTTTGGATGCCCGCCTTGTGGAACAGGCCTTTCGCCTCGGGCATCCCCATCAGGGTGCCGACCTTGGCGCCGCCGCCCGACTCGCCGAAAATGGTGACGTTGCCGGGATCACCGCCGAAATGAGCGATATTGTCGCGGACCCAGCGCAGCGCGGCGATCATGTCCAGCATGCCCTGGTTGCCGGAACCGGCATAGGCCTCGCCCAGTGCATCGCCCAGCCACAAGAAACCCAGCAGGCCCAGGCGATGGTTCGGCGCAACGACGACCACGTCATGCACCGCCGCCATACGCCCACCGTCCTGGGCGGTCGATCCGGCCGAACCGGTCGCGTAGCCGCCGCCATGCAGATAGACCATGACCGGGCGCTTTTTGCCGTCGAGCGCCGGCGTCCACACGTTGAGGAACAAACAATCCTCGCTATAGGCCGGCTCGTCCTCGCCATAGGTCGATTTCGGCGCCTGCAGCGTGGGCGCACCGAGCCGCAACGCATCGCGCACCCCAGCCCACGGTACGACGGGCGGCGCCGCCTTGAAGCGATTGGCGCCGGCGACGCTGCCGGCATAGGGGACGCCCTTGAAGCTCAACGCTCCGCGCGCCGTCCCGCCGCGGACCTTGCCGCCCGTGGTTTCGGCGACGACGAAGGGGGCAACGGGGATGGTCGACAGCGATATCGCCTGCGCCCGGGCAAAGGCCGGTACGACGGACGCGGCCAAGCCTGCGCCAAGCACACCGCGGCGGTTCCATCCGTGGGTCATGGCGCCCCTCCCTTATGATTGGTCAGACCATGCTAGGCGATGATCCGACAATCGGCAAGAGGCGCGGCCACTACACACCCGCTGGGGTCAAGCCTGACTTAATGCTCGCGCACGCGGTCGAGATATTCCATTGCCGAGCGACCGAGCGTCTTCATGCCGTGTTCGACGAAAATGTCGTGCGCCGCTTCCAGGGCATAGGCGGCCTCGGCGCGCTCCATCATGAAGCCGGTGATATCGCCCCGCGCCACGTAAAGCCGCGCCAGGTTGGTTTGCAGGATCGCCCACGACACCGGATCGTCATTGGCGCGCACGCCGCGCAACTCGTCCTTGAACGTCAGCTCGGCCACGTCGAGCGCCTTCAGGTCGCCCTTCAGTTCGGCATGGCGCGCCAGGCAGCCGGCGCGGTTGTTGACGATCTGGGCGCGCAGACGCAGCGGCTTTTGCAGCGGGCGCTTCAAAGCCTGGTCGTAAACCGCCATGGCCTTGTCGTAGATTTCCTGGTTCAGGGTCAGCTCGGCCAGGGCCTGCAGCCCCATGGCTAGGGCGTGGCGGTGTTCAACCCAATCGAGCGGCGAATGTTCGTAGTCGACCGGCTCGTCATCCTTGGTCAGCAGGGCGATGCCTTCGGAAATGACTTCCGGGCGGCCTTCGATCTGGCCCTTCCAGATATGGGCCTGGCCCAGGCGCAAGGTGACACGGGCATGGGTCACCGGCTCGTAGGCGGCGTCCAGGCGGCTGCGCAGCGCCTGGAAATCCTTGATCACCGCCGCCATCAACGAGACGTCCGAACGGTCCAGCCCAACCAGCATCAACAGGTCGCCGCGTTCGAAACGTGCCTGGGCGGCGTCGATCTTGTCGCGGGCGGAATGGGTCTTGCGCACCTGCGCATCGGCGCGTTCGATGGCGCGGTCGATATGCGACATGGCCAAAAGCGCCGGCTCCAGGTCATCGGCAATACCCTGGCGCAGGGCCAGGCGCGCCGCCAGCATGGCTTCAACGCGGTTGTAACGGACGCGCAGCGCCTCGTCGTCGGCCGCCACGATCCGGCCCTCGGCCAGCAGCTTTTCCGCCGAGGCCATCAGTTCCCAGGTTTCGAACAGATCGACGCCGAGAATGCAGGTCAGGGCCTGCTCCAGCACGGCCTGGGCGCCTTCCAGCGCGGTCCTGGCTTCCTTGCCGGCATTTTCAGCGGCATTGGCGGCACGGCGAACGGCGGCGGGATCGCCGGTGCGGCGGGCATATTCGCGCCACACCTGGGCGGCTTCGATATAGGGGCCGAACCGGTACTTGGTCGAGACGCGGCCACCTTCGATGTCCAGCGCGCGGCCCTGGGTGATCAGCAGCTTGAGGTTCAGCAATTCGTACAGCGACGGATCGGTATCGACCCGGCCCTGGTTGCGGAAAATACGTCTCAGCTCACGCCCGAATTCAAACATGGTTCGCTCGTCCCTCCCGGGTCGCGGAAGCGTATCAAGACGATACGCCTGGCCCGGGCTTGGACGAACAAATGCAAAGGCGAGGCCGCCGGTTAAGGTTTGGGTAAACCTAAATGACGTTATCCGCCTTCAGCGTGCAGACATGGGCGTCGCCCATTTCGATCTGCACGGTCACATGGACGATGCCGTGTTTCGCCTTCAGCGCCTTGGCCACGTCGTGCAGAAAGACATCGCCCGGATGGCCGTCCGGCATCATCAGGTGCGCCGTCAGCGCGGTCTCGGTCGTCGACATGCCCCAGATGTGCAGGTCATGGACCTCGGCGACGCCCGGCTGGGCGGCCAGGTCGGCCTTGACGCGCTCGACATCGATCCCGGGCGGCACGCCCTGCAGCGACAGCTTGACGGCATCGCTCAGCAACCCCCAGGTCCCCCAGACGATCACCGCCGACACGACCAGGCTCAGCACCGGGTCGAGCCACACCCAATTGGTCTTCAGCATGACGAAACCGGCGACGACGACGGCCGCCGACACGACCGCGTCGCTCAGCAGGTGCAGGAAGGCGGCGCGGATATTGAGATCCGACTGGCCCTTCGTGAACAGCCAGGCGGTGACGCCGTTGACCAGGATGCCGCCGGCGGCCACGCCCATGACGATCATGCCCTGGGCGGGTTCGGGATGGACCAGACGCATCACCGATTCCCAGACCACGCCGCCGATCGCGACCAGCAACAGCAGCGAATTCAGCAGGGCCGCCATGATCGAGGCGCCGCGATAGCCGTAGGTAAAGCGCGGCATCGGCCCCTTCTTGCCCAGCCACCACGCCGCCCAGGCCATGACCAGGCCGATCGCGTCGGAGAAGTTGTGGCCGGCATCGGCCAGCAGGGCCAGCGAATTGGCGCGGAAGCCGAAGATCACTTCGGCGATGATGAACAGGCCGTTCAGCCCCGCGGCCACCAGGAAACGCCAGCCGAAGTCGGTCGGCGCGTGATGATGGTGCCCATGACCGTGATGATGGCCATGGCTGTGGCCGTGCGCATGATCGTGCCCGTGAGACTCATGCCCGTGATCGTCGTGAGCATGATCGTCGTGAGCATGATCATGTCCGTGGTCGTGCCCATGGTCATGAGGTTCATGATCGTGATCGTGATCGTGCTTGGGGTTGTGGTCGGAGGCCATGGGTGCACTGCAAAAAACAAATCAGAATGGAATGCATAGACGCTTTTGCCTCACCAGGCCAGCACCCACACCGCATGTTTTGAGAAATATCTCTAAAAAACAATCAGTTATGATTGTATAACATTACAT
>FTKT01457688.1_pt1 | contig 10993 bp, 6 predicted proteins | sample 1658271 | NCBI WGS metagenome assembly FTKT01 (sample SAMEA3914811, study PRJEB12502) | metagenome | biome: forest; material: soil | place: Canada | collected 2011-08-04 | depth 0.3 m | reverse complement strand
TGGCGACGCGTTATTTCAACGGCTGGATCCAGACCTACCAGCCCGATCTCAATCCGATCGACGAGACCAATCTCGACCAGTTGATCGACACCTATGCGATCATCGCACCGACCTTGAAGGCCGAGGACCGGGCGCGGGCCGACAGCTTCCTGCGCGCCTGGGCCAAGGGTTATGTCGACTCCGTCGACGCCCACAAGGTCGTCAGCGTCAGCCCGCAGGCGACGACCTGGAACAACAACTGGGAAAGCCATCGCATCAAGCTGCTGACCATGGCGGCGGTGGCGTTGAACGACGACGAATTGTTCCACGCGGCCGGCCGGCTCTTCCGGGCCCAGATCGAAACCAATATGCATGGCGACGGCGAGGTGATCGACTTCGAGGAACGCGATGCCATGCACTATGTCATCTACGACCTGGAACCGTTGGCGCAGGCGGCTCTGGCGGCGCGCGTGCACGGCGAGGACTGGTTTAATTACCAGGCGCCGAACGGGGCGTCCCTGGCCAAGGGGTTTGCCTGGCTCTATCCCTATGCCAACGGCGACACGCCGCACGAGGAATTCGTTCACTCCAAGGTGATCTTCGATGCGCAACGCGCGGCCGCCGGCGAGAAGGGCTATTCCGGACCGTTCGACGTGACGACGGCGGGCAATGTCATGTGGCTGGGCGCGGCGTTCGATCCGAAGTACCGCCCGGTGGCGGAAAAGCTGCATCCAACCCAACCGGCCTGGCTGGCCATGTGCGGGAATTGACACAAAACCTCTCCTCCCCTGCGAAGCGGGGGAGGTGGCGCGGGAGCGAGTGCGTAGCACGAAGCCCTGCGACGGAGGGGGCTAGCGCCGGCGCCAGACCCCCTCCGTCATCCGGCGCTAAAGCGCCGTCTGCCACCTCCCCCGCTTCGCAGGGGAGGAGAGGCTTTAAATTAAACATGAACCTAGATGAACGTCGCCCTCAAGCTCCGTTCAGGTTCGCGGGTTTACCTTAATCATCATACGGCAAGGCGATGTTCGCGAAGCCGCAGTCTCCGGGGAGACTTACGATGATCAAGTTGAACATGAAAAAGATCGCTCTGGCGGCGGCTGCGGTCGTTGCCTTGGGTGCGCCTATGGCTGCTTCGGCGCAACGCGTCGTGGTCGAGGTCGGCCGCGCCTACGATCCCTATTATGGCGGCTATGTCGTTTATGACAGCTACGGCCGCTGGGTCGACGACTACGGTAATTATCACTATCGCGACGGCCGCTGGTTCGACCGCGGTGGCCGCTGGCATGACCGGGGCGACTGGGGCTGGCGTGGCGATCGCGGCGGTTGGGGCGATCGTGGTGGCTGGCATGATCGCGGTGGCTATGACCGTGGCGGCTACGACCGCGGACGCGACTGGCACGACCACGATCGCGGCCACGGCCACGATGATCGCGGTCGCCGCTGGTAATCACACCTGGGGTGTTAGCCGGTAATGGCCGATGCCCCATTCGCTGCCGCCGGCATGTCCCCACAGGCCGGCGGTGGCCATGAAGAACAGCCGCCAGCGCTTGCGCCAGACGCCGGCGTCGCGGCCATAGACGTCGCGCAGGATGGGCATGATCTCCTCTTGGCGGGCGTCGAAATTGGCCAGCCAGTCCATGGCGGTCCGGCGATAGTTTTCACCGGACCAGCGCCATTCCGCTTCGACCGCGAACAGGTCCGGAAAGCGGTGGACGAGGTCGTGGGCCGGCATGATGCCGCCGGTGAAAAAGTATTTGCCGATCCAGTCGTCGCCATCGCTCTGGAAGCGATAGGAATGGGCCTTGTGCGTAAAGACGTGCAGGAACAGCCGCCCGTCTGCCTTCAGCCAGCCGCGGGCGCGCGACAACAGGGCGCGCCAGTTCGACATGTGCTCGAACATCTCGACGCTGACGATGCGGTCGAATTGCCGGTCGATGGCGAAATCGTTCATGTCGGCGGTGACGACGGTCAGGTTGGTCAGGTTGCGCCGGGCCGCTTCGGCGGTGATGTAGGCGCGCTGGGAATGCGAATTCGACACCGAAACGATGCGGGCCGCGGGAAACCGCGCCGCCATGAACAGTGACAAGGATCCCCAGCCACAGCCCAGTTCCAAGATCATCTGGCCGTCCTTCAGGTCGGCGTGATGACAGGTTTCATCGAGCGCGAAGGTTTCCGCTTCGGCCAGCGTGGTGCGTTCACCGGGATAGAGGCAGCACGAATATTTACGCTGTGGCCCCAGCACCAGGCCGAAGAAGTCGTCGGGAATTTCGTAGTGCTGGCGATTGGCGGCGTCGGTGTGCACGGCGATCGGAAATTTACCCATGTCGCGCGCGAAGCTATCTTCATCCAGCGCAGAGGTCCTGGCCAATTGCCGCTTCGTCTGGCCGCAAAAGAAGTCGATGGCCGACAGGGTCAGGCCGTCGGGCAAAGGGGCGCGTTCGGCCAGGGTGGTGGCGAGATTCATGACGATTTTCCCTGATGCAGTGACGGTGCCCGCTGGGGCGCCGGAAAAAAGGCGGAGGTTCGCGCCTGGTAGGCCAGAAAACGTTCGCCGCGCGTCTTCAGCATGTGCGCTTCGAGCGGCGGAATGCCCGAGACATGGACCAGCAGGATGTACATCAATACCGGGGCGCCGAGGGCGGCCAGGCTCCACGGCAGCGCCGGGTTGAAGGCGATGACGGCCCAGGCGCACCAGCCCAGCCATTCGAAGAAATAGTTGGGGTGGCGCGAATATTTCCACAGTCCGGCGTCGCAGACAGCCCCCTTGTGGTCATGGCTGAAACGGCGGAGCTGGCTGTCGGCGACACCTTCGCCGGCGACCGCGGCGATCAGCAGGACGATGCCGGCGATATCGGTCACCGCCGGAAACGGCGCGGGATTGGTGGCGGCCAGGCGCACGGCCAGGACCAGCACGAGCGAGGCGGCGGCCTGGATCTCCAGGAACACGAACAGATAGGCCGGCCAGGCCTTGCCCCACTGTTTGGCCATGGCGGCGTAGCGCGGATCGTCCTCACCATGACGGGCGCGGCCGGCGATGTGCAGGCCAAGCCGTCCGGACCATAGGGCGATCAGGATGGCGACGGCGATCTGGCGGATTTCGAGTGCGCCGTGAGTGGGAATAAGGGCGGCGGCCACGCCGCCGGCGCCCGTGGCGAACGACCAGATGGTGTCGACCCAGCCGCTATTTTTCGTCAGACGCTGCACCACCCAGGCGCCGGCCATGGCGAGGGAAAGCGCTGCGGCAATATAGGCGAGGGCGATGTCCATGGGCGAGCCTTTGCAGACGGTCTGCAGCGATTACGCCGGCCATCGGCGGGCGGTTCATCGCGCGGCGGAAAAATCCGAAACGGCCGTGCCGGCGTATCGGAGGGGCGGGCGGGCTCGCAAAGGAACCGAACATGCTGAAAACGATCGCGGCGGTGGCCGCCCTGGCGGTGGTCGCCGCACCGCTCCATGCGGCAGAAACCTCCCTTGAAGGGAATTGGGCCCGCGGCGACGGCAAGGCGAAGGTGCGGATCGAGCCTTGTGGCGACGACATCTGCGCCATCAATACCTGGATCAGGCCGGGCGTGGCGGATGAAAAGGTCGGCGACAAGTTGGTCATGACCGTAAAGCCGGACGGCGCCGACAAATGGGTCGGCAAGGCCTTCGATCCGCAGCGTCACATGACCTATCGCATGCGCATCGACGTCGCGGCGACGACCATGACGACGCACGGCTGTGTCCTGGGTGGTCTATTGTGCAAGAATATGGGGTGGACCAGGCTCTGAAAACGCTCTCATCCCATGCAAGCGCTGGATGGCGGAGGGGCCTGGCGCCGGCGCTGGCCCTCCGTCACGGGGCTTCGTGCTATGCACTCGCTCCCGCGCCACCTCCCCCGCTGCGCAGGGGAGGAGAGTCCTTTTCGTTACCCTTCGCCGACCTCGCCGTCGGCCGGTTCGCGCGGATCGACCGCGATGCCGATGGCGTTATAGGCCAGGCGGGTCGTTTCCCAGCGCAGGCTGCGTTGGGCCGGCATGAAGCCGCCGGCGCCGGAACCGTCGCTGTTGTACTGGATCGACAGGGTCAGCTTGTCGCTGGGGAAGCTGCGCAAATGGCCGGTGAAGCCATTCACCCGGCCGCCATGCGAAATGTACATGCGGTCGCCCATCAGGCCGACGCCGACGCCGCAGGCATAGGCCATCTGTTCCGGGCCCGAGTGTTCCAGCGCCGGCTGGCCGTTGTTCAGCCGCATCGGCGTGAACATGGTGCGCACGCTTTCCGGCTTGAGGATCTTGCCGCCGAGCAGGGCGGCGTGCCAGGCGCACAGGTCCTCGGTCGTCGAGCGGATACCGCCGGCGCCCAGTCCGAACGAGGGCGAGATCGGCTTGATGGGATCGAATTCGTTGGGGGCGCGGAAGTTGGGGCGATAGCCGTCGCAGCGATCGGGGACGACGGCCTGGGCCGGGTCGATGGCGCTGTCGTCCATGCCGGCCGGCTTGAACAGGTGCCATTGGCAGAAATCGCCGAAGGGAATGCCGGACAACTGCTCGACGACGATGCTCAGCAGGGTGAAGCCGCTGTTCGAATAGAGCCAGCTCGTACCCGGGGGACGGCGGTACAGCGGTTTGCGCGCCTCGATGATGCGTACGAGGTCGGCGGCGGAATAGTCGCGGTCCTGGGCCTCGACCAGGACGTCCTGGCTCTGGCCGTTGAGATAGTCGCTGAGGCCGGCCGTGTGGCTCAGCATCTGGCGCAGCGTGATCTCGTCGGCGCGCGGGAAGTTCGGCATGAATTTCGACAGCGGGTCGTCGATGTTCAGCGCGCCGCGCTCGGCCATCAGCAGGACGGCGGCGGCGGTGAACTGCTTGGTGATCGAGCCGATGCGAAAGCCGGATTGCGAGGTGACCGGGGCCTGGGTAGCGAAGCTGGCCGTGCCGAAGCCCTTGGAATAGAGCAGGGTGCCATTGTGGGCGACGCTGACGCTCATGCCGGGCGTCATCTTGCGGCGGATCATGTTGTCCGCCATGGCATCCAGGCTGGGCCAGTCCTGCAGTTGCGGGCGCGGCTTCTTCGGCTTGTGAACGACGCTGGTCGTGCCCGCCATGCCCTTGATCACATTGCGTCCGCTGGGGGTGAAATAGGCCAGCAGGCCGATGCCCGCGCCGCCGGCGCACAGGCCTGCGGTCCCCCAGCGCAACGCGGCGCGGCGGGTCAAGACGGCTTCGGTTGCGGAAGCGGAGTCTGAAGCGGATTCGGGGGCGGAATCGGTCATGAACGAAAGGCTACGCTGGTTACTGGGGGCGGGGGAAGGGATCGCGACATCGAATCGAAGCGATCCGGTCGAGAGCCGTTAACAAGTCTATGCGAACGCCGTTGGGAGGGCAAAGCCATCCGCGAGGCGCACGTTCATCAATTCGTGAACTCGGTTACCAAAGTCTTGACGTTTGATGATGGGCGGGGAGTGTCCGCCATAAACCTGTCGATAATTTGGCAAGCATCGGGCACAGCGGATGAGCAATTTTGATTGATTTTGGGATGATTTGAGCAAATGGAAATGACACCGGTTGACATCCTGATAAAATAACGGTGTAGCTAGCCCGCAAATATCCAACAAAACGCCCCATGAAACGGGGCGAAGCGTCATATATCCGGGGACAGGGAGGGGCACATGGCCCGCTTTTTCAAACACCGCCTCGGGGCGGTTTCGGTCTGTGCGCTTCTGGCGGGGCTCGTACCGTTCGCCGCCCATGCCGCGGATGACGGGCTGCTGTTTTCGCTGACCGGCGCCAAGGGCTTGACGGCGGACTACGCGAAGGGCGAGGCGGCGCCGAACTTCTCGACCAAGGCGACCATCAAGCAGGATCCGGTCCGCGGTCCCTATATCTATGCGCCCGGCGACCAGGCGCTGACCTGGATGGCGCCGGGCAATATCTATGCTCAGCGCGGCACCTTGAGCTTTTACTGGCGCGCCCGTGAACCGCTGGGGCCGACCGCCTTTCCACTGTTCCGCGTCGGCTATGCCGATCACACGTCGTGGGACATGGTGTGGCTACGCGTCGACTGGAACGGCAAGGGACTCGACGCTTTCGTCACCGACGACAACCTGGCGCGCGTGCGCGTCTCGACCACGCTGAAGGATACGCCCAAGCCCGACCAATGGGTGCTGATCACCTTCACCTGGGACGAAACCACCGGCATCGTGCTCTATGCCGACGGCAAGCGGATCGGCGCGGTCAGCAAGCCGGCCGCGCTGGACGCCGGGCTCGACCAGTTCGGGCCGTTCTCGCGCATCATCTCGCCGCACCAGGTGCATTCGATGTACCAGTTCATCCGCGGCGGCGACATCGACGACATCAAGATCTACGACCATGCGCTGGGCGACGCCGACGTCGCCGCCCTGGCATCCGGGGCGCAGCCGGCATCTGCCGCGCCGGTCCGCGACCTGGCCGCGCCGCAATGGCAAAAGGAATGGCTCTATCGCTATGGCTGGGACCGGCCGGCCGACATGCCGGTCTACCTGGCCGATCCGCAGACGCGCATCCGCAAGGTCGAGTTCACCGACCAGTTCGACAAGAAGGAACGCATGTCGCTGGGCTCGGATGGCATTGCCGAGACGACCTGGCCCGGCGTCTATAATCGCTCGACCTTGCCCGGCCGCCACGACTATTTCGAGCTGCCCGACTGGAACGTCTATGTCGAGGGCGGCAAGGCGGTGACCTTCACCCTGCCGGACGAGCCGTTCAACCACATCGAATTCCAGGGCTCGGCCCATGGCAAGCTGACCTATGAACCGGTGGCCGGGGGTGAAAAGCCGCTGGTGACGCGGCCGGCCGGTGAAGAACGGACCTATAATTCGTTCCCAAGCCTGACGGGCGGCAAGATCCGCTTCGACAACGACGTCCAGGAAATGCCGGTCCAGGAGTTCAACGCCTTCGACATTGTGGCCGGCGCCGAACCCGACGAGCAGACGCTCAGCTATACCGTCAACGCCAAGAGCAATCCGGAGGCCTTCCCGGCGCTGGATGAACTGGGCGCCTTCATCAAGGGCCGCTACAGCGCCGACGAACGCGCAACCGTGGTGGCGCTGCCGGGCAGCCGCGCCGCGGTCAATGGCGGGCGCGGCACGCGCCGCGGCGTCGATGAGGATTTCACCCAGGGCGCGGCCAAAAACGACGGCACCTTGCCGATCGTCCACGTCCTGATCCCCGACGACTTCCGCCTGACGCGCGTGGCCGCGGCCTCGACCAGCGGCAATGTCGCGCCCAGCTATACCTGGGAAGAGATCGACGGCGGGCTCGACGGCATCGCGCTGGACATTCCGGCCCTGAACGTCAAGCCGCTGGCCAACGGGCTTTATCCGTTGAACATCCAGGTCAAGGATCCGATCTGGCCCGAGCGCGACCTGATGGACATTTCGGTCTCGGTCAAGCCGGGCGAAGCGCGCACGGTTTTCCTCGATACGCGCGACCGCATCCTGCCCGACGGCAAGAGCCTGTACCTGACGATCGCCGGCGCCGGGCCCGACTTTGACGCCGCCCAGTTGAACGGCATGGCGGTGCGCCTGAAGTTCAAGCCGCGCAAGGCCGCATTGCCGGAACATATCGCCGACCGCTTTGCGCAGGCGCGCGACAACCTGGCCTATCTGGTAGAGGAGCACACCAATACCAAGCGCCTGTCGCGTTTCGCCCGGCTCGACGCGGAAATGGACGACCTGCTGCGTGTCGATCCGGACAATGTCCACGGCCGCGAGATGTGGGACGAGCTCAATCCCGAACAGACGCCGAAGGCCGCGCCGCTCAAGGCGCCCGACGGTGTGCCGGCCTGGGCGTATCTCCAGACCGAGGACCTGAAGCGCTATCGCCATTTCATCGAATGGTGGATCGACAACCGCCAGGTGCCTTACGGCGACTTCGGCGGCGGGATATCCGACGACGTCGACCTGACCGAGCAATGGCCGGGCCTTGCCCTCATGGGCGACATTCCCGACAAGGCCAGGGGCTCGCTGAACGCCCTGGCCGATGCGACCTACAAGAACGGCATGTGGACCAAGGGTCTGTCGACCATCAAGACCGACGAGCTGCATTCCTATGAAGAGGGGATCAATGTCATCTCCGAGGCGTGGGAGCTGAACTATGGCGACCCCAAGGCCGCCGAACGGCTGATGTGGACGGCGCATGCCTATCCGCATGTCTTCGGCCCCGGCGTCGATGGCCACATCTATCCGAGAAGCCGCTATTTCTCGGGCAGCGATATCAGCCTGGACGGGCCGTGGGCGTGGTCGCATCCCTATTCGGTGCTGATCCTGCAGCCGGGCCAGATGCTGGTCGATTTCAACGGCTCGCCGCAACCCAAGGCGCTGATCACCGGTATCGCCGACACCTATAATGCCAAGGCGAAACCGAATGCGGCGGGCGTGCCGGCCTATCCCGAGGATCTGAATTCGCAAACCGGCGAGGCGAGGGGGCATCTCGGCGGCGCGACCCGCGCCAATGACGCGGCGACCCAGATCTTCTGGGCGTCCTACAACTGGACGCACGATCCGAAGTACCTTCAGATCTTCAAGTCGCAGCTGGCCGAGGGCGCGACCGAACAGTTCAGCTATATCAATAGCCCGGACCTGATCGCCGCCATCGGCGCGACCGGTCAACTGGCGCCGAAGTTCAAGGCGCTGGCCGATGCCGGCTCGGCCGATCCGCTGGCCGACTATAATGCCTGGCTGAGCACCGGCGACAGCCAATATCTCGACCAGGTCTACCAGAAGGAAATCGCCACCGCCGACCGGCGCATGTGGATGATCACCGAGGCGCATTGGTGGACCGACCGTGTCGATCTCGACGCCTTCACGCTGCAGCACGTCCGTCTGGGCGGGGCGGCCCTGATCCGTAACCGCAACTACCAGGGCAATACGGTGTCGTGGCGCTTCGATACGCCGACCGGGGGCGAAGAGGTCGGCCTTATGGTCGGCGATCCGACGCCCGACCACTTCAAGGTCACGGCCTATAACCTGTCGGCAAAGCCGGTGCATGCGGTCATGACCGGCTGGGGCGTCACCGCCGGCCGCTGGAAGATGGCCCAGGTCGAGGGCGGGGCGGCGTCTGCGGACATCGCCTTCGAGCGCAGCAAGAGCGTCGACCTGACCTTCCCGTCGCACCAGCAGGTGACGTGGGAATTTACGCTGGAGACACCGTCCACGCCGACGACGTCGCGCTTCGACCTGGGGATCGGCGCGGACGACGTCAAACCGGTCTCGGGCGGCGTGGATGTGACGGTGCACAGCCTGGGTGCGGTGGCGTCACCGCCGTCGGTGGTGGTGCTGGAAGACGCGACCGGCCATGAGTTGGCGCGAGCGACAGTGCCGGCGCTTCAGGCACCGGTCGACCTGCTGCCCAAGACGGTCGTGGTCAGGCTGCGCAGTGCGGCCAAGTGGGGCGAGGGGATGCGTGTGCGCATCGTCACCGATCCCGCGCATCCGGAAATCACCGAGATGAATAACGTCGTCACCGCCGGGCGGTGACGACCGATTTGCCATTCATGCCATTTGCGAAAATGGCAGAATCATGACCCCTGAATCTCGAGTATTTCGGCGGTGCGACATAGGCGCCGCCCGAAATCCCTTGCCCGGCAAGGTGTTTCTAAAAAAGCGGAATTTACTTAACCATAAATTTACCGCGCTACGTAATATTGCAGTTACCATAATTGCGCCCAAACCACAGGGGATATGAGTCGTGTCTTCCATTTCGGGTCTTTCGTCCGCTCAGATCTCCGGTCTCAGCTCGACCTTTATATCAAACCTGACAACCACCCAGGTGTCGGGTTTGTCGACGACCCAGATATCGGCCGTCTCCACCTCTGGCGTGAATGCGCTGTCGACGACCCAGCTCGGGGCGCTTTCGACGACCCAGTTGAAGTCGCTGACCAGCAACCAGGTCAAGGCGCTTTCGACCACCCAGATCGGGTATCTGGCAACGGGCGCCGTGGCGTTCACCTCCTCGCAGCTGTCGGTGCTGCTGACGGCGCAATTGGGGGCCTTCTCGACGACGGCCATCAGCGGCCTCGACGGCACTCAGCTCAGCGGCCTGACCGCCGGTGAAGTCTCCGCCCTGGCCAACACGCAATTCCAGTCGCTGACCTCGACCCAGTTCGGCAAGCTGTCCAGCTCGCAGATCAAGGCGATCACCACGGCCGACATCGGCCTGGTGACGACGACGCAGCTGGGCGGCCTGACGTCCAGCCAGCTGTCGAACCTGGCGGCGACGCAACTGCAGAACCTGTCGACGACCAATATCAACGCCCTGACCTCGACCCAGTCGGCGGGCCTGACCTCCACCGCGATCGGCGGGCTGACGACGACCCAGTTCTCGGGCGTCTCGACCACCCTGATTGCGGAACTGACCGCGACCCAGACCAAGGCGCTGTCGACCACCAACCTGAACCTGCTGTCGACGACCGATGTTTCGGCCCTGACGACGACCTTCGTCGATAATCTGAGCTCGACCCAGATCGGCGGCCTGAACTCGACGGCGGTCGGCGCCCTGACCTCGACCCAGGTCAACAGCCTGACGACCGGCCAGTTCACGGCGATCAAGAGCACGCCGTTGTCGGGCCTGACCTCGACCGTCGCCGCCAACCTGACCGTGACCCTGGCGGGCGCGCTGACGGCCGACCAGGCCGGCGCCCTGTCGACGACCCAGTTGTCGGCGATCACCACGACCAACCTCAACGCCGTCTCGGCGACCGCGATCGGCGCCCTGAAGACCAGCCAGGTGACCGGCCTGACGACGACCCAGGTGACGGGCCTGTCGACGACCAATATCGACGCCCTGTCGACCACCCTGCTGGGCGTCCTCGACACCACCCAGGTCACCGCCCTGTCGACGACCCAGGTCGCCGCCCTGAAGACGGCGCAGTTGAACGCGTTGAACACGACCGGCCTGACCGACCTGTCGACCACCGATATCACCAACCTGACCAACAGCCAGGTCGCCGGCCTCAGCGGGACCCAGCTGGGCCGCCTGACGACGACCCAGGTCGG
>FTKT01002981.1_pt1 | contig 11001 bp, 13 predicted proteins | sample 1658271 | NCBI WGS metagenome assembly FTKT01 (sample SAMEA3914811, study PRJEB12502) | metagenome | biome: forest; material: soil | place: Canada | collected 2011-08-04 | depth 0.3 m | reverse complement strand
GCCGCGCAACCTGCTGCGGTTGATGTTCGATCCGCAGGGGCTGCGGCCGTTCGTCGCGAACTGGGATGCCGTTGCGGCGAGTCTGTTCCAGCGCATCCACCGCGAGGCCGTCGGCGGCGTCATCGACGATGTCACTCGGGACCTGATCGAGGAACTGCTGGCGCTGCCTGGCGTGTCGCCGGACTGGCGGACGGCCGACGTGTCCAGCACATCACCGGTCGTGCCGATCCGCTTCGTCCGCGACGGGCACGAGACCAGCTGGTTCTCGATGGTCAGCACGGTGGGGACGCCGCAGACGTTGGCGGCGCAGGAGCTGCGGGTGGAATGCATGTTTCCGGTGGACGAGGGCGGGGCGCTCGCCTAGGCGTTTCACCCGGCATCGGCGGCTTGAGGTGAGTTGCGGGTGGCTGTCGTCGCTGGAGTCGTCGAGATTGCCGTCGACGCCGCGTCCTTTTCGCGCGAGACACCACCGATTTACCTCGAAACACCAACTAATTCCACTCAGGACTGAATTAGTTCCACTCCGAGTCGAACTAATTCCACTCCGAGTGGAACTCACGCCCCTTTTTGGGGCGTTCATTGGTTCGCGAGTCGAATTCATTGGTGGTGGAGTGGAATGAGTTCGACTCGGAGACCAATCAATTGCACTCTGAGTGGAATTCATTGCATCTAAAGTCGAATTGATTGCATGTCGAGTCGAACTCATTCCACTCGGAGAACAACTCTTTGTATGCTGAGTGGAACTCATTCCACTGAGACAGCAACTCATTGCCTTCGGAGTGTCGTTGGTTCCCCTCGGCGGGAAATGAAGAGGGCCTGTCAGAAATTTTGGGCCTGTCAGAAATTTTGGGTGCAAGGCGCTGATCGACGTACGTTCCAACGCGAGTCGATAGTGACATGTAAATAGTGGCGGTCTGAATCGCCCCGGGTTTTGAGGAGGCAGCACGCCCTGATCCTCGGTGAGTCACTCTTCGCGTTACCAAGGTGCTCGGCTGGTCGGCAGCGGCGACCCCGTTTGTCGTAACGAATCCAGCGAAATGAATCCGAAGTTCAGTCTGCGAAATTGGCGAGCCTCGTCTTGCGAAACTAGAGCGGCTCGGTTATCGCGTTCAGTGACGCACATGCCTCCGGCTGATGCGTCGCGCCTGCTAGCGGTGATTCGGGGCCAGGTCTTGCCCAGCAATTCAAACCGACTGATTTGCCAGGCAAGATCTGGCCCCAAATTCGCAGATTCGCGCAACCCACGATACGAACGATGCGCCACCGCCACCGCCACCGCCGCCTACTCGGCGTGGCGTCCATGGTGCCTAGGGGTGGCAGTCGAGGGCAGCCTGGACTATTTTCCGAAGACAGCAGGGAGCGGGCGTGGTTGCGCGTTTTCCCGGCCACTGCCCACGGGCACAGCGCCTTGCCCGCACTTTGTCGAGGAGGTTCCATGGATCGCGTGACTCGTCCCTTGAGCTGCATTTCCGCCAGCGTGTTGTTGGGTCTGTCGATGTCCGGGCCGGCGCGCGCCGCCCTGACGCTCACGCCCGCCGGCACAGCCGACGGGTTCACCCTCTCGACGGTGGTCGGCGGTTTCTTCGGCACCTATGGTCCGCTCGGCGAAGCCATCCTCCCGAACGGCAATTTCGTGACGGGCAGCGCCTCCACAGATCGCATCTATGTGTTCAAGGACGTCGACGGACAGACGCTCTCGAGCGCGGTCGTCTCAACGCCCTATACCTTCCAGACAGGCAACCCGCAATACGTCATGGCCACCGTTGGCGGCAAGGCTTATGGGGCGCAGGTCGCGGGCGGCACCATCGTCCAGTTCGCCAACGACGGCTCCTTCGCGGCCGTTGCCGGCCTGACGGGTCTCCTGGCTTACTACGGGATGTGGGGCGATCCGACGACCGGCCACCTGATCGCTTCCTCGAACCACGGTCTGGTCGACATCGATCCGGTCGCCGGCAGCTTCCGCGTCATCAACGCCAGCGTCTTCCCCGACGGCGTCACCGTGTCGTCCGACGGCAAGACCCTCTATGCGGAGGTGGGGGGCAACATCAATTCGTACAACGTGGCGACCGGCGCCTTCGTCCAGACCTACTCGGGCGGCGGCCACAGCCCCGACGGCACGGGCGTGATCTCGGGCGGCAAGTTCAGCGGCGATCTCATCGTCAACAACAACGACGGCACGGTCACGTTGCTCGACACGACCTCTGGCAGCGAGACGATCATCGCCAGCGGCGGCACCCGAGGCGACTTCGTGTCCGCCGACACCAACAACGGGACGCTCTTTCTTTCCCAGTACGACCAGGTCGCGCGACTGTCCTGTGGCGCCGATTGCAGCATCGGCGGAACGCCGCCGCCCCCGCCCCCGATTCCCGAGCCTTCGTCCGCGACTCTCCTCGGGCTCGGCTTGGCAGGATTGTTCGCGCTGAGTCGGCGATACGCTGGCCGTTGAGTACGGCGGTGGTTCGCCGCCGGACTGAGTGGTCGGCGTCCGCGTGGTCGGGGTCTTGCCTAGTAAATTGGTCAATTCGAATGGCCAGGCAAGACCTCGAATCCCGACGCCGAATCCATCGCACCGGAGCCCGCGACGTGGGCTTATATCCTGCCCCCGACGATTGGCACCACCACGCCGCTGATCGAGGCCTTGCAACCGCAGAAGTCCTTGACCATGGGAGCTAGCGCGATCTCCGAGTCGTTTGCGAGTTGCCAGTCGACGTTCGCGCGCACCCGCGGCGTCATGAAGCCGAACTGGTACCTGGCTATTCTGCGACTGCTCATTGCAGGCTCGTCGGGTGACAAGTGTTGGCGTATGCCTACCAGTCCGTAGTTGTAGAGATCGGTGAATCCCTGTTCAAGTTCGGCGCCTGACAATCCGAGGAACCGTTCCATTCGTGAACGCACCTCGGACCAAGGCTGGACACAAGAGACTCCGCGGAAGGATCGCAGAAACTGATCCAGATTAGGGAAGTCGAGTTCCAACTCATTCACGATGTATTCGGTAAGCGATATATTCCCTTCGGCGATAGCCTTCGGGATGAAGGAAGGGTCTACACGGAAGCGTCCTGAAAGGGACGAGGCATCCCACTTGTCCAGCAACCCCTGAATGTGGAATAGAACCTGGCGCGGCCTATAGAAGGTATGCCGAAGGATGTAGTGGAACGTCTCCTCTTCGAATCCGTGGCTCTCGTTGCGCACTTTTTCCGGGAAATACTCCTTCCATACTTCTTCGAATGGCCGGCCTTTAATTTTGACGTGGTCGTCAAGGCGGCGCCTTAGGAACTCCGCCAAATCAGCCTTGCCCCAGTGGATGTTGCGAATGAACTGCTCGGCCTTATCCAGATCTCGGAGATGCCGTCGAGCCCCGTGGGCGAGTTCCTTCGGCAGCAATATCTTGAGGTTTAGCCAGCCTGATAGGAGCGGATCGCTTACGCACTTGTAGGCCGCGTCGATTAGGCCAGCAAAGATGATGTTTCTCGATTCAATGGAATGTTCAATGATGGAATCGAGGCCGTCGATGCACAACAGAATCGGCGTGTTTGCCGACTTCACGATCTTCATGGAGTCGACAAGTAAGCTAGAGAGCTGATTGTCGCTTGGAAACGCAGTGATTATGGCGTGCTGCTTGGGCGTGAATGCGTCGAGCGTATGCTCCCCTTGTGACTCAGTATCGCGCGACCATCTGTCTATCAACTTCCAGACCCGCTCGAGATGGCTGGAAAGCTTTTGCGTCGCCCCGGTACCGAGATACCCACCGCTCTGCAGGTACTTCTTCGTTTGCGTCCGCTTCTTTTGGTCTAACAGGTTGGTCGCCAGTATGGCCTCAAGTGCGTAGATAGCGATGACATTGCGCCACATGGATCGAGCGATGGAAACTACGCCGTGGTTGCTCGCAGAATCCAGTTTCTTTAACTGCGCAAACAGAGGCCCAAATTTTAGGTCGTCGAGGCGCACGCCGTGCACAGTGGCGAAACGGTCGGCATAGAATTCCTGCAGCGCCCGCATCAAGGCCGTCTTTCCGCTGCCCTTCGCACCGAATACGATGACGCAGTCGTCATTCGCGAGGCCATTGAACTCTAGGGTGGCGACGAAGTGTTCCGCGAACCTTCTGTCGTGCTCAGCCGATCCGCTGCCCAGCGGCCGTCCGATCGCGCTGCCTCCACCTGTGGCCATTTCAGTTGTCCTCCTCGCAGGAATAGATCGCCGCTCCCGCGACATAGAGGAAAAGCAAACTGGAAACGCAGAGGAGTACCCAGGTGACAAGTACTCCCTGCCAACTAGCCTCCTGGGTGTCAGCAGCCAAGTAGATGTTGACCGAGGCAACAGAGGTGACCAAGACACAAGCAATCACTAAGCACTGGCCCGCGGCGCGGCCAACCGTTGATTGCATCTCCTCGCTGTAAATTCGATACGTCTGGAGGACGATGAAGATCGTGGCGATCGACCACTCAGGCGAGGTCAAGAAATGCTTCGGCTCGGCGAGCCGCATGGATTCAAGACCGATGTATAGAAGGATCGGAAGTGTGAGAAGCAGGTACTCAACGGTCAGCTTCAGGACGGTGCGATGTACGCGAGTTGCCATGGGCTCACTAGACTTCGGAGGCAGTCCACTCCCAGCGACCGACAGCCGTGAGGCCGGATAGCAAGGCGGTTCGGCCTTTGAGGACGACGGAGACACTCGCTCCGTTGCTGACTAACTGACCGATACGGTTCCTAGACTAACTGCGATGTCGAGATCGGTGCAAACCCCGGTCATCGCCAAGCTAGGGGGGCGTACCGACCAACTGCGATCAGCCTTGAGTTCGCGTCTACCGAAGCGCGCATTGACGCTGGCTGCGGCTGTGCCATGGACAGTTCGACCGCGAAAGCACGCTCCCAGTGGCGGTGCGCGACCGCCGTGCGGCGTTAGCGGACGGCTCCTGGCTGCAGCACGAGCCCCCGAAAGCGGTCATGCTAAAGTCCGCCCGTCCTTAGGGGAGTAGCCACCTTCGTCGCACCCACGCGAAGAGCACCGATCAACATACTTGCCGCCCCATCGCGGCATGGTCGGTGCGGCCCGCAGCGCGGGCTTGGCAAGACCTTTGGCGTCGCATCCTCGCTTGGAGCCGGGAAGGATGCGCCGTCATCGGTTTTCGAATCCCGGCCCCATGGAACTCCAGCTTGAACGCCAGACACACCCACGTGCCGACGTCGACACCGGCCCCCGCGCGCGCTGAAGCGAGAGAACGTTGCGCAGAGGCAGCGGTCGCGGGAGCGCCGCGATGATCGTGACCCTCGCACTGCTCCTAGTCTCCGCCGTCGTCATCTACCTCGCCTGCGAATTCTTCGTCAACGGCGTCGAATGGGTCGGCCACCGCTTCGGCGTCTCGCGCACTGCGGTCGGCACCGTGCTCGCCGCATTCGGCACCGCGTTGCCGGAAAGCGTCGTCACGCTGGTGGCCGTCGTGTTCGGCAAGACGCCCGGCGCCAGGGACATCGGCGTCGGCGCCGCCCTCGGTGGCCCGCTGGCGCTGTCGACGCTGGCCTACGCAGTGGTCGGGGCGATGTTCCTGCTGGATCGCGCGCGGCACCAGAAGAAGATCGCGCAGGAGTTCAGCACCACGCGGCTCGCGCACGACCAGGCGTGGTTCCTGGGCGTGTTCGTGTTCAAGGTCGCGCTCGGCCTCGTCGCGTTCGCCTGGAAACCCTGGTTGGGCGGGCTGTTCCTCGCGGCCTATGCGCTCTACGTGTGGCGCGAGCTGAGAGGCGAGGGCGCCGACGACGATGCCGGCGACGCCGACGAGTTCGAGGCGCTGAAGCTGCGGCCGCACACCGAGCATCCCGCCACAGCGTGGGCGCTGCTGCAGACGATCGGCGCGCTCGCCGTCATCTTCTTCGCGTCGCAGCTGTTCGTGCACCAGCTCGAGGCCGTCGGGCCCTGGCTGGGGATGTCGCCGCAGTTGGTCGCGCTGCTGCTGAGCCCGATCGCCACCGAGCTGCCGGAGATCCTCAACGCGGTGATCTGGGTGCGCCAGGGCAAGACGGCGCTGGCGCTGGGCAACATCAGCGGCGCCATGATGATCCAGGCGACGGTGCCGAGCGCGCTGGGCATCTTCTTCACGCCGTGGCTACTGGGCGCGCCGTTGCTGTGGGGCGCGGCGATCACGATGGCCGCGATCGTCGTGATGCTGGTGCTGCTGCATCGCCATGCGCTCACCGCGAAGCGCTTGTTCGCGATGGCGGCGTTGTACGGCGTGTTCGCGGTGGGCGTCGCGGTGCGCTTCCATTGAGTCGGCGCGGTCTCCGATCCGCGACACAATGGCTCGCATGAGCCCAGTTGCCGGAGTCGCCCGATGAAGCCTGACGCCGATCTTCCCATCGTGGCCGAAGCCGAGTGGCCGCGCGACGGTCGGTCGCCGTTGCGCATCCGCCTGCTGTCGAGCCCGGCGTACTTCGGTGCCGGCGACTTCGAGGACGCGCCCGACATCGCGGAAGACCAGGCGGGTCAGGCCTACATCGTCAGCTACGAATCGTCCGACCAGCCCGGCGTGTTCGACAACGCGATCCCGAACATCACGTCGATCGATGCGGCGATGGCGCTGGTCGAGGAGAAGTTTCCGGGCGCGCGCTGGCTGAGGAAGGTCGCGGACTGATCCGCGGCGCGTCGAGCGTCGGCCTCAGCGGGCCATCGGCTTGAGCAGGCTGCGAACGCGCGTCTTCTTGACCGGCGGCGCCATCTCGAGTGCCGGCACGTGCGCGCCGTCGTCCTCGGTCTCGGCGACCACCGAGGTCTCCACCGCCTGGTGCGAGCGATCGGCGTAGCGCGGCGGCCAGTCCTTGAGCACGGTGCGGCGCAGCAGCGCCAGGCCGGGGCCGGCGGTGAAGGTGCGCTCGAAGACGTGCGTCACCAGCTGACGCTTGATCTTCTCGGTGATGATGATCGTGGAGCAGCGCGTGCCGTAGGTACCGTCGGGGGTACGGATGAACGCGGGGCTCAGCAGCCGTTCGCGATCGCGGCCGATGCCGGTGCTGGGCAGCTGGTCCTCGGGCGCGAGCTCGCGGTCGGCCAGCGCGGTGAACAGCGCGCTGGACAGCGAGTCGACCGACTCGGCCTGCTTCAGCGCCTCGGCCAGGCGCTCCTTCAGCGTCACCACCTTGGGCCACGGCGTGTCGAGCGCGGCGTTGGACAGGCCGAAGATGCCGCGTTCGATGCGGCGCGGGATCGCGTGGTCGTTGCTGGCCCAGAAGCAGTCGCCGCGGCGGAAGTCGGCGGCGATCAGGTTGAACGGCGCGTAGCCGGACAGCGACGTCTGCATCCAGAACTGGTCGGCGCGCATCTCGGTGCGCAGCCAGTGCGGCACGATGCCGCCGCGGCTCGGCGCGGAGGGGTCGTGCTCCTGCGGGCGGCGCACGTTCGTGACGAGCCCGAGGCGGCCGGAGGCCGTCAGGCCCAGCCAGGTGCCGCCGGCCTGCAGGTCACGGCCGGCGAGGATTTCCGGGCCGCCTTCGGCGGGCGTCCACCAGCCCATGCGCGCGGCCGGGCGGTCGAAGAACTCGTCGCGGTTGGTGGCCAGCACCAAGGGAAAACGTCGGTTCTCGTCGATCGCGAGGGCTACAAGGCACATGGGGCAAAGAGTTCGACGTGGCGGGCGCCGCGCAGCAGGCTGGCGTGCGGCGCGAAGGCCGACTCCAGCGTCGCCAGGAACGCGCGCACCACGGCGTCCGCCTCGGGGCCGGCGGCCGGCAACGGAAGGCGGTAGGTCTCCATCACGGTCGCGTCCGCTTCGGGATCGACAGGAACGTCGACACCGGCAGGCGGTTCGCAATCGTGAAGGGACGCGGGGCGGGCATCAGGCAGCGAGGCGGGTGAAATGGGTGAGGGCAGGGCGCATCGTAAGAGCACTTCCGCCTCGTTCACGCCCTTGCTCTGCCGCAATGTGCGCTGGAATTCACGCACACCCGAAATCACTCGTTGCGAATCGCACGCGGCGACGCGGTAGTAGACACAGACCAGCATCGAAGCTGTGCGGTACGTCACGGTTTCATCCCGCCGTGGGCCGACATCGGCGCGCTATCAGGCCGCGTCGACGGGAATCTCGTAGGGCAGCTCGCGCAGCCGCACGACGGGGCCGTCGGCCGCGCCGACGTGCAGCTCGCCCGCGTCGGTCAACGCGCGCTTGACCTCGATCAGCACCGCATGCCGCGCGCCGCCCTCGGGGTGCGGCAGGCTGGCCGACAGCACGACCTGGCCCGCGGGCTGGCCGGGGTCGGCGGCGGCGAACACCTCGGCACCGGCCGCCGCGGCCGACGCGCCCTCGGCCAGCACCATGCGGCGCTTGAGCGTGCCGCGGTACTGGCTGCGCGCGACGATCTCCTGGCCCGGATAGCAACCCTTCTGGAAGTTCACGCCGCCCACCAGCTCGAGGTTGATCATCTGCGGCACGAAGGCCTCGACCGTGCTCGCCACGATGCGTGGCACGCCCGACTGCACCTCGAGCCAGTTCCACACGTCGGCACTCGACGTCGTCGCCCACGGCGGCGTCGCGTCGGCCGGCGCGGCCCACAGCACGCGCGTCGCGCCGGCGGCATCGGCCAGGCGGATCGCGGTACCGCCTGCCGTATTCGTGGTGGCGTAGGGCGCCGCTGGAATCGGATGTTCGGCGCTGTCATGCAGCAGGCCCGGCAGCGCGATGCCCCACAGCGCGATCTCGGCGGACGCGTCGGTCAGCTTGCACTTGGCGCGCAGCACGAACATGGCCAGGCGCTTGAGCGTCGGCGCGAGCAGGTCGGCGCTGCAGGCGAGCAGGATCTCGTCGGCCGCGGTGCGCCAGATCACGAAGCTCGCCAGCAGGCGGCCCTTGGGCGAGCAGTAGCCGGCGAGGCGGGCCTGGCCGATGTCCAGCTTGATGGTCTCCTGCGTCAGCTGGCCGTTGAGGAAGGCGGCGGCGTCATCGCCCTTGGCGCGGATGACGCCCCAGTCGGCGAGGCGCACGGCCACGGGCGTGCTGAGAGCGAGATCGGTCGAGTTCATGGCGCCGATTATCATGGCGACCCCGCTTTCCTATCGCCAGCAGGGCCTCGCGGCCAGCGACCCTGGATCCATGTTCAAACGCTTCCTCTTCTTGCTGATCGTGCTCGCCGCCGCGGCCGCCGGCGCCGCCTTCTGGTGGCTGGAGCAGCCGCTCAAGCTCGCGCACGACGAAGTCGAGGTCTCGATCGAGCCCGGCACGCCGGTGCGCGAGATCGTGCGGCTGTGGCACGACGCGGGCATCGACGAGCCGCCCGAGCTGATGTACCAGTGGTTCCGCTGGTCGGGCGAGGCCAAGCGCATCCGCGCCGGCAGCTACCTGGTCGACAAGGGCGCGACGCCGCGCTCGCTGCTGCGCAAGATGGTGGTCGGCGACGAGGAGCTGGAGTCGGTGCACATCATCGACGGCTGGACGGTCAAGCAGATGCGCGCCGCGCTCGCCGCCGCCGACGGCCTGAAGCCGACCACGGCCGGCATGACCGACGAGCAGCTGATGGCCGCCATCGGCGCGCCGGACGAGAAGGCCGAGGGCCGCTTCTTTCCCGACACGTATGTCTACAGCAAGGGCGTCAAGGACATCCTCGTGCTCAAGCGCGCGCACGACGCGCTCGAGCGCCAGCTGCAGGCCGCGTGGGCGCTGCGCGCGCCCGACACGCCGCTGAAGAACGCCGACGAGGCGCTGGCGCTGGCATCGGTCATCGAGAAGGAGACGGGCGCGGCGTCGGATCGCGGCAAGGTCGCGGCCGTGTTCACCAACCGGCTGCGCATCGGCATGCCGCTGCAGTCCGACCCGACGGTGATCTACGGCATGGGCGCGGCCTACGACGGCAACATCCACAAGGCCGACCTGCAGACCGACACGCCCTACAACTCGTACACCCGCCAGGGCCTGCCGCCGACGCCCATCGCGCTGCCCGGACGCGACGCGCTGCGCGCCGCGGTGCGGCCCGACGCGTCGAAGGCGCTGTATTTCGTCTCGCGCGGCGACGGCACCAGCGTCTTCAGCGAGACGCTCAACGCCCATAATGCGGCGGTGAACCAGTACATCCGCGGGCCGCACAAATGACGAGCGGCCGTTTCGTCACCTTTGAAGGCATCGACGGCGCCGGCAAGTCGTCGCACATCGAGGCGCTGGCCGATTGGGTGCGCGCACGTGGCGCCGAGGTGGTGCTGGCGCGCGAGCCGGGCGGCACGCCGCTGGCGGAGAAGCTGCGCGCGCTGTTCCTGCACGAGAGCATGGATCCGCTGACCGAGGCGCTGCTCGTGTTCGCCGCGCGGCGCGATCACCTGCGCGAGGTCATCGAGCCCGCGCTGGCGCGCGGCGCGGTGGTGCTGTGCGATCGCTTCACCGATTCGACCTTCGCCTACCAGGGCGCCGGCCGCGGCTTCGACCTCGCGGTGCTGGCGCAGCTCGAGGCCTGGGTGCAGCAGGGTCGCCAGCCCGACCTCACGCTCTGGTTCGATCTCGATCCGACCGAGGCCGCGCGCCGTCGCGCCGCGGTGCGCAGCGCCGACCGCCTGGAGCGCGAGGACGAGGCCTTCTTCACGCGGGTGCGCGACGGCTACGCGCAGCGTGCCCAGGGCGCGCCCACGCGTTTCGCGCGCATCGATGCGGCGCAGACGCGCGAGGCCGTGCGCGCGGACGCCATTCGCGCGCTGGCGTCGCGCGCCTGGTTCGCCGACCGGAGCGACGATGACCGCCGCGCCTGACGACGCCGCGCTGCCCTGGCTGGCCGGGCCCGCGCACGACATCGCCACGAAGCAGCGCGGCCACGCGCTGCTCGTGCAGGGCAATCCCGGCGCGGGCGTGTTCGAGCTGGCGCTGCGCGTCGCGCGCACCTGGCTGTGCGAGACCGACGGCGCCGACGCGCCCTGCGGCCGCTGCACCGCCTGCCACCTGCTGGCCAGCAACAGCCACCCCGACTTCCGCGCGCTGCTGCCCGAGCTGACGCAGGTCGAGCTCGGCTGGAGCGTGGGCGGCGCGGAGGCGGCCGATGCCGGCG
>FTKT01453993.1_pt1 | contig 11025 bp, 5 predicted proteins | sample 1658271 | NCBI WGS metagenome assembly FTKT01 (sample SAMEA3914811, study PRJEB12502) | metagenome | biome: forest; material: soil | place: Canada | collected 2011-08-04 | depth 0.3 m | reverse complement strand
CCCGGCAACTTCGCCAACGGCTCGCTGATCCCGCGCGAGATCAGCCTCGAGCACTGGAAGCTGGCGCTCGGGTTCGATGTCACCACCGCCGACGGCCTCGTCGTGCACCCGCCGTTCCCGGTACTGCGCTGGCTGTGGAACTCGATCAAGGTGGCGACGATCGCGTCGGCGCTGATCGTCGCGTTCTCCACCACCGCGGCCTACGCGTTCGCGCGCCTGAAGTTCGCGTTCAAGATGCCCATCCTCAACAGCATGCTGCTGCTGCAGATGTTCCCACCGGTGCTGGCGCTGGTGGCCATCTACGCGATCTTCGAGACCATCGGCAACTACGTGCCGGCACTCGGCCTGGAGACCCACGGCGGTCTGATCGTGGCCTACCTCGGCGGCGTCGCCACGCACATCTGGACGATACGCGGCTACTTCGAGACGATTCCCGTGGAGATCGAGGAATGCGCCAAGGTGGACGGCGCCTCGCACTTCCAGGCCTTCTTCCGCGTGCTGCTGCCCATGGCGGTGCCGATCCTGATGGTCGTCTTCGTGCTGGCCTTCGTGGGCACCATCATCGAGTACCCGGTGGCCTCCATCCTGCTGCGCGAGGAATCCAACCTCACGCTGGCCGTCGGCTCCAAGTATTACCTGGCCGACCAGAAGTACCTGTGGGGCGACTTCGCCGCGGCGGCCGTGCTGTCGGGGCTGCCCATCACCGTCGTCTTCCTCGCCGCGCAACGCTGGATCGTGTCGGGACTCACCGCCGGGGGCGTGAAGGAATGAACCGCGCGACGCTCGCGGTCCTCCTGCCGCTCGCCTTCGCCACCGCCCACGCGCTCGCCGGCGACTGCCAGCCCGATCCGTTGAAGGGCCGCGCCCTCTACCTGCGCGGCAGCTTCAACAACTGGGGCGCCGAGGACGACACCGCGCTGCGCTGGCTCTGCGATCACTGGGAGATCGTGGGACGCCTCGATGGCGATTTCACGTTCAAGGTCGGCGACGAGGACTGGTCCCCCGACGCCGATTTCGGCATGGCGGGCGATGCGCCGCTGCAGGCCGGCGCGGCCGTCGCGCTCGTGCCCAAGGGCGCGGCGATCAAGGCCAGCCTCCACGGCATGGAGCGCATCACGCTCACGCCCGCGGCCACGCCGGACGGCACGCCCACCCTGCTGCTCACCGACCTGCCGCCCGGCACGCCCATGCCCGGGCCGCCGGCGTCGACGATCACCGATCCGGTGGCGCTGAGCCTGGCCTTCGATTCGCAGCGCCTCACCGACAAGAAGCCGTATGGCGCCGTCACCACCGGCACCGACATCGCGTTCTCGTTGTCCGCGCTGCCCGGCGTCGGGCAGGCGACGCTGGTGGTGGAGAAACGCCGCCTCGAAGGTGACCAGACCGTCGACGAGTACGCGCCGCTCGCGCGCGTGCCGCTCGCACGCACCGGCACCGGCGACGGCGCGCGCGAACGCTGGAACGGCCACTACCGCTTCGACGCCGCGGCCATCTACGGCTACTGGTTCGAGGTGAAGGTGGCCGGCCTGACGCTGGTCTTCGAGAACAACGCCACACCGCTGTACTGGACGCGCGAGAAGGGCACCGGCGGCGCGGGCGTCGTGGCCGAGATGCCGGCGTCGGACAGGCGCATCCGCCGCTATCGCCAGACGGTGTACGCGCCCTATTCCGTGCCGGCCTGGGCCCGCGACGCCGTCTACTACTACATCTTTCCCGAGCGCTTCCGCAACGGCGACCGGCGCAACGACCCGAAGCCGGGCGTCGACAATTTCCACGACAAGACCGTCGAGTTCCACGAGAACTGGAACGACAAGCCCTGGCGCCCGAACTCCGGCGACGGCAGCGACGACCAGTGGAGCAACGACTTCTTCGGCGGCGACGTCGCCGGCATCATCGAGAAGCTCGACTACATCCGCAGCGTCGGCGCCAACACCCTGTACATCACGCCGATGTTCACCGCGGCCAGCAACCACAAGTACGACACGGCCGACTGGAAGCACATCGACCCGCACTTCGGCAGCAACGCCGACTTCCAGCGCCTGTGCCGCGAGGCCGCCCGCCGCGGCATCCGCGTGATCCCCGACGCGTCGCTGAACCATTCCGGCTCCGACTCGATCTACTTCGACCGCTACGGCACGCGCGGCGGCCGCGGCGCGTTCGAGGGCGGCCACATCAACCCCGCCTCGCCCTGGGCGAACTGGTACACGTTCGACGCGACGCAGGCGGAACCCGACAAGCAGTACAAGGGCTGGCTGGGCGTCTCCGACCTGCCCGAGCTGAACAAGGCCGATGCGTCGTACCGCGACTTCGCCTACCGCGCGCCCGATTCGGTGACCCGCACGTGGCTGGAACTCGGCGCGTCGGGCTGGCGCATGGACGTCGCGCCGTGGGTGCCCGACGACTTCTGGCGCGAGTGGCGCAGCGTGGTCAAGCACACCCGGCCGGATGCGCTCACCGTGGCCGAGACCTGGTGGGATTCCTCCAAGTTCTTCCTCGGCGACGAGTTCGACTCGACGATGAACTACATCTTCCGCAGCGCGGTGCTGGACTACGCCAACGGCGGCGACGCGCGCCGCATGGTGGCCAACCTCGAGCACCTGCGCGAGGCCTATCCGCCGCAGAGCTTCGACGCGCTGATGAACCTGCTGTCGACGCACGACACCGCGCGATCCCTGCACGTGCTGGGCGACGTCGACGGCAAGGCGACGCCTGCCGAGGTCGCGCTGGCGAAGCAGAAGCTGCGGCTGGCCGTCTTCTTCCAGATGACCTACCCCGGCTCGCCGGCGATCTTCTACGGCGACGAAGTGGGTGTCACCGGCGGACCCGACCCCATGAACCGAGGTACCTATCCGTGGGCCGATCGCGGCGGCCATCCGGACGACGCGCTGCTTGCGGACTTCAAGCGCCTGACGAAGCTGCGCCGTGAACTGCCGGTGCTGCGCCACGGCAAGCTGATGGCGCCGCTGCATGTGGACGAGCACGTCGTTGTGCTGGCGCGCCGCGACGCGAACTACATCGCCATCACGGCGACCAACAACGGTGACTCCACGCAGGCGCTGACGGTGCCCGCGCCACGCGGGGCGAGTCTTTTCGGCTGGCGGGACGCGCTGGACCATGCGCCAGCGCGCGTCGACGTCGCGTCTCGCAGCCTGACCCTCGTCGTGCCGGCCCGCTCCGGCGTGGTGCTTGTCGCCCGCGCCACCCACAACCCCGGGCGCGCCAACACGCCCATGCGAGGCTCAAGCCCATGAACTGGGACGACGGCGACAGCCGCTTCTTCAATCCGGCGCCGACGATCAGTACCGTACCGCTGCCGGGCGGCTTCGACGTGGTGGTCATCGACGACGTGCTGCTCGATCCGGCCGGGCTCGTCGAATGGGCGCGTCAATGCAGCTTCCTTGCGCCGCGATACTTCTTCTACCCGGGATTGATCGCCGGCGCGCCGTCTGGTCTGTCGGTCCGCTTCGCCGACTTCTTCGCGCAGCGCGCGCGTACGCGGCTGCAGGCCCGCCGTACGCTCAGCCATGAGATGCGCTTGTCGATGGTGACGACGCCACCTTCGCTATTGGATCCGCGCCAATGGCAGTGCCATCGCGACGAAGTCAGCCGCGATCCCGCGATCTTGTTTGCGGCGTCGGTGCTGTACCTGTTTCGCGATCCCGCGCTGGGCGGCACGAGCTTCTACGCGCCGCGCCAGTCGGTGGCCGCCACCGACCGCATCCTGCAGGACAGCCAGATGCTCAGCCCCGAGCAGTTCACGGCCCGCTACGGGCTGACGGCCAGCTACATGGACGGCGGCAACGCGTATTTCGACTGCGTCGCGCGCGTGCCGGCGGCGTGGAACCGGATGATCCTGTACAACGCCGGCTACTTCCACTCCGGCGACATCGGCCGCCCCGATCTGCTGACGACCGATCCCGCCACCGCACGGCTGACGCTCAACGGCTTCTTCACCTGCCGCCGCCAGGCAAACTGAGCCGACGGGCACCGCACGCGGCGTCCGTTCACTGGCAATCGTCGATGACCGCGCGACCGGTCTGTTGCTGTGTCTTGCAGCGCGCGGAGTTCCGCGCCTGATCGACCATCACCGAGGCCTTGGCGCGCGCATCATCCCGCTTGGCCTGGTCAAGGACCTTCCCGGCGTTGTCCTGGTCGAGCGCCAGGTTCGGCGCGTTGGCCGGACGCTGCAGCGTCGTGACCCGGTCATCGCCCACCCGCAGGTTGGTCCAGAACGTCGTTTTCGCGCCGCTGGGCCACACGGCCGTCACCTCCGGCGTCCGAACGGCACCGGTCTGCGGATCGCCGGCGTAGCGGCGCATCACCGGCGCCACGCCGATGGACTGGCCGCCTTCGTACAGCGTCGCCCCGGCGGGCCGGGTTTCGTAGGTCAGCAGTGCGACGCCTGGACCGCTCGCGCAGCTGGCGAGCACGAACGCGGCCAACACGCCGGCGAGCGCCGAGAGACGACGGAACATGGGGGACTCTCCTTGGTGTGGCTTTGCCGCGGATCAGGCCGCGACCTTGGTGACCGGCTCGGCTGCGCAGAACTGCGCGACGAACTGGTTGTGCGTCGGCATGAGCTTCACGCAGTTCGCGATGACGCCCTCGACCTCCTCGATGTACTGCTGGATCTCGGGCTCCGGGATGAGGTCGGTCAGCGGGTGGTACGCGCGCGGATGGATGCGCTGGCCATGCATCACCTGCACCCAGCTCGGCTTGGCGAACAACTCGTCGCCCATGCGCAGCACACGTCCGTGCGCAAGGAACAGATCCATGCGCTCCTGCAGCGAATCGGGCACCGTCATTTCGCGGCAATGGTTCCAGAAGGGTGTGTCGTCGCGCTGCGTGGCCTTGAAGTGCAGGATGATGAAATCGCGAATCCACTCGTACTCCTGCTGGATCGTGCGGTTGTACTGGTCGCGATCGGCGGCATCGAAGCCCGACGACGGGAAATAGGTCAGCAGGTGCGCGATGCCCATCTGCACAAGGTGGATGCTGGTCGACTCCAGGGGCTCGAGAAAGCCCGAGGCGAGACCGATCGAGACGACGTTGCGATTCCAGGCCTGCTTGCGGCGCCCCGCCTTGAAGCGCAGCGGACGCGGGTCGCAGAGCGGTGCGCCGTCGAGGCTCGCCAGCAGCAGGCTGATCGCCTCGTCATCGCTCGAGAACTGGCTCGAGTAGACGTGGCCGTTGCCGATTCGGTGCTGCAGCGCGATACGCCACTGCCAGCCCGCGGGGCGAGCGGTGGCACGGGTGTAGGGCGTGAGGTCGGCCACCGGCGCGCAGGGCACCGCGACCGCACGGTCGCAAGGCAGCCAGTGCGACCAGTCCTCGAAGCCGGTCTTGAGCGCCCCCTCGATGAGCAGCGCACGGAAACCCGAGCAGTCGATGAACAGGTCGCCCACCACCTGGCGACCGGACTGCAAGGTGACCGACGCAACGTGGCCGTCTCCCTCGCGCAGCGTGACATCGGTGATGCGACCTTCCACGCGCTCGACGCCGCGGCCCTGGGCATACCGGCTGAGGTACCTTGCATAGAGGCTCGCATCGAAGTGGAACGCGTATGCGATCTGCGACAACGGCGACTTCGGCATATCCGGGCGCGGCCGCATGAACTTGCCTTGCAGACATGCCGCGGTGTTGATAGCGTAGTGTTCCAGCGACTTCGCCTTGCCCGCCATGTGCTGCTTGAGCCAGTACTGGTGGAAGTCCACCGTCCAGTTGTCCTGGCCGATCACGCCGAAGCCATGCAGGTAGCGGTCGCCGATGCGGCCCCAATCGACGAACTCGATGCCCAGCTTGAACGTGGCCTGCGTCTCGCGCATGAACTCGTTCTCGTCGATCTCCAGCATGCGGTTGAACAGCGAGATCATCGGGATCGTCGATTCACCCACACCGACCGTGCCGATCTCGTCGGACTCGATCAGCGTGATCCTGTACTTGCCCTTGAGCACCTTGGAGAACGCCGCGGCCGTCATCCAGCCCGATGTCCCGCCGCCCACGATCACGATGTCCAGTGGAGGAGCCTGATTCACTTCCATCATCGAATGCCCTCATGAAACGGAAGAACCCTCGCGTGACGTCGTCGCACGAGGGTTCGGGTCGGACGCCACCCAGGCGTTGACTCTACGCCTGCGCCGTGCGCCCGCAAGACGGTGTCAGAGCTTGTAGGACACTCGCAGGCCGATCGACGCGCCGGTCTCGTTCTGCGTGTTGACGGTGCCGTCGCCCTTGTACTCCGTGTACTTGGGCTTGTTCAGGTTGTTGCCCTCGAGGCGGAAGCCCAGGCCCTTGAGCCAACCGGACTGGAACTCGTAGCCCACCTGTGCCGAGATCCACTTCTGCGACGCGATGTTGATCAGCGTCGGATAGCCGCCGACCGTGGTGTTGGCGACAGGGCCGATGTAGGCGGACCGGTAGGTGTCCGAGACGAAGGCGCTGAAACCCCACTTCTCGAAGTACAGCTCCACCTTCTCGTTGATGTGCGACAGGCCCGGCAGGCCGATCGTGCCGCCGGTGTTGGGCACGGTCTGCGTCGGATTCAGGCCGATGACGTCGGGCTGGCGGATCGAGCTCGTCGTGTTCGAGTAGCTCAGCGCGGTTCCGAAACCATCGAGCCAGCGCGTCATCAGGTTGAACGGGAGCGATGCCGAGAGCTCGATGCCCTTGACGTTGCCGCCGTGGCCGTTGACCGGCGACGTCGACGTCCCCACCCAGCTGGTGGCGCCAGGCGGCAGAGCCGTCTGGCCCACGCTTGCCGCCGCCTGCTGCAGGTCGACGATAGCCGTCTGCTGCGTGATGTAGGTGTCGAGCTTCTTGAAGAAGACGGCGCCTGCGAGGTACGCGCGATTGGCGAAGTACTTTTCGTACGAGAGGTCCAGCGCCTTGGCTTTGAAGGGCTTCAGGTACGGATTGCCGCCGGAGGCCTCTTCCAGCTTGTCCGTGGTGCTGTAGCTGACCGCGAGCGAGTTGCGCATGTCCGTCATGTCCGGCCGCGCGATCTGGATGCCGGCGCCCAAGCGCAGCGTGTTTCCATTGCCGAGGTCGCCGACGAGGTTCAACGTGGGCAGGTAGTCGGTGTAGCTCGTGCCGGATGTCGTGAGTCCGGGGGCCGGGTTGGCCAGCGTGACATCGCTGCCGGCATTGGCCTGGAAACCGGCCGAGCGCTGGTTCGTGTGCACGATCTGCACGCCGACATTGCCGCGCAGCGGAATCTTGGCGACCTCGCTGTCGATGTCCAGCTTGCCGTAGGCGGTCGTCACGTCCTCGACGACGTTCCAGGTCTTGGACAGGATGTCGTTGTTGTACTTGGGCTGCAGCTTGGCGCCCGGCCAGAGGCCGGCCGTCGGGTTGAAGCTGAGCATGTTGAACCCGGTGCCGCCGACGTTGTCGACGGTGTAGGAGCCGGACGGGAACGGGATCGCGCCGGTGCCGTTCGGCGTATCGGCGACGATCAGCGCTTCGACCGCGGTGCGATCCTTCGAGCGCTGGCTCACGTTGCCGCCGAACTGCAAGTCACTGAACGACGTGTTCCCCGGGAGGTCGTGCGTGAAATCCAGGCGCACGGCGTTGAGCTTGTCGACCGTCGTCGGGCCCTTGTCATAGCCGTCCTGCGGAACGCCACTGACGCCGCTCCAGCCGCTCTGGTCGCGGATGACGATGGTGTTGGCGTCCGTATAGCTGGTCGGGGAGCCGACCGTGATCTGCGGCACCGTGCCGCCGACGGGCAGCGTGAAGCTCACGTTGTCAGCCGCTGGGATCCCGCCATAGGCCTCGATGTCGCGCTCGATGCGGCGGGCCGTGTTGTGGTTGACGTCGAGACTTGCGCGCCAGGAGTCGGCGAGCTTCAGCTCGCTGCGCCAGCCGAAGGACTGCAGCGTGTCGTCGTCGAAGATGTTCTCGGTGTAGTCGATCAGGCCGCTCGGGTTGGCGCCCAGGCGGTAAGTGCCCGAGGTGATCTGATGCGTGGCCGGATCCACCGTGGCGTCATAGACGTCGGAAGGCAGCGGAGCCTTGAGCGTCGCGTGGTGCGTGTCGGTGTTGATCTGCGCGTGATAGACGTCGAACTCCGTCTTGAAGCTGTCGTTCGGCTTGATCTCCAGGATCACGGCCAGGCCGTTGCGCTTGTCGTTGTACTTCTCCGTATCGAAGCCCATGCCACCGCCGAACGGCAGGTTGGTGTTCGGCGTGATGGCGCTGTCGTCGCCGACGGCGTGCGCGTTGATCTTCGTGCTCGCCCAGCTCGATACGCCCAGCTGCGTGCTGCTGCCGTCCGCGCGCACGAAGCCGATCGCCAGGCCGATCTTGCGGTCGGCGAACTGGTCGATATAGGTGATGCTCTCGCGGTTGTTGTCGCCGTGCGGCTTGAGGCCGATGCTTGGATGGCCCTTCTGCCCCGAGACCGCGATCACGCGGTTGGCGAAGGCGAGCGGGTCGATCAGCTTGTTGTCGATGGTGCCGGCCAAGCCTGCGGTCACGAGGCTCGCATCGCCGGTCTTGTAGACGGTCGCGCCGGCGAGCAGTTCGGCCGGATAGACGCTCAGATCGACCGCGCGGCTGTCGCCGGTGGAAGTCTGCTCGCGGCCGTTCAGCAGATAGCCGTTGAAGTCCGAGCCGAGGCCGCGGATGTTGACGTTGGTCGCCAGGCCATTGCGATCACGCTGCGCGGTCACGCCCGGCAGGTGCGCCAGCGATTCTGCGACGGTCGTGTCGGGCAGCTTGCCGATGTCTTCCGCCGAGATCGCTTCGACGATCTGGTCGGAATTCCTCTTCACCGAGATCGCCGCCTCGATGCCCTTGCGGATGCCGGTCACTGTGACCTGCTGCAGGCCGGGAGACGCCTTGCCGCCAACCATCGGCGTCTCGGCGCCGGGCTCGGACGGTGCCGCGACTGCGGAGGCCGCGGCGGAAGGCGCAGCCGGCGCTTGCGCGAACACGGTCCCGGTGGCAGCAAGAGCCCAGAGGGCCCCCGCCGTGGCCTGACCCGCGAATGCCATGGTCGGCTTGAGCTTGAAAGCGGCCGCCGGGCGCTTACCCATTGTGTTGTTCACCAGCTTGTCTCCTAAGTTCTGCGGATTGCCATGAAGCGGCGCCCCGGTCGATACGAAGTGTTTGTAGTCAAACGACCATCGTTTGTTGAAGGCCGGAAATCGGATGTTGTAAAACTAGATCATCAGATTCTGGACGGAAGTTTACCGATCTTTTACGCCATTGCAATGGGATCTGTCCTGCTAAACGACGTGATTTGGTGCTCGCGACACGGGTAGAAACACGGGGGTTGCACCGTGTTGATGCATCGAACTGCTGGTTCACCCCAAGACACTTATGTAGCTTAATTACTTACCGTGGATGAGTTTCGTAGCCGTTACCGGCCCTGCTGCCGAGCTCTCGCCAGTGGAACCGTTTCCGCCAAGCGCGAAAACTGGCCGCGCTTGCGCGGCAAAACATGCCGCGCAAGCCCGACAATCAGCGCATGAACGCGGAAAGCACCCAAGACGTGAAAGACAGCCCCTGGTCACCAGCCTCCGCCTCGGAGCCCCGGCTGCTTGCCGACATCGGCGCCACCTACGCGCGCTTCTGCGTCGAGGACTCGCCTGGGCACTTCAACCATGTGGTCGTGTTCCCCTGCGCCGATTTCGCCGGCTTCGCCGACGTGGTGCAGGCCTACCTGCGCGGCCTCGAGGGGCCGCCGCCGCATCACGCCGCGATCGCCATCGCCAACCCGATCAGCGGCGACGCCGTGCAGATGACCAACCGCGACTGGGCGTTCTCCATCGAGCGCGTGCGCCAGCAACTGGGCCTGGCCACGCTGCTGGTGGTCAACAACTTCACCGCGCTCGCGATGGCGTTGCCGGGCCTGCAACCCGGCCAGCGCGTGCAGGTCGGCGGCGGCGCGCCCCAGGCCGACGGCGCGATCGCGCTGCTGGGCCCGGGCACGGGCATGGGCGTCTCGGGCCTGGTGCCGGCGGAGGATCGCTGGTCGACGCTGGCCACGGAAGGCGGCCACGTCAGCTTCGCGCCCAACGACGAGCGCGAGCTGAAGGTGCTGCAGCACGCCTGGAAGCACCTGCCCCACGTCTCGGCCGAGCGGCTGATCTCGGGCCCCGGCATCGAGCTGATCCACGAGGCGCTCACCGCCGGCACGTCGCAGGGCGGCCAGCGCCTGACCACCGCCGAGATCGTGCGGCGCGCGGTGGCCAAGTCCGACCAGGCCAGCGTCGACGCCATCGACTGCTTCTGCGGCATGCTGGGCAGCTTCGCGTCCAACCTCGCCCTCACGCTGGGCGCCACCGGCGGGGTCTACATCGGCGGCGGCATCGTGCCGCGCCTGGGCGAGCTGTTCGAACGCTCGTCGTTCCGCAGCCGCTTCGAGGCCAAGGGCCGCTTCTCGGCCTGGCTCGCGAAGATTCCCACCTATGTACTGACAGCCGACAACCCGGCCTTCCGCGGCCTGTCGCTGCTGCTGGCCGAGCACGTGCCCGATACCAGCACCCACAGCCCGCTGCTCGATCGCGTGCGCCTGTCGCGCGACACGCTCACGCCGGCCGAGCGCCGCGTGGCCGACGTCGTGCTGGGCAACCCGCGCTCGCTGCTCAACGACGCCATCGCCGTCATCGCGGCGCAGGCCGAGGTGAGCCAGCCCACCGTCATCCGCTTCTGCCGCTCGCTGGGCTTCGAGGGCCTGGCCGACTTCAAGCTGAAGCTCGCCTCCGGCCTCACCGGCACGATCCCCGTGCTGCGCAGCCAGGTGCGGCGCGGCGAACCGATCGCCGACCTCAGCGCCAAGGTGCTGGACAACACGATCTCGGCCATCGTGCACTTCCGCGAGTCGCTGAACTCCGCGGCCATCGACCGCGCCATCACCCTGCTGCGCAGCGCGCGCCGCGTGGAGATCTTCGCCTGCGGCAACTCCGCGGTCGTCGCGCTCGACGCCCAGCACAAGCTGCTGCGCTTCCGCATCCCGGCGATCTCGCAGACCGACACCTCGCTGCAGGGCCTCGCCGCCGAGATGCTGGCGCCCGGCGA
>FTKT01000712.1_pt1 | contig 11038 bp, 8 predicted proteins | sample 1658271 | NCBI WGS metagenome assembly FTKT01 (sample SAMEA3914811, study PRJEB12502) | metagenome | biome: forest; material: soil | place: Canada | collected 2011-08-04 | depth 0.3 m | reverse complement strand
GGCGAGTGGAAGCGCACGTCCTCGATCACCCCGACGATGCGGACATGCCGCGTGTCGTCAAAGGTCGCGGTGCGTCCCAACGCCGCCTGGGGCGAGGCATAACCTAGAAATTTCAATGCCTTGCGATTGATGATGACATTATCAACCTCGCCGGGCACGGCCGGCGTCTTTTTTCCCGCCGGGTCACGGTGGATGAACTGGTCGTCGCCGCGCGCCGGATCCAGCCAACGGCCGGCGATCAGATGCGCGCCATAGGTCGTGAAATAGTCGGGCCCGGTACGGACCCACTGGATCGACTTGACCGGGCCGGTATAGCCGTCCGGCATGATCGAGGTCCCATCCGTTTCGGACTCGTCCCCCGGTGCGGTCCAGCCCGCGGTTACCCCGACGACGCCCGGCGTCGCGCGAAAGGCCGACCAGACGGCGTCGCGCTGGCTGTCGTTCAGGGCCGGATCATAGGTCGAATCGGTGACCAGGATACCCTCGCGGCTGAAGCCGAGGTCCACGGTCTTCATGTGCTGCAACTGCGCGAAGAAGCCGGTGATCATGATGAAGAAGGCGACGACCACCGCGAACTGCACCACGACCAAGGCTTCGCGGGTGCGGACGGCCCAGCGGCCGCCCGCCGGCGTGCGCGATGAGGCCAGGACCTGGGCCGGCTTGAACCCGGCCAGGACGAAGGCTGGATACAGCCCCGCCAGCAGGCCGGCCAGCAGGATGAAGGCACCCGCCAGGGCCAGGGGCACGCCCTGGGCGACGTAGTCGAGCTTGAGGCTCAACCCCCCGGCGGCATTGATCAGCGGCAAGGTGACCTCGACGAGGCTGAGCCCGATCAAGGCGGCGACCAGGGTCGTCAGCACCGCTTCACATAGAAATTGCGTACGCAACATGCCTTGGGTCGCGCCCAGCGTCTTGCGCACGGCGACTTCGCGCGCTCGCATGCCGGCCCGGGCGGTCGCCAGGTTGACGTAGTTGATGGCGGCGATGAAAAATGCGAGCAGGCCGACAATGCCCAGCGCGAACACATTCGTGCGCGTCTTGGCATCCTGCAGGTGAAGGTCGCCCAGCGGATAAAGACTGAGATGCAGGATGGTATGCGGCACCGTCGGCTGGAAATCCTTGGCGGCGTGGCGGTCGAGGAAGGCGGGCAACAAGGTTTCCAGGTGGGCCACCGACGCCGGATCCGAAAGAACCAGGGTCGTCAGCCGTTGCGAGCCGTAATTGTGGAAACCACCGGACGTCGAGGTATAGGCCGGTGTCAGCAGACGGACGAATTTCAGCGAGAAGTCCGTATTGTCAGGCGGCGTTTCCATTACGCCACTGACCCGGTAATTGTTGGTGCCTTCGTCGTCGGTGAGGCGCACGACCTTGCCGACGATCGCCTGCGGTGCCTGACCCTGGAAATATTTGTCGGCCATGGCGCGTGTCAGCACCACCTTGTCCGGCGCGTTGATAGCCGTCTGCACATCGCCCGCGATCAGTTGAAGGCCGGTCACGCCGAAGAATTCCGGATCGACGCGCTGCATGGACTCGGCCGTTACCTGCGAGCCCGTATGCACGGTCGCGCCGCGATCCAGAATGCGCGTGCCGTGAACCCGGTAGTCGGAAATTAGGTCCTCGAGCACGGCGCCCGACGTATGGGCCGTAGGATCACCGTTGATGCCGTTCAGCGACCAGCGAATCTCCGCGGCATAGAGCCGGTCGATGTGAGGCAGCCAGCGCTCGTAGGTCGTCTCGTAGCGGAAAAACAGGCCCAGGGTGATGAAGACGGCAATGCCGAACGACAGACCGACCAGGTTCAGCAGCGCATACAGCGGATGGCGCGTGAACGAGCGATAGAAGGCGGTGAAGGTACTGGCCAGCATCACAACATCTTCCTCTAAAGAACTTGAGCGACGGAAGCGACCAGCTGGCCGTCCAGGATATCGACCTGGCGCGTCGCCTGGTCGGCATGGCTTTGCGAGTGGGTGACCATGACGATAGTAGCGCCGGCGCGGTTCAGCCCCTTCAGAATGTCCATGACCTGGGCGCCGTTCTCAGTGTCGAGATTACCGGTCGGTTCGTCGGCCAGGATCAGGTCGGGGGCGCCGACGATGGCGCGGGCAATGGCGGCGCGCTGCTGCTGGCCGCCCGACAACTGGTGCGGAAAATGACGAGCGCGATGGGCGATGCCGACCTTGTCCATCGCCTCCTCGATCGTCTTGCGGCGCGAGCCCTTGCGATCCTTGCGGTACAGCAGACCCAGCTCGACATTCTCGTAGATCGTCAGGTCGTCGACCAGATTGAAGCTCTGGAAGATAAAGCCCAGGTGCCGGGCGCGGTGATGCGCCAGCTTGACTTCGCTCATCTTCGCCAGGTCCTCGCCGTCGAACAGATAAGCGCCGCCCGTCGGCCGGTCGATCGTGCCCAGCACGTTGAGCAGGGTCGACTTACCGCAACCCGACGGCCCCATGATGGCGACGAATTCACCGCGCTTGATGGTCAGCGAGATGTTGTGCAGCGCCGTCGTCTCGATCTCGTCGGACCGGTAGAGGCGGGTAATTTTTTGAAGCTCGATCATTGGCCAGGTTTTCCAGTGAGGTGCAGATGTTGGGCTTTGACGAGGTCCTTGGCGGCGCTGATGACGATGCGATCGCCTGGCTTGAGACCACCGGTGACTTCGGCATATTCGGGATTGCGGCGACCGATCGAGATAGCATGGCGATCGGCGCGATTGCCCGCGGCATTGACCACGAAAACGCTCGTACCGTTGCTCTCGTTCAGCCAGGTGCCGGCCGGAGCCAGGATCGCGGTCTGGGTCGACCCCAGCGACAGGCGCGCATCGACCGCCTCGCCACGCTTCAGGTCTGACGGCATCTGGCCATCGAACTGCATTTCGACCGTGACGTGGTTGTCGGTGACCTGGGGGAAGACCTTGCTGATATGGACGTTGACGGTTTGCCCGTGGACGTTCGCCGTCGCCTTCAATCCGGTCACCAGGCGCGCCAGATAGAATTCGTCGACCTGGGCCCTTAGCTTGTAGGTGCCTTCGGAATCGACCTCGCCCAGCGGGTCGCCCTGCTTCACCGCCTGGCCCGGCTTCAGTTCGAAATCGGTGAGCCGGCCGACGACCGGCGCGGTGACGTTCAGCGCCTCCAGCCCCTGGCGCGCCTCGCCCAGGCTGCGCCGCAGGTCGCCGGCCGAGGCCTCGATCTGGTGTTGCTGGCTGGCGAAGAACGCGCCGTCCTGGGCCTGTGCGGTCTGGAGCGCCTTCAACCGCGCCTTTTGATACTCGACCTCGTCGGCATAGGGTTTGACATTGGCGTCGTTGAGGATGCCGTGTTCACGCAGCGCTTGGCGCTTGCTCAGGTCTTCCTCGGCCTTGTGCAGGGCATAGGCGGTGTCGGCCAGTTCCTGCTCGCGCGACGCTTGTTGTGTGCGCAGGGTCATCATCTGCGTATTGGTGTCGCTGAGGCGACCGGAAATATCGGCTTCGCGCGACGAGACCTCCAGCGTCAGGTCGGGATTGCTGAAGCGCGCCAGGACCTGCCCCGGCCTGACCTCGGCCCCGTCGGTGGCAATGACCGTATCGACCCGGGCGGCCGATTGGGCCGTCAGGTAAACCGTGTCGAGTGGCACGACTTCAGCGCGCAGCGGCACATAGTCCTGGAACGGACCGCGGACGACATCGCCGGTATCGACCGACGACGCGGCGATATCGACGCTGCCCGGCGGCGGCAACAGGGCGAGACTACTCACGCCGGCCACGGCCAGGACGACGGCGGCGGCGCCCAACTGGGCCGGGCGTTTTTTCCACCACGGTTTGGCCAGGACGCGGTCCATTTTGCGGACAGGGGGATCGGAAGGGGTGCTATCGGGCATGATAGAAAGCTAACACGGCTTTTTCAATACACATAAATTGTTCATTTCATTTGACTTTTTACCACTTTCGCCGTCAAATGAAGCCTGATTCCAAGCCGCGAGTGTCCGATTTCGAACATGTCCGAAGCCGACCCAGATCCTGTCCCGGCGTCCCGCCGCACCGCCCTGTTTCTTGATGACGACGCCGATATCCTGGCGGCGGCCGAACTGGTGCTGACGCGCAACGGCTTCGACCTGGTCAAGGCGCAAACGCCGGACGAGGCACGCGCCGTACTGGCCGCCGGGCCGGTCGATGTCCTGCTCCTCGATCTCAACTTCCGCCGCGGCGATACTTCGGGGGAGGCGGGCATGGCCTTTCTGCGCGAGCAGATGGAACTGACGCCGCACTTGGCCGTCGTTGTCGTCACCGGCCATTCCGGCATGACCATCGCCATCGAGGCGATGCGGCTGGGCGCCCAGGACTTCGTCGTCAAACCCTGGCACAATGACCGCTTCGTGGCGACCGTGCGCGCCGCGCTGGACAGCCCGCGCGTGGCGCCGCCACCGGCGACACCGCAGGATCTCAACCTGGAACGATCCGAGCGTGAACTGATCAAGGCGGCGCTCGACCGTCACCGGTTCAACATTTCGAACGCGGCCCGAGATCTCGGCCTGACACGGGCGGCCCTTTACCGGCGCATGGAAAAGCATGGACTATAGGCGGCTCCTCATCGCGCTCGGCGCGCAACTTGGCGTCTTCGCCGCCGGCGTCGGCGCATGGCTGGCCCTGTCGCACGGCCTCTATGCTAGCGCTTTGCTGTGTGTGCTTGCCGGCGTCGTCCTGGCCAGCCTGGGCATGACAACGACCGCGTTTCGCATTGGCCGAGACCTGTTGAGACGCGCTGCCCAGCCCGGCGCCATCTTTACCGCCGAACTCAGCCGCCGCCGGCTTCAGGTCCTGCTCGACCAGACGCCCTCACCTCTCTTGCTCCAGGCCGGCAGCGGCCAACTGATCGCGGTCAACCGGGCCGCACGCACCCTGTTCGACGTTGCCTACGCTTTGCCGCTGACCAGCCGGCGCCAGTTGATGGGTGACGCGGATGGTCTGTCGGCCCTGCCCGGCCAAATCAAGTGGAAGGGCCAGACCTTTGCGGTGCACCTGGCCGAGATGGCTGGCAGCGAACGGTTGTCGCACCTGGCGGTGTTGACCGATATTTCCGCTGACGTCCGCGCCGCCGAGGCTAGCGCCCTTCGCGACCTGCTGCGCGTGCTGAACCACGAACTGATGAATGCCCTGACCCCGGTCGCGTCGATGAGCAAGAGCGCGCTCGACCTGCTGCACGACGATACAGCCGACAGCCGCCTCATGGCCGTCAAGGCACTTGAACGCGTCGTCGCGCGGACCGAGAACCTGTCGGACTTCATCAACGCCTACCGCGCCCTGTCGCGCCTGCCACCGCCGGTGATACGCCCTGTCGATGTCGACGAATGGGTCGAGACCACGGCCGAAAGCTTCGCCGCGCAATGGGTGGAAAAGGGGGTCGCCTTCGAGCCTGAGGTGACGCATGGCCTTCTGGCGATGATGGACGAGGACCAGATGTGGCTGTGCGTCGGCAATCTGCTCAACAATGCCGCCCAGGCCGCCCTTGAGAGGCCGGATCCCCGCGTGCGGCTGCGCATCGCTCTCGACCATGCGGCGGTCACCTTCGCCGTCGAGGATTCCGGCGCCGGCATCCCGCCGGACAAGCAAGACCAGGTCTTCCTACCCTTTTATACCACCAAGGAGACCGGCACGGGCGTCGGCCTCAGCCTGGCGCGCCAGATCGTCCAGGGCCATGGCGGTTTGCTGGGCCTGGTGCCGGTGGCCGGCCGCGCCGACGCCCTGGGCGGAGCCTGTTTTGCTTTTGGCGTGAAGGCCGCGGAGTAGCTTCATTTGTCATACTTATGGTGCTAGGCTCGGGCCATAAACCTGCAGGGCCCGGACACACCATGACCAAATTGACTCGCCGCCTGTTTCTCGGCGCCTCTTTAGGCGTTTCTGGCGCCTGCACCTGCGGCCTGGCCGCCGGCCACGGCGCCCTTGCCGCCACAGCCATGCCGAAGATGGCCGTCACGCCGAAACTCTCGCAGTTCCATCATGGCGACGTGCAATTGCTGGACGGCCCGCTGCGCACTCAGTTCGACTATCAGCACGACCTCTATATGAACCTCGACGTCGACGCCCTGCTGAAACCCTTCCGGGTCCGGGTCGGCCTGCCGGCGCCGGGCGCCGACATGGGCGGGTGGTATGATGTGTCCAGTGACTTTGACGTCGAACCAGGTAGCCTTCACCCGACCATGCACGGTTTCATTCCGGGCCACACCTTCGGCCAGTATATTTCCGGCCTGTCGCGCGATTATGCCGTTACCGGCGATCCTGCGACTAAGGCGCGCGTCACTCTTTTGGTTGACGAATATATCAAGACCCTGTCGCCCAAGTTCTTCGACGACTACAACCTGCCGGCCTATACCTATGACAAGCTAGTCGTTGGCTTGATGGACGCCTGGTATTATGCCAGCGTATCCGAAGCCAAGCCGGCGCTGGACCAACTGACCGACATCGCCCTGCCCTACTTGCCGGAACGCGCACTCAATCGCATCGAAATGCGCGAGCGACCGCACAAGCGCACCGCTCAAGCTTGGGACGAAAGCTACACCATGCCGGAGAACCTCTTCCTGGCATATAGCCGTGGCATGGGCGAGCGTTACCGGACGATGGCGTTGCGCTATATTGAGGATGAGACTTATTTCGGCCCACTGGCCGAAGGCGTCAATCCGCTGTCCAACCAGCATGCCTATAGCCACGTCAACGGCTTGAGCTCGGCAATGCAAAGCTATCTGGTGTTGGGCGAAGACCGATACCTGACGGCCGCCAAGAATGGCTTCGGATTCATAGAGGCGCAGTCTTACGCCACCGGCGGCTGGGGCCCGGCAGAGACGCTCAGCGGCAGCCATGATACCGAGCGGCTCTATGCCAGCCTGACCGACGGCCATAACAGCTTCGAGACGCCGTGCGGCGCCTACGGCCACTTCAAGATCACCCGCTACCTCTTGCGCACCACCGGCGACAGCCACTACGGCGACAGCATGGAGCGCGTGCTCTACAACACCATCCTGGGCGCCAAGCCGACCCTGCCCGACGGCACGACCTTCTATTATTCCGACTACAACAACGAGGCGAAGAAGGGCTATCATCCCGACAAGTGGCCCTGCTGTTCGGGGACCTTCATCCAGTTGACCGCCGACTACGGCATCAGCGCCTACCTGTTCGACGCCAAGGCCCTTTATGTGAACCTCTACGTGCCGTCGAAGGTCCGGGCGACAATGAACGGCCACGCCGTCACACTGACCCAGACGACAGACTATCCGCACGCAAATACCAGCCGCCTGACGGTCGATGTCAAGGCGCCGGCGGCCTTTGCGCTCAGCCTGCGCATCCCCGGCTGGGCAGGTCCCAAGACGACGATCGCCATCAACGAACAGGCGTGGAGCGGCGCGGTGACGGCGGGAAAATTCGTCGATATCACCCGCACCTGGAAGGCGGGCGACACGGTCGATATCACCTTCGACATGGGCCTGCGGCTGGAGCCGTTGAACGCAGCGCATCCGGATCTTGTCGCGGTGATGACCGGTCCACTGGTGCTGTTCCCGGTCGCCGATGCCGGCCCACCCCTGACCCGCCCCGACTATCTCAGCGCCACAGCGACGGCGCCCGACACCTGGGCCATCCACGCCGCCGACCGCACAGTGACGCTGAAACCTTTCGCGGCGATTACGGACGAGACCTACCGGCTCTACAGCCCGTTGAAAGCCGTTTAGGCCGGCTCGCGCGCCTTTCGACCGGCCACGTCGGTGGCCGGTGAATGCCCGAACTCGGCCTTGTAAGCGCGACTGAAAGCGGCCTCGGATTCGTAGCCAATCAGCAAGGCCACTTCACCGACACGGTGCCGGCCACTCGACACCATGTCCTGCGCCTGGATCAGCCGCCATTGCGCCAGATAGCGCAGGGGTGGAATCCCTACCAGCTCGGTAAACCGTGCGGAAAGGCTCGAACGCGACATGCCCGATACGGCGGTCAATTCTGCCACCGTCCAGCGCTGGAAGGGCTGGTGATGAACGGCCTGGAGCACACGGGCGATGCGCGCGTCGCCGAGCCCCCTGATCCACCCTTGGGCCTCGCCGCCACGGCGCTGGGCCCAGGTGCGCAAGGTGCGGATGACCATAAGGTCGATGATGCGCGAAATCATCAAAGACGCGCCCGGCTCGAAACTGCTGGCCTCGGCGACCATGTAGAAGGCCAGGGATTCCAGCCATTTCGCCCCCTCCGCGCGGCTCAGGAAGATGACGTCCGGCAGGCTTGAGACAAGGGCATTCGACGTGCCCGCCTCGAAGTGAAATTCGCAGACCATCACCCGGCTCCCCTCGGCCGCCACGAGCGCCCTGGCGGCATCGCCAGCATCCGGCCCACGCGTCATTAGGATGAGGTCTCCCTGGGCGGAAGACACGGCCCCGCCGTGAAGCAGTACGCCCTCGGCAACGATGCAGATCGTGGCAACACCAGGCGTAAGCTCAAGGTGGTCACCGGCATTCAGCTCGCGCCGGTAAACGTGATCTCCCCGCAGACGCACCTGAGCCAGGACTTGCGACAAAAGGTCGGGCGCATGCATGCCCGAACGCTCGACTTCTGGATTATCGGTCAAGTTATTCGGCTCCCGCATCATGGCGCAAGGCGCCCTTGAAGTTGTAGTTTGGCTTCACAAGATCGCTTGTGGTTCGGAAAAAGCAAGCAAAACCAGTGTGCGTACATCCAATCTGCTAAACGCCGCCAGCCGGCGCGTCCATTGCCAATTATCCAACTGCCTTTGAAAGGAATTTCCCATGAAACGCTCCATCATCGCCACCGCCGCCGCCATTCTGAGCCTCGCTGGCGGCACCGCCGGCGCCAAGACCCCCGCGATCCACAATATCGTCCTGGTCCACGGTGCTTTCGCCGATCAGACCGGCTGGGACAAGGTCGCCACGCGCCTGCGCAAGAAAGGCTTCCACGTGACCGAGGTCGCCAATCCCCTGACCTCCCTGGCCGATGATGTCGCCGCCACACAGGCCGCGCTCGATCAGCAGGATGGGCCAACGGTGCTGGTCGGCCACTCGTGGGGCGGTGTTGTCATCGGTGAAGCCGGTGCCGATCCCAAGGTCAAGTCGCTGGTATACATCGCAGCGTTCGCGCCCGACAAAGGCGAAAGCTTGGCCGCCCTTTCAGCCAATGGCCCGCAGACCGAAGGCTTGAAGGCGGTCCATCCGGACGCGAAGGGCTTCCTGTCCATCGATCCGGCGGCCTTCCCGACCGTTTTCGCCGGCGACGTACCGGCGGCCGAAGCCCAGGACATGCTGAAACACCAAATCCCCATCAACAGCGCAGCCTTCGGCGAGGCGACCCAGGTCGCCGCCTGGCACGGCAAGCCCAACTTCTACGCCATTTCGGCAAACGACAAGATGATCTCCCCCGACGCCGAAGCCTTCTTCGCCAAGCGTATCGGCGCAACAACGATCACCTTGCCGTCGAGCCATGTCTCCATGGTATCTCACCCCGACGCAGTCGCCGCGCTCATCGAACAGGCCGCGCGCGTCAAGTAAGCGCACCCTGAGGCCCCACCTGCGGTCGCCGCCGCGGGTGGGGCCTTTACTTCACTGGCCCCAGGATATCCGCTTCGACGATACTGAGGCGCCAGCCGGCGGGCACGGCGTCGGCGCCGACGCTAGCGGCTTCCTTGTTATTCTTGAGTTCCACGACATTGCCGAAGGCATCGCGGTCCTCGGTCGGGCCGGTCAGCGTGATGCGCAGTTTCGAGCCGGTGGCCTGTGTGGTCGCCAGGTTGACGTAACCCAGCGATTTCGGCGTCACGCCCTCGTAGATGGTCTTGCCGTCCAGCGTCACCTTGATCGGATAAGCACGCAGCCGCCAGCCCGTCAGCTTCAATGACAACCGCGATACGGCATCCGGATGGGCGAAGTCGTATTCGATCCAGGCGTTTTCCGGGGCGCCGTCACTCGACCAGGCGGTCGTCTCGTTGTCGTCATGGCTTTTTGCCGCATCGGCCGCATTCGAACCGGCAATGATCGACGCCACCGGAATGGTGCGCAGGAAAGGCTTATAGGATGGGGTCAAGGGCGTCGGGCCACGCGACAGATCCGACGGCTGATAGTCCTCGGCAAAGACCGTTGACAGACCATCGACCGCCGGTGTCATCGCCTTGGCCGTTGTGTCGAGTTCGGCGCTTTTCAGCCCTGCGGCGGTCGCGACCAAATGCACGATACCTGCGGTGCTCGTCGATCGAATCAGCACGCGATTGACGCCCAGTTGCACCGGCAAGGTCGTGGCGCCGATGTCATTGGTCGAGTCCTTCTTGGCCGGGTCGTTCCAGGCTTCGGCCTGGGCGATCCCGCCCTTCCACTCAGCCGCGCCATCCAGCTTGAACGACACCGGGTTAAAGGCGGTCGGCACGCGATTTCCGTCCTTGTCGACCACTTCGACGTCGACCAGCATCAGGTCGTTGCCGTCGGCGACAAAGCCGCGCGGCCCATAGTGCGGCGTCAGGCGCACGGCCGCCGGCGCGCCAGCGGTCTTCAGGTCATAGTCAGAGGTTTTGCCGTCCTTATAGGTGGTAACGGCTCTCAACGCGCCCGGCGCCCAGTGGACATCGTTGAAGGTGAACAGGAAACCATCGGACTTTACGCCCTGACCCAGCGACTTGCCGTTGAGGAACAACTCGATGCTGTCGCCGTTCGACACGACATAGACCGGCTTGACCGTACCGGGCGCGTAATTCCAGTGACCGATGATATAGGTGTGTGGCACGTCCGAATTGACCCAGCCGTCCCACATCGTGTGATGGACCCACCAGGCGTCCTTCGTCAGACGCACGGCGTCGATGACGCCGGACCGGCGATAATTGTTGTCGCCGCGGAAGTGCGAATTGCTGTCGGTAAAGCCGATCTTGACGCCGCCCGCATTGACGCGATCGCCCGATCCCGGCCGCTGCTCGTAATAGTCGTCCCAGCGTTTGACGTCCTCGACCGCCATCGATTCCGAGGTGCGGTTATAGTCCGGCCGGTCCTTGGCGAACGGCGCGGTAAATTCATCCTGGTACTCACGTGGCGC
>FTKT01408904.1_pt1 | contig 11047 bp, 11 predicted proteins | sample 1658271 | NCBI WGS metagenome assembly FTKT01 (sample SAMEA3914811, study PRJEB12502) | metagenome | biome: forest; material: soil | place: Canada | collected 2011-08-04 | depth 0.3 m | reverse complement strand
CGATCCCGACGGCCTGCGCCATGGCACGTACGGTCCAATGCGTCGCCTCACCCTTCGGCGTGTCTAAAGTCAAAGCCAGGACCCTGTCGACAAAGTCCGCTTCCAGTGGAGCGATCCCAGGGGGACGGGTTTTGTCACTCAGAAGCCCATCAACCCCGGCCGACATAAACCGCTCTTGCCAGCGCCAGATGCATGTCTTCGATTTCCCTGTGGCGTTCATAATCGCCACAGTGCCAAGACCGTCCCCTGACAAGACTATGATCCGAGCCCGCCAAACATGCTTTTGGGGAGAGCCGGGTGCACGGATAATCGCTTCAAGCCGAGTTCGATCGGCGTCGGACAGGTCAAAAGAAATTCCTTTTCGCATCACACATAGGCGCACAGTTCGGCCCAAATGGGAATCCAAATTCGGACTCTTTTGTTTCGATCAACCCACTAGACCAGCTGATCGCGCGCATGGATGCGCATGTCTTCAAGAAGACGCCGCTGTTACGCCCTCTGCATTCCTGGTGAATTACTTCACTTCGTTGACCAGGAATTGCTCGATCTTGCCGGCCTTGGTGACATAGACCGACAGGGACAGGGTCTTGCGGCCGGCGCGGATGCGGTAGCCGCGATATTCCATGCCGCCGCGCTGTTCGGTGCGCGCCAGGTTAAACGTTGCGGGCTCGCCCAGTGGCCCCAGCGTCGACTTGAAGTCGGCGACCGTGGCTTCGGTCATGTAGCCATTGCAATTCTCGGTGAAGTCGTTTCGGTCGATCTTGCCGGACTGCAGGCCCTCGAAGACCTGGCGGATATGCGCGTCTTCGCCGGTTTGCGGCAGGGCCATGTAGGCGATGCGGTCGGCGATCTCGATCATGGCATTGCCCGACATGGTATTGGTCAGCACCACGATGGCCAGGCCGTCGTCGGGATAGAGGCGGTTCTCGGTCAGCGAGCCGGCGCCCTCGCCGTCGTGCTCGAGCATGGTATGGCCATTCGGTTTGGAAACGAACAGGCCCATGGCGTAGCCGGTGTCGTGGCCGTTGTTCAGCTTGATCGTCGTCGCCTGAGTGACATAGGAGGCGGGCTTCATCAGCGACTTCTTCAGGATGCTGATATCCCACTTGGCCAGGTCCTCGGCCGTCAGGCCCAGAAACGCCGAACCGTAGAACCAGCCCTTGCCGTCCGGCGGGGTCGGCCGGTTGGGCGCCAGCGCCCGGCGCTCGTATCCCAACGCGTCCGGCGCCTTGAGATTGCCCGCGGAGATGTCGACCGCGTCGGTAACGCCGACGGGCTTCAGGATACGGTCATTGATGAAGTCGAATAGAGGGCGGCCGGAGACCTTTTCGATGATCTGGCCCGCGACGATGTAGCCCGTATTGGAATATTGCCAGTCCTCGCCCGGCTTGAAATCGAGCGGCTTTTTCGCCCAGTCGTTCATCACGGCCACGGGCGTGGTCGGCTTGGTCACCGGCAGCATGACATAGTCCTGCGGCCAGAAGTCCGAGACGCCGGCAGTATGCGACAACAATTGGCGCACCGTGATCTGGTCGGCGCCGGTCAGGTCGGGGAACCACTTCGACACATGGTCGTCCAGCGACAGCTTGCCGTCCTCGACCAGCAGCAAGGCCGCAGCGGCGGTGAATTCCTTGGAGACCGAGGCGATCTCATAGCGTGTCTTCGTCGTCGCCGGTACGGCGGGCGACAATTGCGCATCGCCATAGGCCCTGGAGAAAACGATCTGACCGTCCTGGACGACCGCGACCTGGGCCGACGGTGTGCCGGCGGCATCCATCGCGCTCTTTACGGCGGCATCGATCCGGGCGGGGTCGAGCGGCGCGGCATAGGCTGTGGAGGCCATCAATACGGCGGCAAGCGAAGTCGTCAGTGTACGGATGATCATGGCGGCCCCATTGGTTACGATGGAAACACTTAATCACGCGTCTTGCGGGTTTTCAACTGCAGGCGCATGGATAGAGACCCAGAAACTCCAAGGCGCCGCCTTGGCAAGGCCGACCGGCCGCCGCGCATGTTTGCGCGAGGCCGGTCGGCGCTTGAGCGCAAAAAGAGAGCCTTTCATGCCTACGGTGCGCGAACCGAGATTGCACAATGTCGAGATCGGCGACCTGCGGCCGACGCAGATGACGATCGGCCAGCGCGAGGTCGAGGCCAAGCGCGACGAATGGCGCCAGTCCGGCGACGCGCAACAGTCCGAATTCCTGGGGCGCCACATGATTCCGGTCATCAAGGGGCCGCGCGACCGTTTCTATGTCATCGACCACCATCATCTGTGCCGCGCCCTCCTGGAAGCCGGCCAGACCCAGGTCGAGATCACCGTCGTCGCCAACCTGTCGCGGCTGGCGAAAGAGGCCTTCTGGGTGTTCATGGACAACAAGGGCTGGCTGCATCCCTACGACGCCGACGGCAAACGCCGGCCATGGGAGGACCTGCCCAAGCGCATCGCCGACATGACCGACGATCCGTACCGCAGCCTGGCCGGCGCGCTTCGGCGCCATGGCGGCTTCGCCAAGGACACCACGCCCTTCGCCGAATTCCTGTGGGCCGATTTCCTGCGCCGGCGCATCAAGCCGGCACGCGTCGCCAAGCATTTCGACAAGGCGCTGGACGACGCCATGCTCCTGGCGAAAAGCGGCGACGCCGACTTCCTGCCGGGCTGGTGCGGCCCAGTGGATTAAATAAGTGGATTAAATATCTGTCAGAAAGTGGTCATTCGCTTGCCGTGTGACCGCCCTATTCCCAGTTATAATTCGCAGAAACATCCAAGGCGAAGCCTTGGCAAGCGTGCCCTTCTTATTCGAAAGACTTGCGCGCCCGAGCTCGTGCGAGGAGCCCTGCGGCGCTTGAGCAAAGGAAAGATATCCATGACACCCGACGAGCGTAATCTGCTGACGCAGTTCCTGAACGACCTGACCCAGTACCAGAATGTCGCCAAGGACCCCGAAGCCTTCTCGATGATCCAGCAGGCCCTGTCGCGCAGCCCCGACGCCGCCTATGTGCTGGTCCAGCACGCCATCATCTCCGACCAGGCGCTGCATGCCGCCCAGGCGCACATCGTCGACCTGGAAAACCAGCTGCGCGCCGCGCAACCGCAATACCAACCGCAGAACGGTTTCCTGGGTGGCGGGCTCGGCTCGATCTTCGGCGGCGGCCAACAACAGACCTACCAGCAACCGCAATATACCCAGGCGCCGCAACAGGGCGGCTTTGGGTCGTTCTTGCGCACGGCCGGCACCATGGCGGCCGGCGTCGCCGCCGGCGACCTCCTGTTCAGCGGCGTCGAAGGCCTGTTCGGTGGCCACCGTGGCGGCGGCCTGTTCGGCGGTGGCGGCAACGAGACCATCATCAACGAGTACAACGACTATGGCGACGACAGCTTCGACGACGGTTCGAGCTTCTAAAGCGTCCTGAGCGTCGCGCGCACAAAGTCGACCAAGGCGCGCACCTTGGCGGCCGGCGGATGGCGTGACGGATAGAGCGCGTAAAGCGGAAAGATCTCGCCGTCCCATTCGGGCAACAGGCGGACCAGCCGGCCGTCGTCGAACAACGGGCGGGCGCCGATATCGAGGATCTGCGCCACGCCCGATCCCGCCAGGCATTCGGCCAAAAGCGTGCCGGCATCGCTGACCATCATCCGTCCGCGGGTCGCAACGCTTTCGACCCGGCCAGCGCGACGGAACTCCCACTCATAGGCGCGGCCCGTCGTCGGGTCGCGAAACTGGATGCATTCGTGCCCGGCAAGGTCCTGCGGCGCGGCAGGTTTGCCGCGGGCCCCGACATAGGCCGGCGCGGCCACCGTCAGTACCGGCACGTCGGCCAGCTTGCGCGAAATCAAGGCGGCATTGACCGGCTCGCCAAAGCGAATAGCCACATCCATGCCGTCGCCGACCAGATCGCCCACCTGGTCGCGCGTGACCAGGTCGAGCGTTAACCCCGGATGCGCATCCAGAAACGCGCCCAGCCGCCCGGCCAGGGCGATACGGATAAAATAGGGATCGATATTGACGCGGACATGGCCGCGCGCGGTTTGTGCCGCGCCGCCAGCCAGCCCGGCGGCCTCCTCTATGCCGTCGAGGCACGGCCGCACGCGTTCGTAGAAGCGCCGGCCCTCTTCCGTCAAAGCCAGCGACCGCGTGGTGCGGTCGACCAGCCGCACACCGACGCGCGTTTCCAGGCGCGCCACCGCGCGGCTGACGCCCGACGCGGTCAGGCCGAGGGCGCCGGCGGCACGGGCGAAACTGCCGCTCTCGACCACGGCATGAAGCACACTGACGCCGGACAACAGGCGGCCATCGAAGGGCATGGGCGACACTCATGATTATAAGTCACTAAAGCTATGACAAACATGCGCTTCAGTCAAAGGGCCTTCGGATGAGATAAGGCGAGCCTCATCACGGAGATTTCCCATGTACGCCATCACAGGCATTACCGGTCAGGTCGGCGGTGTCGTCGCCCGCACCCTTCTCACCCACGGCGCCGCTGTCCGCGCCGTGGCGCGCGACCCGCAAAAGCTCGACGCGTGGGCAACGAATGGTTGCGATACAGCGCTTGCCGATATCACCGATGCGAACGCCCTGGCCCGCGCCTTCAGCGGCACCGATGGCGTATTCATCCTCCTGCCGCCGGCGTTCGATCCCTCGCCGGATTTCGCCGAGGCCCGCGCCGCGATCGCGGCCATCCGCACCGCCTTGATCACCGCCCGCCCGGCCCGGGTCGTGGCCTTGTCGACGATCGGCGCCGACAGCGACCGCCCGAACCTGCTCGGTCAGTTGCGATTGATGGAAGCGGCCCTGTCGGATACCGGCCTGCCCGTCACCTGCCTGCGCGCCGCCTGGTTCATCGAAAACGCCGCCTGGGACGTCGCCGACGCGCGCGCGGGCACGATCAAAAGCTATTTGCAGCCGCTCGACCGGCCCGTCGCCATGGTCTCCGTCGAGGACGTCGGCACGACCGCCGCCGCCTTGCTGACCGAGGCGCATGACGGCGTGCGTATCGTCGAACTGGAAGGTCCGGCGCGCGTGTCGCCGAACGACCTGGCGCAAGCCTTCGCCACGGCGCTGGGCCACCCCGTGAACGCGCAAATCGTCGACCGGCAGACTTGGGAAGGCCTGTTCCGCGCCCAGGGCATGCGCAATCCCCAACCGCGCATGCAGATGCTGGACGGTTTCAACGACGGCTGGATCGACTTTCCCGCCGGCCGCGCCCGCAAGGGCGCGGTCACGCTGGAACAGGCGGTCAAGGCCATGATCTAGTGGCGGGTAAAGCCCGAATACAGCTGGGCCAGGCCGTCGAGCGTGGTGACCGGGGCCGTGCCGGTATCCGGCAGGGCTTGGTGGCGCGCGGCGGCAGCAACGGCGTCCGGATCGCTCCAGACCGCGTCACTGCCCGATACGGTCGTGCGGACATCGCCCTGGCCGGCCGCCGGCGTTCCGTCGGCGGCCGTAGCGCCACCTGAGTCACCCACCGGTGTGCCCGGTTGCGCCTGCAGGAAGACGCGGCTGACACTCAGCGTCTTCATCTCGTCGGCCCCGCCCATCGCCTCGGCCAGGGGAATTTCCGGCGTGACGGTGCGTTCGATGGTTTCCAGGCTGAAGGCCCCGTCCTTGACGCCGAAGGTGCGCTTCATCGCCGTGCCGTCGACCGTTTCGTCGATCGGCCGGCCGATGACCGATATGCCCTTGCCGTCGTTCGGCAAGCGAATGGTTTCGGTGGAACGCACATAGTCCGGATAGTCGGATACCTTGACCGGGGCGTCGTCGTGCAGCCCTTTCTTGCGATTGGGCGCCTTGAAACCTTCGACGACCGTGTAACCATCAGTTTCGAGGAAGCGCGGCTGGCCGTCCTTGGCCTTGGTCCAGCGCATCTGCGCCTGGCCGTCCATGACGTAGTGCATTTCGGCGGTCGCCGGATCGAAGCTCTGGTCGAGGCTGTCGACGGTGATCCACGGATATTGCTGCTTCCAGTAGAGGCGCATCCGGGCGTCCATCTGCTCGGGCAGCGTCTCCTGCCAGTCCGTATTGGCGTCCAGGGCGCGATGGCCGCGGACCACGACCTCGGCATGGGCCTTGGCCGGCGCGTCGAGCCCGGCCGTGGCGTCGAGTTCCAGGTGGCGCTCGGCCATCGGACGGTCGAACGGCGGGACGACCAGCGGCTGGAGGGTTTCCCCGGCGGCCGTCACCGGCAGCGCCCACCGCTCGCCGGGCACATTGATCTGGTCGAGGGTGCCGTCGATATCGTGGGTGCCGTCCAGCCAGTAAACGCGTCCACCGATCGTGGCGCGCACCATGATGTGGTCGAACAGGGCCAGGGCCGGCAAACGCTGGTCCATGCCGTCGCCGGCGTCGATATCGACCAGGGCCGGATCGGCGGTGACGCCGAGTTCGCGCAGCAGGGCCACCAGCAAAGCCGTCTTGGCCTTGCAGTCGCCCCAGCGGCGCAACCAGGTCAGGTCGGCCGACGGCGGCACGAAGCCGTCATTGGCGCGGACATAGAGATAACGCACCTTTTGCTGCACCAGGCGCAGGGCCGCCGCGGCGCGGACCTTGGGATCGTCGCTGAGCGCGCGGATCCGGGCCACTTCGGCCTTCAGCGGCGAGTCCGGGGTCAGGACGGCCGCCTTGTCGTAATAGGGCGCCATGCGCGCCGAGACCTCGGCCCAGGTCGAGAACTGGCTGAACTGGACTTCGCCCCAGCGGCCATAGCGGTCGGGCGCCTGGTCCGGCACCGGCGGGCGGACATAGCCGTCGGTATTGATCGTCAGCTCGGTCTCGCCATTGGCGGTGACGATGTTCGGGATCGGCAGGTCGTCGCTGAAGCGCCAGTGCATCAGCTTGCCGGCCGGCCACAGGAAACGATATTCGCGCTTGCCGACCACGCCGCTGCCCATGCCCGACCATATGTCTTCCGACAGCGGCCCCAGCACCGCGTTGCGGCGGGTGGTGGTATAGGCGAAATCGACGATGTCGCCGACCTCGACGCCGTCCGGTTGCAGCACGGCGGTCAGGTCGCCATTGATCATGGCGTGGTCCAGGTCGGGCTCGCGGCGAATGATGATGAAGCTCTGGCCGCGCGCCAGAAGATCGATGACCTGGCCGTCACGGATCAGTTGCGCCTTGTTGACCACCACCGTTTCGGCGCCGGGCTCCCATTCCACCGTCGGCCGCGCCGCCGACAGGCCTCGCGGCGTCTGGATGCGCACCATCGTCTCGGCATAGATCTGGTTGCCGTCGTCGCTGTAACGCACCTGGATCGACCGGTTGGTGATGGCGTGGTCGGCCTTGGAGACCTCGTGGGCCGGCGCCGCCGGGACGACCGGCCGCACCCAGTCGGCGGCCGGTGCGAAGGAAAGCGGCGGCGCTTCCGCCGCGTGACAGGCCTGCGCCAACGCCCAACCGGCAATCCCGGCCAATACTATCCGTGTCCGCATCAAAGCCCCCTCTTAACGGTCGGTTAACGATAATCGCAAATCCGCCGCGGTGGCAAGTCACCGCATGCGGCGAGGCGAGGAATCGCCGCCTTATATTCCTCGCCGTTTTTCTCATGACGACCCGAGAGAAACGGGCGGTGGGCCCAGCGAAAACTTACGCGGCCGGCGCTAGGTTCACGGCGTCCGAGGGCAGGACATCTTGAAGGATGCATCCCATGTTGCAGACCGCCACATCATTCACCGACTTTTCCGATCACGCCCGGGATGAGGCTCCAGACGACGCGCCCGTCCGTCGCCCGGCGCGGCCCCACGTTCTCTTCGCCAGCCTGGGCGTCGCCGCCGTGACCTTTGCGCTCAGTGGCGCGTCGATGCTCTACGCCTTCACCCACATTCCCGAGGTCGATCCCAACGCCGCCCCCGCGCCCGTGGCCGCGGTCGCCGCCATCGCCGCGGAAGCGCCCGCCACGCCGGGCAAGCTGGAGGTCCTGCCCCCGCCGGTCTATGGCGCGGGTGTGGTCAGCGAGGCGCCGGCCATGGCTTTTATTCCGCTGAGCGCCCGGGCCCATATGGATACGGCGACGATCGACGCGGTCGATCCCTACAAGCTGGCCCGGGCGGATGGTGAGGCGCAACCCTGTGCCGACCCGTGCAGCGCGCAAGCGGGTTACGTCGCCGAACCGGCGAACGACCAGACGGCCAGGCCGGTGCATGCGACGGCGGCGAATGTCACGCAGGCCAATGACGACGATGATGACGACGGCAATGCGCCGCCGCCTCCGGGCGTCGATGTCAGCGGGAATTAGGACGCGTCGAACAGGACGTTGCTGATCGCCGTGGTCAGGGCGTTCGTATTGAACGGCTTGGCGACGTGACCGTCCATGCCGGCGCGATGGCATTGCGCGATTTCGGCCTTGGATACGTTGGCGGTCAGCGCCAGGATCGGCGCGGCGGCGCAAGGCCCGTCCGACTGGCGGATGCGGCGGGTGGCCTCGAAGCCGCCCATGACCGGCATGTTCATGTCCATCAGGATGACGTCGAAGGCTTCGCTTTGGGCGGCTTCGACAGCCGCGGCGCCATCGGTCACGGCCGTGACGCTGACTTTTTCGCGCATCAGCAGGATGGTGATCAGGTCGCGCACCATTTCGGTGTCTTCGGCGACCAGCACACGCAGGCCGGCCAAAGAGCCGCGGCGGCCGCGGCGCGCAGACACATCTGTGGAATCCGATGCGTTCGAAGAACTCGTCATGGCGCCAAGTCTAGCGGGAAAAAGTTACGAACCCCTTGCCGCAGCCGCATACCGTCTCTTGTCAAATACTGGCCTTGCCAAATACCGGCCTTGATCGACTTCTTATCGGCGATCGCGGCGAGGGAGACTGCGACCTTACGAGAAAACGCGCAGCATCGAGGCCAGAGCCCGCACTGGAGGCCACGGCCATGTTCCACGACGTCCAACACCCGGTAAAGACGCAGATCGCGCCGCTGCTTACGGCCTTTATCGAGGGCGGGGAGGATGGCGAATGCGTGACGCTCGACATCGTCGAACTGATCGCTCTGCGCATGCGCTGGCGCGACGACTACCAGGTCGGCCTGCTTGGGCTATGCGTCCGCGCCAATCTGGTCGCCGTGGAACGCAATATCCTGCCCTATGCCGAGGTGCTGAACCGCCTTACGACGGCAGCCGTCGCCGCGGCGCAAGGTCATACGCCCTTCACCAAGGCGCTCGAAGCCGGCATGGCTAATCTGCTGTTCTAACGACGCGATCACACATCCGTCATTTCAAATAACAACGCGCCTGCGTTAACGGAATACTTACACGGTAAGCTGAAAATTTAACCGTGTGTTTATTTCCGTTAATGTGGACGCGTATATGTCTTTGACCGATAAGTTGCTTATGCCCCGCCGGCTGATGATCGCCGGCCTGGCCGCCTGTCTGGGCGTCGTGATCGCGCTGATGGTGCAGATCTCGACCCATTTCGACACCCACCCCTATCTGCGCAGCCTGCTGATCTACCTCTTGCTCGACTATATCTGGGCGACGGTCAGACGCGAATTCTTCCCGGCGCCGGTCAAGAAGATCGGCAAGAAGAAGCGCCAGAAGACGGAACAATAAAAAAGGCGGGCCATTCTGGCCCGCCGGTTTTTTGTGTTTCGTGTTTTCCAAACCCGAGCACAATCCAAAAAGCGTTCGAACTTTTTGGATGAACGGTCCGACCAGGTCGAAACTAGGCCGCGATCGACGTCGTCGTCGTGGCAGCGGATGCCGTAGCGGTCGCCGTCGAATTGGTCGAATTGTACGACTGCAGCGCCGTGACCAGTTGTTGCATCAAATCGCCCAGGGACTCCGGCTGGTCCGCGAGGCTGGTCGTCGACGACGAAGCGGTGGTCGAACTGGTGCTGGACGTGCTGCTGCCGCTTTCGCCGCTACCACCCATGCCTTCCATTCCGCCCATGCCACCGTGGTGGTGATGGTGCGTCGAGCCGGTGCTCGAGGTACCGGACGTGCTCGACGTGCCGGATGTACTGCTGCTGTCCGTTCCGTCTTGCGAACCGTCGGGCGGCGGCGGCGGACCATCCCCCTGCTGGGCCTGCAGCAGCCCGTCCATCATGTTGGACGAGAACTGGCTCATGAAATAGGCAAGGTTTTCGCTGACGCTGGTGGTCGAGCTGGCGGACGAGGCGGTCGACGTCGCGGTCGACGCGGCCGAACTCGCCGATGAGGTCGAGGTGGTATCGCTGGTGCCCTGGCTCTGCATGCTGGCCATCAGCTTGGCCAGGGTTTGCTGCAGATAAGACCCGGATCCCGCCCCCGATATGCTGTCTGTCGACATGGAAGTCTCCTGTAATGAGTGCCAATTCAAGGATTGACCTCAAGACAAAAGGGAGCGTCTAGTTAACAAGTTATTATTTTAACGGACATTTCAGAAGAGAAACACAATAGCCCTATTCAAAACTGAAAATTTGAAATAAATCTGCACGTTTGTTTCAAAAATCGCACTGAAATGGAGTTTTTTACTTAGGGAAAATTTGACCGGGCAAGATATGCCCAGCCGATTGCCCCTCTTGCTTCCCGTCGAAGTCGCGGTTAGTTTGCATCCATCCCATCTCTGGAACACCATGCGATTTGATGGGATCAGGTCGGCGTTCCAGCTTTTTCGTTTTGCCGCGCAATTTGGCCGAGAGGTGTATCACTTCACCGGATTGCGCTCCGAGGTCCCTTCATGCGCGCTCTTTTCCTCACCGTTTCCGCTCTCGCCGTAATGGCCTCGCCGATTTGGGCCGCGCCCGCACTGGCGCAGAACGGGCCGCCGCCGGGCAGTGACGGCGTCATCGGCGTCAGCGGCCAGCAGCAGGTGTTTTTTTCGCCGTCCGGCCAACCGTTTCGCGCCAAGGCCGGCGAGCCCTATCCGATCGCCCAGTGGTTCGCCCAGGCCGACACCGACCACGACGGCAAGATCAGCCACGACGAGTTCGTCGCCGACGCCGTCGCCTTCTTCCAGAAGCTGGACCTCAATCACGACAACTACATTTCCAGCCCCGAAAACACGCGCTACGAAACCGACCTCGCGCCCGAAATCACCCGCATGGATCAGCGCATCCAGCAGCCGCGCATCATCAAGCAGG
>FTKT01457167.1_pt1 | contig 11055 bp, 3 predicted proteins | sample 1658271 | NCBI WGS metagenome assembly FTKT01 (sample SAMEA3914811, study PRJEB12502) | metagenome | biome: forest; material: soil | place: Canada | collected 2011-08-04 | depth 0.3 m | reverse complement strand
AAGACCGCATCGTCGCGCCCGCCGATGTAGGTCTTGATCGCATGGCCGTCGGGGGTGTCGACCTGCAGCACGCGGTTGGTGTCGACGACGGTCGAGAAGTCCCCGCAGGGGAAGCCGAAGAAGCGCAGCGTCGCACGCTGCGCATCGTCGACCGTCACCCGGATCTCGGCCGCGCTCGACGGTCCGAGATAGCGCTCCTTGATGGCGTCGAAGTAGTTCAGCAGCGTCTCCAGGCTCTGCTCGTCGCCGTGCGGCCACACCGCGCGCGGTGCCGGCGCGATCTGCACGCGGTACAGCATGTCGGTGTCCAGCGTGCCCGCGCGCGGAACGGCGGCGAAGGTCAGCGCGATGAAGACCTTCTCGCCACCGCTCTTGTCGTCGCTCGGGAATCCGAACAGGTCGTAGAGATCTGCAGCGCTGACGTCGATGTCCGAGAAGATGGTGTTGACGGCGTTCGGGTCGTTGTGGTCGGCCATGGAAGGCTCCTTGCGCAGGGTTGGGGTGAGTCCTGGAGGACGCGGAATCGACTTCAGAACACCGAATTGCCGGCCACTTGCCCAAGCATCCGGTAGGCCTCCCATTGGCCGTCGTCGAAGAACTGGTTGAGGGTTGTCTGCTGCGGGAATGAGGCGTGAGTCGCCGCGTAGTTCTGCACGTCGACAGGGATGCCGGGGCCGAGGCAAGGCTTGATCAGCAGGAGCCAGCTCGCCTTGTCGGCGTCGTCGTCGTAGCCGATGCGGGCCAACGCCGCAAAGGACTGGCTCTCGCGCTCCAGATCGCCGAGCGCGCCGATGGCGCCTGGCTTGAGCTGCGCGAGGATCCAGCTCGGGACCTGGCCCGGCAACGTCGCCGGGTCGATCCACTCCAGGGTGGCCCCGAAATCCAGGCGCACCAGGCGCGTCACGAGCGCGAGATCCTCGAAGTCGTAGGCCTCGTCACGCCCGGCATCGACGGCGACGATGAACGGCAGGCGGCGGCGGATCAGTTCGTACAGCCCGGTGTTGTCGAAGTGGCCGCCGTCGCTGAGATACCACAGGCGGTCGGAAGCGCCGGGGAACCAGGCGCGCCACTCGTCCAGCAGGGTCGCCTGCACGCGGAAGATCAGGGCCGGCAACGATTTCAGCCGGCGCCACAGGCTCGGCGGGAAGCGGCCGGGGCGCTCGCCGGCGGCGATGCCGCTGTCCCACCAGTAGCCAATGCGGATGTTGAGCAGCCCCAGCAGCAGCGACTTGCCCAGCGTGGTTCCCCGGCCGAGGCCGGTGGTGTAGGCGGCACCCGAGATCGCGGTCCACTGTCCGAGCTTGAGCCGCTCGACGAGTACCGGCTTGTCGTCGCGGCGCGCCAGCACGTGGAACTGGTTCGGGTCCGGGGTCACGAGCACGGGCTTCACGGGCGTGACATGCGGCGGCATGCCGTCCGGCCTCGGTTCCCACAGCGCATGGTGGCGCAGCCCGATGCTCAGGCCGGCGGGCCCCACGCACAGCGACAGGCCCTTGTCGTCGCGCAGCTGCCGCCCGGAGTCGCTGTCGACGGTATCGTTGATGCAGGCGCCGACAAGGTGCAGCGGTCCGCCGTTCCTCTGCGGCCGGTAGACATCGAAGTCGATGTCGTCGCCCGGATCGGGCACGTCGACCGGCACCGGCGCATCGGTGCCGGCCGGGTGGACGCGCGCGTCGTTGGACGCCCCGAGGAAGTTGCGCACCAGCTTCTGCGCATAGGACTGCTGCAGCGACGACAGGTTCAGGAACGAGAAGGTGCGTCCGACGACGGCCGCGGCGAGGAGCGCCGTGACGACCACCCAGCGGCCGATGCCGGGCCTCTGAAACGCCAGATGCGCGAGCGTGTCGATGTAGAACAGCAACAGCAAGACCAGCGCGAACGCAACGGCACCCAGCGCGAGCTGGAGCCCGAGCCCGTTGACGGGCGTCGCGCCCTCCTTCTGCGTCGTCGCCTGCTTCGATTCGCCTTGCAGCAGTCGCATCGCCACGCCCCGCAACAGCGGCAGCAGCGGCGCCAGGCCGAGCGTCGACCAGCGTGCCCACGGCAGCTTCGCGGCAGCCGCCGCCTGCGCCAGCGTGTCCAGCATCACCCACAACACGCTCGCCGCGAGGCCGAACAGCGCAACGCCGAGCACGCGCGACAGGCGGTTGCGGACGACGGTGCTGGCGGGCGTCGTCGGCGGCGCACCGCCGGCGGGCGCCGGCACGGGGACGCCCCAGCTCGCGATCTCCTGCGCCGCCCAGGCCAGCAGCAGCACGGCCAGGCCGAGCGCGCTCCAGGGCTGCGTGTCCGCCCGGCCGAGCCCGAAGACCGCGCAACCCAGAAGCACCAGCCACAGCAGCAGCGGCAGCAGCACCCGGTTGCCCTCTTGAGGATCCTTCAGCACGAACCAGTAGCCGGACGCCGTCGGCACCACGCCCGCCAGCAGAATGGCCAGCGGCAGTGGCCACCACGGAGACACGTCGAGGCCGAACAGGTGCCACGACAGCCCGAGCCCGGCGAAGCACGCGTGCGCGACCCAGAGCGCCAGGCCGAAGGCGCCGAACAGCGCCGCGCCGATCCACAGGTGCACGAAGGCGAGGTTGCGAAGCACGATCGCCACATCCGACTGCAGGTCGCCGCGGGCGCCGCTGTCGATGTAGTTGGCATGCCGGCGCAGCCACCAGACCTCCGGCGAGGACGTGTCCGCGAGGATGCTCTCGACGCGCCCCGCCTTGTCGGCGACGCAGTCGTCCAGGTGCGTGTAGAGGCGCCCGAGAAAGGCCGCGGCGTAGCCGCCACCCGAGACCGACGAGATGATGTCGACCCGGCGCAGCTTGCCACTCTGCGCGAGCGCCTGCAGCACGCCAAGGCAGAAGGTCGCGCTGCGGATGCCGCCGCCGGAAAGCGCGAGGCCGACGCTGTCGGCGGGCAGTTCGTCCTCGTCGGCCACGGTCAGAGGCTGCGCCACGCGGGCCGCGCTGCGCCGCTCGCGCACCGCGCCCGCCTCGATGCGCGCCAGTTCGCGCGGGTAGTCGGGCGAATCCGCCAGCAGCACGTCGGCCGCCTTCTCGCCGATCATGAATGTCGGCGTGACGATGAAGTAGCCGGGAATCCGCGGGAACACCGATGCGTCGACGACACGCAGGCCCTGCACGCCGTGGACGCGAAAATCGCTGGCCAGCACCGAGTCCGGCTCGGTCAGCAGCGCCGGGTCGGCGCACCAGGGGTCGGCGCCGATGCGGCAGGTGCCGCAGGCGTGATGGCCCCAGGCCTCGTCCTTGATCCAGTCGGCGAGCTGCTTCGAGCCATCCTGCCGCGCGGTGAGATCCGGCTGCAGCTCCTTGCCGAAGACGGTCACTCCCGCGTTGATCTCGCGCACCCTGGCGACGGCCTCGCCCAGCGCGTCCAGGTCTTCCTGGAACAGCGCGCCGGCGTCGTCGTCGAAGGAATGGAAGTCGATCTGCGGCGTGTCCAGCGGGTCCGTCGACCGCAATTGCACCGTGCCGTTGTTGTTGCTGGTGTAGGCCTTCAGGATGACCCAGCTCCAGAGGTTGCGAACCTCGGCGGTGGCACCCATGGTCTTGTGCAGCAGCTCCTTGGACCAGCCCCAGTAGTAGCCACGGAAGGCGGCGGGGACGCCGAAGATGAACAGGTCCGGGTCGCGCCGCACGGCCTGGTTGCCAGTGGACGACATCATCATCGCCAATGCGCCCCCGTTGATCGAGTACAGCCCCGAGCCGTCCTTCAGCCATCGCGTGCGTGCCGGATCCCCGGCCTGGTCGGGCACGAAGCCGACGCCCGCGAGCGTCGAGAAATCCGTCTTCGCCTCGCTGATCACGCTGACTTCGTAGCGATCCTGCATGTGCCGGCCGACGCCCGGCAGGTGGACGATCGGCGAGACCGGGTTTCCCTGCACATCGCGCGGTCCGCCGATCCCGAGATTGCCCAGCGCGGCACGGTCGCCGATGCCGCTGAGCATCAGCAGTTGCGGCGTGTTGAAGGCGCCGCCGCAGACGATCACTTCGCCCCGTGCGAAATACCGCAGCACTGCCGGGGCCTGCGTGCTCGGGGGCAGCTGGCTGGCGCGGTACAGGTGCGCGCCTTCCAGCACCTCGACGCCGATCGCCCGCGGCGGCGCTTTCGCCACACCGGCTTCGAACAGCAGGCGGCTCGCGTGCATGCCGGTCGCGATCACGAGTTGCTGCGGCAGGGCCTTCTGCACCGCCAGCAGGTGTTCGCGCAGGCCGAAGCGGCGCTTGCCGTCGGTGCCGATCGAGATCAGCGACAGGTGGGCGCGCGAAGGGATGTCCGGCGAGCGGACGTTCGGATCGAGGAATTTCAGCAATTCCAGACGCAACAATGCGCGCAGGAAGACCATGCGCTCGCCCTTGGCGCCGAGCGTCGCCCGCGCCACGTCGAGCAGCACCTTCAGGAAGGTGCGGTCGCCGCGCACGATGCTCGCGACGATCAGCGGGTCGATGAAGCTGGTGGGCTGCCAGCCCTTCTGGCCATGGCCGCCGAGGTCGAGGTGGCGGCGCGGATCGACCAGCGCCGCGATCCCGTGCACCGCGTCCGCCAGGAAGCCCAGGGTCTTGCGCGCGAAGTTGTTGTAGGTGCCGTAGTAGAGGCACTGCTCGATCTTCGGGAAGTAGCCCTGCATGTTCTCGGAGCGCCACGACGGATCGTCGGTGCGCTCGGCGATCCAGTCCCAGTCGGCATCGTTCGGCCGGATGATGATCATCGCGTAGTGCGCGGTGCAGCCGCCGATCGCTGCCGTGCGGGGGTACTGGATGCCGCCCGTGCCGGCGCCATTTTGCTGGCTGGGGTCGTGCGCGGGCCTGTACTTGCTGTCGCGACCTTGCCTGGCCTGGTCGGCATAGTGCCGAACCGAGAAGGTCCAGCTGATGTCCGGGTCTTCGGTCGCCGCCGCATGGAACGCCGGCACCGCATAGACTTCTCGCATGCCCTCGGCCGTGTCGTCCGGCGCCTGCGGCGGCGGCTTGCCGCTCGGGCCGTACGCCGGGTCGGCGCCGGCCTCGAGCACCAGCACGCGGCGTCCGCCCAGCGCGAGTCGCGCAGCCAGCGGGCCTCCGCCGGCACCCGAGCCGACGACGATGTAGTCGAACAGCGTGGTCTTCGGATCCTGCGCGAGCCTGAGCAACTCGTCTCGATCCGGGAGCTTGGGTTGGACTGTCATGTCAGAGCGTCTCGAGAAAGGCCTTGAGCTGCTTCTTCTCGTCGTCGGACAGTGCCTGGGCGAACCAGTGCCCGCGATCGAGCACGAAATCGGGGCACTTGCTGGCCTTCAGCAGCGGCAGGCCAGCCTCCTTCATGAACGCCCCGAGCGCCTGTCCCCCGTCATCGGAGAGTTCGTCCTTGTCCACGCGCAGGATGCCTCGCGCAAGTCCCGAGACGGCGTTGAACAGCACGCCGTCGGGCGCCTCGGGATTGATGTTCATCAACAGATTGACGGGCGTGCCGCGCGGGATCGGGCCGAGCCTGATGTCGGTCAACTGCCCGTCGACGAAGGCGGAGGCGGCCCAGCCGACAGCCAGGAAGCCGACTGCGCTCGCCGCGAACAGCAGGCGCGCGGCGGTGCGGGCCTGCGGTCGCAGGAAGAAGACCCCGCCGGAGAGCAGGACGATCGCCGGCAGCAGCCACAGCACGGGGTAGATCGTGTCGATGCCGGTGGCTCGCAACAGCGCCGCCACGACGACCGCGAACACCACCAATGCGAACCCCGCCAGCCGCGCCCGGCCGACGAACGCCAGGACGACGGCCAGCGCCGCGGCGAGCAGCCACAAGGTACGGGTGAGGAAAGTAGTCGCCGGCTCGCCGATCACGCCTTCGACCAGCGGCCGGATGAAGGGGCCGCGGAAGTCGACCCATGTGCGCTCGGTGGTGCGGTAGATGAAGCCGGGCTCCGCGGCCAGGCTCGGGATCGCCTCCTTGCCCGTGCCATGGCGCAAGTCGCCCGGGTGACCGCTTCCGCCGGCGCGCTTGGCGGGCCACAGGAGCTTGTCGATGGCGTCGTCGAAGGCGGCCAGCCGCCCGTTCACGGACGGGTCGCGGCTGAACACGCCCAGCGCGTTGTTGTGCAGCAGCGGCGCCGTCGCCCACACGCTCACCAGCGATGCCGGACGGTAGTAGCCGGGACCGCCGGCGGGCGGCGCATAGCTGTCGTTGTTGCCCCATTTGTCGACGCCGCGCTGCGCGGCCAGCATCGGGTTGTAGAAGCGCACCTCGCCGACCGCCGGCAGATTCTTGTAGGTCTCGGACGAGAAGTTGTCCCAGACCTGGCCGCGCATGCCGTTGGTGCCGACCGCTCGGCCAGAGTTGGTGCCGACCAGCGTGATCGGCACGCGAATGTCGGTCGACAAGTAGTTGTCCTTGAGGAAGTCGTGCCCCTGCGCGTCCTCGTTCCGCACGAAGGCGAGCAGGCGCTCGACATAGACACGATACGGCGCGCTGGCCTGGAAATCGTCCCAGTCGGCGTAGTCCATCGGCAGCGTCAGCACCGGCACGCCACTCGCGCCCGGAGACGGCACCGGCGCCGAGGCGGCAGCGACGCGCCAGTCGCGCCCGAAGGCGAGCGACTGGCCGGGCGCCTGCTTGCTCGAATGGCAGACCGCGCAATGCTGCAGGAACACGTCGCGGCCCGGCGCCACGTCAGCCGCGTGGGCCGCAAGACGCGCCTTGCCATCGGCCGTGGCGGCGAGTTTCATCGGCTGCGTCGCCGTCGCGCCGCTCTTGGTGACGTAAGTGAAGAAGGCCTCGAGCTGAGGGACGCGGTAGCTCTCGGTGGCCTGCCAATAGATCGATTTCTCCTGGATCGTCGCCAGCTCGAAAGGCCGCTGCGGCTTGAAGCCGATGACCGGGTTGTGCACGCGCCGCCACTGTTCGGAGTACGCGCCGATGTTGAGGTAAACGCGCGACAGCGCGCCCTCGACGCCGATGCTGTCCGCGCCGTCGAGCAGCACGCGCGGGGTGTGGCGCGGGTTGGTGTTCATCAGCGGCGCGTCCTCGATGCCACGCTGTCGCAGGTTGGACGCGCTCTGCTGTTCAGGCGGGTTCTCCCTGGCGCGCGCCAGGCGCGGGTTGATCTCGAAGATCGAGGTGATCGTGTTCGCGTTGTTGATGTGATCGGTGCTGACCAGCGACGTGTCGATCGTGCCAGGCTGCTGGCTGGCCACGAACTGCCACAGGAAGCTCTTCGAGGTCTTCAGATTGGAGAAGGCCCGCTCCGGCGTCCAGTACTGGTTGCCGATGGTGCTGGACATGTTGGCCCAGCCGGGAGCCTCCGCATTCGCCGGCGGGTTCAGCGGGTGGGGCCCGATGTGGCAGAAGGAGCAGGCCATGCTGACGCGGAACGGCCGCACGAGCTGCGGATCGGCACGCACGGTGTCGTCGGTGTAGTAGGGGTCGCCAGGGGCATCGATGACGCGCTTCTTCCAGTAGTCGCGAGCCGCCTTCGCGGCGCCCGAATCGCCGAAGTAGTCCGGGTTGGGCAGCAGCCGCAGGCCCACCACGCCGCTCGGGTAGCCATAGATGCGCGGGTCGACGCCGTCCTTGGGGAGCTGGGCCATCGTGCTGTCGTACAGGGCCATGTCGCCGATGGTGAAGAACTCCTTGTAGGCCGCGCCCTGGTGGCTGGGCGGTGCCTTGACCGGCTCGGCGAGCTTGTGGGTGGCCGCGTCGATGTCGCTGGCCGGCTGCGCCAGGCGGATCTTGTCGCCGTCGGCCTCGTCGAGGTAGAGGCCCAGGATCTTCTTCGTCGGATCGGCCTGCGCACGCATGCCCGGCTGGTTCATCAGCCCGGCATCGTGGAAACGGTGGGCGCGCTGGCGCGAGTCGACGAGGATCAGGAAGTCGGCCAGCCCGTAGCCGTTCTCCTGCAGCCAGCCCCAGAAGGCCTCGTTGCCCTCGCCCCAGAGCATCCAGGTGTTCTGGCCGCGGATCGCCGCGCGGGCGGCGTCCGGCACGGAGGTGCCGTCGGACCAGTCCAGCGGGTGCAGCGCGCCGTCGGCGCCGGCCACCTGGTCCACGTCGCTGAAGAGATTGCGCATCTCGGTCGGGAAGCACATCTTCGTGCGTCGCCTCAGTGCCACGCCGCGCGCGGAGACACTGCCGCTGGCGGCCTCGTCGCCAGGCGCACCCGCCTCCACGACATCGGAAAGCTTCTCCCAACCCGGCTGGGACCGCGGCGAACGCGAGGCGCCGGGGTAGGCCTCGCGGGTTGCCTCGAGCGAGCGCGCCGCGCTCGCGGCGGCCGAGGCCGGCGCCGACGCCGGCGTCAGCGCCGACGACACGGTGGCCGAGGCAAGCGTGGCCGCCGCCATCCCTGCGCCGGCCAGACGGGCGATCCCTCGCAAGCCTCGGCGCGAAGACGTTTCTGCAGACAGTCCAGCGGTCATGATGGTTCCCTCCTCAGGGACAGGTCGCGGCGGCAACTCAGGAAGCAGTGCCCGCGTCCAGCAGGTACCTCTTCGCTTCGACGAAGCCGATGTAGCGGATCAGGAAATCCATGAATGGCTCGGAGAACATGCCGTTGTGGCCGTCGATCACATTGCGGTCGACCGACGCGACGATCATTGGCTGGTAGGGCATGGCTTGCGCACTGGTCGGACCGAAGCGCAGCTTCGAGAACACCAGGTCGTGGGAGAAGTCGAAGCCGAGGATCGCGGGAAGCTGCCGCCCCGACTCGTCGTTCGCGTCCAGCGATTCGATCCCTGCCGGCGGCTGCGGGTCGCGCCAGCGATACCAGTCATAGCTGCACTGCCCCCCGTCTTGCGCGCAGAGGGCCTCGGGCGTGGACGCGCGCGTGGACTTCTCCAGCAACGCCGACCCATCGACCGGCGCCAGACGGTGCGTGACCTGCTCGCCGTTCCCGCCGTAGACGCCCAGCGCCTCGCGTTGAAGCGCGCGTTCACGCGGGTCGGCCAGGGTCGGCGCACTGGTGAACCACGAGCCGACGATGCGGCCCCACTCGAACAACGCGTGGCGCGGGCCGTCGTTGTCGGCCGAGAATGTCACCAGCAGCGGGGTCTGCTCCTTCGGATAGCGCAGCCCCCGCGCCAGCAGGTTCACGCGCTCGCAGGCCGCCGCCTCGACGGCCGGGTTGACGAGGATCACCATGTCGCCAAAGCCGCGCAGCGGCTTGTCCACTGGAACCGGAGCGTTTGGCGCCGATCCCGCGCGCAGCAATGCCGGCGCCGGGTTGGCGTGCTGAAGTTCGCCCTCGAAGAACTTCGACGTGGCCGTCAGCAGCACCTCGTCGCCGAAACTGTGGCCCACCGACACCAGACCAAGAAAGGGGTCCCCGCGGCCGCGCTCGTCGTAGAGCTGCTGCGGGCGGATCATGAATTCCTGGAAGTCGGTCTCGCCGACGCGCCGGGCGGCCGACTTGCGTCCCCAGAACGTGGCGTAGTCCAGCACTCCGGGCAACGAGCGGCCACGCCAGCCGACGTAGATGCCGACGACATTGATCGGCTTCGAGCCGGCGCACGTCCCGACGCGGTTGCGCGCCTGCCTGTACATCGGCTGCTCGAGTTCGCCGTGCAGGCGCTGCAGCACCTCCTTGAAGCCTTCGAGGTTCTCGTCGCAACAGCAAGTGGAATGGTGCCAGCCGTGCACGAAAAGCACGCCGACGGTGTCGCGCGGGGCCGCTTGCTGACGCACGAACGACAGCGCGTCGGTGGCCTGCGCGGGATCCCAGAACCAGCCTTGGTCGTCGGCCTCGATGAACCGAAGGTCGTAGCCATGCGTGTCCGGCGCATGGAGTTGCGCGTTCGCGCCCTGGCAATACGCTTCGTGATAGAGGCTGCAACTGGCCAGGGGAAGGCCCAGCGCGATGGTGCAGGCGATGCCGGCCATCCGCCGGAACCAGCGCCGGGCAACCATCGGAGCGTTAGACATCACATCTCCTCCCCATCGCTGCTGGCGACCGCCACCGCCGACAAGAAATTGCCGGCGCGATGGGCCTCGCACAAGCCTATCCTGCGGGCTGAGATTAGCGGCGATACCCCCCTAGTGCATCAGCAATCCAGATGACGCTGGTCGGGCGACGCGCTTGTAGCGGGATGAAGCCGGTGACATCGATTGCCACCGGCCCCGGTTCGGGTCTCCGGGGTGGAGGAGCCGCGCGGCGTGCGAAGACCATGTCGTGCGAATCGATCGGGGATGACGCGGTCACAGCGGAGGAGCCACGGTACGCCGCTTGCTGTCCAGGAAGTCTGGCGGCACGCCGGCCCGCGCGCCGCCAAGTCCTGCATGAAACCATTCCCGTTTTGCATGACGTCGCCGGGCCGGTTGGTTACGAGCCAATTACACTGGCGAGGACGTCCGCTTCCCCGCTATTTGCGGGTAAACCCACGGCCTTGACTGGTTCCTCGGTGTAACTCCCGTTCGCCGAGCCACCAGACAAAGGTACGGTTCGAAGCGTGCGCCGCGAGATTGGGCGAGCCCCGCGTCACGGAACGGCCCGTGGCAGCGAGGTTCGCCCAATCTTGTCTTTGAACCTTGTGATTGGAGCTTTCTCATGAACCGTCCCGCCATGGAAGGGCTGCGCTTGAACGTGCCCGCCTACGTCAAGCATGACCGCCTCGTCTCCTGGGTCGCGCAGATCGCCGCGCTGACGCAGGCCGCCGATGTCTACTGGTGCGACGGCACCGAGGCCGAATACGACCGCCTGTGCGAGCAGCTCGTCTCGGCCGGCACCTTCAAGCGCCTGAACCCGGCCAGGCGTGCCAACAGCTACCTCGCCTGCAGCGATCCGACGGACGTCGCGCGCGTGGAAGACCGCACCTTCATCTGCAGCGAGAGCAAGGATTCGGCCGGCCCGACCAACAACTGGGAATCGCCCGAGAAGATGCGCGCGCTGCTGCAGAACGGCCAGGCCGACGGCACGCCGGCGCTGTTCGCCGGCTCGATGCGCGGCCGCACGATGTACGTGGTGCCGTTCTCGATGGGCCCGCTGGGCTCGCCGATCTCGCACATCGGCGTCGAGCTGTCCGACAGCCCGTACGTGGCCGTCAACATGCGCCTGATGACGCGCATGGGCCGCGGCGCGCTGGA
>FTKT01001874.1_pt3 | contig 11058 bp, 9 predicted proteins | sample 1658271 | NCBI WGS metagenome assembly FTKT01 (sample SAMEA3914811, study PRJEB12502) | metagenome | biome: forest; material: soil | place: Canada | collected 2011-08-04 | depth 0.3 m | reverse complement strand
CGACGATCAGCGCGCCTTCGGGCTGGTCGGCTTCACCGATGTAACGGACTTCCTTGACGTCGCAGCCCTTGGTCGGCTCGGCGGTCTTGATCAGCTTGTCGACTTGGGCCTTGAGCTGGTCGGCGGTCGTCAGGGTGCAGGACTTGTGACGGACCTGGTCCATGAAGCAGTCGGTGACGTTGACGTCGGCCTTCGAACCGGCTTGCGGCACGAAGCCGATCAGGCCCCAGGGTTGTTCCGGGCACTTGAACTCGACGTAGTCGCGCTTCGTCGATTCTTGCGAGCCGACAAGGTTGAACGACGAAACGGTGCAGGGCTTGCCGGCGGCCTTCAGGGCGGCGCTATAGCCGCCATTGGCGTCGGCGGCGACAGCCGAAGCGGCAGTCAGGGTGCAGCCACCGAGACCGGCGGCCGCGGCGCAGGAGACTTGACGGCTGAACTTGCCGTCGCCGTCGGCCTGGACCATGAAGCCCGGCTGGTTCGAGCAGCCGAACTCGTAATAGGTCGCTTGGCTTTCCTTGGCGACACCGACGAAGCGGACGCCCGAGACCTGGCACTTGGGGTCGGCCGCGGTGGCCAGCGGTTGCATTTGCTGGACCATCTGAGCCTTGGTGGTCAGGGTACAGGCCGAATTGCCGCCGTCGACCAGCAGGCAGTTATGATACTCGATCGGCGCGGTCGACTTGAACTGCGGGTAGTCGATGATGCCGCCGGGCGACGTGCCGCAGGCGACTTCGTACCGGTCGATCGGCGCGGCGCCGGTGGTCGAGCCCAGCAGGCGCGCGTCGCTCAGCTGGCAGTTCGGGAGGAACTTCGCGGCGACCGGTTGCAGCCACTTGTGGGACGGGATGTTCTCCGGCAGGACGCACAGGATGCTGTCGGCCTTGGTCTTCTGGATCTTGGAAGCCAGGATGCAGGTGAAGGGCTGGTGCACCGAGCCGTCGGTCGCCTTGGTGACCAGGAAGCCGGGGCCGGTCTTGCAGGCGATTTCGTACAGCTTGCCCTTAATTTGGGCGCCGTTTTCGGTCATCGACGTGTCGCCGCGCTGATAGGCATTGGCGGGGTCGCAGGTGATGCCGGACGCGGTGATGATGGCCGGTGCATCGGCCACGCCTTGGGCCTGCATCTTCGCATCAAATTTGAAGTCGGCGGCATAGGATGCCTGGCCGGCGCCGAGGCAGGCCACGACGGCCAACCCGGCGGTGACGATCAGGGCGCGAGCCCGATCCAGAATATGGGACATGTTCATAAGGGCGACTTTCTCAAGAGCTTCGCGAGAACCTGTAGGAACCGTGCGCCATAAGGCGAACGGATGGTTTTTTGGTATTATGGTTTATCTATCTACAGGATATGCCCGCGATATGGCAATGCCCGAAAAAGCGACGATCCTGCCGTCGCGTCACCGTTGCGCGCGCGCCGAACCTGCGTTAACCCTTTGTCGGGCGGATAATCAGGGGCGGCGCAATGAACGGTGAAATCACCAGTGAAATCAACGGTAATGTCCTGAGCTTGACGCTCAATCGGCCGGAGAAGAAAAATGCGCTGACCCGGGCGATGTATTCGGAATTGACCGAGGCGCTCGAGCGGGCCGGGGGCGACGACGCCATACGGTGCGTGGTCATCGGCGCGGCCGGGCCGGATTTCTGCGCCGGCAACGACATCGGCGACTTCGTCCAGGGCGTCGGCGCGTTCGCATCGCCCGACGTCGATATCGAGACCCTGCCGGTCTTTCGTTTCCTCAAGGCGCTGACCTTTTTCCAAAAGCCGCTCGTCTGCGCGTTGCAGGGGCAGGCGGTAGGCGTGGGCGTGACGCTGCTGCTGCATTGCGACCTGGTGGTCGCCGCCAAGGATATCAGCCTCAGCTTGCCGTTCCTGAAGCTGGGCCTGGTTCCGGAGGCCGGATCGACCCTGTTGCTGCCGCAACGCCTGGGTTATTCGCGCGCCTTCGGCTGGATGGCGCTGGGTGAAAAGATCACCTCGGCCGAAGCTCTGCGCCTGGGCCTGGTCAACCGCGTCGTCGAGCCCGGCGAACAGGCCGCCGCCGCCCAGGACATGGCGGCCACGGCGGCCGCCCTGTCGCCGTCGTCGGTTCGTTATACCAAGGGGATGATGCGAGACGCCGAATCGCTGTGGGAAGTGGTGCGCGAAGAGGGGCGCATCTTCCGCCAGCAACTGGCCAGCCCGGAAGCCCGCGCCGCGTTCGCGGCTTTTATGAACAAGTAGCACGCGGGATCGCGTCACATTTTGACGTATAAAGTGCAGCGACCAGCATACGCCTTTCTGCTATAGGCCGCATCCTTGCCCGCACTTTTGTGGCGATCAAAGGGATTACGACTGTGGCGTTGGATACTTTGACCCTGGACTATGTGATTGCCCCCGAGCGGGCCGACCTGGATGCGCGCATCCTGGAAATGACCGACCGTGCCTTTGGCCCCGGCCGTTTCGTCAAGACGGCGGAACGCCTGCGCGAAGATTCCAAACCGCTGACCGATCTTAGCTTCGCCGCCATGAACGGCGACCGGCTGCTGGGCAGCGTGCGTTTGTGGCCGGTGTTCGTGTTCGAAGACGCCACCAATACCTATGAACCTTTGGCTTTCCTCGGTCCGATCGTCGTCGATCCGGCCTGCCGTGGCCTGGGCGTCGGCAAGGCGATGATGAAGGCCGCGCTGGACGCCGCCTTTGCCAAGGGGCTGAATGCGGTCCTTCTCGTCGGGTCCAAGGCCTATTTCGAGCCCTTTGGCTTCGAGGACGCCACCGATATTACCTTGCCGGGGCCGGTCGATCAGAAGCGCGTCCTGATCGCCTATCGTCATCCCGATGGCGAAAAGCTGCGCGGCCGCGTCGTCAAGGTGGTTTGATTTTACGCCCATCCTGCTTAGAGAGCCGATTTGGTGGTACCAAATCGGCTCTCTAAGCTTTTGCTTTTGCATCATGTTTATCCAAAAAGTGGCATCCACTTTTTGCCATGATGCTTTAGGATGGACTTATGACCTTGATCCTGGACCTGCCTGACATCATGCGCACCGATGCGGTGCGCGCCATATTCGACGCCTTGGAAGCCAAGGGCGGGCAGGGCTGTGTCCGCTTCGTCGGCGGTTGCGTGCGCAATGTGGTCATGGGACGCGCGCCCAGCGACCTCGACATGGCGACGCAACTCTTGCCCGCCGAAACCGAGGCGGCCCTGGCGGCGGCGGGCGTGAAAAGCGTGCCGACCGGAAAGGCCTTCGGCACCATCACCGCGGTGATCGATGGCGCGCCCTACGAGATCACCAGCCTGCGCGAAGATGTCGAAACCGACGGCCGCCGCGCGGTCGTCAGCTATGCGCGTGATTGGACCCTGGATGCCCAGCGGCGCGACTTTTATCTCAATGCGCTCTACGCCGATGGCCAGGGCCAGATTTACGATCCGACAGGTCAAGGGCTCGATGATGCGCGTGACGGCCTTGTCCGTTTCATCGGCGAGGCCGAACAGCGTATTCGCGAAGACTATCTGCGTATCCTGCGTTTCTTCCGCTTTACCGCCGGCTATGGCCGCACGATCGATGCGGCATCGCTGGCGGCCTGCGTTGCCCTCAAGGACGGCCTGGAGCGGCTGTCGGGCGAGCGTATATGGCAGGAACTCATCAAGACGCTGGACCTGCCAAATCCGATGCCGGCCTTCGAGGCGATGCAACGGACGGGCCTGATGCCGCACATCATGCCGGGTTGGCGCCTGGTGGGCGAGGGCGTGCCCGAGCTTAAAACCCTCGTCGCGCACACGGACGACGCCGAGCGGCGCTTGCTGGCCTTGGTCGACGCAGGACTGGGCCTGGCGCCGGACGCCATGGAAGCTCTACGGGCGCGCTTGAAATTCTCGACGCGTGTCCATGAGCGGCTGGTTGGCGCCGGTCGGGTCGCCGATCTCCTGGCGAAGGACGAGGACATGGTTTTCGGCCGGCTGATCTACCGTTTCGGGCGGGAGGCGGTCGAGGACGCGATCTCGCTGATCGCCGCTCATCAGGGACGCTCGGCGGATCTGGTGCTGGGCTTGCTGGGCGATGTGGTGGTGCCGAGCTTTCCGCTGCGCGGGGCCGACCTGATTGCGCGTGGCCTGACGGCCGGGCCGGAGGTCGGGCAAAGGCTTAAGCAAATCGAAACGGAATGGGTTAACAATGATTTTTCACAAACTGTGATTGATCGTTCTCTTGACGCCATAGGGAAACCGACAACACATTAAGTTCATAAATCCGGTCCCGGGGGACCGGAAAGGGCTACCGCCCGCCGCGCTTCGATGCGCCGGGCCACGGCGCCCGAGCGGAGTAAAGTGTATGCGTGACCAGGCCTATATCGCCATCCTCGAAACCGGTGTTCCGCCGGCCAATCTCGACCAGACCTACGGCACCTATGCCGAGATGTTCGAAGGTACGCTGGCGCGCGAAGGTCGGGTTTTTCGCGTCTTTCGCGCCATGCAGGGCGAATTGCCGGCCGCCGGCGACGCGGACATGAAGGGCGTGGTCATCACCGGCTCGCCGTCGGGTGTCTACGAGAGCGATCCGTGGATTCAGCAACTGATCTATTGGCTGCGCGCGCTCGACCGCGACATTCCCGCCGTCGGTATCTGTTTTGGCCACCAGATCATGGCCCAGGCCTGGGGCGGGCACGTCGAGAAGTCCGACAAGGGCTGGGGCGTCGGCCTGCACGAATACCGTATCGAAGCCCAAGAGGTGTGGCACAGGTTGTTGGGGCGTGCTGACGCCGGTGAAGCGATCCGCGTGGCGGCGACCCACCAGGACCAGGTCGTGCGCAAGCCCGAGGCGGCGATCTTGCTGGCGGGATCTGAGTTCACGCCGAACGGCGCCTTGTACTATACCGACCGCAAGGCCTTGTCGTTCCAGTGCCATCCAGAATTCTGCGACAGCTTCGCCAGCGATCTTCTGATCAGCCGCCGGGGCGTGCGCATCGACGCGGCCCTGGTCGACCAGGCGGTCGAGACGTTGAAGACGCCGTCGTCGCGCAACGAAGTGCTGGGCGCGATCTCAAACTTCCTGGCGGCCTAGGCGTTTTTGACGCCTCACGGCCACTTCACCACGGGCGGCATGGACGACAGGATCGAGGCGACATTGCCGCCGGTCTTGAGACCGAACAGCGTGCCACGGTCATAGAGCAGGTTGAATTCGACATAACGGCCGCGCTGGACCAGTTGCGCCTCACGGTCGTCTTCGCTCCACGCCTGGTCCATGCGCCCGCGCACGATCCGCGGATAGACGTCCAGGAAAGCGTCGCCCACCGAGCGCGTGAAGGCGAAATCGGCGTCGTGATCGCCACTGTTCAGATGGTCGTAGAAGATGCCGCCGACGCCGCGCGGTTCGTCACGGTGCGGCAGGTAGAAATACTCGTCGCACCACGCCTTGAAGCGATCGTAATAGGCCGGGTCGGCGCCGTCGCAGGCGCCCTTGAGCGCGGCATGGAAGGTGAGGGCGTCCGGCGCATCCTCACGCCGGTCCTGGGCCATCAGCGGTGTCAGGTCGGCGCCCCCGCCGAACCAGGTCTTGGTCGTGGTGATGAAGCGCGTGTTCATATGCACGGCCGGCACATGCGGATTGGTCAGGTGGGCGATCAGGCTGATGCCGGTCGCGAAAAAGCGCGGGTCGGCGTCGGCGCCGGGGATCGACTTGGCGAACTCCGGCGAGAATGTGCCGTGCACCGTCGAGATATGCACGCCGGCCTTTTCGAACAGCCGGCCCTTCAGCATCGACATCTCGCCGCCGCCGCCTTCCGGGCGATCCCAGGGCATGCGCACGAAACGGCGAGGCTCGCCGGAATAGAGCGACGAAGGCGCTTCGTCCTCGAGTGTCTCGAAGGCTGCGCAGATGCGGTCGCGCAGGCTGCGGAACCAGGCGCCGGCCTGGACTTGCTGATCGGTGATCGAAGCGGGCGTGGACATGTCGGAAGGCAGGGGCTGGGTCATGGCGAAAGTCCGGGTCTTAGACTGAATTCTGGGACTGGAGTCTGGGTCTTAGACTGAAGTGTGGGTCTTAGACTGAAGTGTGGCGCAATTCTATAGGCGGCACGGCCTTGCCGGCCATGGGGCGGCTTGCCGCACGACGGATTGTCGCAGCTCAACGAACCGGAAAGGCTGCGGTCTGGCGCAGGGCCTCGCCCAGGCCCATGGCCGCGGCGGTGATGACATTGATCGATCGTGCCTGGGCCGAGATCGGGATGAACAGGCGATGGTCGGCTGCGTCATGCACCTCATCCGGGACGCCCGCGCTCTCGCGGCCCATCAACAGGATGTCGTCGGGACGGAAATCGAAGCCGATATAGGGCTCGGCCGCGCGCGTCGTGAAGAGAATCAGCCGGGGCTGCGGACCCAGTTGGTCGCGCCGGAAGTCGAGGAAGGGCTGCCATCCGGCGTGGTGCGACACTTTGGCGCACGCGGCATAATCCATGGCCGCGCGCTTGATCGCCTTGTCGCTCAGCGGAAAGCCGCAGGGCTCGATGACGTCGAGTTCGACCTCCAGCGCGGCGCTCAGGCGAATCGCCGCCCCAAGATTTTGCGGGATATCCGGCTGATACAGGGCCAGGCGCATGGCGGTTCCTCGAACGGGGAGGCGGTCGGCTGCGACACGCCCCCGAAAAAAGCTTGCAAAACGCGCAAATGCCGCATCGCCGCTTCAATCGCAAAAGAAATGTCAAAGGCGGTTTGTATATGGGGCACAATTGTGTTTATAGACGGAAATCACTGCCAAAAAACGCAGTGGGAAGCCGAACGATTCCCGGCATGGTGCCGCGCCCTCGAAAGGGCAGCTGTCACCGCGTACGCCGGGGCGATTTGAGCTTTTATAAAATTCGTCTATGACGTTTCGGGACCCCCTCGGAACGGCAGGGTACAGCGGTAAGGAAAAGAGGTGCTAAGGTGAGTGAGCCTGAACACAACGGCGGCGGTGATCCGAACCGCCGCGACTTCATCTACATCGCAGCCGGCGCCGGGGCAGCCGGGGCTGTGGCCGCGGTGGCGATTCCGCTGATCGCCCAAATGAATCCTGCTGCCGATACGCTTGCACTCGCCTCCATCGAATATGACCTGGGCAAGGTCACCGAAGGCCAGCAGGTGGTTATCAAGTGGCGCGGCAAGCCGCTCTTCGTGCGTTACCGCACCAAGAAGGAAATCCAGGAAGCCCAGAACGTCGACATCAAGACGCTGCGTGACCCGCAAGCCGACTCGGACCGCGTCAAGAAGGGCAAGGAACAGTACCTCATCGTCGTCGGCGTCTGCACCCACCTGGGCTGCGTGCCGAACTTCGGCGGTGGCGACTACGGCGGGTGGCTCTGCCCCTGCCACGGGTCGCAATACGACACGTCCGGCCGTATCCGCCAGGGGCCTGCGCCCCTCAACCTGCCGGTTCCGGACTACGTGTTCCTGACCGACACCAAGATCAAGGTCGGGTGAGGCTAGAGGGCAAAATGAGCGATCATCATTCCACGTACGAACCGAAGACCGGGATTGAGAAGTGGCTGGACTCGCGCCTGCCGATCCTGCGCCTCGCCTATGACAGCTTCGTCGACTATCCGACGCCGAAAAACCTGAACTACTGGTGGACCTTCGGTGGCATCCTGTCGGTGTGCCTGGCGATCCAGATCATCACGGGCATCATCCTGGCCATGCACTATGTGCCGCAGGCCGACCTGGCGTTCGACTCGGTCGAACGCATCATGCGCGACGTCAATTACGGCTGGCTGATCCGCTACACGCACGCCAACGGCGCGTCGATGTTCTTCTTCGCCGTCTATATCCACATGTTCCGCGGCCTCTATTACGGCTCCTACAAGGCGCCTCGCGAAGTGCTGTGGATCCTGGGCTGCATCATCTACTTCCTGATGATCGCCACCGCCTTCATGGGTTACGTCCTGCCGTGGGGCCAGATGTCCTACTATGGCGCGGTCGTCATCACCAACCTGATCGGCGCCATCCCGGTCATCGGGCCGTCGATTCTGACCTGGCTGCAGGGCGGCTTCGCCGTCGACCAGCCGACCCTGAACCGTTTCTTCTCGTTGCACTACCTGCTGCCGTTCGTCATCGCCGGCGTGGTTATCCTGCACATCTGGGCGCTGCATGTCGTCGGCCAGAACAATCCGGCGGGTGTCGAGATCAAGTCCAAGGAAGACACCCTGCCGTTCACGCCGTACGCCACGGTCAAGGACGGGGTGGCCATTGTCCTCTTCCTGCTGGTCTTCGCCACCTTCGTCTTCTTCGCGCCGGACGCGATGGGCCATACCGACAACTACATCAAGGCCAACCCGCTGCAGACGCCGAACCACATCGTGCCCGAATGGTACATGCTGCCGTTCTACGCCATCCTGCGCGCGGTGACGTTCAACATCGGGCCGATCCCGGCCAAGCTGATCGGCGTCATCCTGATGTTCTCGGCGATCCTGGTCATCTTCGTCCTGCCCTGGCTGGACACGTCCAAGGTCAAGTCGATGCGTTACCGTCCGGTGATGCGCTGGTTCTTCGTGCTCTTCGTCATCGCCTGTCTTGGCCTTGGCTGGTGCGGCGGCCAGGAGCCCCAGGACATGGTGTTCACGGTCGGCAACGATGCCTCGGGCAACCCGATCGGCCTTGGCGTCACCACGCTGTCGCAGATCCTTGGAGCCTATTACTTCGCCTTCTTCCTGATCATCATGCCGTGGATCGGCCTGAAGGAAGACCCGTTGCCGGTGCCGGCTTCGATCTCCGAAGCGGTGCTGGCCGAACACGCCAAGCGCGCCAAGCACTAAGGGGGCACAGGAACATGTCGTCTTTGATCCATCGCCTCAAGTCAGTCGCCGGTTTCCTGCTGGGCGCCGCCCTGCTGGCCGCCGTGCCGGCCATGGCCGCGGAAAACGTCAAGGAACCGGAAGCGCCTCCGGGCGGTTTCTCCTTCGAAGGGCCGTTCGGCACCTTCGATCAGGCCTCGCTGCAACGCGGCTACAAGGTCTATCGCGAAGTCTGCGCCAACTGTCACTCGATGAAGTTGATGTACTTCCGTAACCTGGGCCAGGTCGGCGGACCCTTCTACGATCCGAAGTACAAGAACCCGAACGACAATCCCTACGTGAAGCAGATCGCGTCGGAATTCGATGTTCCGGATATCGATCCCGATACGGGCGACGATACGACCCGCAAGGGTACGCCGGCCGACCACTTCAATTCGCCGTTCAAGAACGACGCGGCGGCCAAGGCCTCCAACGGCGGTTCGCTTCCGCCCGACCTGTCGGTCATGGCCAAGGCTCGCGAAGGCGAGGCGCGCTATATCTACTGCGTGCTGACCAGCTTCGTCGCGCCGCCGGCCGGGTTGAAGGTTTCCGATACCCAGCACTATAACCCCTGCGTCCATGGCAACCTGGCGACGCAGTGGACCGGCGATCCGCACAAGGTGCCGGCCGGTGGCGTTCTCGCCATGCCGCCGCCGCTGCGCACCAACGGTCAGGTGACCTATGACGACGGTACGCCGTCGACGATCGAGCAAAATGCCAAGGACGTTGCGACCTTCCTGGCCTGGGCCTCCGATCCGCACGCCCAGGAGCGCAAGCAAACGGGTTTTGTCGTCCTGATCTACCTCTTGCTCCTGGCTGGCCTGACATACGCCGCCTATCGGCAAGTCTGGAAGGGCAAACACTAGGCGATCGTGTCCAGAGTATAAAAGTTAGAAACCCGCCGGTTCCGCCGGCGGGTTTTATTTTACAGAGGCAAATCGTCGGCAACGCGCGCCGGCCCGAAACGCGAACCGCCGAGCCATTGTCAGTCATTGCCGGTCATGGACGCTGCCGGACGCCAACTGGCGATAACCGACGAAAGGCGTAGCGGACCAGGTCGGCTATGGCCTCAGGGCGCCCGCGCCGGGCGATACAGGCGGGGAAAGCCACGCGAGGTCACGCCGAGCGGGTCCTGAAGACCCTGGCCGAATAGGAAAGCGTGTCTCGCAATACCTTCTTCGCCGAATAAAAAAGGCCTCCGAAAGGAGGCCTTCTTTTCTAGACGTTGAAGCGGAAGTTCATGACGTCGCCGTCCTTGACGACATATTCCTTGCCTTCCTGGCGGAACTTGCCGGCTTCCTTGGCGCCGACTTCGCCCTTGAACTTGACGTAGTCCTCGTAGGCGATGGTTTCGGCGCGGATGAAGCCCTTTTCGAAGTCGGTATGGATGACGCCGGCCGCCTGGGGGGCCGTGTCGCCGACGTGGATCGTCCAGGCGCGCGCTTCCTTGGGCCCGACCGTGAAGTAGGATTGCAGGCCCAGCAGCTTGTAGGCTTCGCGGATCAGGCGGTTCAGACCGGGTTCTTCCAGGCCGAGCGTCTCCAGGAATTCCTGGCGCTCGTCGGCATCGAGCAGGGCGATTTCCGATTCGATCTGGGCCGAGATGACCACCGAATTGGCGTGATCGGTCTTGGCGCGGGCCGCGACCTTGTCCGACAGGTCGTTGCCCTTGTCCGCGGCGGCTTCCTCGACATTGCAGCAATAGAGCGCCGGCTTCGACGTCAGAAGCTGCAGCATGTGCCAGGCCTTGGTGTCTTCCTTGCTGACCTTGCCCTTTTCATAAGCAATACGCGCCGGGCGGCCGTTGCGCAGCTCGTCCAGGGCGGCATTGATCAGCGACACGGTGATGGCGGCTTCCTTGTCGCCGCCCGTCTTGGCGCGCTTCTCGAGCTGCGGCAGGCGCTTTTCCAGCGATTCGAGGTCGGCCAGCATCAGCTCGGTTTCGATAATTTCCAGATCGGAAATCGGATCGATACGGCCTTCGACGTGGGTGATGTCGGTGTCGACGAAGCAGCGCGCCACATAGGTGATGGCGTCGCAGTCGCGGATATTGGCCAGGAACTGGTTGCCCAGGCCTTCGCCCTTCGAGGCGCCGCGCACCAGGCCGGCGATGTCGACGAAGTTGATGCGGGCCGGGATGATTTCCTTGGAGCCGGCAATGGCCGCCAAGGCAGGCAGCCGGGGCTCGGGTACCGCAACGTCACCGGTGTTCGGTTCGATGGTGCAGAAGGGATAGTTGGCGGCCTGGGCGGCAGCGGTTTGGGTCAGGGCGTTGAACAGGGT
>FTKT01003864.1_pt1 | contig 11061 bp, 12 predicted proteins | sample 1658271 | NCBI WGS metagenome assembly FTKT01 (sample SAMEA3914811, study PRJEB12502) | metagenome | biome: forest; material: soil | place: Canada | collected 2011-08-04 | depth 0.3 m | reverse complement strand
GAGCATTTGATCGCTCGCAACTGTCCGCAGAGGAAGTTGACAACGCGCGGTAGGTCAGTCATTCGCGGAGCGACTGCCGATCCGCGCGCATCTACGTAGCCTACCTGAAGCCAGTCGTTCGCGAGCGTCCGCTCCTGGCCGGCTTGCGACTTGACCGCTGACGACTCGGCGCACGGGGCCTGCCCGCCAGCGGTCGATCGCTGCACGCAGCACAGCCGACGCGGAACGGCGCTGGCGGCCAACCACAGGCCGCTCCAAAGCAGGCGGCAGCACCGTCGAACGCATTGCCCAAAGGGGCGCCGACGTCATTCAGCCTTCGTAGATGGCGAACAGCTAGTCGGTGGAGACATGAAACTGACCTTAAGGGTTGCACCCCATCGGTGTGCCGCTTCAACGATTTGCGTGGGGAAATCGAAATTCGCCCAGTTGCGCGGCGCTTGGATGTTGACGCCAATCTCGACGACTCTGAACTGACCAGCTAGCTTCTCGGCGATCCACGCTAGCGCCTCGCTCACGTCATCTCGTTCGCAATCGACCACGCGATAGATCTCCCGAGGCGTTGAGCCAAGGCTGGCGCCACCTCTCGCTTTGGGGAATCGACTTCCGAACGGTGCATACGCTGCCGCGTCAAGGCCACGAACTAAAACCATGTACGAGACGACGTCCTTGGGTGACTCATTCATGTTCTATAGCAGGCGACTCTCGCGCCTGTGCGGTCTGTCGAAAGTGTCAGCAGCTGGCGGCGGCTCTAGCCCAGAAGTGCTTTCAGTCGGTCGCGCTCGAGGAGCGTGAACTTGAAGGAGGGTTGAAGCCGGATGGCCTGTTCCAGGTCGTTGATCGCCTCAACCAGCATTCCGGCATCCTTGCGAATCGCCGCACGGGTTCTCCATACCGTTACTTCCTCAGGGGCGATCTCGACTGCGCAATCCAATGCCGCTAGCGCCTCGGCAAGGCGGCCAAGCTTGTGTAGCACCATGCCCTTTGCTTTGACTGGCATGAAACTCGCTGGCAGAGCAACACGCGCTTGGTCGAAACCCGCAATGGCCTCTTCCAAGTGCCCGATCTCCCACTGAGCGACGGCCCGGTTATGCTATGCAGCACCGGTTTGACCGCCGGCCTCAATGAACTCGGTCAGCTCGCTGATCAAATCTTCGTAGTCCTCGATCTCATCGAGCATCAAGGCCGCGTAGGGAGTTTCGACGTATCTGCTCATGTGTAGAAGGATTGGATCTCTCGAAAACAGCCCGTCGCGACCGACGGCTTGTGGCCGGCAGTTGGCCTTTGCTCAGCCCAGCTTCGTTCCGCGTCATCTCGACCTCGAGAGCAACCGCAGCCGGGGTGGACCACCGCCATGCAAGCCGCTTTCTGGATAAGTCAACTCCCAGCGCCGCCCATCTGCCGGATCCTCGTACAGTACAGACCAGCCACCGTCGGCCTGCGAGATACGGCGCAAATGATGCTAAATAAGGTCCTCGATGCGGCGGGTGGCTTCGTCACCCTTGACGTGCGTGCCTTCCTGTACCCACCGGCCAACGATCTCCGTTTCGGTTGGAGCGATTTTCATGGTGCGGTAGCCTACCTGATACCGGACGCTCGCGACCGTCCGGTTCTGGCCGCTATGAGCCGGTCACGCGGCGCGCCGGAACGGTTGCAACCGTCCGTACATGAGCACCCGCCAGACCCATTCGAGCGGCCCATACTGGTAGTGCCGCAGCCACAGGGTACTCGAGGCTGCCTGCAGCAGGTAGACAGCGATTCCAAGAGCGAACGCCGTGGCGGCGCCGATTCGAGCGAACAGCCCCAAGCCGAACCCGAAGAAGATCGCAGTGAATATCAGCGACTGAGCGATGTAGTTGCTGAACGCCATGCGGCCGATGCGAGCCAGCGGCACGAGCCAGGCGGCGCCGGCGCAACGAAGCGCCACCCAGGCGATGGCGGCGCCGTAGCCGACGGCCAGCGCAATCGGCCCCGTCCCCGCGACCAGGTCTGCCAGCCAGGTGGTGTCGACGAACGTGCGCACATTGGTCAGATGCGTGAGCCATGCGCCCATGGCGAGACAGAGCGTCGCGACGAGGAGCAGACGGCCCTGCCGGCTGTCCATCCGCCGGATCGCGCCTGACCGCCAAAGCGAGACACCCAGCAGGATCAGTCCAAGCGTGCGTGGGAATATGAAAACGTGCAGCGGAAGTATCAAAGGCAGTTCTCGCACATTCTGGTGCAAGCAGGTTGCGAGCGTGCATGTTGGATAGACGCGTTGGGCCACGTCGACCGCGGCCGACAGTTGCGAGTTGTCCGGCCAGACGAACACTTGCGGCATCAGTGGTGCCTCGGCGTACAGCAGCAGGAAGGCTGCGCTAGAGACTGCGAGCATCCAGTGGGGCGCCCGCATCCAGGGCAACACGCACAAGGCTGCGATCGCATACTCGGTCAGGATGTCGCCGTTCCAGATGAACACCAGGTGCAGCAGACCGAATCCAAGCAGCGCGATGATGCGCCGCAACAGGAAATAGTAGGGCCGGCCAGAGGATTGCAGGCGTTCGAACTGCATTGCCAAACCCACGCCGAACAGTAGGGAGAACAGCGCGAACGCCTTCAACTCCAGTGCCGATTCGACGGCACTTTCGACCCACGCATCCAGGCCTTGCAGCCGGACGCCGGGGATGAACTGCGCGAAGATGGAGACGCGGAAGCCCATCAACAAGTTCACGGTCAGAACGCCGAAAAGCGCCGCGCCCCGCACGACGTCGATGGCATTGATTCGGTCAGCGGCAGCCGCTGGCCAGACCACCTCGCAAGACGGTTTCAGACCAGCACCTTCAGGATCGCACCAAGGATTTGGCTTGGGCGGGGCATTGCTCTTGGGCTGCACTTCGCGTCGGACGACAACATGCCTCTACGTTACCCGAAAGCTGTCGGTCACCAATGGCTGCAAGTGCCGCCGATCTGAGTCATAGGCCCAGACCAACTGGCCACCCGACAGCGCGATCCAACAAGGTGTCCCGCTATTCACCGTCAGGGAAAATCTCCAGGTCATAAATGCAGCCATGGTCGTAGTCATCTTCCGGTTGCGCCAGGTAGAAGACGTGGATCATCTCGTTCGAACCGCCAACTGAGCGCTGGAAGCGGGCGACGATCGGTGCCGTCCAGGGCTTTCCGCCATAGTCAGGGCTCTTGTTAAGGTAGGTCCAACCAGCTGCAATGACGGTCTTCTTTACATCAGCAGCGTCGACGCACATCAAAAGCGATGTCGACCGTCTCACCGGCCATTGGTCAGTGAACATGAGACGGGCACCCTGCGTCCTTTGGGTTGCGTCAGCGTACGGGAGAACTAGGTATAAGTACCAACCTTGATCAAGGCCGAGAACATCACCGCCCGGGTCGTCGGCGCCCGTTGGTTCAAGGTGCTTGAATCTACTTGGCAAAACCTTGAAAGCGTTCGCTGCTATCGTCGGGTCGATTTTCCTCGTCGGCACTCCCACCAGATCGCGCAGCATCGCCAAGAACACGCCGGGTGCTGGTTGCTTGGGCAACGACGAGTTTGACTCGGAAGATGTCGCAAAGCATGCGGGCGCCACCAGCAGCAACAGAAGAAGCAATTTATTCATACGCCGTAATAATTGAGCTTGACGGTAGCTGTCATTGCTGACCGGCGGCTGATGGCCGACAAGTGCCCCGGCGGTTCGGAACGAAAAAGTCGCGGCATGGCAGGAGCTACTGCACATTCCCCGTCTTTGCCGCCCCAGCGTATCTCCGAAGATCCTCATCTTCAGCGGGGATGCGCCTAATGAATGCATTCACCGCAGCTTCAACTTCCGGCCACCTGTCTAGATTCGAACCCTCGTGTCCGATGCCATGCAACGCGGCGATCTGAACCGCCCGACAGGGCACGTCCAGCATCTGCCGCAGGACGCTCCAGACCGCATCCGACCAAGCCGGGATGTTGCTCACATTGTTGTAGGTCGCCCAGACGTCGAACCACATGTAGCAGACATAGCCGAGTCTGCCCTCACTCCAGCCGACCGGCGCCCGGTCGGAAACCATGCGCGGGCCAATGCAATCACGCCACAGCATAGGCATTGCTCGCATCATCCGCATGGCCTCATCAATCGGCACATCACCATTGATCGCAGCGTAGGGAACATCGCTGACGCTGTTGGACATGATGTAGTTCAAGCCCATGCCGACCTGCTCGTTGCTGAAATTAGTTAGGTCGGTCGCAGCGTTGGCGAAGATGGCGGTCTGGAATCGCGTCCACTCCAGTGAAGTCGCGGGGAACTCTTCCAGGTCTTCGTCCCAGTACCACTCTTGCTGCTGCCCCGACGGTACAGGCCGGTTAAACAAGTAGCTGACTACGGCTTCATATCGACCAGCTTGGAGGCCCAAACCTTCAGGAGTCCAGAGCCCGTCCTGTTCACCGTGCTTGAGTTGCGGCCTGCTTGTGCGCTTAGATTTCATGGCGCTATCAGCTTACCCTGTACCCGCCGTTCGCCGAAGTCGGCTCTTGGCGAATGCGATCCATCGCTGCGCCTGACGGTGTGCTCAACGATCGATGGGATTGCCACAGTTGGGACACTTGCTTGGTGGCAGCAGGCGTCTAACCATCCTGACTCCTTCGGAGCCCCAGAGAAGCGTTGTCCCGCAAACTGGGCAGAGAAGCGTCCAACTCCAGACGGCGAACGCCATGACGCTGCCGAGTGCCGATACAAACCCAAGCCATGTTGGCAAATGTAGCGCGGCGGTTGCAGCGGGAACTCCCGCGAAGAAGGCCAAGAGCAAAGCGTAGGCGACGTAGGTTTTACGACGAGGGGTCATCATCAACAGCCTACCTGAGAGAAGCCGTTCGCAAAAGACAACTCGTGGCCCGACATGCGTCCTCTGTGTCCGCTGCGAGGCCGGACGATCGGCACCATCGCCACCGTGCCGATCAGCGACGTGAGCAGGCGCCACGGCGGCGCGGCCCTGGCCTCGGCCCTCCCGGTAGCGGCGCAGCTCAGGCGGGCTTGACCGGCAACTGACATGCGATCTCGAAATACGCATTCCCGTGCGCGTACGGCCGGCCGACCCACGCCTCGAAGGCCGGCTGGTCGTCGGGCACGTAGCCGCTGCGCGGAAGCCAGCTTTCGTAGAGCCAGTCGATGGCGCGCGCCTCGAGTGCCAAGTCTCCACGCACGATCACCTCGGCCACGCGCATCGGCGGGAATTCGAAGCGACCGATCTCGCCATCCGGCTCGACTTGGTCGACCTCGAGCGCGACGTCGTAGCGGCAGTCGGCCAGGGCGACGATCTCGGGCTCGTCCCACATGTAGCCGAGCCAATGGCCGTCGGCGAGCCCGCGCTCGACGGCCCAGGTGAGCATCCGCTCGCAGGCGGCCTGCACAACACCCTCTCGATAAGGGTCGAACACGCGGAGATATGCCACGGTGCGTGCCGGCAGGTCGCGTAGCCGGGCCTCGAAGCCGTCCGGGTTGCCCTGCTGCGGCGCGGATGTGAACTGGCCCGGCATGATCTGGCTCGACAACGCGCGATCGATCTGAGCCCGCCCGGATTGCCTGAAGTCCTCGAGGTCGAACGCCCGGGGCGCCTGGCCGTAGCGCTGCCTGAAGCTGCGTGAGAAGTCTGACGAGGACGAGAAACCGCACTCGAGCGCCACCTGCGTCAACGGGCGCTTCGGCGCATGGGACATCATGTGCAGCGCCCGTTCGAGCCGCTGCCGCTTGACGAACTGGCTCGGCGACTCCCCGAGCAGCGACTTGAAGACGCGCTGGAAGTGGTACGGCGAAATGTTGGCCGTCTCGGCCACCGCGTTCAGGCTCAGGGGCTGCGCTAGGTTGCGCACTATGTAGTCGATCGCGCGATTCACGCGCTCGACGTACGCCGCGGGGAGGGACACGCTGTGTGCTGGATCGGACCGCAAGATATGGCAAGTCGCTGGTTCGGTTCTCTGGCATCCTGACGATACTCGATTGCTCGAGTCACGGTCAGTTCAACGGGCGCGAAAAGATCGCCGCGGCCTGCGGCGCATCGCTCGAGCGAATTCCAGCATCCAGCATTGGAGGATCGAATGAGGCGTGTCACTGGAATCGGCGGGATCTTCTTCAAGGCGAAGGATGCTCCTGCACTTCGGGCGTGGTACCAGCGCCATCTCGGCATCGACGTGCAAGCCTGGGGCGGAACGGCGTTCCGCTGGGCCGATGCCAACGGCAAGCCCACGGGTGGAACGACCGCCTGGTCCATCGCCTCGGCCGCCAGCGACCAGTTCGCTCCGGGCCAGGCCCCGTTCATGGTGAACTACCGAGTCGACGACCTCCACGCGCTGGTCGCTGCGCTCAGGGCGGAGGGCTGCAACGTCCTCGACGAAGTGCAGGACTCGGAGTATGGCAAGTTCGGGTGGGCCATCGATCCTGAAGGAAACAAGGTGGAACTATGGGAGCCGCCTGCAGGGCGGTGAGGCGCGTTCGACGAACCGAGGTAGCCTACCCTATACCGGACGCTCACGACGGACAGCTTGTGCCGACTGCCGGCCCTCTCAGCACTCCAAGTCAAAGGGTAGCAGGGCTGTGCGGATCGAGTCTAGAGCGGCGGAAGGTCGGCCTGCAGCGGGCGAGGCGAAGGCTTGGGATAGCCGTCGCAGACCTGGTAGAGCAACTCTTGCAAAGACGTTGGGGCGGCTTCAGCGATGCGATCGAGCTGGAGGTCTCGCCACTGGTCACCCAGACGTGCAAACGTCCACAGCTCAAGTTCGCCCCGGCCTCCGCCGTCTTCGATGGCGACGAACATGCGGCTCCGGGCCCAGGCAACGACGGCTAGGCGGCGCAACGGTAGCTTCTCGATGATGACGTCGCCTGCTTGATAGCGCTCGCCGTGGTCGGCAATAGGGCCATCCCGAAGGATCGCTTGGCGAACATCGCTTGGGAGAGTCGCGACGGACGTCACCGGCCTGAAGTGGTCTCCCTTGCAATTCACCTGTAGCACCGGACGCACGGGGGCCTCCCATTTCTCCTGCGGGAGAAGATACGGAAGCGACTGCTTCGCTACGCCGTGCGGCTGAGCCTTGGATGGTCCGAGCGCCGTCCAAAGCGCAGCCAAAATGATCGACTTTGTCGCTAGGTTCATGGGGATACCATTGTCGGTCGCCATCTCGAAGCGTCAAGGCGGCTGGGTGTTCAACTACGCTCCCCTATAGCCGCCAGTCGCGAGTGTCCGCAACTGGCCGACATGCGTCCTCGGCGTCGATCGCCAGGCGTGGTATGCACGTCTGGACGGCGAACGACCGCTGTGCGCAGCATATCCAATCTCAAAGCTTGCTTCTTGCGGCCAGAATCAACGCCTTCTCCATAGCCAAGATTTCAGCGTCGCTCATGCTTCCCTGCGGTACGAACGCGTCAATCGCCATATCGCCAAATATCGCGATCGTCCCTGCTTGTTTGTCATGCATCGCTTTGTCACCCAGACCAGCCACGGTCATGGCGTTCGGGTAACGACTGCTTGTGCGTGAGAACGCTGCGGCGCCCCCCGGGCGAATCACGCTCACAGAGACTCGGCCGGCGGCTCCATATGCACAGCCGTAGCTGTGAGCCTCTTCCGACACATCTGAGCGTGTGCCGGTCAGACTTTGATGAACCAACTCGTTGACCGTCGCAACCGGAAGTGCGACGCAAACATCAGGGCCAGCCGCGCGCGCGGCATCCGAGCCGGAAAGGGCGAAGCCCAGAAGGCACGTCAGCCTGAAGGCATTGGACAGCATAGATCCTCCTTGGCTCGTTAGAGCCGATGAGCAGCGCAAAGCGCGGCACTCTCCTGACACCTCAACTGCCAGCGAGATGTCGCCAGCAAGTATCCTGCATCGCGCGAGGACGGTGTGGGGCCGAAACCGACACCGGTGAACGGCAGCCACTGGCTGGCACCGCAAGTTCCATGAGCTCGATCGGACTGCTCCGAAGCCGACTTGTGTAACAGACCGGTGTTGGCCGGCTTGCGACCTTGTAACTGAGGCCGGGACAGCTAGCCGGTGCACCGCTGTGAGCCACCCGGTCGCTGCGGGAAGCATCGCTGATGAGGATCAGCGCGTCGGGTCACAAGACGCGCACCGTCGAGCAAGGCTCATTTCAGCGTTGGCGGCGCGTGAGGGTCTGACCGGACGTCGCTTCGATTCGTGCATGCCATCATCGACGACCGACAACAAACACCGAGGATCGTCATGAATCGTCGTCTTTCGAACGTATCGCGGCGCTGCCGCCCGTCCATTCTGCGCGTTGCGACGCTTGGATGTCTCGCGGTCTTCGGGACATCCGTTGTGTACGCCCACGAGACGACATTCGGTTTCGCCGCGCCGCCGGCGCCCGCAATCGGCACGCGGACGGTTGCAGACGCCGAACTGCTCGTCGCACGTCCGGCGACCACACCCTGTACCGTATCGCTGTTCGCGAACCAGGAGTTCGCGGGCTTCACTCCGGTCGCGCTCTCGTACGTGCCGCCAACGCGCTGCCCCGGCCCATGGGCGAAGATCGTGCTGCAGGCCGACTACCAAGTGAGCGCCGGTCGCCAGTTCGATCGCACGGCCGTGATCAACCTTGCGGGCGTCAATGTCTACTTCGGGACGACGATGGAGCCTGGTTCGGCCACGGCGCGTGCCTGGCATGTCGAGCGCGACGTGACCGACCTCAGCGCTCTGCTGCGATCCGTGCAGACCGGCGAGGCCATCCTCGGCAATGTTGTCGACTCCACCTACACCGGACGCATCTTCGGCAACGCCACCCTCGTGTTCTACCCCGTCGGCCGCGACGCTCCTCCCGCGGCAAGTCCGCAAACCGTCGTGGCGCTGGCGCCGTCGCTGACGGCCCTGTCGCCGACGAACCCAATCCTCGCGAAGACGCTGACCCTGCCGCGCAACGTCGAGCGCCTTGCCCTCGATGTCATCGCGCAGAGCCAGGCTTCGGACGAGTTCTGGTACACCTGCGTCCCCGACGCCGACGCCAATGTGTTGCAGAGCTGCGGCGGCGGCGCGTTCCGCGAGGTCGAGGTCGCGATCGACGGCACGCCGGCCGGCGTCGCACCCGTGTTCCCGTGGATCTACACCGGCGGCATCAACCCGTCGCTGTGGGCGCCGGTGCCAGGCGTGCAGACGCTGAACTTCGAGCCCTCGCGTATCGACCTGACGCCGTTCGCCGGTCAGGTTGACGACGGGCAGCCGCACACGATCACCGTGCAGGTCTTCGGCGCGCAGGACAACTTCTCCGTCACGGGCACGCTGCTGGCGTGGCGCGACCCGGGCGCGCCCATGCTGATCGGTGCCGTGACGCAGAACACGCTCGCGGCACCGGTGGTGCAGGTGGACGACCACGGGCTGGTGATCGACGGCTCGAACGCGAATGGGCGCGTCAAGGTCGCCTCGCGGCGCGACTACCGCATCGCCGGCACGCTGCACACCTCGCACGGCCCGGTCACGACCATCGTCGACCAGAAGATGAAGTTCGAGAACGTCCAGGACTTCGCCATCACCGACACTGCCTATTCGCAGAAGATCGGCCAGCGCACCGATGTCCGCACCGACGTCACGACCTTCGACGAACGCGGCGCCAGTCTGCGCACGACGCACGCGAGCTACCCGCTAACGGTCGATTATGTGCAGACGCTGTCGGGCAACGCGGTGGTGGTCGACACGACGATCTCGCAGCGGCGCAAGGTCGAGGAGCGTCGCGAGGGCTCGCGCGAAGAGCCCTGGGCGCGCGTCAGCGACGAGATCGTCGCGCCGCATGCCACCACGGCCTACGACCAGACGACCGGCGCGGCGACGACAACCAACTCCGCGAGCAGCCAGCGCGTGCATGTGGAAGACAGCCGCCTTGGCTGCTATGACCGGACAATCGTCGTGACGGCGAACGCGGTGTCAGCGGTCAAGGAAGGTTGCGGCAAGTCAAGCAGGTAGGCCCAACGTTTTTCGGCTTCTGACGAGTGGCGCCTGACGGCGGCTTGAGCGATCGAGGCGCCATCCCCCAAAGCGGACTACGATCCTAGGCAGCTTGTGGCCGACATGCGTCCGTGACACCAGCGGCCTGTTCGGATGACGCGCCGTCGGCCGTCGGCCGACCGCTATACGCAGCATACCTGCCCGTCGACGCCGGCGGTCAAGCAGCAGGGACCGACCCAAAGCGGGAGTAGCCAGAGGCGGATTGGACACGAAGAGCGGACGTTCAAGGCGTCCGCGGCTTGATGTCCTTCTGGTACCTAAGCTTAGCGCTTCTACGCGCGCCCCCCAGTGTTCAGCGCGGCTGACGCAAACGTTTCGCGCACTTCAACGCGCCTCTCTGAAATTTCAAAGGGTGAGCGGCTGGCATTGTTCAGATGGTGAGGATTCGCACCCGCTTCGATGAGAACTCTGACGATCGAAATGTTGCGCTCCCCTGCCGTGGCCAAACAGGCATGATGAGTCGCGGTCCAAAGCGGCCCGTTTCCATGCTTGTCCGTCGAATTCGGATTCGCGCCAGCATCCAGCAAGGCCTGCACAGCGGCCAAGTGACCATTCTGGACGGCGACATGGAGAGGCGTGTACCCGGCGTCATCTCCAGCACTCGGCTCGGCCCCATCGGCAATCTCAGCCAGGATGCCGTCAACGTCTCCTGCCGCGGCTCTATCCCACAGCACCGTGCGCCCATACCTGTCCATGCTTGGACGGTCATGCTGCTTGGGCCAGCGCGGCATATTTCGTGTCCTTGGTTGAATGCTCAGAAGCGGTCTTGATCTATCGTGGCTTTTTGGCCGAGATGAGACAGCTACCGTCTGCCGTGGCCGATGAAACTAGGCCGGCTTCATGTTCGATTTGACGAGCCCCAGGCCGCGCCAGAACTCTGGGGGGTAGGACAGCGTGGGTTTGCCGATCCATCCCCGAACAACATTGAGTTCGTAGCCGCTCCCAACCCTTCTGTATTCGACGGCGTTGATCGCAATTGCATCCCAGTCCCCCTTGAACTGAAGATCCTTCAGTTGCTCGGGATATGCACCGCTGCGCAATTTCTGGAGCTCGACGAGCGCGATGACTGTCTTGAAGTGCTGATCGCCGAACTT
>FTKT01004649.1_pt1 | contig 11066 bp, 9 predicted proteins | sample 1658271 | NCBI WGS metagenome assembly FTKT01 (sample SAMEA3914811, study PRJEB12502) | metagenome | biome: forest; material: soil | place: Canada | collected 2011-08-04 | depth 0.3 m | reverse complement strand
AGCCGCACTTCCTGTTCAACACGCTTGCGACCGTGCGCCGTCTCTACCAGACCAGTCCCGCCGTCGGCCGGGAAATGATGGACAACCTGATGCGCTATCTGGAAGTGGCGTTGCCGAGGATGCGCGACAAGGCGTCCACGCTCGATCGCGAGGCGGTCTTGATCGAGGCGTTCCTGAGCGTGCAAGGGATTCGCATGGGCGACCGGTTGACCTACGAGATCGACATCCCGGCCGAACTGCGCGGGCTGTCGGCGCCTCCGATGATGTTGTTGACCCTCGTCGAGAACTCGCTCAAGCACGGACTGAATCCGTTGCCCGAAGGAGGCTTGATCCGCGTCCAGGCGTGGGTGAAGGACGACCAGCTTTTCATCTCCGTGACGGACACGGGGCGTGGCCTGGGTGAGGGCACTTCGGGCGGCGGCACCGGACTCGCAAACATCCGGGCACGTCTCTCGGCGATGTATGGGAACAACGCGAAGCTCGCACTGTCCGCGAATACGCCACGCGGCTTCACTGCGACGATCTCGATGCCGGTCATTGAGGCAGGTGCCAGCCGGGAGGCCGTCGCATGAGCACTCCGGTGCGGTTCGAGATCGTGACGCAGAACAGAGACGCCGCGGGGCTGCTTGGATTCGTTCGCGCCGTCGCAGGACGTATCACCTGGAAGGCCATCGCCATTGCAGCGCTCGCGATGTGGGCGCTCAACCAGATCCAGATCGTGGGCACGCTGTTCAATGCGCCGATCCCGCCAACCCCGCCGATCCAGCAGCCCAAGGATTTCGTGTGGTCGGTCGCGACCATCAACGTCTGCCAGGCGGGCTTCACACTCATTGCGGTGCTCGCGGCCGACGAAGCCGTGGAGCGAGGCGGACACCGACGACGCGCCTATCTCATCGCCGTGATTGGCGGAGGCATCGTCGCTGCGATTGCGCAATACGTCATTCGCTGGCTGTTCGATTGGCACGTCATGACGACGGCCGACGAATTTCTTCTTCGAATCATGCAGCCAGCCTACATGTTCTTCAACCAGATCGTTCTGGCTGCGCTGGCGACCTTCGTGTACGCCAGCCTGCGCAACTCAAGCCGGGCCGCAACGCGCCGGCACGTTGCAGAGGTTGCCCGCCTCGAAGCGCGCCGACGCACGCTGGAGTCGAAGCTGCAGGCGATGCAGGCGCGAGTCGAACCGCAGTTCCTGTTCAACACGTTGGCGCAGGTGCGGCATCTCTACGAGGGCGATGCCGGCAAGGCCGGCAAGATGCTGGACGACCTCATCGCCTACCTCCGCGCAGCGCTGCCGTACTTGCGCGAGAGCTCGTCTACGGTCGGAAAGGAGGGCGCGCTGGCGAGCGCCTACCTCGACATCGTCCGCATTCGTCTTGCGGAGCGATTGTCCTTCGACATCACGATTCCCGCGGCCCTTGCCGACGCCCGCATGCCTCCGATGATGCTGCTGCCGTTGATCGACCACGCGCTCGTCTATGGATTCGAGAAGTCGCAGTCGGACGGAACGGTGCGCATCGACTGCACGGTCGGAGACGGCAAGCTGCGTCTGACGATCACCGACAGTGGTGCAGGGTTCCTGCCCGGTGGCAACGAAGCAGATCTGCAGGACATCCGAGAGCGCCTCGACGCGCTTTACGGCCGCGACGCGAATTTCCGCAGCGAGCGCCTGGATGCCCTGGGCACTCGAGCGATTCTGGAGATCCCCTATGAGACCGCCGACCGCAGTCATCGCTGAGGACGAGCCGCATCTGCGCGAGGAGCTGCGCGAGTCGCTGCTTGCGCTCTGGCCGGAGCTCGAGATCGTCGGCGAAGCCCAGAACGGCATCGAGGCGTTGCGCCTGCTCAATTCGGTCTCGCCCGACATTCTGTTTCTCGATATACAGATGCCTGGCCTGACCGGCATGGAGGTTGCCGCGCAGGCCAACGGACGGTGCCACGTGATGTTCGTCACGGCCTACGACAAGTACGCCATCGCGGCCTTCGACCAGGGGGCCGTGGACTATGTCCTCAAGCCGTTCACGGTCGCGCGCCTGGCGACTGCGATCGGACGACTCAAGGAACGCGTCGACGCGGCGCCGGCGAATCTCGGGGGCCTCCTGAAGGCACTTGCCGCCCATGGCTCGGAGACGAAGACCTGGCTGCGCTGGATCAACGCGTCGGAAGGCTCGAACGTGCGCCTCATCACCGTCGACGAGATCCTCTACTTCCAGGCCGACAACAAGTACACGCTGGTCTACACGGAGGAGCAGGAGGCGGTCATCCGCAAGCCGATCAAGGAACTGCTCTCGCAACTCGATCCCGAGATCTTCTGGCAGATCCACCGCGGCACGGTGGTCAACATCAACGCCATCAAGACGCTGCACAAGACGCTGGCCGGGACGCTCGAGATCCAGCTGAAGAAGCGCACCGAGCTGCTCCCGGTCAGTGCCTCTTATGCGCACCTGTTCAAGCAGATGTGAGGGATGCCATGCAACTACGCCTCGTCGCACTGGTCTTGATAACGCAGTCCGTCGCTCACGCGCAGGACATGGCCGATGACCAGACACAGAAAGTCGAGGTCGTCGGCTCTCGCATCAGCCGCGTCGACACCGAGACGGCCTTGCCGGTCCAGATCATCAGGCGCAAGCAGATCGACGACAGCGGTGTGCAAACCACGGAGGAACTCGTCGGCAAGCTGACCGGCAATACCAATGGCACTCCGGAGGCATTGAGCATCGGAAACGACGGCTCGCCGGGCAAGTCGTCCGCGTCGTTGCGCGGCCTCGGGCCGGTGGGAACCCTGGTGCTGCTGAACGGAAGACGCCTGGCCAACTATGCGTTCGACGGAGCGGGCATCGACCTGCATGCGATTCCGCTTGCCGCCATCCAGCGCGTGGAAATCCTGAAGGACGGCGCGTCGGCCTTGTACGGGAGCGACGCCATCGCCGGCGTCATCAACTTCGTCACTCGGAGCGACTTCCAGTCTGGCGAGTTGACACTGAACGGCGGGACGACGCAAGGCGGTGGTGCGGCCCGAACGCGCGAGACGCTCGCGTTCGGCCATGGAGATCCTCAAAAGGACGGCTACAACCTGTTCGGCGTCCTGGATCACCAGCGAGCTGGCGAACTGGCGGCGCGCCAGCGTTCGTTCTCGGCGACCAGCTATCGCCCCAAGGACGGTGTGGACGGCACATCGAGCAACAGCTTTCCAGCGAACATCCTTCTGCTCGACACGTCGATCGTCAATCCGGCAGCGCCGGGCTGCACCCCGTTCACCGTCTACAAGAATGGCGGCTGCTACTACAACCCGGCGAGGCAGATCGATGACCTTCCGCCCTCGAACCAGACGGCCGCTCTCGGTCGCGCCACGGTTCGTCTCGGGCCGGAGGTCGATGCGTTCGCAGAAACACTCTACGAGACCGATCGCCTGCTCTACAAGCTTGCGGCCATGCCCATCTTCTCGGGTGTCACCAACGGCGCCTTCGAGATCGACGTGCCGACGACCAGCCCCTACTACCCGCGAGGCCTCGGTCTCACCCAGGACCTGTTCGACGTGCATTACCGCACCGTCAGCCTCGGGCCCCGGGTCAGCGAATCGGATTCTGTCAATGAACGCGGCGTCGCAGGGCTCAAGGGCGAGTGGGCAGGCTGGGACTTCGACAGCGCGGTGTCGCTCGCAGAGAGCCATGCCTCGTACGGCTTCGTCAGCGGCTACGTCGGCACGAACGAACTGGCGAGCGCGTTCGCGACCGGCGAGATCGATCCGTTTGCCGACTCCGGGCCCGCCGGTGATGCGCTGCTGGCCGGCGCCCAACTGAAGGGGGAGTTCCGCAGCGCGCAGGGCATCACTCGAATGGTCGACCTGCACGCGAGCAGGGAGATCGCTCAACTGCCAGGCGGCCCGCTCGCGCTGGCCATCGGCGCCGAATGGCGACGAGAGACCCTGCGGGACGCCGAAGCGGCATTGGCCGCTGACGTCGCCGGAGGTACGTCGAGCTTCCCAAGGAGCGGTGCGAGAAACGTACGGGCGGCCTTCGTCGAACTGGGCGGACCGATCGTGAAGGGTCTCGAGGGACAAGTTGCAGCGCGCTACGACCACTACAGCGACTTTGGAAACAACGTGGCGCCCAAGGCGTCGCTGGCGTGGCGGCCAAATTCGGAGTTGCTGTTGCGCGCGTCAGGCGGAAGAGGTTTCCGCGCTCCGACGTTGCCGGAGCTCGATGGTGCCCGCGCAACCTCCGTCAACGATCTCCAGCAGACCGACCCGGTGCGCTGCCCCATCACCCATCTCGACAGCGACTGCGACCTGGTCATCGCCGTCGGCGGGGGGAGCAACCCTGCGCTGAAGCCAATGCGATCGACGCAGCGTGGATTCGGCGCTGTCCTGCAGCCAACCCGCGAGATGAACGTCAGCGTCGACTACTGGAACTTCCGCATCGACGGCAACATCACCACGATCGACCCCAGCTCCATCCTGGCTGACCAGACCAACTTTTCCTCCTACATCACGCGAGGGCCGGCGGATCCCGCATTCCCCGGGCTGCCGGGGCCGATCGTGCAGATCGACCAATACCTCGAAAACGTCAGCCGTCTCGTCACGTCGGGGTACGACATCAGTGCCGGCTATCGGTCCGATCTAACGGCGGCGGGACGCTTCAGCGTCGGCCTGGAGGGAACCTTCGTCACCCGTTCGAGCGCGCTGACGTTCTACGGCGTGGGACACTCGGCCTTGGGCGCCTACATCAACGGCTTCTATATTCCACGCTGGCGCCACGAGCTGACGTTCGGCTGGGAGCGCGGGCCTTGCACTGTCACACTCAGCCAAAGCTTCAGCAGCGGCTATACCGACGAGGTCGGAGGCAACTTCACGAGCATCCGCCGCGTCGGCTCAACCTCTCTTTGGGATGGGCAGGTCGCTTACGACGTCTCGAAGATGACGTCGTTGCGCCTGGGGGCGCGAAACCTGTTCGATCGCAATCCACCGTTCAGTCACCAGGTCGACTACGCGCAGCCGAACTACAACCCGACCACGAACGATCCGCGCGGACGTTTCGTCTACGCGACTGTCACGGCACGCTTTCAGTAGCGCTCCGTGCCCCCCGACCGGGGCTCTGCCGACGGACGAACGGATCTGGCCGCCTCCAGGCGACGGACGGCCCTCGGTCGAGCTCAAGTCACTCGCAGGCAAGCTCGCGTCAACGAAGTCGATACGCCACCGTTCCGGCAGATGCGAGGCCCTTCCATCGCGTCGCGCGCCTGCACTCGTCGCCGCCAGGCCGGAATCATCCGCGGATTCGATGCCTTCGTCGCAGCACTCTGGTCGACGCATCGTCTTCGGCGCAATCTGGTTCCAGGTAGATCGTCGTCCGGCGCTCGCGCCGTCAAACCGACCGCCTGAAGCCATTCATTCCAGTACCGGAGTCGACATGAACGCCATTCGCCTAAGACGGCCTTTTCCCATTCGCCCCATCGGGGGGCGAGCATCTTGAACATGCTTTCCTCCATCGCGCGGATGACCGGCCTCGATTCGAACGTGAGGAGGTGACGATTCATGTTGTCAACTATAGAGGCTGTCTGACCGACGGCGTTTGCCACTTTGGCCAGGACCTTCGTTCCTCGGAAGCTGCCTCTCTTGGATGGCAACACCTGGCCGAGTGTCGTCGCACGCCACCCGTTTGACACGACGTTCTCGACCCAGTCCGCCGCCGCTCGCGCAGCCATCATCTTAGGGCGGAGTTGGGGCCTGATCCGCGGCCTCCGGAGAGCGATCGACCGTGCGTTGCGCCGCTTCGACCATTTGCAAGAGCCGCATCATCGCTGACTTGTGCATTGGCCTGTCCGATTGCCGGGGATCGTGCAGACTCACCACGATCATATTGAGCGACGGAACGACGAAGGCAAACTGGCCGAGATGACCTTCCGCCCAATACACGGGTCGCTCGTGCGCTGGAGCGTTTGCGGCGGCGGGAACATTCGTCCACCACAGGTAGCCGTAACCGCCGCCCCTGTTGTCGGAATACGGTCGCGTCGACTCGGCGACCCAGGCGGACGGCACCACCTCGCGAGTCCCCCAGAGCCCGCCATGCAAATACAGCAATGCAAAGCGCGCGAGGTCGCGAGCGCTCATGTCGAACGGATAGGCTGGGTAGCGCGTCGCGGGCATCCCCGACACATAGTGACCGTCGGCGGCCGCGTAGTCCTGCATGCCGATGGGGTCGGCTATCTTCGTCTTCAGCGCATCGAAGAAGGCTTCGTGGCTCGCTTGCTGAAGGATAGCGCCGATCGCGTTGAAGTCCCAGTTGTTGTAGTACCAGAACGTGCCAGGCAGGTGGCTATGCCTTTCCGGCTTCTCGCTCAGCATCCCATCGGTTTCATACGCCGCGGGGTGGTAGACGCCGGATCGTGCCTCGAGCAACATCCTGATCGTGGCCTGCTTCTCGTCTGCTGAGAGTGCGGGCGGTTCATCGTCGACGCCCAATTGCTCGAGCGTTTCGTCGAGCCGCAATTGGCCTTGCGCGGCGGCGACTCCAACCAGTGCGCTCGCGAAGCTCTTCCGTACGGAGTGGAGGTTGGTCTTGCTCGATATGTCGCCCCACTCGGCCACGATGAGTCCATCGTGGATGACCAGGCCCGACGTTGACCCTGACTTTTTCGCAAAGGCGATTGCCCGCGCCAGGCCTCTGGTTGAGAAGCCTTGCGTGGCGGGCGCTGCGCGCTCCCAAGAGGCGCCAGGGACACGCTGCACTGCGTCCGCCGCGCACGATGGCGAGGGCATCCCGCAGACGATCAGTGCGATGACGCTAGCAGCGATGGTGCTTGAATGGGGCATGGCAGAAATGAACGCAAACGAGCTGTCGCCCGATTTTCGAACGGAACTGTTGCTCGTCTGCTTACCGCCCTGGTCTCGATCTTCCGATCATGTGCACGGCATACTCGGTTGGACTACCAGTGCAGTCAGCCTACCCGATACCGGACGCTCACGACGGACAGCTTGTGGCCGAACAGCGTCTTCGGCTTCGGCGACCAGAGCGAACGCCGCGCCGCCGACCGGCGCGCGGCCGCTATGGGCAGGCGCGGCGAATTAATCAGTCGGAACACGTAAGCACATCGATTGATGGGTAGCTCTCCAACTCGCTCTGGAGGTCCAATCGGCACTGTTCGATACTGCCATAGACTTCCGTCCGAGCCAACGACAGCTCATCATCCAAGCTGTCAAACCGATAGTAGGTATCGTCGCCAAGCCCAGCAAGGCGCGCGATCGACATACCGCGTTGCGTAGAAAGCTGCAGCCCCTCCGCCGTATTGGGCAATGTCTTCCGGAGCAAGCCAAGCAGTCAACGTCCAGCCAGTTGCCTGTTTCGGTCACCCTGAACAGCAGCCAGCGCGTCGATCGTCGACACGCTTCCTTTGCACCACGCAAGGTCGATCATGTCGTGCGGCGGCTCACCATCGGCGGCGATGACTGAATACGCCCACGCCGACGCCTGCTCAGACGAAAGGAGTCCGACGATCAGCCCGATGCGGAAGTATTCCGCGATCGTGGCTAGGGACTCAGGGGTGTCGTTCATAGTTCAATTCGTTCGATCCAACAGCAGACATTCGCCGATGACCGTTCCTGCCTGAGCAACAGCGTATTCGAAGTCATCTGCCTGCACGAAGAGCCTCCCGGGAGCCTGAATCACTCTAGCATCTCGCCGAAACGAGCCGCCCGGAAGCCGCCCTTCGCGAACGTCTGCAGTTGGCGGCACCGGCTGTTTGGGCTGGAAGCGCCAGCCGATCAGCGCAGGCTGGGCGACGACTGATTCGGCCCATACCAAGTCGGATCAGCGCCGAACCCGTTCCAGAATATCGCGATCGCCTCGCAAGACACGCACTTGAAGAGATGCGTTGCCTTCAAAATCAGTTCGTGAGACTGGATCGAATCCGGCAACTGATCGTGCTCTACCGCCGAGAGGAGGAGCCATTCCTTGTGATTCGGAATCCTTCCACTGGTGTGGACGAAATACGGACAGAAGGGGCAGGCGTACTTCGCCATTCGATCTTCTTTCGGCTGATAGGACTACAAGGCTACCGTCGAGCTCTGTTCACGGCCGGTACCCGCGTTTACGAAGCCGCCGGTGGGGCTCCTTCGAAGCCGACCACTGTAACCGTCAGTTCCTCGCCGACATGCGTCCCTGAGGCCAGCGAGGTCGTCGCGCGGCCGCGTCGGACGGTACCGGCTCTGTTACTCAGATGACGCTGATCGCCATAGCCGCAGATCCACGCCAGCCCAACCCGCGATGGCGTAGATCACCGCAAGCGCAAGCGCGGCGAGCAAGAAATAGCGTAACGGAAGCAGCCAGTATGCAGATGCGGCTACAAAGGCCAACACATAGAGAGCACCCGTCACGGCCCGTTTGAGCAATGCATGGCGATCAAGATAAGTATCGTTGCTCATCACCTCACCCTGAAGCGGCCAGCCTACCTCATAGCTGACGCTCGCGAAAGACTGCTCCTGGCCGGCAGCCGACATTGGCGGTCTCCCGATTCAGTCCAGATTGATGTGCACGAGCCCCAGGGCGGACGCGGCAAGGAGCGCAGCAGCGATCAACGCGACACATCCTGTTGCTATCGCTCGCCACCCATACAGCCAGACCTGGAGATCCTCTCCGTCGTCGCCAAACGTGACACGCTTGGTGACGACTGCGTGCAGACCGCAAATCGCCGCGATGACAGCTCCAAGCCATTCCGAAAGGTGCACCAAAATTTCGGCTCCAGCATTCTCAGATTCAGTAGGACAGCTTACCCAAGAGGCGACGTTCGCAATCGTCCGCTTCTGGCCGACATGCGTCCCTGAGGCCCGCGGGCTGGTCGGGTGACGCGGCATCGGCCGTCGGCCGACCGCTGTGCGCAGCATACCTGCCCGTCGATCCCGGCGGCCGAGCAGCAGGGCCCCATCAGCGACATTCGGCGTGCAAATCTCGATGCCGAAAAGCGGACTTTCCTCGCGGCGCACAGAAGTCGGCAAGTCGTCATCGTCGCGCGCCCCTCAATCCGTCTTGACGAAAACTTCGTGCGACGAGAGCCCGCACTTCACACACTGACTCTTGGGAAGCAATCTGCCACGTACCGCGCTTTTCTCAGGGGTCCAAAGTAGCGGTTCGCGGCATCTTGGGCACTTAAATGTGAAGAACCACACTGCATAGACGACAGATCCGAAAATTGCTGGCACAACGACCAAGCCAGAGGTAGGGTCGTTCGACATCATGAAAAAAGGCGCGCCTATCACGCAAGAGATAAGCGCGATCAATGCAAGGAATGCTTTCTGGAAGGCTGACATTGATCTATTCCGGATAGGTAGCGCCAATTCGATACTCCACCTGATTAGCTGACGGTCGCCAGCGGCTGGTCCTGGCCGAACTACGACCTTGCCTTGAGAAGGTCGCTTCGCCCAAATCCGATAGATTCAAGCTCCTGGCTGCTTGATGAGGCCGACGCGCCTTCAGCACCGGCCGTCGCTTCGCAATTGGCGGTCTAGGAGCTTTCGCCTCAGCATGGGAATGCACACGATGCAGGCCAAGAAAGCGAACAGGAGCATCAATGCGGCCGCATTCCAGTGATGTTTCACCAAGGCAGCAGCAGCCGGCGGCACCGTCCCGGCGATGCAAATCGTTCCGACGGCGAGCGCTCTGTTGACATGCATTGCCGTCTTGTCGAACAGGGCGCGCTTCTGCTCAATATCCAGACCATCGGGAGCATCGACGAACCACTTCGGAAGGTTCGCGCGAGCCCTCCTGTACCAGGGCTTCCGGCGCGCGCGTTCGCCAGATAGCAGTCCCTCAGCTTGCGCTGTTGGATCCGTATTCGCAGTCATGCGGAGAATTTTAACTCTCCGTGCCGCGCAGAGAGTGCCAAATGTGGGAGTCTGCGTCGGTCAGCCCCGTTGAGTGCCACGGATGCTGTGCAGGCCTCACCCGCCCGGCAGCGCCGGCAAACTCATCGCAGGAAAGCAGTCGTCCGCGATCGACGGGTCGTGGCCGAACTGCGTCTCCGGCGCACCTGGCCGGGCTGATCGATCGGCAGTCGAACCGCGTCCGACCGCTATGCGCAGCATACCTGCCCGTCGACGATGGCGGCCGAGCAACTGGGCCCGACCCGATGCTGTCTTCTGATTCAGCGAATGACACGCCTGGAAGCGGACGTCGGCCACCTTCGGAGCCCTCAGCCAAACACTGCCTGCGCAGCCGACCGCAGGCTAGCGAACCAGCGAACGTCAGTTCGGGATCCTCGTCCCTGTTGGTACACCTCGAAAGATGCGCTCCGCGCCAAGCAGGTCGCTTGAAATCTCTGCATCAACGACGTCGTCCGGGCGTTGCAGCGGACGGCCTTGAATCGATGCGTGGACGCCACGCCGCCGGTCGCTGTCGCGGCAAACCAAGGGAAATCTCCGAAAGCTTGCGCTCAGCAACGCGAGGCGCCGATGCACCCGCAGGCCCCCCGCGGCGCGGCGATCCTGAAGCAGGACGGTGCACGCGGCACTCCCGAGGTGCGGCACCAGGCAACTTTGGTGAACCCGCCTCGCGCCTAACGCGATGCCGCCCGCAAGTCATATGTCCAGGTCGATGAATCCCATTCCCGAAAAAGTATGTTCGCCCGTGGAGCGCGACATATCGTCGAGATCAATCAAGGGGCATGGAACGCGAATTGCGATGGCTTGCCCCGAGATTTTCGAAATGCCTCCGGCGTTCGAAAGTCCCGCTTCCAGCGGTTCGGTACCGGCAGTGCCGTGTCCGCCGCGCGACGCCGAGGGTCGCATTCCACGTCAAAGAGAAAACACGGGCTCGATCAATGACAGTCAAGACGCAATTCGCTTTTACGGTTCCACTCCTTGCGATCTTCGGATCCACGCCGGCATTCGCGCAATCGAACGCGCCCCTCGACGCGGCGCCTGCATCTGCTGCACCGGCGTCGACGGCCGCGGCGACGGGCGAATTGCCGTCCCAGAAGGTCGTCGTCAACGGCATCAAGCGCGGCGAGCTGATCCTGCCGACCACGGTGACCTCGTCGTCCGCATTCGGCATGGACCTGACGGTGCTCGACACGCC
>FTKT01457640.1_pt1 | contig 11078 bp, 10 predicted proteins | sample 1658271 | NCBI WGS metagenome assembly FTKT01 (sample SAMEA3914811, study PRJEB12502) | metagenome | biome: forest; material: soil | place: Canada | collected 2011-08-04 | depth 0.3 m | reverse complement strand
CCGATGACACGCAGCCGGGCCGCCCCCGACGGCACGCCCGGGCCGATGGCCGCGGAGTACTACGCGCAGCGCGCGAGCATCGGCCTGATCGTGACCGAAGGCACCCAGCCGTCCGAGGACGGCCAGGGCTACCTCGCTACGCCAGGGATCCACTCTGACGCGCAGGTCGCGGGCTGGAAGAAGGTCACCTCCGCCGTGCACGCACGGGGAGGCCACGTCTTCATCCAGCTGATGCATGCGGGGCGGATGTCCCATCCGGACAACACGCCGCATCATCGGGCGGCCGTGGCGCCATCGGCCATCGCACCCGGCTCGCGGATGTTCACGGCCAAGGGCATGCAGGAGATTCCCGTGCCACGTGCGCTGAGCGACGAGGAGATCCGTCGGACGGTGGAGGACTTCCGACAGGCGGCCCGCCGGGCGATCTCGGCAGGCGCCGACGGCGTGGAGATCCACGGTGCGAACACCTATCTGATCCACCAGTTCCTGGCGCCGAGCGCCAATATGCGCACCGACGAATACGGTGGCTCGATCGAGAACCGTGCACGCTTCGCGGTCGAGGTGGTCACCGCCATCGCGCGGGAGATCGGTGCCGACAGGACGGCCATCCGCCTGTCGCCCGGGCTGAAGATGTGGGGCATCGACGAAGGTCCGGAAGGGCCGGCGCTCTATCGCCACCTGGTCACGAAGCTCGACGAGCTTGGGCTGGCGTACCTCCACATCGGGTATCAGGGCGACGAAGAATTTCTCTCGGAGATCCGCGGGCTGTGGCGCGGCCGGCTGGTGCTGAATCGACCCGGTCGTCCGCGCACCGAGATCGGCACGGATGTCTCCTCCGCTCTTGCCGACCTCGAGGCCTACGGCGAGATGGTGCTGGCCAATCCGGATTTCGTGGCGCGTGTGCGCACCGGAGCTTCCATGAATCCGTCGAAGCCGGACTCCTTCTTCGGCGGAGACAGCCGCGGCTATATCGACTATCCCGAATTGGCCGAGGTCGCTGAATATTGAACTCGTCTGCCGGGCAATGCCCGGCAAGGTGGTTTCCAGGTCTCACTGCAAGTGACCGCCAGGGTGCCGGGTCACGCCCGTGCGCCCTGATGCGGACGGTCGACGATCCTCCCGTCGGGTCGCTCGACCGCGATCGGAAGAATGGCCTTCGATCACGTCGTCGCGACGCGCATCAGCCCAGCAGCAGGCTGACCCCGTAGGCCAATCCTGCGATCGCCAACCCGAGCAGCGTCACAGGAAGGACGAACAGCGCGACCCCGAAATCCTCGTGGTGTTCTTTCACGTAAGTGCAGATCTTCATGATGGCCTCCGCGGTTGTCTTTGCCGGCCGCTTGCCGGCGTCGGTCAAGTCCGAGGAGTCCAATGTCCGCCGCGTGTGCCGCGCCATCAATCGTGCGCCCCGCAAAGCATCGTTCTCGCGGCTGCAAAGGAATGGCCTGCGCTCTGACACGCGCGACTAGCCCAAGTCCACGGAAACATCCACGGCAGACACCGCTTCGAGCCAGCGCGAGTCTTCCAGCAGTTGCAAAGGTGCTTTGCCTCCTGTCCTGTTTTTGCGGCACGCCTCCGGTACTACCTTTGATGCACGTGATCAACGAACGCATTCAAAGGAGTCAACATGCCACGCACTTCACTCAATCGCCGGTTCCTCGCAACGGGTAGCGGCTCGAGCTTCGGGGACGACCAGATCTTCGCCAGGCTCCACACCGCCGGAATCCGGGTGGCCTTGTCGATACTGCTCTCCGTGTTCGGTCTTGGTTCAGCGATGGCCCAGTCCATCGACCAGGACATGACGCTCGGTGCGAACACGCAGGCGACGCGCGATCGCGTCATCTCCGAGATCCGTCAGGCCCGCGACGACGGCACGATCAAGCACTGGTCTCCGATCCTCGTGGAGGTGCCCTTCAAGGCCCCGCTCAAGGGCAGCCGCTTCGAGCCGTTCGTGACGCATGAAGCCGATGCCAACCGCGATCGCTTCGGCCTCGCGGACACCGCCGTGCGTTCGACCCCCATCACCTTCGTCGCTACGCACGCTGCGCAGTGATCGATCCCAACCGACATCAACCAGAGGACAGCCATGACACAACCGACACGCCCCCTCATCGGTCCGAAGCCGATGCGCTATGTCAACTCGGTGCGCACCGACATCCGCCGGACGTTCCGCCGCTTCCGCCTGCTGGACTACTTGCGCCGACGCGGCGCTGCCAACGTCGCATCGAACGGCCTCGCGACTGCGTAGCAGACGCCAGCCCGATCCAGATTCACCTTTCACGAGCGAATCGCTCTATCCAACCAGGAGGTCACATGGCCCGGATTCTCAAGCTCATCAAGATGACGCGCGAAGATTCACCCGTCGCGTCCGTCATCTTCCCCATCGCAACCATCGCGTTTATCGCGTCGTCGTTCGGCTACGTCGCGCTGACGATCGCCAACCACTGACCGCATCGACGGACCGCCAAGGAGAGCGCGAAATGAACGCCCAGCTCGAAGCCATGGAAAGCATTCGCCAACGCAAGGCGAAATACTGCCGCTATCTCGACACGAAGCAGTTCGACGCATGGGAGGCGCTGTTCACGCCCGACGCGAAGATCGTGTTCTACAAACCGGACAAGTCCGTGATCGCGAGGTTCGATTCCATCGCCGACATGTCGCGCATGACGCGCGACCTCTTCGCGACGAACCGCACCGTCCACCAGACCCACAACTCGGAAATCGACTTCACGTCGGACACCGAGGCCGTCGCCATCTGGTCGATGGAAGACTGGCACGTCTTCGCGCCGCAGGACGGCAATCCGGGCGGCACCATGCACGGCTACGGCTTCTATCACGAGACGTGGAAGCTCATCGACGGCCAGTGGCGTATCGCACGCCTCGAACTGCACCGCGTCCTCGTCGACCACACCTGAACTCAGCCGACGGTCGCCCATCGGCGACAGTTCGCTTGGCGCCGGGAGGCGCGCACTGCGGGCGCATCGCCAAGACGCAGCCGCTCAAAGGCGGTCGTCCCACGCGACGTCCGATTGCGTGCATCGCGCACGACCCTCTCCATCCGGCCAGCACAGCCCGCCTGGCCGGCTTCGCTTGCGCGCCGCATGCGCGGGCGCACATCTCGTCCAGATCGAGCGCCCCATCCGCTTCGATGACCGCACCGATTGCTTCTCCTCGTGGATGAATGAAACCCGTTTGGACGGGCTACCGGCGCGATGGTTCGGATCCTAGATTTGTCACGTCAAACCCAGGAACCGAGCTGAGGACTCCACGAGCCACCACTGGTGCACCGGGCATGGGCAATACCGCGAACGCACTAGTTCGCACTGCTCACGCGACATGTGAAGAGAAGCCAGAGCGGTGATGCATCGAATACCCAAGCATGTATCGATCACCACCAACCCCAAATCCTCAACCATTGGAGAATCAACATGAGCAACATTCGTGGCGTGACCACCGTGAACGGGGGCCCCGAATATCGCTATTTCGCTGGCGGCGAATGGCGCGCGGCCGAGAGCAACAAGCTGTTCGACGTCTACCGGCCGTATGACCGCAGTCTGTATGCACGCGTTGCGGCTGGCGGCCGCGCAGAGGCGCAGGCCGCCGTGGAAGCGGCTGCCAAGGCGTTCCCAGCCTGGTCGCAGACGACCCCGGCCGAGCGCGCGCGGCTGTTCAACAAGGCTGCCGAGATCGTCAAGCGTCGGCGTGCCGAGATCGCCGAGATCCTGGCCGTCGAGACCGGCAGCACCATCTCGTTCGCGACCTTCCAGCAAGACCTGGTGGCGGCGACCATCGAACAGGCCGCGGGCTGGATGTACCAGCCCAAGGGCGAAGTCCTGGAGACCAACCAGCCTGGCCTGCACTCCATCAGCGTCCGGCGCCCGCTGGGCGTGGTGGCCAGCTTCACGCCGTGGAACGGCGCCAATATCCTGTCGTGGCGCGCCGTCATCTCGCCGGTTGCCGCCGGCAACACGGTGGTCGTGAAACCATCCGAACTGGCACCAATCTCGGCTGGCCTGATCCTGGCGCAGATCGTGGAGGAAGCTGGATTCCCTCCAGGCGTCATCAACGTGGTGACGCACGCGCCCGGCGCGGCGTCGGAGATCGCCGACGTGTTCTTCGAGAGCCCGGACGTGCGGGTGATCAACCTCATCGGCGGCGTCAAGACGGCTCGCATGCTCGCAAAGCGTGCTGGCGAGACGCTCAAGCGCACGACGATGGAGCTCGGCGGCTACAACCCGATGATCATCCTCGACGATGTCGATGTCGACTACGCCGTGCGCACGGCCACATTCGGATCGTTCTTCCACCAGGGCCAGATCTGCCTGAACACGCGCCGGGTCATCGTCCAGCGCAAGATCGCGGACGAGTTCATCGCGAAGTTCGCTGCCCGCACGAAAACGCTGGTCTCCGGTGATCCGCAGAACCCGAAGACCGTCATCGGGCCGCTGATCACGCCTGCGGCCGTCAAGCTGGTCGACCAGCGCGTGAAGGAGGCCGTGGCCAAGGGCGCGACGCTCCACAGCGGCGGCACCTTCGAAGGCCAGATCTACCAGCCGACGATCCTCAGCAACGTGCCGCTCGACGCGGAAGTCGCCAACGACGAAACCTTCGGCCCGGTCGTGGTGGTCGAGATCGTCGATACGGCAGAACAGGCCGTGGAGGCGGCGAACCGCACGATGTACGGCCTGTCGTCGTCCATCCTGTCCGGCGACACCTACAAGGCGTTCGAACTGGCGCCGCGCATCCTCGCCGGCATCGTCAACGTCAACTCGCCGACGGTCAACGACGAGATCCATGCCCCGATGGGCGGCGTGCGCGACAGCGGTTGGGGTCGCACCGGCCCCGACAGCCTGAAGGAGTTCCAGGACGTCATCTGGATCAACTCCCACAGCGGCCAACGCCACTACCCGATCTGAAGCCAGGCGGCCAGCGCCTGGCGCGCCGGCCCCCTCAAAGAACCATTGAAGGAATCGACATGAGCAACCCCAACGAAACGATGCAGAAGCTGCTGGACCAGGTGTCGAGCGGCCGACTGAGCCGCCGCAACTTCCTGACGATGGCCGGTGCAGCTGGCCTTGCAACCAGTCTCTCGATGAGCGCGGTGCAGCAGGCGTTCGCCGCAGGCGACAACCAGACGATCAACCAGGCCAGGCTCGAAGGCGCCTACGACTACATCGTCGTCGGTGCCGGAGCGTCCGGCTCCGTCGTGGCCGGCGAACTCTCCCAGACCGGCGCATCGGTGCTGGTCGTGGAATCCGGCGGCTCCGACGGTTCGCCCACCATCAGCAATCCGAGCATCTGGTTCTACAACCTCGGCAGTCCGATGAACTGGAATCTGCCGATCGCGCCGGTACCGCAACTGAACAATCGCCAATTCAACATGGCGCTCGGCCGCGTGCTGGGCGGCGGCAGTTCGATCAACGCGCTCGTGTGGTCACGTGGCATGGCCCGTGACTACGACGGGTGGGAGGCGGGTGGCGCCAAGGGCTGGGCGTTCAAGGACGTCCTGCCGATATTCAAGGCCCAGGAGGACTGGGAAGCCGGCGCCAACGAGTGGCGTGGCGTCGGCGGCCCCGTGCACATTCGCAGGCCCGGCAGTCCGCACGCGACGGCGCCCGCCTTCATCGAGGCCGCGCGCCAGATGGGCATCCCCGTGCACGAGGACGCAAATGGACCGATGCGGGCCGGCGCGGGCTACATCAACATGAACATCGCAGCCGATGGCACGCGCGTGAGCGCCGCCCGCGCCTTCCTGCGTCCCAACCTCGACCGCTCCAACCTCACGCTGCTGCTGAACGCCAACGTCACCAGAGTGGTGGTCAACGGCGATCGCGCGAGCGGCGTGGAACTCGTCTCCGCCGACGGAAGTGCCTCGACGATCCGGGCCCATCGCGAGGTGATCGTCGCGACCGGCACGATCAACACGGCCAAGCTGCTGATGCTGTCCGGCATCGGCGACGCACAGCAACTGCAGACGCTGGGCATCAAGCCGGTCGCCAACCTGCGCGGCGTCGGCCAGAACCTGCAGGACCACGTGATCGTCTCGGGCGTCGTCTACCAGTACAAGGGCAAGATGCCGGATCGCCCCGTCGACAGCAATGCGGTCGACGCCGAGGTCTATCTCTCGAGCGGCGTGGACAGCCTCGAGGCCGACATCAACCTCGTGCTGGAGCAGCTTCCGATCGCGACGCCGGAAGCCGCGACACGCTTCGGCGCGCCACCCAAGGAAGGCTTCACGATCGCGCCGGCGCTCGTCCAGCCGACGAGCCGCGGCGAGGTGCGGCTCGCCAGCGCGAACTGGCGCGACGCGCCCATCATCAAGGCCAACCATCTCGGCACGGATCGCGACATCACGGCGATCCTGGTCGCGGTGGACGCAGCCCGCGAACTAGGCAACAAGTCGGCGCTCGACGATGTGCGCGCACAGGAAGTCGTCCCTGGCGCGACGGCCACGAGCAAGCAGGACGCGCTCGACTTCGTGCGCACGGCAGCCGCAAGCTTCGGCCACCCTGTGGGCACCGCGAAGATGGGCAACGACGCCGATGCCGTTGTGGACAGCCAGCTGCGGGTGCGAGGCATTCGCGGCCTGCGCGTGGCGGACGCCTCGGTGATGCCGACGATCCCGTCGGGCCCGACCAACGCGCCCAGCTTCATGATCGGTGGACGCGCGGCCCAGTTGATCAAGTCCACTCGGTCGGTGTGAAGGAGCAGCCATGTCTTTCACCATCGACGTCCACCACCACATCCTGCCGGATATCTTCTATCGCGCGACGAACGACGTGCACAACCCCGTCGGAGGCATCAAGCCGCCGCCATGGTCCAAGGAGTCCATGCTGTCCTACATGGACGACGCGGGAATCGACGTTGCGATCACCTCGATCAGCACGCCCGGCGTTCACATGGGCGACGACGCGAAGGCGCGCGACCTGGCGCGCCGGGTCAACGAGCTGTCCGCCGACCTGATCAAGGAACGGCCGGACCGCCTCGGCGGCTTCGCCGCGCTTCCGCTGCCGGATGTCGACGGCGCGCTGCGCGAGCTGGAGCACGCCATGGACGTCCTCAAGATGGATGGCGTCGTGCTGTTCTCCAACGCTCGCGGCATCTATCTGGGCGACACGCGCTTCAGGCCCCTGTTCGACGAGCTCGAGCGGCGCAAGGCCGTTGTGTTCGTGCATCCGACCGCGTCTCTCGACGCATCGTCGCGCGGGCTCGACCTGCCCGACACCTTGATCGACTTCACCGCCGACACGACCCGGGCTGTCGCGCAGATGCACTACAAGAACGTCTTCGCGCGCACTCCGAACGTGAAGTACATCTTCTCGCACGCAGGCGGCACGACGCCGTTCCTGGCGAAACGCCTGTCCATCATCGACGAGATGAACGTCATGCCGGGCGCCGAGGAACGCGGCACGGCCGCGGACACCTTCCGCAGGCTGTATTGGGATACCGCGCTGTCGTGGTCGCCCGCCAACATGGAAATGCTGCGCAGCGTCGCAGGAATGGGCCAGGTGCTCTTCGGCTCCGACTATCCGTACCTTCGTCGAGATCTCGCTGTGAGCTGCCGCAGCGAAGTCGAGCAAAGTCCCGTACTCAGCCCCGACGAGAGCCGGGGCGTCATGGCGGGGAACGCGTTGAAGCTGTTCCCGAGGTTCTCGGCCAGCGAGGCGCTGCGGACTTCTGCGTCGTGACGTCTCGCAACTGACCAGCCCCGTGCTCTGAATCGGGAGGGATCGCGCGAACATCGCGCGCGATCCTGATCGTGCCTATACTGGGAATCGGCTCCTTCACGGCAAGGATTCCCATGGCCCGAACGCTGTCACGAGAACAGGAACTCCAGCGGACCAGTCGTGCCTTGCGCACACTGAGCGGCAGCAACCATGCGCTGCTTCGCCTGGTCGACCGGGAGGCGCTCCTGAAGGAGATCTGCCGCGTCGTCGTGGAGGAAGCGGGCTATGGCGCCGCCATCATCATCCGCGTCGAAGGCGAAGGCCGGCAGGCGTTCACGCCGCTGGCCGTGCTCGGCCATGAGACTGCCTTCAAGGAACTGCACGACGCGCACTGGTTCGGCGCGGAAGCCGATCAGAGTGCGACAAGCGTCGCGGTTCGAACCGGCAGCCTCTGTCTGGTCAACAACCTCCCGGACAACCCGAACGTTCCAGCCGGTTGGCGCGAATTCAACCGACGCCACGGATTCGGCTCCGTGCTCTCGCTTCCGCTGCGTGTGGATGGCCAGATCTACGGCGCGCTCACCATTGTCGCGCCCGAACCAGACGCCTTCGACGAGTTCGAGCAAGCTCCACTGGAGGAAGCCGCGGCGGACCTGGCTTTCGGCCTCGAGACTTTGCATGCCCGCGAACGTCACGTGGCGACGGAGCAGGCCATGCAGAGGCTGATGTTGTTCGACCCCGTGAGCGGTCTTCCGAACAAGGCGAACTTCCGACGGATGTTGGGCGACGCGATTCGCTCGGCGAGCGACGCCATGCAGCCCTTGACGGTCATCCGACTCGCCATAGACCGGCTTCAGGACGTGGACGTGCTCCTCGGATCGTCCATTGCGGACAGGGTGGTCGAGCAGGTCGCGCGTCGGCTGGAGGCGGCACTCTCATCCAACGAGACGCTCGCCCAGCTTGCGGACACCGAGTTCGCCGTGATCGTTGCCGCGACTGGCGCGGAAATGGGGCGCCTCGCGGCGAAACGCCTGTCCGACGCCATGGCGGAGCCCTTCGAGATGGAGGGCATCCAGTTGGACGTGAGACTGGTCAGCGGGCTGGCTGTGTTTCCAGGTCACGGGAACACCGCCGACGTCCTTGTGCGCCGCGCGGGCATCGCGCTGGTCAGCGCCCGGCATCAAGCAACCAACATCGCGGTGTTCAGCAACACCCTGGACATGGGATGCGTGCGCAACATCTCGCTGATGGCCGACCTGCGGCGAGCCATCTCGAACGGCGAACTGCGCCTGTATTGCCAGCCCAAGCTCGAGATCGGACCGCGGCTGCCCTGCGGTCTCGAGGCGCTCGTCCGGTGGGAACACCCCAGCAAGGGACTTCTCAACCCGAACGAATTCATCCACGTGGCCGAGAGCACGGGACTCATCACGCCGCTCACCTACTGGGTTCTCGAGGACACGTTGCGCCAAGCCTACGCCTGGCGCGCAGCGGGGATCGAGCAATCGGTATCTGTGAACATGTCGGCACACGATCTGCGCGACGATCGCTTCCTCGAACGGGTCTCGGACAAGCTCACGACTTGGGGCGCTCAACCGGGCGCGATCGAGTTCGAGTTGACCGAGAGCGCGCTGATGCAGGATCCCGCCAAGGCGCTGCAGGTTCTCAATGGTCTCAAGAGGCTGGACGTCCGGTTGTCGATCGACGATTTCGGCACCGGTTACTCGTCGCTGTCGTACCTGTCCAGGCTGCCAGTGGACACGATCAAGATCGACCAGTCCTTCGTGCGCGGAATGATCACGGATGCCGGCTGTGCCGCCATCGTGAAGTCCACCATCGACCTGGCCCACAACTTGAAGCTGCATGTCATCGCAGAAGGCGTCGAGGACGATGCGACCTTCGATGCGCTCGGGAATCTGGGATGTGATGCAGCGCAGGGCTTCTCGATTGGGCGGCCGATGCCTGTCTCGGAGTTCGGCGCGTGGTTGAACCAACGCCCCTGTCACTAGGTTGATGCGGCTTTGGCGGCCCCGCGTGCGAAGCGACGCGGCCCAAAATTCGCGCGCGACGTGACTTCTTCAATCGCGAGCCGACTGAAGGCGCGCGGCATTCACCCAAGACATAGAGTCCTTCTTGGAGTAGTTGCCTCGCTATCCCGATAGCTTCGTCGAGGGCCCATGCTGGCGCGCATCCGATCAATTGCGCAGCAAGGTCACGGCAGGCGACCAATCGGTGCGAAGTAGCACGCAGTCGAACGCACGCCCGTCCTAGCGGCAAGCGCGTAAGCAACACCCCATGACCCGCAAAGACCCGGGTAAGCCGATGGGCTGCAGTCGCCTTTGCAGATTCCGCTGCGAGTTTCAGGCTCACATCGATCAATTTTTCACCGAGCATTCGAAGCAACTCGTCGAGAGGTTCGATTGTTAGAGACGAACGTTCGTCTCGATCAGCAAAGATCAACGCAGCGGCATGGATCTGCATGCATCGCGAATGCCTACATGGTGCCTACATGACGACCAGGCAAGAAAAAAGCACTTAGCGCTGTTTACGCTAAGTGCTTGATTTCATTACTTAATTTTGGTGGGCCCTGAGTGACTCGAACACTCGACCTACGGATTAAGAGTCCGCTGCTCTACCAACTGAGCTAAGAGCCCGAAATTTCGGTTGCCGTCGTCGCTGATCAGCGATTACCGCAGCCTAAGATTCTACTTTGGTTTTTGCTCAACATGCAAGCAAAAACTTCATCACCATCCGGAAGCACCGTTGCCGTTCGACGTGCGGGTCAAGCGGACAGGTGGTGGGTTGTGCGGGACTCGAACCCACGACCTACGGATTAAAAGTCCGCTGCTCTACCAACTGAGCTAACAACCCGGTTTCCGGCAGAGCCTCAAATCATATCACGGCCAGGCGAACGTCGGCAAGCCGGCGACGCCGCGCTCACTTCAGCAATTGCGCGATCACCTCGCCCGCGGCGGCCATGCCGAAGCTGGCGGTGACGACCACGGTGGAGCCGTAGCCGTGGCAGTTGAGCGTGTTGTCGCGGCGGGCGTCCGCGGCGGCGCCGTCGATGTCGCACGCCGCCTCGTCGGGCTCCGGCGGCGCCACGCTCTCGCGCGAGAACACGCAGCGCACGCCGATCTTGCCGGTGCGCGCCGCGCCGTGCTGCGAGCGCAGGCGCTGGCGCAGGCTGGCCAGCAGCGGGTCGTGCGTGGTGGCGTGCAGGTCGTCGATCTCGATCTGCTCCGCGCGCCGCTTGCCGCCGGCGGCGCCGCAGGTGACGAACGCGGTGCCGGTGCGGCATGCCCACGCGGCGAGCGCGAGCTTGGCCTTGCTCTGGTCGCAGGCGTCGATGACGGCGTCCACCTCGCCGGGCAGCAGGCCGGGCCAGTTGCCGGCGTCGGCGAACTCCTCGAT
>FTKT01447871.1_pt1 | contig 11103 bp, 13 predicted proteins | sample 1658271 | NCBI WGS metagenome assembly FTKT01 (sample SAMEA3914811, study PRJEB12502) | metagenome | biome: forest; material: soil | place: Canada | collected 2011-08-04 | depth 0.3 m | reverse complement strand
GGGTCCAGCCGCAGCCGGACCCGGACGTCGGTATAGCCGACTTCCCGCAGCCGGGCGTCCACATCGGCGGCCATCTCGGCGACGGCCGGGCAGCCCGAGTAGGTCGGGGTGAGCCAGACCGTCACGGCCTCGCCCCGCTGCTCGACCCCGGCCAGCACACCGAGGTCCGCGAGGGTGAGCATCGGCAGCTCGGGATCGAGGACGGTGGCCGCCACCCGCGCCGCGTCCGCGGTGATCACCATGTCGCCCCCGGGTGCTCGCGGGCCACACACTGCAGCTCGGCCAGCAGCGGGCCGAGCGCCTCGCTGTGCACGCCGTCGCGCCCGGCCCGGCCGCCGACGGTGGCCAGCGGGCGGGCGGTGGGAACGCTCAGCGCGGCGCTCTCGATCACCTCGCGCAGCCGCGCCAGCACCGGCTCGCGCAGCGCCGACGGGTCCAGGCCGAGCCGCAGCTCCACCGGGTGCGGGGTGAAGAGCTCGTCCAGCAGCGGCCAGACCGCCTCCAGCCCCGCCCGCATCCGCTCCGCCGAGTACGGCGTCCCGTCGCCCAGGCGCACCGTCCAGGCCGCCGCGTACTCCCGGTGGTAGGCCAGCTCCTTGACGCCGCGCGCCGCGACCGCCGCCAGCACCGGGTCGGCCGCGTCCGCCAGGCGCTCGAAGAGCGCGTGCCGGGCGGTGGCGAAGAGCAGCAGCCGGGCGATCGTCTGCGCGAAGTCGCCGTTCGGCGCCTCGACCAGGCGCACGTTGCGGAACTCGTGCTCGGGGCGCCAGTACGCGAAGTCGTCCTCGGTACGGCCGGTGCCGTCCGCCTGGCCGGCCCGGCTGAGCAGCAGGCGGGCCTGGCCGAGCAGGTCCAGGCCCAGGTTGGCCAGCGCCACCTCCTCCTCCAGCTCGGGCGCCCGGGTGCACCACTCGATCAGCCGCTGGGCGAGGACCAGCGCGTCGTCGCCCAGCATCTGGCAGTAGAGCGAGAGGTCGGCCCCGTCGACTTCCGGCGGCAGGGCGCTCTCCACGCCGAGCAGCGGGTCGGCGAAGCCCGTCCCGTAGGCCCAGCGGGCCTCGGCCTCGTGGTCCGGCTGGGCGAGTGTCAGGTAGACGTGATCGTCCGTCATCGTGCATCCCCTGCTCAGATGTGCGGGACATCCTCGGGGATGTCGTAGAAGGTCGGGTGGCGGTAGACCTTGTCGCCGCTCGGCTCGAAGAACGGGTCGCGCTCGTCGGGGGTGGAGGCGGTGATCGCCGACGAGCGGACCACCCAGAGGCTGACGCCCTCGTTGCGGCGGGTGTAGAGATCACGGGCGGCGAGCAACGCCATCCGGTCGTCGGCGGCGTGCAGCGAGCCGACGTGCACGTGGTTCAGCCCGCGCCGGGGGCGGACGAAGACCTCGTAGAGCGGCCAGGACGGGTCAGACATTGCGCTCCTTCTCCCTTGCGTTCTCCTTCGCGGCGTAGGCCGTCGCGGCCTCCCGGACCCAGGCGCCCTCCTCGTGGGCGGCCCTGCGGCGCTCGATCCGCTGGGTGTTGCACGGGCCGTCGCCCTTGATCACCCGGATCAGCTCGGACCAGTCGGGCTCGCCGAAGTCCCAGCTGCCGCGCTCCTCGTTCCAGGCCAGGTCCGGGTCCGGCAGGGTGACGCCGAGGTGCTCGGCCTGGGGAACCGTCATATCGACAAATCGCTGCCGCAGCTCGTCGTTGGTGTGCCGCTTGATCCGCCACTCCATCGACTGCGCGGTGTTCGGCGAGTCGCCGTCCGGCGGGCCGAACATCATCAGCGACGGCCACCACCAGCGGTCCACCGCGTCCCGCACCATCCGGCGCTGGCCCTCGGTGCCGCGCATCAGCGTCATCAGCAGCTCGTAGCCCTGGCGCTGGTGGAAGGACTCCTCCTTGCAGACCCGGACCATCGCCCGCGCGTACGGCCCGTAGGAGCAGCGGCAGAGCGGGACCTGGTTGCAGATCGCCGCGCCGTCCACCAGCCAGCCGATCACCCCGACGTCGGCGAAGGTGAGGGTCGGGTAGTTGAAGATCGAGGAGTACTTCTGCCGGCCGCTGATCAGCTTCTCGGTCAGCTCCGCGCGGTCCACACCCAGCGTCTCGGCGGCGGCGTAGAGGTAGAGGCCGTGGCCGGCCTCATCCTGGGCCTTGGCGAGCAGGATCGCCTTGCGGCGCAGCGAGGGGGCCCGGGTGAGCCAGTTGCCCTCCGGCTGCATGCCGATGATCTCGGAGTGGGCGTGCTGGGCGATCTGCCTGATCAGGGTGGCCCGGTACGCCTCGGGCATCCAGTCGCGCGGCTCGATCCGCTGCTCGGCGGCGACCACCGCGTCGAAACGCTCCGCCTGCTCGGCTTCCACCATGGCTCCTCCTCCCGACTGACCGTTCGGTCGGTTCCATTGTGTAGCCACTCCCCTACCGCTGACAAGGATCTCCGCCAAGGCAAAAGGGCGGACCCTTCGACGGGGTCCGCCCTCCTGCTGCTGTCAGGGGCGAATGCTGTTCAGGAGCGGCTGCTGTCAGGGGCGGCAGTTTCAGGAGCGGCTGCCTCAGTCGCTGTCAGGGGCGGCTGCCCAGGCGGGGCAGTGGGACGGCGAGGAGGCCGGCCAGCAGGGCGATGCGCGGGGCGAGCTGGTCGAGCGCGATGTGCTCGTCGCGCGCGTGCGGTCCGGCGCCGAGCGCGCCGAGGCCGTCCAGGGTCGGCAGGCCGCGGGCGCCCGCCAGGTTGGTGTCCCCCGCGCCGCCGGCCGGCGCGCCGTCCACCTGCTGGCCGAGCGCGGCGGCCAGCGAACGGACGTGCCGCAGCAGCAGGTTGCCCGACCGCTCCGGCCAGGCCGGCCGGCTGGAGAGCACCTCGGTCCGGACCAGCGCGCCAGGCCGCAGCGCGGTCAGGTGGGCCAGGTGGTCCAGCGTGCTGGCCTGTGCCTCCGCGGTCGAGAAGCGCAGGCCGAGTTCCGCCTCCGCCTGCCCGGCCACCACGTTCGCCCGGGTCCCGCCGCGGATCCGGCCGGTGTTCAGCTCGGTGCCCGGCTGCCGGGCCAGGCCCCGGACCACCACCAGCTGGTCGACCAGCTCGTCGACCGCCGAGGTGCCGTCCTCCGGATGGCTGCCGGCGTGCGCCTCGTGGCCGGTGACCATCAACCTGACCCGGGTACTGCCCCGGCGGGCGGTCTTCAGCCGGCCGTCCGCGTGCGGCGGCTCCAGGCCCAGCACGGCGGCGGCCCCGCGCAACTGGCGCTCCACCACCCGGCGGCCGTCCGGACTGCCCACCTCCTCGTCGGCCGTGACCACCACCCGCACCGTGCGGTGCGGGCGCAGACCGAGGTCGGCGAGCAGCGCGAAGGCGCCCTCCAGCAGCGCCAGTCCCGCCTTCATGTCCAGCACGCCGGGGCCGCTGAGCACTCCGTCGTGCTCGGTCACCGGCCAGTCGGCGAGGGTGCCGGCGGGCCAGACCGTGTCGTGGTGGCCGACCAGCAGCAGGTGCGGGAGGGACTCGTCCTGGCCGGGCCACTGCAGCAACAGGTGGTCGCCGGCCGGGCCGGGCTCGCGGCGGACCTCGGCGCCGGTCGCCCGGTAGCCGGCCGACAGCTCCTCGGCGAGGGCGTTCAGGCGCTCGGCGTCACCGCTCGGGGACTCCAGGCGGGCCAGGTCGGCGCAGCGGCGGCGGACGGCGCCGGAGAGCGTGCGGGCGCGGGCGGCCAGGGTGCGCGGTAGGCCGGGCAGCGCCTCGGGGGCGGGGGTGGGGGTAGGACCGGGCAGCGGGGCGGCGACGGTTGCGGCGGCGGTGCCGACCGGGGTCGGCGTGGGTGCCGGCCGCGGGGCCGGGGAGGTGGTGTGCGGACTCACCGGGCACCTCCGCGGTGGCTTCCCGTATTCAGCGGGGCATCCGACCTGCCGGCGGCTCCGGCGCGCACGGCGGCCGCCCCGGGCACCCGGCACACCGGGTGCCCCTGCTGCGCCTGCTGTCCCTGCTGCCACTGCTGCCACTGGTCCAGGACGACGCCCGGGCCGGCCGCTCGTGGACAGTCCGCCGGCCGACCCGGTCCCGGGTGCGCCGGTCCCTGGTGCGCTGGTCCCTGGTGCGCCGATCCTGGGTGCGCTGATCGTGGGTGTGCTGAGCGGTTGCGTGGTGCGGTGGAACGGCTGGTCGACATGCGTCCTCCTCGCTCGATCCGGCGGCCCGGTGCGGCCGGAACCCCCGTGGGCAGCGGCCTCCGGACGCGGCGCGGGGTGGCACCGGTGCGGGGGAAGCCGAAGGTGAGCCTAGAAGAACCGTTCGGTTTCCGGCGAGGTGGCCCTGTTCCGCGAGCCGGATCGGGAACCGGGACGGGGCGCGCGAAGAGCGTCGGGTCGCGTTCTCGACCGCGACCCCCGGACGTGGCCGTCCGGTGGGCCGCTGTCGGGTCGTTCTGCCAGGTCGCGCTGCTCGCGCGGCGCGGCGGGCGGACCCGGACCGGCCGGTGCGGCGCGGTCGGTGGATCGCGCCCACGCCTCAACGATGGACCTGCCGCCGCGCTTCGGCAGGGCGAACCGCGGTGGGGTCCGGCGTTCGGGGGAGGCCGCTCGCCGCGGCGCGGCGGGCGGTCCGGGGCGGGAGCGGGGCTGTGGGTGGCCCGGCGGGTTGTGCGACACGCCGTCAGCGGGGGCGGTGGGGCGCGGTCCACGGGCCTGGCGGACGGCACGGGTCCACGGGCCGGGCGGGCGCTGCGGGCCTCCCCCGGGGCCGCGGCGCGTTCCTCCGGCCGGCGGGCCGGCCGGAGGTTCATGATGGACGCACCGAGACCTGACGGATCAACAGGAGGACGCCCGATGAGCCTGACGGTGCGCGACAACCCGTCGGAGAGCCGCTTCGAGGCGGTGATCGACGGCCGGGTGGCCGGCTTCGCCCAGTACATCCGCAGCGATCAGCTGGTGGTCTACCCGCACACCGTGGTCGAGCCCGCCTTCGAGGGGCAGGGGGTCGGCGGCGCGCTCGCCCGGGCCGCGCTGGACGACGCGCGCGAGCGGGCGCTGCCGGTGCTGGCCACCTGCCCGTTCATCCACGGCTGGATGGGGCGGCACCCCGAGTACCAGGACCTCGCCTACCAGAACCGGAGCCAGGTCAGTGACTGAGAGCCCGGCCAACGGAGCGCCGGTGCGCAAGACCTACCGCTCCGAGGACATCGCGGTGACCTTCGACGCCGGGCTCTGCCGGCACGCGGCGGAGTGCGTACGCGGGCTGCCCGCGGTCTTCGACACCGACCGGCGCCCCTGGGTCGAGCCGGGCGCGGCGCCCGCGGAGCAGGTGGCGGAGGTCGTGCGGCGCTGTCCGACGGGCGCGCTCGGCTACCTGCTCGCGGACGGTACGGGCGAGCGGCCGGCCAGGCCGACGGAGGTCCGCCGGACGCCGGACGGACGGTTGCTGCTCCGCGGCGAGCTGCTGATCGATGCCGGGACCGGGCCGCACGAGGCCGTCCGCGCGATGCTCTGCGGCTGCGGGGAGAGCGCGAGCCCGCTGTACTGCGACCGCAGCGGGGCCTGCGGCGCCTGAGACCGGGCCTGCTACGGACGGCTCGGGTCGGGGCCTCGGAAGTGGACTATGCACTATGGACTGACAGATATTGAAATCTGTCAGTCCATAGTGCATAGTTGTCATCGCACCCCGCATTCGCCATTCCTGGAGCCTTCGATGACCCTCCTCAGCACCCGCCGACTCGGCGCCACCGGTCCCGTCACCTCCGCCATCGGCCTCGGCGCGATGGGCATGTCCGACCTCTACGGCCCCGCCGACGAGGCCGAGAGCATCGCCACCATCCACGCGGCCCTGGACGCGGGCATCACCCTGATCGACACGGGCGACTTCTACGGCATGGGCCACAACGAGCTGCTGATCCACGACGCGCTGCGCGGCCGGGACCGCGAGGCCGTCCAGATCAGCGTCAAGTTCGGCGCCCAGCGCGGCCCGGACGGCGGCTGGCTCGGCTACGACGCCGGCCCCGCCGCCACCAAGACCGCGCTCGCCTACACGCTGCGCCGGCTGCGCACCGACCACATCGACATCTACCGCCCCGCCCGGCTGGACCCGAAGGTCCCGATCGAGGAGACCGTCGGCGCCATCGCCGAACTGGTGCAGGCGGGCTACGTCCGGCACATCGGCCTCTCCGAGGTGGGCGCCGAGACGCTGCGCCGGGCCGCCGCCGTCCACCCGATCAGCGACCTGCAGATTGAGTACTCCCTGCTGTCGCGCGGCCTGGAGGCGCAGGTCCTGCCGACCGCCCGCGAGCTGGGCATCGGCATCACCGCCTACGGAGTCCTCTCGCGCGGCCTGCTGAGCGGCCACTGGGCCAAGGACCGGGAGGCCGGCGCGACGGACTTCCGCACCCACAGCCCGCGCTTCCAGGGCGACAACCTGACGCACAACCTCACCCTGGTGGAGGCCCTGCGGACGATCGCCGAGGCCAAGGGCGCCACCGTCGCGCAGGTCGCGATCGCCTGGGTGGCCTCGCGCGGCGAGGACATCGTGCCGCTGGTCGGCGCGCGCCGCCGCGAGCGTCTGGCCGAGGCCCTGGGCGCGGCCGACCTCCGGCTCGACCAGGCCGAGCTGGCCGCGATCGAGACCGCCGTCCCCGCAGGTGCGGCCGCCGGGGACCGGTACGCTGCGTCCCAGATGGCCACCCTCGACAGCGAGCACTGAGCGCAGCCGAGCAGCGCACACCGGCGAACGGCGAACGCCGGTGTGGCGGGCGGCGCCGTCAGCTCCAGGCAATCCCCGGCAGTTAGGACGTACCACCCCGTGACCACCGACAGCGCCCTCACCCCCGAGCAGATCCTGAGCGCGGCGGAGGACGTCCTGCGGCGGTTCGGACCGGCCAAGGCGACCGTGGTGGACGTCGCCCGCGCGCTCGGCGTCAGCCACGGCAGCGTCTACCGCCACTTCCCCACCAAGGCCGCGCTGCGCGCCGCCGTCACCCAGCGCTGGCTGGACCAGGCGCACGCGAGCCTGCAGTCCGTCACCGTGGAGACCGGCCCGGCCGGCGACCGCCTGCACCGCTGGCTGGCCACCCTCTTCGCCGCCAAGCGGCACAAGGCGCTCAGCGACCCCGAACTGTTCGCCACCTACCTCGCCCTCACCCACGAGCACCACGCGACCGTCGACGCGCACGTCGCCGCGCTCATCGGCCAGATCGCGATCATCGTCCAGGACGGCATCTGGCAGGGCGAGTTCACCCCCGTCCAGGTGCAGACCACGGCCCGCGCACTCTTCCAGGCCACCGCCCGCTTCCACGACCCAGTGCACGCCCCCGACTGGGCCGACGACCAGGCCCAGGCGGATTTCGAAGCCCTCTGGAACCTGCTCCACGCCGGCCTCACCGGCCGCTGGGGCAACACCCCCAGCGCCCCCACCCAGGCCGGCCAGGCCCCCACCGCCTGACCCGGCCCCACCCTAGGGCCGCGGCCCTGCGCACTGTCCGGGCACCGGAATTGGCTAGTCACCGGAGTCCACACTCGACAGCCTGCAGGGCCTGACGCTCGGCGACGCCTTCGGCGACCGCTGGTTCTCCGTACCGCCCGACCAGGCCGCCGCCGAGCTGTCCGCCCGCATCCCCCGCCCCGCACCCTGGCACTGGACCGACGACTCGGCGATGGCCCTGGTGCTCCTGCGCCACCTGCTGGAGCACGGCATCGTCCAGCAGGACGTACTCGCCCGCGCCTTCGCGGCCGAGTACAACAACTACGGCAGGCCCAGCCCAGCGGAGTCGTCCGAGCCTTCCCAGCTCCGAGGACAGGCCGCCGCCACACGGCGGTGACACGGCCGCGGGGTGGAGCCCCCCGGTCGATCATGTGGTCCTTCGGGCGGGATCTAGAATTCCCCGACGCGAAGACCAAGGTCGGGGAGCGATGGACCAGAAAGACTGGCATGACGACGTGGTGCTGACCGAGCGGTCTGCCGCCCTGGCGCCCCGCCAACGACGCCAAGCAGCCGCCCTGGCCCTGTGGCGCTTGCGGGCGCCGCTGTTCGAACTCGCAATGGACGCAGAGTGGGGGATCGACCTCTCCGTACTGGAGTCGCTGTTCCAGTCGGCGGCGTCGGCGCCCGGCGAGCAGTCGAACCACCGGTACCGGCAGGCGATCGTTGAGTTGTGCGATGCCCCACTCTTCACATCGGAGGTGGACCCGGAGGCGCGCGAGCTCGTTCAGTTGGAGACCATCGCCCGCCTGCTGATCTTCGGTGAGGAACTGGAGGAGGCGGGCCCGGACAAGATCGAATACATCATCGATTGCCCCCGAGGGCTGGCCGACTACCTCGACGGGAAGGTCGAGGACTCCTTCTACTCCCACCCGTCACAGGACGACCACCGCCAGTACCTGGCCACCCTGGCCGGCCCCATTCGAAGCTACGGCCTGGGCTACCTCGCCTCCCGCAACCTCACCATCGAGTACGCCTGCCACGACGCTGTCCAATCTCTCCCACCCACCGAGGGTCTGCTCGACACATGCGCGGGCCGGGACCTGATTGCACTCTGCGAGGACTTCAGCGGAGAGCTGGTTGCGATGCTGCGGTGGCTCAACACGACGGGTTACTAGGGTGCATGGAGCCGGGTCCAACAGGTCCGGCCGATCATGTGCCTCGCTAGGCTCACCCCTCACACGGAGGGGTGAGTGCTGTGGAGATGAGCCGCGAGGAAGCCGTCACGCTCGTCCAGCGGATCATGGAAGCGGACTGCACCAGCGACGACGAAGTGGACGGCTGGCCAACCGGCCCGCAAGGTGGCTCGTGGCGCGGGAGGAGTTGCCCGGGTGGGTGGCCGGGGTGCGGGCGGGCTGAGGGTCCGGTGGGCTCGGGGGCCCACCGGGTGGCTCACCTGCGGGAGTTGCCGAAGAAGATCCGGTACAGGATCAGCAGTACCAGCGCGCCGGCGATGGCCGAGCCCCAGCTGGTGAGGTCGAAGAAGTGGGTGGCGACCGGGCGGTGCAGGAAGCGCGCGGAGAGCCAGCCTCCGACGAACGACCCCGCGATGCCGATCAGCGTGGTGACGATGAAGCCTCCCGGGTCGCGCCCGGGCAGCAGCAGTTTCGCGACGGCCCCGGCCACCAGGCCGAGGATGATCCAGCCGACTATGCCCATGGTTCCAGTCCTGCCCTCCGGTGCGCCGGTGGCGCGCCCCGTCTCCCCCGCCTGCCGATGCGCGACGGTCCGCCCGGGTAGACGCACCGCCGCCGGTCGCCGGTTGCGCTCGCTCGGCGCGGGTGCCCCGGATGAGAGGGCTCTCATCGGGCCGTGCGACCGTAGGCGCCCCGGCGGTGGGCCTGGGCGGCAATGGAGGAGAGCGGATGGCCGGCGGTGACGGTACCGGGCGGGTGCTGGTGGTGGACGACGACGACGCCATCCGCCGCTCGCTGGAGCGCGGCCTGCGGCTGAGCGGCTTCGCCGTCCGGTCGGCGGACGGCGGACGGGCGGCGCTGGAGCTGCTGGCCGCCGAGCCGCCCGACGTCCTGGTGCTCGACGTCTCGATGCCGGACCTGCCCGGCACCGAGGTCTGCCGCCGCCTGCGCGAGCAGGGCGCCGACCTGCCGATCCTGATGCTCTCGGCGCTGGACGAACTGGCCGACCGGGTGGCCGGCCTGCAGGCCGGGGCGGACGACTACCTGGTGAAGCCGTTCGCGCTGGAGGAGTTGGTGCTGCGCCTGCGCGCCCTGCTGCGACGGCGCCCGCCGTCCCCCACCAGCCTGCTGCGGGTGGGCCCGCTGGAGCTGGACCCGGCCACCCGTGAGGTGCGCCGGGACGGCGTCCCGGTCCAGCTGACCCGCCGTGAGTTCGAGCTGCTGGAACAGCTGACCCGCAACGCCGGCCTGGTGCTCTCCCGCGACCAACTGCTCGACCGGGTCTGGGGATACGACTTCGAGGTGCGCACCGACGCGGTCGACACCTTCGTCAGCTACCTGCGCCGCAAGCTGGAGGAGGGCGGCCGGCCCCGGCTGATCCACACCGTGCGCGGGGTCGGCTTCGTGCTGCGCGTCCCGGCGGTGACGGGATGAGGCTCGCCACCCGGATCGCCGTCTCCACCGCCCTCGTGGTGCCGCTGCTGGTGTTCGGCGCGGGCGTGCTGCTGCTCGGCCTGGTCACCCACGACCTGCGCGGGCAGCAGGACGTCCGGCTGCGCGACCGAGCGGCGGCCGTCCTGCCCGACGCCCGACAGCTGCTCATCGCGGACCGGCAGGGCCGCACCAAGGCGGAGGAGACCCAGCACAAGAGGCTGGTGGACGACGCGCTGGACGTCGGCGTCCAGGTGACGGGCGCGGACGGCGCCGTGGTCAGCCAGGGCGGCCCGCGGCCCGCCGCCGGAGCCGTGCTGCCGGCCGCCGGCGCCGGGCCGGCCACCGTGAACAGCCAGGGGCACGGCTGGCGGGTGCTGGCCGTGCCGGTCACCGGGGCGAGCCCGGGCACCCTGCGGGTCTTCGCACCGCTCTCCGCCGCCGATCCGCAGCTGAACGCGGTCCGCACCCGGGTGCTGCTGGTCGCGCTGCTCGCCGCGCCGCTCTCCGGGCTGCTCGCCCTGGCGGTCGCCCGCGGCGCCACCGCCCCGCTGCGCCGGCTCGGACGACGGGCCGCCGCGCTCGACCCGCGGGCCGGCGCCGCCGGCTTCGGCCACGACCGCACCGGCGTGGGTGACGTCGACGAACTCGCGGCGGTGCTGGAGACCGTCCTGGCCCGCTACGACGAGCAGGCCGCCCGCACCGCGCAGGCGCTGGACACCGCGCGCTCCTTCTCGGCCGCCGCCTCGCACGAGCTGCGGACCCCGCTGATGAGCCTTCAGACCAATCTGGACGTGCTCAGCGCCCACCCCCGTCTCGACCCCGTCGACCGGGCCGAGATCATGGCAGACCTGCGCAGCGACCACCAGCGGCTGCTCGAACTGCTCACCGCGCTGCGCACCTTGGCCCGCGGCGACCTGGTGGAGGTGGAGGCCTTCGGCCCGCTGGAACTCGCCGAACCGGTCGAGGCGGCGGTCGCCGAGCTGCGCCGGCGCCGTCCCGAGGTCCGGCTGGACGCGCAAGTGGCGCCCGGGCTAAGGGTGTTCGGCTGGGAGGCCGGCCTGCGGATCGTCTGCGACAACCTGCTGGCCAACGCCGT
>FTKT01000866.1_pt1 | contig 11106 bp, 9 predicted proteins | sample 1658271 | NCBI WGS metagenome assembly FTKT01 (sample SAMEA3914811, study PRJEB12502) | metagenome | biome: forest; material: soil | place: Canada | collected 2011-08-04 | depth 0.3 m | reverse complement strand
ACCTCGCCGGCGACGACCGCGAAGCCGCGCCCCTGCTCGCCGGCGCGGGCGGCCTCGACCGCGGCGTTGAGCGCGAGGATGTTGGTCTGGAAGGCGATGCCGTCGATCACGCCGATGATGTCGGCGATCTTGCGGCTGGACGCCGAGATCGCCTCCATGGTGTGCACGACCTGGCCCACCGCGGCGCCGCCCTGCGCGGCGATGTCGCTGGCCGTGCCGGCCAGGCGCTCGGCCTCCACCGCCGTGGCCGCGTTGTTGTTGACGGTCGAACTGAGCTGCTCCATCGACGCCGCCGTCTGTTGCAGGTTGGCGGCCTGTTCCTCGGTGCGCTGGCTCAGGTCGGCGTTGCCGGTCGCGATCTCGTGCGAGCCGGTGGCGATCGACTCGGAACTCGAGCGAACGGCGCCGACGATGCCGCGCAGCGAGTGCACCATCGCCCCCATCGATTGCATCAGCTGGCCGATCTCGTCGCGCGCGAGCGAGCGCACGTCGCGCGTGAGGTCGCCGGCCGCGATGGCCTGGGCCAGTTCCTGGGCTTCGCGCACCGGCCTGACCACCGAGCGCGTCAGCACCGCCGCGAACCACAGCCCGGCGACCAGCGCCAGCGCGCAACCCGCGCCGAGCGCCATCACGCCCTCGCCGGCGGCCGCGTCGGCCGCGGCCTTGGTGGCTTTCATGCGGTGGTCCTGGTAGTCGACGAGGCGATTGACCGAGGACAGGTAGTCCGCAGCCGCCGGAAACACCTTGGCGACCACCTCGTCGTTGACGTTCTCGCCGGCCTCCTGGCGCTTGAGCAGGCCCCCGCGCATCGACTGGTAGATGTCGCGCTCGCGCGAGATCTCGTCGACGATCCGCTTCATTTCCGGGTCGGCCGCCGCCAGGACGCCCATGCGTTTCAGGCGCTCGGTCTGGGCCGAGATGGTGTCCTTCATTTCCTGCTTGACCTTGCCGACCACCGTCGGATCGGTCGCGAAGAAAACGACCCACGTGCGCGCGGTGTTCGCCTCGATGGCGCGCACCCAGCCCTGCGTGTCGACCAGCAGCTCGGCGTCCTCGGTGCCGAGGCGGTCGGCGATCGTGCGCACGGCGACGATGCGCTCGACGCCGATGGCGCCCGCCAGGAGGCTGAGCAGGATCAAGGCGGCGAAGCCGATCGACAGGCGGGTACCGATCTTCAGGTTTTGCAGGAAGTTCATGGGGGGTGCGAGCCAGGCGAAGGCGGGAACGGAAGCGTGCGCGTTGCCGCGACCGCTTGGCGGATTGACAGCCTGATATCGGATGCTGGTCAGCGGTCTTGAGCGGGATGTCGAGGGCGTCCTGACTTCACGCCTGCCGTCGCCGACTTCGGGCGGCTCGCGCGCCAAGCCGTTCGTGCATCAGTCCCACGGGCCTTCGGCGGCGACGCTCCCGGATGGACTCGCAGCCGGCTTCGTCGTTCGTGCGCCGAGAAACGCCTCGAAACGATCCGCCGGCATCGGGCGGGCAAACAGATAGCCCTGTCCCATCGAACATTGCGCGCCTTCGAGAAATCCGCGCTGCGCCTCGGTTTCGATCCCTTCGGCGACGACCTCGACTTCCAGTGCCCGTGCCATCTCGATGATGGCGCGAACGATCGCGGCCGTGCTCTTGCTGTCCAGCGCATCGCGCACGAAGGACTGATCGATCTTCAGCTTGTTGACGCTGAGCCGCTGCAGGTAGGCCAGGCTCGAGTAGCCGGTGCCGAAGTCGTCGATGGCCAGGCTCACGCCCAATTGCTTGAGCCTGTGGGCCGTGGCGAGGACCTTGTCCGTCTCGCGCATCAGCACCGATTCGGTGATCTCCAGTTCCAGCTGGTTCGCCGGCAGTCCGGACATGTGCAGGGCGTCCGTCACCTGCTGCACGAGATCGCCGTGCCGGAACTGCAGGATGGACAGGTTGACCGACACCCTGGGCAGCGCCAGTCCCTGACGCCTCCAGGCCGCGGCCTGGAGGCAGGACTGCCGCAGCACCCACGCACCGATCTCGACGATCTGGCCGCCGTCCTCGGCCACGGGAATGAACTGGTCGGGCCCGACGCTGCCGAGTTCGGCCGATGTCCAGCGCAGCAGCACCTCGACGCCGGCCAGCTCGCCGGTCGGCAGGTTGAAGTAGGGCTGGAAATGGAGGTGCAACTCGTTGCGTTCGATCGCGTGTCCGAGCAGCCAGCGCAGGCGGGTGCGTTCGCTGGCCTCCACGTTCATCTGCGGGTCGTAGAAGCGGTAGGCGTTGCGGCCGGACGCCTTCGCGCGGTACATCGCGGTGTCCGCGCATTGCATCAGGGCGTCGAAGTCGCTGCCGTCCTTCGGGAACATCGCGATGCCCACCGACATGGACATCGGCAGGTCGTGGCCGTTGATCGACGCCCGGGCATTCGAGAGCGTCATGATGCGCTCGACGGCCTGCGCGACGCCGGCCACGGAATCCACGTCGGTCAGGACGATGGCGAATTCATCGCCGCCCTGGCGGCAGACGGTGTCCTGCTCGCGCAGCACCTGGATGAATTCCTGCGCGACGTGGCACAGCAGCGCGTCGCCGGTCGCGTGCCCCAGGGTGTCGTTGACCTCCTTGAACTGGTCGAGGTCGATGAACATCAAGGCGACCTTTTCCTGGCGCCGGGCGGCGGTCGCGAGCGCCTGCGTGACGCGATCGCGCAGCAGCATCCGGTTGGGCAGTCCGGTCAGCGGATCGTGGTGCGCGAGATGCTGCAGCTTCGCCTGCCCTTCGGCCACGGCCCGCTCCGCATTGAGCAGGCGATCCCGGTCCAGCAACTGCTGAGTCTGGCGCACGACAGCGCAGAAGAACACCAGGGAGCACAGGGCCAGGAGCGGTGTTCTCGCCTCCCTGGTCACGCCGTCTCCGAGCACGATGAAGCCGACCGCCGCCGAGGTGAAGGCCACCATCGCCAGCGGGATCTGCCTCAGCAGCGCCTCGCACAGGCGGTCGTAGCGTGCCGACGTGTCGTGCGCCGGCTGCCAGCGCGCCGCGCCCCAGCCCAGCAACAGCGCCAGGACGGAGAACATCAGGCTCATGCCGGCGCCGGAACGCAGGCCGTTGTTGAGAAAGGCCAGGTCCCAACCCATCCAGAGCCCGCCGTAGCCGACGAGCCCGCCGACGACCGCCAACGTGGGCGGCGTCGGCCGCTGGCGCAGGTGCAGTTGCACGACCACGCCGGCCGCGGCCGCGGAGAACAGGAAGACGGGGTAGGCCGTCAGGACGACGAACTGCAGCGCCGTGCTCCTGTCGGCGTGCGGCAGGTAGAGCGCCAGCGTGAAGACCAGCACCGCGAGGCCGAAGCCGCCGACGTCCAGGACGGCCGACCTCCATTGCGAGTCGGGCATCCGATCGCCGAGCATCCCGGCGAAGCCGAAGACGAAGCAAGGGCTCAGCAAGAGATAGAGCAGGTTCGGAATCCCCGGAAACGGATTCCAGCCGATCCAGGTCAGGAGGTCCCACAGCAGCTGTCCTGACGCGAGCAGGATCAGGCCCGCGGCGAAGCGGCCCCTGACGAGCCGCACGGTTCCCGTCGCGGATCGCGCCGAGCGCCAGGTCAGCCACGCCGCGGCGCAGAACGCGCAGGTCCAGTGGAAGCTGTCGAGGATCGGCGCCCAGCCCGACCGCGGCTGCACCGCGGCCATCGTCCATGCGACGAAGACGACCGCGCTGCTCGCAAGGAGCGTTCTTGTCGCGGGCGCCTGGAACATTCCGTGGGTCGGCATCTGCACCTCGTACTCGCGCCCCTGTTCGTTCTTCGAATTGCGTTGCCCCGGCTTTGGCGGACGCCCGTTGGATCCAAGGTCACCATGGTGGCAGCAGACCGTCGAGTTGCCGATGGTAGTTTGCCTCAGGCGTTGCGGCCACGCCCGTGGCGATCAGCCATCCACCGACGTGGATTCGAGGAGGAGGCCCTCGAACTCTTTCAAAGGCAACGGTCGACTGAAGAAATAGCCCTGGTAGGCATGGCAGCCGGAGCTCGCCAGGAAATCTCGCTGGGCCGCGGTTTCCACGCCTTCCGCGATGACGTCGAGGTTGAGGCTCTGCGCCAGCGTGATGATCGTGCGGGCGATCGATGCGTCGTTGGAGTCCGTGAGGACGTCTCGAATGAACGACTGGTCGATCTTCAGTTGGTCGAGCGGCAGCCGCTTCAGGTAGGCCAGCGAGGAATAGCCGGTGCCGAAGTCGTCGAGCGAAAAACCGACGCCGCGGCTCTTCAAGGCGAACATCTTCTCGATGACCTGCCCGACGTTGGCCACCAGCAGGCTCTCGGTCAGCTCCAGCTTCAGGCGCAGCGGATCGGCACCAGTCTCTTGGAGGACGGCCAGCACCTGGTCCACGAAGTTGGACTGGCTGAACTGATGTGCGCTGACGTTGACCGCGATCGTCAGGCCGGCCGTCTCGGGACGCCGGGCCCAGTCGGCCAACTGGTTGCAGGCGGTCCGCAGCACCCATTGGCCCAGCGGCAGGATCAGTCCGGTTTCTTCGGCCAGCGGGATGAACTGGACAGGCGAGACCATGCCGCGCCGGGGATGCGGCCAGCGCGCCAGTGCCTCCACGCCCGTGATGCGGCCGTCGCCCTCGACCTGGGCCTGGTAGTGGAGCAGCAGATGCCCGTCGCGGACGGCTTCGCGCAGATCCGCCTCGAGGGCGGCGCGTTCCATCATGACCACCTGCATGGCCGGGTCGAAGAAGCGCAACGCGTTGCGTCCCTCCGCCTTGGCCTTGTACATGGCGAGGTCGGCCTGCTTCAACAGGTCGTCGGTGACGGTGTCGGTGCCCTTGAACAAGGCCGCACCGATGCTCGACGAACTGCGGTACTGGACCGTGTTGAGCTCGTAGCTGTGGGACAGCGTGGCGAGGATCTTGTTGCCCGCCGCTTCGACCTGCGCCGCGGCCTCGCGTTCGGTGGCGCTGAGCCCGGTCAGCATGACCACGAATTCGTCGCCGCCCAGGCGCGCCACGGTGTCCGCCGCGCGCACGCAGGTGCCCAGCCGCTCGCCCACCTGCTTGAGGAGCAGGTCGCCCATGTCGTGGCCGAGGGTGTCGTTGAGCGTCTTGAAATTGTCGAGGTCGATGAACAGGATCGCGCCATGGCTCCCGCTTCGATCGCTGGCGGCCATGGCCTGGCGCAGGCGATCCAGGAGCAGGATCCGATTGGGCAGGCTGGTGAGCTGGTCGAAGAAGGCCAGCTTGCGGATCTGTTCGTCGGCAGCATGTCGCTCCCTGAACTGGTCGCGCCGCCGCCGCTGCAGCAGCAGCAATCCCGCCAGGCTCACGATCGAGATCATGCCGAACAGGCTGCCCTGCATGAAGAGGCCGCGGTACCAGGGCGCGAACAGCGCATCGATATCGCGACTCGCGGCGATCACGAGCGGCTTGTCGATGGGCGGCGCGGTCAGGCGCAGCGTGCGCAGTGCGATCAGGCGCCGCGCGCCGGTGGCGTATGTCGGGCCGCTGTACACGTCCACGGGGTTCCCGCTGTCGCGATGCCGCGTGAAGAAGGTTCCCGGTTGCGCCAGGTTCTTGCCGTTCGACTGCGGCAGGGTCGGCGAGGTCAGGAACAGCTTGCCATCCGCGTGCGCGAGGGAGGTGGCCATGTCCGGTGCGTAGCGGACGGACTCGAGCAGAATGGAGAAATATTCCGGGACGACGCTCACGATGACGATGCCGCCGAAGCCGCCGTCCGGCGCGCGTATCGTCCGGAACACGCTGACCACGTAGGTGTCCAGCACGGTCTTGAAGGGCTCGCTGATGTGCAGGACGGCGGGGTCGGGATCGCGCTGGGCGGTCTTGAAGTATTCGCGATAGGCGAAGTTCATCCCGATCAGCTTCTCGTTGCTGGAGGCGCTGACCACGCCGTCCGCCCGGATGACCAGGATCGGGCGGATCCCGATCAAGGTGTCGTTGATGACCTGGAGTTCGCGGTTGCCGCGGTGGAAGTTGTCATTTTCGGCCTGCCACGCGGGCAGGTTCGCGAGGATGTCTTCGATGACGCGATTGGCCACCAGCAATTGGGGCTTGAGGTTCTTCTCCACGACCGCCGTCTGGTTCGTCAGCCGTTCGCGCTCCTCGGAGTCGATGCGACGATGTTCCTGCGCCAGCGAATACGCGATGAATCCGCCCAGGGTCAGCAGAGCCAGGCAGTAGATCAGCCACTGATAGAAGAATTGCCTGCCGGCCGGGCGGCGTGACACCGTCATGATTGCTGCCTCGATGCCTGTACAGCGTCGTCTCCGGTGACCACATGCTGCCCGGTGAAAGTTGGAACTCCATTCGACGGTGAATGGTCCATGCGGTCAGACGGTTCGACCCTGCGCCGCGACGCGGGCCTTGCGTTGCATTTGACGCAGTCGCCCCCCATTCTCACGGGTGCCGCGACCGGCGTGCCTCCGAAGACGGGCCATTTTTCGGCCAATTCCCTGGATTTGTCCGCGGATGCGGGGAATGAATGCCTCAGGGCGAGGCACGCACCCGCGCGGGTTTCGCCAGGGCGGCTACGCGATCAGGTTCCAGCGCTTGCCGACGTTGCTGACCGCGGCACCGATGACTTCCTGGAAGCCGAATGCGTTTCCGAAGCCGGACATCCACCAGTTCAATCCGGTGCCATCGGCCCGCTGCAACGACGGCATCGGCGCCGTGATGACGGCCGCGCTCGCGCGCACATGGCGATGTTCATGGATGAGACGGCTGACCTCCGCCTGGATGTCCTCGGCGGAATGGAGAATTCTTGGCATCTTGGGGTAATCGTGTTGTGCCGCGGATGGCGACGTTCGAAGAGCAGGGCGCTCTTGCCGTCATCGCAATCGGCAACCTGCCAGGTGGCGGGCCGAGCCGGCCTCGGTGCGGGCTGGCGATCGATGACGATGTGCTGCGGGAGGGGCGTCGGTCGGCACCCGCATGAATCCGGGGTGCTTGTCAGCTTGGCATTCTAACCGCCGCGGATTTCCCGCGACCCGTCAGACGCTCTCGATGGCGATCCCCTGGCTGGATATCTTCGCCTTGTGTTTCGCCGCTGCGGCGGCAGAAGCGACCTGCTCCGGGCGATTGAACGCGCCCGGCCGTACCGGAACGGCGCCGATCGACAGCGTGGTGCATGGAAAGAAGCGCATGACGCCGTGACGATCCTCGGCCTCGATCCCGCCGCGGGCGATCGCCTCCTCGTCGAAGAGGTCGCGGGCCCTCTCGTTGAAGCTTTCGACGACGCGTTCGCACCGGGCGAGCCAGTCGCTGCTCTGGAACAGCACGACGAAATCGTCGCCGCCGACATGGCCGATGAAGTCCCGTCGAGGGTCGCAGTGCGAGGCCATGGTGCGGGCGACCAGGCGGATCATTTCGTCGCCTTGCCAATACCCGTACAGATCGTTGAAGGGCTTGAAGTCGTTCAGGTCGGCGTAGCAGGCCACGAATTCACCGCCTGCCGCCAGCAATCTTGCGACGTGCTCGCTGATCGGAATGTTGCCCGGAAGGAATGTCAAGGGATTGGCGTGGCGCGCTGCCTCGATCCGGACCTCGGTGACGACGCGCACCAGCTGGGCGCCGGTTCCCAGGCCGAGGTAGCGCCCGCCTTCCGCGACGATGAATCCCTCCGAAAGGTAGCGCTGATCGGAGGAGGTCAGTACCGCCGTCATCGCTTCGAGGTCCGTGTGCTTGTCGAGGATCAGCGGTGTCGTGTTGGCGAACAGGATGCACGGCTTGCGCCCGTGCAGCTCCTTGAAATAGGGCTTGGCGTAGTTGTCGACGAAGGTCTGCCGATTCAACAGCCCGACGGGCTTGCCGTCTTCGACGAGCGCCACCGCGCGCAGCGTCGAATCCTTGGAGAAGATCCTGGCCACGTCGTTGATCAGGGTCTGCGGCGACAACGCCGGGACGGGGACGGCAAGCCGCTCGACGGTGAAGTCGGCGCCTGCCGCGCGCGTGATCTCCGGCAACACCGCGATTTCCGAACTCTCGATGATCCGCGCGGCCCCGGGCAGCACGGTGGCCGCCGGTTCCGCCTGCGGGCGCCCGAGAAGCCAGCCTTGTCCCAGCTCGATGCCCAGGTCCCGCACGATCCGCAGCTCGGCGTCCGTCTCGATGCCTTCGGCGACGAGCGTCGTCCCGAAAGTCTCGGCAAAGCGGGCGAGACCCTTCAAGGTCTGCACCTTGACCGCTTCGATGTGCAAGTCGTGGATGAAGTACTTGTCGATCTTGACGATCTCCGGACGGAGCTCCGCCCAGAGCCGCAGGCTCGACCGGCCGTCGCCGAAATCGTCGAGCGCGAAACGCAGGCCTTCGGCCCGCAGCGCGGCGGCGGTCTCGATCAGGCGCGGCAGGTCGGTCACGTGCTCATGCTCGGTGATCTCGATCACGATGGCCGACGGTGCGATGGCCGCCGCCTTGAGGGCGCGCATGACGCCGGACACCGAGAGCCGGTCCACCATCTCGATGATGGCGAACGCGCTCAGGTTCAGGAACAGGCGCTTGTCATGCGCGTGCTTGACCCATGATCGAACGCCCTCGTCGACGCACGCCTTCTCCAGTTGAACCGTGATGCCCTCCGCACGCGCTGCGCGAAACAGTTCGTCGGGCGTGCGCAGGAGCGAATCGGCGGGCAGCCGTATCAAGCTCTCGTGCGCGACGACGTTTCCGTTCCTGAGGGCAACGATGGGTTGATAGTGGGCGCGCAGGACGCGTGCATCCAGGATTTCTCGGGCAGTCGTCAATGTCGGCATGTGCGTTGGCTGGGCGCTCGCGGGCGCCGCTCGCGCAACCTGCGTCGGCGCCCTGGAGCCTGGCGATTCGTTCGGATCGGGTGCCAGTGTCAGCGCAGGATGCCGAGAACGGCGGCGAGCCCGAACCCGACGCAGCAGACGGCGGTGCCCGCGAGGGCGGCATCGACGAAACCGTGGATGGATGAATTGTTGGTGAACGCCGAGAGGCGCTGACTGAGAACTTGAACCATGACAACCTCGAATGCTGAATTGCGTCGATCGAAGGCTGCCGACACCGGCCCGGAGGGCCACGTGGCAGCCCCGCTGGCAGGCGCTGATGCGCTGTAGCCCGGTGGCTTTGCGTCCCTGGCTTTCGCTCAGGTTTGCCGTGATGTTGCTTGTCGCTTGATGACTTGAATCAGTATCAGGATGTATTGCGACCCGAATGTGACAACGTCGTATTGCGGCCGAATTTCGTGATGTAAGTCCGCTCCGCGATCGAGTGTCGTGACGCGGACGCGATGACGACATTGGCCATGCGGCACCGGAATACTGCGGGCAGGACCGGCCGTCGGGCAGGCGAGAGTCCACCGAACCTGGCGCGGGCCTCGGGAATCGGTATAAACTGTATAAACCGTTTATATCGATCAGGACACCCGATGACCAAGACCAAGAGCCCTTTGCGTGCCAAGCGCGTCGCCAAGGCCGTGAGCAAGCCGACCGGGGCGGCGGAGGCCGTCGCGACGATCCCCGCAGCCGCCGCGGCGCCGGTGCCCAAGGTCGCGCCGAAGAAGACGAAGGCGGCGCCGACCAGCGTCGTGGACGGCCTGGCCGACAAGCCAGCCAAGTTGCACAAGCCCAAGCTGGTGCGCGACAGCTTCACGATTCCCAAGGACGAGTACCAGGTGCTGGACGTGCTCAAGGGCCGTGCACTCGGCCTCGAGCTGCACGTGCGCAAGAGCGAGCTGCTGCGTGCCGGCATCCAGGCGCTGAATGCGATGACCGACCGTGCTTTCCTGAAGGCGATCGGCGCCGTCCCCACGTTGAAGACGGGCCGGCCGAAGGCCGACTGAGCCAGCGCGCGGCGGGGTGTGCCGTCGGCGCATCGCGAAGTCGCCGTCAACCGCGCGCGCACCGGCAAGCGCCCGTCGAACTTCCAGGAAAGGGGTGCCCTGTGCCCGCCGCTTCCGCAGACCACCGCAGCCGCCGACGCGTCGAATTCTTCCTGGTGCCCGATCACCGGGAGCCTGTTCCCGTGTGGGTGTTCAAGCCGACCGACGCGATCGATGCCGTCGCGGGCCTGGTGATGAATCTCAGCGATGGCGGCCTGCAGGTGCTGACCACCTCCGACGATGCGCTGGATCACGCGGCCTACGAGATCCAGCTGCTGCTCGGCGAAGACGAGACGGTGGCCCGCTTCCGGGGGCGCATCACGCGCGTATGGACACGCGAGGCCTCGAGCGCCGGCTGGTTGAGCGGCTTCAGCTTCGACGACGATCACTCGTCCGCCGAAGACTTCATCCGCGTCTATCAAGCCAGCGCGCCGGATCGGCGCTGGGTGCGCTGCCTGCTGGTGCGCGTGGCCTGAACGCCGCGCAGGGCGTCAGCCCCAGGAGACGAAGACGATGTGCCGCTTGGCCAGGCCGTCCAGGAAATCGACGACCGCCAGGTCGACCACGTGGCATTCCCCCTGCGGATCGCTGAACACCTTCACGACGTCGGTGCGCTGCTCGACGAACCAGTTTCCGGGCGGCAACGTGACCGCGGGGTCGCCCGTCGCCGCCACCAGATGGATATCCATTCGAGCTTTGCGCAGGGGATGCATGGACATGGCGATCGGGTGAGGAGGGTGCGCCGACGAGAAAAACCACCGGAGGTGCGAGGGTGACCCTGGACGATGACAGTTTGATGACGGGCAGGCGGCCGGCCTTCTGTGCGTTGGCCGAGTGCGGAGCAGCCAAGGCGTGTCAGCGGCTCGCCGTTCGTGCGAGTCGACCCGTTGATCGTGAGGCTCGCCGACCAGAAATCGTCCGGCATCGCAGGTTGCCGATTGGCAGGGAGGATGGCGGAAGCCAACAAAAAAGCGCCCTGGAAGGCGCTTGTCTGCTCACTATCTGGCGGAGGGGGCGGGATTCGAACCCGCGGTAGGCTATTAACCTACACATGCTTTCCAGGCATGCGACTTAAACCGCTCATCCACCCCTCCGGAGGGTAGCCCGCTATTCTAGCCGATGTGAGGCGGGGTCTGTCCAGCGAGGACGGCGCAGCCGGTGTCGAAAAGCCGAAAGCGCCGTTTGTTGCAGATTCGGGTCGTCCGGGCGGCGTTCGTGGCCTTTTGACATTCCGCGGAAAGAGTTCGGCCCTACACTTCGCCCTTCGCCCGTTTTCCACCCGCCACGCCCGC